>Ga0302174_10000046_pt1 | contig 61131 bp, 59 predicted proteins | sample I_Fen_N3_2_FD_198789 | JGI IMG/M metagenome (GOLD analysis project Ga0302174, IMG submission 198789) | Peat permafrost microbial communities from Stordalen Mire near Abisko, Sweden - I_Fen_N3_2 | ecosystem: Environmental > Terrestrial > Soil > Wetlands > Permafrost | place: Sweden: Abisko... | reverse complement strand
GATGCCTTTGGTTTGTTCGATCTGCGTCGTCAGGAGCGTCTTGCTGTTGTTGAGCTTGTTACGCTGGCTGATCACCTGAGGGGTTTCGGTCAGCGTGCCTGCCGCCGGTGCCGGGCCGAGAACGTCCAGCTGCGCCTGCACCTCTTCGAGCTGCGGTGCCAGCGCCACGGCCAGTTTGTCGGCGTCTTCGGCAAGCTTTTGCGCGCCGTCGTTCAGGCCGGTGAATTTCTTGTCGGTTTTGGCCGCCGAGACCTGTTGTTTCAGCTGGTCCAGACGTTTTTGCAGCGCAGGCAACGCCGTGCTGGCGTTCACTTTGACCGGCTGAGCCGCCGCCGATTGCCCGGTAGCTTCATCAGCCTGACTCAGCGCGGGCGTCATCATCAGACATGACAACAATGCCAGTAACAGCGGCATTCTTAAAAATTTTTGCATAGAAAAAGGGTTCCGGAAGTTCGGGGAATTATTGTTTTTGACTCTGCGGCTAAGAATACCTGTTCTTAATGGGAAAAGTAGTAGGGATTATCTGTTTGTCAGCCGGGTTCATTAAGCGGACAGCACGCGGACGCGCACTGTCCGTGCGGATCAGTTGGATTTGCCTAACATCTGGCGCAGGATCGCCGCAGAGTCCGCTGGCTGAAGGGCCAGAATGCCGGAATACAGGCTGATGGAAATCTCGCACACTTTCTCGCGATCAACGTCCGGCTTAGTCAGGTCGCTGAACATCTGCAACTGGTCGCCGTACATGTTTCCGAGCGCCTGACGCACCGGTGCCATCATCAGAATGACTTTTTCTGTGCTAACCGCAGCAGGAAATTCGCTCTGTTGCGGGCCGGTCGCCAGCAGTAAATCATTCATGGTGCTGAGATCTTTGCTAAACAGCGCCGGTGGCAGCACTTCTGCCGTATTCACCCCGCCGCTGACCTGCGGATAGAGAAACTTAAAGCAGGTGCCGTCTTTGCGCGCCAGCAGAGTTTGCATTTCTTCGAGATTGACCTGCATGGCCGCATTCACGGCGGCATCTGGCGCATGAACAATGCGTTTCGACAGCAGTTCGGACACCATCGGCTTGACCGTATCAATGGCTTCCTGCTGGGGTTTGCCGTCTTTTTTCATCTTGAGAATATTGCTGCGGATCTGTGCGTACAGCGCCGGCTCCTGCGCTTTGATGGTGCCATACAGCGGCAGTTCAGCGAGCGCCTGATCGATTTTCTGCTCTTCGCTTTCCCCCATGACGCGCGGTTTGATCACAGCGTTCCATAAAATATTCCCGCCGATAATGAGCACTAAAAACAGGATGATACCGGGCAGGCGACCGATTTTGCCCTTTTTACGTAAAAGGCTGATCAACACGGCCAACACCACGCCGCTGATGCCCCATACCATCACTTCATTCCAGTTCATGACTTTTCCTTTATGTCAGAAAACGGCGCTTAAAGGCCGATTTGTGCGACTGCATCACGGCTGGCGTCAGCGCGATCCTGCCCGTGCAGCTCTTTAAGTTTACCCTGTCGCATTTCCAAAAGACGATCGGCGTGTTCAAAATAGTGGTCATCGTGGCTGATTGCCAGCACGGTTTTGCCCATGTCGCGCAGCTGCGGTAAAAGTTCGCGGTAGAACGTACGGCGAAACTGCGGATCCTGATCGGCTGCCCATTCATCGAGCAACAGGAAATCACGCCCTTCTGCTGCGGCCAGCAACAGCGCGACACGTTTACGCTGCCCGGCGGAGAGTTGCAGATTGGTCACTTCGTTGCCGTTTATCTGGAGTTTTTCTTTCATTTTCAGGCGTTGCAACCAGTCTTCCACCAGCAAAGGATCCGGCGTCTGGCCCTGCGGGCCCATCAGCTGGCCAAACAGGTGGAAATCCGTGAACACGGCGGAGAAAATCTGGCGATATTGTTCGACGTTCTGCGCCGTAACCGGCACGCCGTCGAGAAGAATTTGCCCGGAACGCGGCTGATAGAGACCGGTCAGCAGCATCGCCATGGTCGATTTACCACTACCGTTGCCGCCTATCAGGAACACCAGTTCACCGCGCGTGATGGTCAGATTGAGCGGCCCGACGCCAAAACCGGCACTTTCTTCTTTGCCTTCATAGCTGAAGACCAAATCGCGCAGTTCCAGGGTCTGCCAGCGCGCAGGCGCTAACGGCGGCGTAAAGGCTTCATCATATTGAGCAAGCTTCAGGGCTTTCAGTTTACCGAACGCTACCTGAGCGCTGAGTAACGTCGGCAGTGCGCCCACCGCCTGCAACATCGGCGTGCGAAGGAACAGCAGCGTCAGGGAATAGGTCGCGGCGACGTCGGTATTCGACCACCCGAGCGTATTGGCCATAAAGAATACCAGGCCGATCGCGCCCAGCATCATGATATTCGACCAGTTTACGGCGCTTAGATGGAAGGTATCAGCGCGGATAATATGGTGGCGGTACTCTTCAGCGTCTTTGCGATAGACATCATCAAACAGATGACGCGCGCGCTCGCGGTTGAGCGCCAGCTCTTTACGCCCTTCGATCACTTTCTGGTAATCGGTTTGCAGTTTGTCTTCCGCATCACGCACTTTCGCCAGATGGCTGTAGACGTGCGAGACCAGTTTGAAGCCGCCGACAATGGTGATCACCAGCCAGATGACCGTCACCAGCAGCATTTCCGGCGACAGCCACGCGAGATACGCCGCACAGCCGATGGTCAGGATAATCCCCTGCACCAGCTCCGGCAGGCGCACAAACGCCAATGTGATGTTACGGATATCGCTGCCGAGGCTGGCAAGCAGTTGCGCATTGCCGATTTGCTCGATGCGTTCAATGTCGGTATCTAAAATACGTTTGATGAATTGCCCGCGCAGGCGGTAGATGAAGTGGTGCCCGAGAATGGTCAGCGCCAGCTGCGAGCCGAGCGTGACCGCCATCAGCAACAGAAGCAATCCGAGAAACTGCGGTAACACCATCAGCGAAGCGTTCGTCGTTTCAATCAGTTTGAGATTGATAAAAGCGATCAGGCCAATGCCCAGTACGGCGCTGAGCAGGCTCAGCAACATGACGCCTAAAAACGGCCAGCGATACTGCTTAAAAACGACGCGTAACAACTCCATGAAATGCTCTCATTGTGAATGCCTGAAAACGGATTGCAGGCAGTTTAATGAGACCTTGTGTCATATCAAGAATAATTCTCATTTTATCAACTTACTGTAACATCCGGAAAAAAAGCTGACAGCCCGCTTTTCGCTTCCTACACTGGGGCAATGGATAAAGAACAAGAACTTCGCCGAAGTAAACGTAACGCACTGGGGCTGCTGCTGATTGCTGCGGCCTTGTTTGTCATCACCCTCTTTTTGCCGCCGAACTTTTGGGTTTCTGGGCTTAAAGCCATTTCCGAAGCAGCGATGGTTGGCGCAATGGCCGACTGGTTCGCCGTCGTGGCACTCTTTCGCCGCGTGCCGGTGCCGTTTGTTTCCGCGCATACGGCGATCATTCCCCGGAATAAAGACAAAATCGCCGACAATCTGGCGGTCTTCGTGCAGGAGAAATTCCTCGCACCCGCCACCCTCATTAACCTCATCCGCCAGCATGACCCGGCGCAGATGCTTACCGACTGGCTGAATGCGCCGGAGAACGCGCAGCGTTTCGCCAAATATGCGGTGAAGTTGATCCGTGGCTTTCTGGATGTCACCGATGACCAGCGCATCGCACAGCTCATTCGCCGCGCAATATACCGTGTGATCGACAAAATCGACCTGTCGGCCTCCATTGCCACGCTGCTGGAAAGTCTGACCAAAAATGGCCGCCATCAGGAATTGCTGGATCAGGCAATGGATCAGCTGGAGATTTTGCTGGCCAAAGACAGCACCCGGACGTTTATTTCTGCGCAGATCGTAGGCTGGATGAAGCGCGAACATCCGATGACTGCCAGGCTGCTGCCGACCGGCTGGCTGGGGCGCAACGGCGCGGATATGGTATCTAATGCGGTGAATTCGGTGCTCGACGATATGGGTAACGACAAAACCCACGCCTTCCGCAAAGGGTTTGACCGCTCGGTACAGAGCTTTATATGGAAACTGCAAAACGATCCGGCGACCGCGCAGAAAGCCGAAGAAATTAAACAGTATCTGAAAGATGACGAGAAGCTGAACGCCTACGTGCTGCAACTGTGGGGCGATATGCGCAACTGGCTGAAGGAAGATTTAGAAAGCGAGGATTCACGGGTATTGGCCAAAGTCACCGAGTCCGGCCAGTGGCTGGGTAACGCGCTGGCGCAGGATGAAAAACTGCGGTCATCACTGAATCTGCAAATGGAAACCATCGCCGGGAAAGTCGCGCCGGACTTCGCCGCATTCCTCACCCGCCACATCAGCGATACGGTCAAAGGCTGGGATCCGCGTGATATGTCCCGCCAGATAGAGCTGAACATCGGCAAGGATTTGCAGTTTATCCGCATCAACGGCACGCTGGTCGGTGCGTTTATCGGGCTGGTGCTGTATCTGCTCTCGCAGCTGCCTGTGGTGTTGCCCTGGGTGATGGAACGGGTTTAATGAACCTGACGTCCTCCCCCTTCACGGGGGGAGGACAGAAAAACTTACTTCACAGACTTACTGAACGCATCCACGGCCAGAATCGCACTGGCGACGTCTTCCGGCGACAGGTTGGGATTGAGGTTGCCGAGCGTATCGCCTTCCCCGCCAGCCAGCGCACCCACTTTCACCAGATTGGCGAAAGTTTCGTTTTCCAGATGCATCTCTTTCAGCGTGGTCGGCATTTTGATCGCGCGGTAGAAACGCACGTACTTCGCGATTTCTTCGTCCGGACGCTGTTCCAGCACCATCTGCGTGAGCGTGCCATAAGCGACTTTTTCGCCGTGCGTCAGGTGGTGAATATCACCGGAAATCGCCGTAAAACCGTTGTGGATCGCATGCGCGCCTGCAAGACCGGCATTTTCGAAGCCCAGACCCGACAGCAACGTGTTGGCCTCAACGACGGCTTCCACTGCGGGCGTGACCAGTTTTTGCTCGACGGCGGTATAGGCGCTGTAGCCGTAGGTCAGCAGCGTTTTTTCACAGGCTTCGGCAATCGCCATGCCGGCAATGGTCGGGTCACCGCCCACCATTGAATGTGAATGGGAACGCAATACTGCCTGCGCTTCGACAAAGGTCGCCAGGCCGTCGGCGATACCGGAGGCGAACAGACGTACCGGTGCCTGCGCGCAGACGTGGGTATCAACCAGCACCAGATCCGGGTTTTTATTGTAGAAACGGTAGGATTCGAACACACCTTCATCAGTGTAAATCACCGAGAGCGCGCTGCATGGCGCATCGGTAGAGGCAACGGTCGGGACGATCACCACGTTTTGCTTAAGCTCATCGGCAATGGCTTTCACGGTATCAAGGGTTTTACCGCCACCGAGACCGACCACCACCTGCGTTCCGGCCTCACGCGCAATGCCCGCCAGACGGGTAATTTCACTGGCAGAGGCTTCACCGTTAAAACGCTCGTAGTGGAATTCGACCTGAGCCTTTTTCAGTGATGCCTTGACGCGGTCACCGATAATGCCCCAGACCACGTCATCAGCAATCAGGAAAGATTTGCCGCCAAGCGCCGGTAAATATTCCCCTAACTCATCCAGCACACCGCTTCCCTGAACGTATTTTCCTGGCGAAGAAAAGATAAATTTACTCATGATAAAAACCTCTTTTCGTAGACAATGTTGATGTGAATGACTCATTCAAAGGTAACGCAGTCAGCCCGGTTCGCCCACCCTTTTAATTCACATTAACAGCATGACTTGCAAAGAAATTTTATTTGTTATCAGGATGATTTATCCCCACGAAAAATATAGTCTACTGATGAATTAATCACCAAAAAAGACTATTCGACTTCACAACCAATATGAATGCCTTTGTTAGGTTTCAACTATCAAATACATAAACACCACCGGCTTTCACTTATCAATCTTTCCCGTAAAATGCACCTCATTGGCAGCACGTCGTAAGCAAAGGTCCGTCGTTTTAAGTCAGCCAGCTTGCTGTTAGCCACACCTTTACTAACTTCTGAAATGAATGAGGAACAGCATGTATAACTTTCAACGTTACAACGCCAAAGAACTGGCCCTGGCCTATATGAGCAGCAAACCACACGAGTTCTCGCCACACGAATTCTTGCAACAGTTGAAAGAAGTCGAAAAATCTTTCGACGCGGCGCTGAGAAATCCTCAGCAACAGCCGCAAACAGGCATGCTGGTCAAGGCGTTCTGATTGCCGTCTCCGACTTAGTCAGCGCAGTGCTCTTGTTTTACCCCATGCAGATCCTGTGTCCGGTTCTTCTGCATAAACAAGACAGTAGAAAAGCAGAAAGCCCCGAGCGAATCGGGGCTTTCTGTTATCTGGAATGATGAATCCCCACAACCCTGCGAGTTGCAGGGAGGATAAAGGGGATCATCTCATCGTGCGATCGTCGATATACTTCCTGTTTTCCGGCGCCGGCGGGAAATACTGATACAGCCAGGTTTCAGACAGCGCGGTCTGGCCGGAGCGCAGGAACATACGCAGCTCAACCGGTGCGACAGAATCGCTGTCCGGATACCAGTCGAACAGGATCCGGTAACCGTCGAACGGCTGCACATACAGAATCTCGATATTCTGGATTTTGCCGTGAGAGACGTTAATCACCGGTTCAATGCCTTTATCCGCAAAGGCTTTCAGCTCGCCGCCCACAAAATCGATGGCAAAACGACGCGCCCAGACCGCCGGATAGTTTTCCCCTGGTGCCCAGCCTTCCGGGAATCCACCCATACCGGTACGGGTCGCCAGCACATTCGCCAGCGGGCTGCGGTGCGGCGGCGTGCCGCTCCAGAACAATTTATAGCTGAAGCTGAACTCTGCACCGGCTTTGACCGGGGTTTCCGGCTGCCAGAAGCACACGACGTTATCCAGCGTTTCGCCGGTCGTCGGGATTTCCATCAGGTTAACGGCGCCCTTCCCCCAGTCACCCACCGGTTCCACCCAAAGGCTTGGCCGCTTGTTGTACCAGCCAATCACGTCCTGATAATTGTTGAACTCGTGGTCGAGTTGCAGCAAGCCAAACCCTTTCGGGCTGTTATCGGCAAAGGCGTTAAATTGCAGACGCTTCGGGTTATTCAGCGGACGACAAACCCATTCACCGTTGCCGGTCCACATTTGCAGGCGGTCGGAGTCATGGATTTGCGGATGGATGGTGTCGCAGCGGCCACGCTCACTGGTGCCGCAACTGAACATGCTGGTCATCGGCGAGATGCCCAGCTGTTTGATGTCTTCACGGGCATGCAGATGGTTTTCGATCTCCATTACCACGCGGGTCGGTTCGCAGTGGATCACGAACCTGTAGGCACCGGTGATACTCGGGCCGTCCAGCAGCGCATAGACCGTGAATGTGGTGTCGCCCGGTTTCGGCGTATCGAACCAGAAGGCAGTGAAATCCGGGAACTCTTCCGGCTGATCGGTAAAGGTATCCACCGCCACACCGCGCGCCGAAAGACCGTACTGATAGGTATCGTCCACCGCGCGGAAATAACTCGCCCCCAGGAAAGACACCACGTCACGACGCGTCAGTTCCGGCGCTTTGTTGACCTTGAAACCGGCGAACCCGAGGTTGGAAAAACCTTCAAGCTGTTTGGTATCTACGCCAGCATCGTGATAGTTGAAAAGTTCAGGGCGAAAATGGATTTCGCGCGACAGATGTTTAACCGGATCGACGGAATACATGCGCACACGGCGTTTGAAGCCCATGCCGACGTGGAACAGTTCGACGTCCAGCTGCCGGTCCTGAAGACCGTTCCACAGCGAATGGGCGTGATCATACTGAATGGCGTTGTAGGCCTGCGGCGTCAGCTCGGCCAGCGTTTTAGGTAAAGGAAGCGGCGCACCGCCGTAAGGTTTGTCTGCTAAGTCCTTCGCCATCTTTTGCAGGGCGTTGAAATCAAATGGCAGTTCGCCACCGTCAGCCACATTCGCCTCTGCCGCCTCAGCGGAACGGGTGAACAGTGTGGACATAGCCGGCACACCGCACCAGGCGGCGAATGCCATTGAAGCTTGAATAAATGCTCTTCGTTCCATGCCAGAATCGTTTCCTGTACTGGGCAAAAAATCTGGGGGCATCGCCTCAGGGCGCCGCCCCCGCGGTGTTCAAAAATTTCGACCCTAAGGCTAACGTAAAATTCACATGCCGAGTATAAGAAATTGAATGCATTCAGCTAATATTTTGCTTGTAAAAGTAAGCACATCACACACCGCTCAGCCCCCGTGTGTCAGGGGCTGAGGGTATTTTCAAAAACGCCGGTTTAAAGCGTTTAAAGTGCGCTGTTTTGGTGCGTAGATTGCGGGTGTTTTAGGAGCATTCTGTTGCGGGCACCGGGATAAACCGCTTAATTCTTAACTACTCACTCCCTTATTTGGCGCACACTGTTCAAAATGTTATAAATTTGTAAATACAAATATCTCAAAACAGTTGCCCCGCACTCAGGAGTTCCAGCATGTCCAGTGAGATCATCCGGGAAAAAACCCGCGAACTTTACGCACAGCTGACCGGTGTCGAATCCCTGCCCGCTGCGCTTTCTGTTACGGGCGAAGGAAATCTGCCAGCTTACTATCCGGTAACGCCGCTTATCGCCGCTTCTGTCGCAGTGGCGGCGCAGGCATTGTCACATTTGTTGTCCCTTCAGCACGGCAGCGCGGATGCCGTAACCGTGGACCGGCGGCTGGCATCGCTTTGGTGTAAAAGCAGCCTGAAACCCGATGGCTGGGCGCTTCCTCCGGCCTGGGACAGTCTGGCGGGCGATTACGCCACCGCCGACGGATGGATCCGTTTGCACACCAACGCGCCTGCGCATCGCAAAGTGGTCGAAACGGTGCTCGGTAAGGCCAACTGCCGCGAGGAGCTGGCGCCGCGGGTTGCCCGTTGGAAGAAAGCGGAACTGGAACAGGCGGTGGTTCAGGCGGGAGGTTGTGCCGCTCAGATGTTCAGTGTCAGTGACTGGCAGCACCATGTGCAGGGAAAATCGCTGGAAAATGAGCCATTGTTTCAGCGTTCACTTTGCGCACCTGCCGCGCCGCCGCATTGGGCGTTAGAAGCGGATCGTCCGCTGGCGGGCGTGCGCATTCTGGATCTGACCCGGATTATCGCCGGTCCCGTCGCCACGCGTTTTCTGGCGGGGCTGGGCGCGGACGTGCTGCGCATCGATCCCTTTGGCTGGGACGAGCCGGGCCAGGAAGCGGACGTCACGCTGGGTAAACACTGCGCCCGGCTGAATCTGCACAATCCACAGGACCGGCATCGCTTCGAAACGTTGCTGCGCGAGGCTGACGTTATTGTTCACGGGTATCGCGCGGGAGCATTGCATAAACTCGGCTACGGCAGCGAGCAGCGGCGTGCGCTGTCGCCTGGTCTGGTCGATGTCTGTCTGAACGCCTACGGCTGGAACGGGCCATGGCGCGAACGTCGCGGATTCGACAGTCTGGTGCAGATGAGCTGCGGAATTGCAGAGTTTGGTATGCAGCAATCGGGCAGTGATCAACCGGTGCCACTGCCGGTTCAGGCGCTGGATCACGTCACCGGATACCTGATGGCGGCGGCGGTGATTCAGGGGCTGGCGCAGCGCGTTGCTACCCATCAGGGCAGTGAAACACGGTTATCGCTGGCGCGGACGGCACATGAACTGACGACGTTCGATGTGGATGATACGGCGCAGCAGCCGGTGATTGATGCAGCAGGTGAAGATGACTTTTCGCCGCAACCGGAACACACCGTCTGGGGCGCAGGCTGGCGGTTACTTCCCCCCGTGTCGCTCACCAAAACGTCGTGGCGCTGGAGCCTGCCCGCTTCCCCGCTCGGCGCTTCTCCGGCAAGCTGGCAGAAGGCGTAATTATCTCACTGCAACAACGAAAACGCCGCTTTGCGATATTGTAGCGGCGTTTTTCCTATCATCTTTTTGAAACGGGTGATGAAGTACGGCGCGTCGGCGAATCCGCATTGTAACCCGATACTTTCCACCGGGCGGTCAGTTGTCCGCAGCAATTCGCAGGCACGCTTCACCCGGCGGGTGGCAAGATAATCCTGAATTGATCCGCCGGTTTCCTGCCCGAACACCCGCGAAATATAGCTTTCTGAAAGTCCCACCGCCGCCGAGAGGCTGGCCATCGCAAACTTCTGCTCATAATTTTCTTCAATCCACTGCATCACTTTTGACGCCGTCGTACGGCTGATGTTTTTCGGCGTGTCCTCCTGCGCAGGCATAAACGCCATCAGCTGTAATACCAGCATGGCTATCTCTTCCCACTGATGTGTCTGCTGTTCGGAAAGCTGATTGAACTGCTCGAGGATGATTTCAATGTGCGGTGCGAAATCACTGAGGTCAAAAATGTGTGCAGTACGATCCGCATCCCATAACCGCGCGAAACGGGCGCGGCGCTGCGGGAAAGATTGAAGGCAGCCGTCGAGCAGCAGGTGGTCGAGATGAATAGTGGTGCGCTCGTAGGCATTATTGCCGTCCGCTTCGACAAACACTTTGTGCAGCTTGAAGGGCGGAAATACAAACAGCCTGCCCGGCCTTAACGTGTATTGCTGATTATCGACGATCACGATGCCGTAGCCCCGGCTGACAAACAGCAATTCCAGACACTGGTGCCAGTGGAAATAATTGGCGCTGCCGCGGCTCATGCGATTAAAAGAAACCTGACGTTCATTAAGGGCAATACGTTCCAGATAATCGGATACCGGCATTCGTTCTTTCCTTTCATTGACAGTGCGGATGACAACAAAACACAATTTTCGGTCTGTTTTTTATAATTTAAGCCGTTTTACCGCCAAATTCGCCATGACAATTTAAAAATTCGCATGATTCTGTGAGCCCCGTAACAATCAGCATTTTCCATTTCTCTATATTTCAATCGCGACACAGAGAATTGAAATAATATTTCAAATTATAAAAACCTTAACTACCGGTCCCTTAACACCTCACCGGGAGAGCTTTTATGACGTCAAATAAAGTGAATACTGATAATCCGCTGCGTACTCGCGATGACGTGCAATATCTGTTGAATGACCTGCTCTCGGCGGTGTCGCCTTATACCCAAAAAGGCGAAAGTGGCATCGACCTTGGGAATTCCACCACCCACTACGGCAAAGAGATTGCCAAAATGGAAGCGCTGTCGCGCATGTTGTGGGGAATTTTCCCGCTGCTGGCCGGCGGCGGCGAATGCGCCGATCTGCCCTTCTATCTTGATGCTATTCGCCACGGCACCGACCCGGAACATCCGCAGTACTGGGGAAAAATCCGCGATTTCGATCAGCGCTGCGTCGAAATGGCGGCGTTTGGCGTCGGGCTGGCGCTGCTGGAAAAGCGTCTGTTGCAGCATTTTACGCCGCAGGAACAGCAAAATCTGGCCGACTGGCTGGATCAGGGGCGCGATGCAGTGATCCCCAATAACAACTGGAATTTCTTCCCGATTATGGTGCAGATGGGCTTCAAGAAGGCCGGTTTGCCATGGGACAGCGACGCCGTCGCCACCCGCTTTGACCTGATGGAAACCTATTATCTGGGGGATGGCTGGTATTCCGACGGCCCCGGCAGGCCGCGCGATTATTACATTTCCATGGCGTTCCATTATTACGGCTTACTGTACGCGCAAAATATGGCAGATGTGGATGCCACCCGCGCTTATATGCTGCGCCAGCGGGCAGAGCTGTTTGCACAAGACTTTATCACCCTGTTCTCCGCCGGCGGTCAGGCCGTGCCGTTTGGCCGCAGCCTGACCTATCGCTTTGCCGAAGCGGCTTTCTGGAGTGCGGCGGCGTACAGCAAGCTCAAAGTGTTTACGCCGGGCGTCATCAAAGGGCTGATCCTGCGCCATCTGCGCCACTGGCTGAAACAGCCGATTTTTGACCGCGACGGTGTGCTGAGTATTGGCTATCACACGCCGAATCTGGTGATGGCTGAAGACTACAACGCACCGGGCTCGCCTTACTGGGCGTGCAAACTGTTTCTGATCCTCGCGCTGCCTCAGGAGGAGGCTTTCTGGCAGGCGGAGGAAGCACCGCTGCCAGAACTTGCGCGTACACACTGCATTCCTCACGCGAATCAGATCCTGATGCGCGACGACGAAAGTCAGCACGTGGTGATGCTGACCTCCGGGCAACTGGAGCTGAATAACTTCGTCAACACCGAAGCCAAGTACACCAAATTCGCCTATTCCAGTGAGTTCGGTTTCACGCTCGATCGTGGCCGTTACGGGCTGAATCACGCCGGTTGCGACTCGATGCTGATGCTTTGCGAAGGTGACGGGTATTTTCGCGGACGTCGCGATTGTGTGGAAACGCGGATAACCGAATCATTCATTTATTCGCGCTGGCTGCCGTGGCAGGACGTCTCAGTGCGCACCTGGCTGGTTCCCTGCGGTGACTGGCATCTGCGTATTCATCATCTGGAAAACCAGCGTCCGCTTGATACCGCCGAAGGTGGCTTTGCAGTGATCCAGGAGCCGACAACAAAAGCTGAAATTTTTGCAGGTCAGCAGGCGATTACAGTGACGGCGCGCAACGGCATCAGCCGGATTGTCGGCGCAGATGACAAGACATTGCGCGAAGCCTCCACGGTCGTGACGCCTCCCAACAGCAGCATTATGTTCGCCGAAACCGCCGTCATTCCGTTGCTTAAAAGCGCTTACCCCGCGGGTTCACACTGGCTGATAAGCGCAGTATGCGCCTCGGCGAGTCAGGACATCAGCACGCTGGCCGTACCGGAGATCACCCACGAGGGCGACTGGTTGCACTGGCAATATCAGGGGCAGAGCGGCCAGATTTCGCTGGTCTGACACTCTTTAGTCAATAACGGCAGATCTTTTCAGGAGTCACTATGAAAGCCATAAAAACAGCCAGTAAATCGGCTTACTATAAAATGAGTAGCTTTATATTCCTGTATTTCTTCACATGGTCCTCCAGCTTCGGGCTGTACGCCCTGTGGCTGGGACAAAAGGCCGGGCTGGACAGCATCAGCATCGGTACCGTCTTTGCCATTAACGGTGTTTTCGCGGTGATCATGAAGCCAGTGTACGGCTACATTATGGACAAGATCGGCATGAGCAAATCCCTGCTCTATTTTGTCGTACTGGTGTCCGCGCTGATGGCGCCGTTCTTTATCTTTGTTTATCAGCCGCTGCTTGAAAGCCATCTGATGACTGGCATTATCGTCGGCGCGCTGTATCTCAGCCTCGGCTGGTACGCCGGTGTCGCCGCGTCGGAATCCTACGCCGATCGCTTCAGCCGTCTGTATCACATGGAGTTCGGGCAGGTCCGGATGTGGGGATCGCTCGGCTGGGCACTGGCCGCGTCGTTCTCCGGCGTGCTGTTTAACCTCTCTCCGGCGTGGAACTTCGGCCTGAGCAGCGCAACGTCGCTGGTCATGCTGGGCGTGTTGCTGTCGCTTAAAATCGGCAGTGAAGAGCTGAAAAATAACGACGTGATCGCACAACAAAAGATCGTGTTCAGCGATGTGATCCTGCTGCTGAAAAACCGCAAATTCTGGATGTTCTCGCTGTACGTTGCCGGTGTCGCCTGGATGATGTTTGTGGCCGAACAGCAGTTCTCGCGCTACTTCGTCACCTTCTTTGAAACCAAAGAGCAAGGCAACGCGTGGTACGGCTATCTGAGCACTGTGCAGTCCGGTTTTGAATTCCTGATGATGATGGCCATCCCGTTCCTGGTGAACTATTTTGGCGCCAAAAAGGGTCTGCTGATGGTCGGAGCGGTGGTGGGTATTCGTCTGATTGCCTCCGGACTGACCAACGACCCGCTGCTTATCTCGATCATCAAACCCTTTTACGGGCTGGAAATTTCTCTGCTGCTGATTTCAGTCTTCAAATATATCGCCGAGCATTTCAGCAAACGCGTCAACGCCACCATGTACCTGCTGGGTTATCAGGCAATGATTTATGTCGGTTCGATTGTGATAGCTCCGCCTGCCGGTTACCTGTATCAGCGCATCGGATTTGAACACACCTATCTGATTATGGGCGGTATCGCGCTGTTCTTCACGCTGGTATCAGCCTTTACGTTATCCGCCTGCCAGAGCCGCCGCGATGGCACGCCCGCCCCGGAAAAATCGCCGGATGAGCTGACCGAACTGACCCCAGCCAAACACTGAAACATTGAATTTCTTACTGAAAAGAAAACGGGAGAACCTATGACGATGAACATCGCGAAAGAGAATTTATTGCCGATCGAACTGAATCAGTTAGACAGGATTGCCTTTGCCGAAAAAATGCAGCGGGCGCGCCGGACGGTACTGAGTAAGATTTCCCGCAACGTGGAAAAGTTTGGCGATAAATTTCCGGCGGAAACCTGCGAAAACGGCCACTATCCACTGACCGACAACGTCGAATGGACCACCAGCTTCTGGACCGGTCAGCTGTGGCTGGCATGGGAGATGACCGGCGACGATCGCTACCGTCACGCAGCGGAAAAACAGGTGACATCATTTGGTAATCGCATCGCCAATCGCATAGATACTGCGACGCATGATTTGGGCTTTCTTTACAGTTTATCCTGCGTCAGCGCGTATAAACTGACCGGCAACCGTCAGGCACGCGGCTTCGCGCTGCTGGCCGCTGAAGCCCTGATGGAACGCTTCAACACTAAAGCAAAAATCATTCAGGCATGGGGCGATTTGCAGGATCCGGAACAGGCCGGGCGGATGATCATCGACTGCAATATGAACCTCCCGCTGCTGTACTGGGCGAGTGAACAAACCGGCGAACCGCGTTTTGCCGAAGCCGCCCGCGCACATGCTGAACAGGCAGCGAAATATATCGTTCGCCCGGACGCCTCGACGTACCACACGTATTACATGGATACCGTGACCGGCGAACCGCGTTTCGGCAATACGCATCAGGGGTACGCCGATGACTCCTGCTGGTCGCGCGGGCAGGCGTGGGGGATCTACGGATTCCTGCTCAGCTATCGCTACACTGGCGATGACAGTCAGGTCGAACTGTCGCGTCGGCTGGCGCATTACTTCCTCAATCGTTTACCCGAAGACGACGTGTGTCACTGGGATTTAGCCCTGCTCGGCACCGATGCCGTGCGCGACAGTTCGGCGGCGGCGATTGCGGTCTGCGGGTTGCTGGATTTGGCCACCACCCTGCCCGCTACCGACGATTTGCGTGCCTGCTATGAAGAAATGGCGCTGCGCATTATGGATTCCCTGACCGACAATTACCTCGTGCGCGATGAGGAAGATTGTGACGGATTGCTTAAGCATTCGGTGTATCACATGGCGAGCGGTAAAGGCGTGGATGAATGTTGCAGCTGGGGAGACTATTTTTATGTCGAAGCGCTGGTGCGCCTGACGCAATGCTGGCAGTCGTACTGGTAAATTTTGTGGACGCGGTGGCCTGCATCGCGTCCTGTTAACTTGCCGTTTACAATGCGTGAATTGTTTTGAAGCATTTTGCGCCTCTTCATATCAGTGCTAAGTATTCCCAGACGTTATAATCACACATCTGTTAATAAGTATTCCTGCTATGTCCTTACATCCTTTAGGATTAGTCTTAATTGCCACGTTTTTTTGTTCAGTCACAAAGTAAATCCTGACATAAACCAAATTAATCTAATTCGCTAACTGTCTTTAAACGCTAAAAAAAACTTTGAAACTGCGTATTTTTCATGCGAAAAAGAGAGTCAGCACATTCTGTGTGCTTTTGAGATTTCTTACGTTCGAATCCAATCATTACGCCGAACAAGGACGTCCTGTGAGGACTCATTATGCAAACGATAATCTTAGATCCCTGCCGTTTTACCCGTATTGGATTGCAGCAATTTCTCGCCGTTGACCATGACATCAGTTACGTCAGCCACTTCGACCAACTGCAAAAAAGTTGCAGTAATCTGAATCCGTCAGTGGTGTTTATTAATGAAGATTGCATGCAACCCAATGCGGACAGTAAATCTCGCCTGCGAGCGCTGATTACTGAATATTCCGACACACTATTTTTTATTTTTATGTCCAGCACACGTATTCATTTTGAAGAATACGTTTTCGTTCGCAAGAACGTGATTATCACCTCGAAATCCATTAAGGCTGAAACCCTCAAACAGTTGCTGAATCACCCGCGGCTGCCGCAGGCGCAAAACCCTGCCAGCAGCGGTGTACTGGATATCCGCCCCGTCATGCTCAGCCGTTCTGAATCGGCGATGCTGAGAATGTGGATGTCGGGGGATGGCACCATTGAAATTTCGGACAAGCTGCAAATAAAAACCAAAACAGTGTCGTCTTATAAAGGAAATATAAAGCGGAAAATAAAATCACCGAACAAACACATTATTTACCACGTTGTTCGTTTATGTGATCAGCTTACAGACGGTATTTATGTCCGATAGTTTTCTTCCATTTCCAGCTATTCCTACAGGCTATGCATTTGCATAGCCTGTAGAAAGCTACACAAAGTTGCGAAATGAGATCCGCGTCGCAAATATAAACTCAATCTCCGCGCTGATTTGCCGATGTCCTTATATGGCGTGTTTTCGTCACGACAGGACTTGCCCGCAGGCAGACCCTATATCGCTGTCACTCACCGACTTTCTACGCCGGTGAACAGGATTAACAGAGCGGAAAAAAATGGATACTCCTTTAAATTTAAATACCAGAACCTCTTTTATCAGCAATATTCGCCTCATCACTCTGATCAGCCAGATTTTAGTGGGGATCCTGTTCCTGTTTGCCGTTTCCATCGGCACCTCCAGTTTCTTCCTCAAACAAAGTAACGCGGCGTTGTCCAATGCCACGCAGGAGTTGCAAATCCGTCTGGCGCTGTCGAACAGTTCCAATCACCTGCGCACAGCGCGTTTGTTATTGATTCAGGCGGCTGCGGCCGCGCGCGTCGGCGATCAGGACGTCTTCAAAAAGAACCTTACTGACGCCGCCAGCCGTCTTAAACAATCGCAGACGGCTTTTGATACTTACATCAACCGTCCGGGCAAAAATGCCACCGATCTGGCGCTCGATGAACCGTTGAAAAAATCCTACGTCGCGTACATGACGCAGGGTATGGAACCGATGATGGCTTCCGCGCAGCAGGCGCATTTTGAGGAAGTGATTTCTCAGGAAGCAGAAACCGTGCGTGAGCTGGATCTGGCCAATAATATTCCGCTGTTGGCTGCGATTGCTTACCGCACCGAAACCGCTAATAAAATCAACGATAAAGCACAGCATGATGCCACATTGGGTTATGCCCTGATGGGCGGCGCTTTCCTTCTGGCACTGGTGCTGACGTTCATCACCTATCTGGTGATGCGTAAAGTGATCATCAATCCGCTGAACCGTCTGGTGGTGCGTATCCAGAAGATAGCCGAAGGCGATCTCACACAACCTGCGCAGAACAACGGACGGAATGAAATCGGCGTGCTAAGCAGCAATGTCGATCACATGCAGCATTCGCTGGCCAGCACCGTGCTGACCGTACGCGAAGGCGCGGTGTCGATTTATCAGGGCTCGACCGAAATAGCCTCTGGTAACACCGACCTTTCCTCACGTACCGAGCAGCAGGCTGCCGCGCTGGAAGAAACCGCCGCCAGCATGGAGCAGCTCACCGCTACCGTGAAGCAGAACTCCGAAAACGCCCATCACGCCAGCAAACTGGCGGCGGCAGCGTCGAATAAAGCGCAAAAAGGCGGAGAAATCGTCGCCAACGTGGTCAGCACCATGGAAAACATTTCCCGCAGCTCGACCAAAATTGCCGAAATCACCAATGTTATCAACAGCATTGCCTTCCAGACCAACATTCTGGCGCTGAATGCTGCGGTAGAAGCCGCCCGCGCCGGTGAGCAGGGTCGTGGATTTGCGGTAGTCGCCAGCGAAGTGCGTAATCTGGCACAACGCAGCGCACAGGCAGCGAAGGAGATCGAATCACTGATCGAAGAATCGGTGGATTTTGTTGGCGAAGGCAGCATTCTGGTCGGCGATGCAGGCACCACGATGTCTGAAATTGTGACGGCGGTCAGCCATGTCACCGACATTATGGGCGAAATCGCCTCGGCATCCGATGAGCAAAGCCGGGGGATCAGTCAGGTTAGCCTGGCGGTGTCTGAAATGGATGGCGTCACGCAGCAAAATGCCTCGCTGGTGCAGGAAGCTTCTGCCGCCGCCGCGTCTCTGGAAGAGCAGGCAGCGCGCCTGACGCAGGCGGTTGCAGTGTTTAAGATTGATGCTGCACAGCGTCCGGCGGTACATCGTGTACCCGCTGCACACGTCCTGTCAGGCGCTGCACGTTCAGACAAAGGCACCCACGCCGAGCAGAACTGGGAAACCTTCTGATTTTTGACGGCAATACGCTTTACTGAACCGCAGACAAAAAAACACCGGCAGCGATGGCTCCGGTGTTTTTTTTATGGAAGTGATCACTACGGCGAGATTCAGGCTTCGCTGTCTCGCGGTACGACGAAGGTTCCGTCTTTAGTATCGCCTTCATTGAAGAACCAGATACCTGCCGGATAATCTTCCAGCGCGACCAGATACATCACACCTTCGTAAAACTCTTCTACAGCAAGTACTTTACCTTCGCGACGCGGGCCGCCGTCTGTTTTTACTGTGACAAGATCATTAACTTTCATCAGGTTATCCCATGGTTTTCAATTGTCTTTATTGTAGTACACACTGCCGGAGAAAAGCACGGTGGGAGGTGAAAGCGGGTAAAAAACCCGAAGATAACGCAGGAAAACTCATTTTCAATTTCTTAACTATTTAGCGCCAGAATCCTGACGGTTATTTCTTTTATAATATCAGCGTGCTCACCCCCGAGGGAGTACGTAATGAATGTCATAAGAAATATTTTTGCCCGCCACGTTGCGGGCATTTTTTTGCCCTTTGCACAAACGACAGACGTAAAAAAACCCGCATGAGCGGGTTTTTGTCATCTTGCTTTATCACTGAAACAGTGAGGAAGCAAAATTAGATAGCGGTAACGTTAGCCGCAGACGGACCTTTAGCACCGTTCTCGATAGTGAACTGTACGTTCTGGCCTTCAGCCAGGGTCTTGAAACCTTGATCCTGGATAGCGGAGAAGTGTACGAACACATCTTTGCTGCCGTCAGCAGGAGTGATGAAGCCAAAGCCTTTAGACTCGTTAAACCACTTAACCTGACCTTTCATCATTGACATAAGAATTACCTTTTAAAAATAAATTTCGCCACCATGGGCATGTTATAGCCGGATTTCAGTCGTTACTTATGGAGGCACTAAGAAGGAAATTCGTCAGAGCAGGGTTATCATGGATAACGCTTTAAATTGGAACAACTTTACTCAGGATGTCGTGCATAAATAGGTCTGTACCACAGGCCGAGACGTATTTACTCATGACTGCCATTTAATAGCAACTCTTTTTAACGCAATGTCGAGGGAAAGCCGAAAAATAGTCTTTTTATGAACCAGTCAGTACAATCATTGAGCAACTATAGGTCTATTTATCAACAGGTTGAGATCTATCTGAATCAAGAACTGCGCCGCAGTGCGCACAAAATTTTGCATCAGATTCATGCCCGGAATGCAGACAATTCTGACAAGAACGGGCCGCCCGCCCCTTTTCCAACTCTTGTGACATATAAGCCGTCAAAATTCCGGTCGGTACTGCGATGATGGAATAGCCCAACAAAATGAGAATAGAAGCCAGCATTCTGCCCGTCGCCGTATGCGGAGTGATATCGCCGTAACCCACCGTGGTCAGCGTGACCACTGCCCAGTACACCGACGCGCCCAGCGACGTAAAGCCATCCTTGCCCTCTTCCACCGCAAACATCAGCCCGCCGAACAGGCAAAGAATGATCGCCACAAACCCGAAGAAGATGCTCAGCTTGCGCCGCGCACGCATCAGGCTGCGCCAAAGGATACCGGCATCATTCATATAGCGCAGGAGTTTCAGCACGCGCAGTACGCGCAGAACCCTCAGTAATCGCACCAGAACCACCAGATCGGTAGCACCGGCCAGTGACGGCATCATCCATAAGATGTACATCGGTAAAACAGTGCAGAGATCGATAATGCCGAAGAAGCTCACCGGATAATGCGTTTTACGGGGGGAACACAACACCCGTAACACGTACTCCACGCTAAACAGCGCGGTGAAGCCGAGCTCGAGCAAACCGAAGCGCCAGAGGATGTCCGGCGTATTGGGAAAGAGATCGCTCGCGCTGGATTCGAAAAACAATACCACGACGCTCAGTAATGACGCGGCGATCCAGAATGTTTCCATCCGGCGGCCGCTGCGGGTGCGGTGTTCAAACAAAAGGGCAAAACATCGGCGGCGGGTTGCCGCGAAAAAGCGATAGTCCTGGGCCATAAGAAACGCCAGCAATGAATAATAGGCGAAGAATAAACGCTTTTCGCCCGTGCGCCTATCGCCCGACCTCACCCTTTCAACCAAAAAAAAACGCCGGTCACTCAAGGTGATCGGCGTTTATTGGCAGAAAGTTGCAGAATTTATTTGTTCGCTGACGCGATGACGCGCGCGGTTAATCCATTAATTCAGAAACGGCGTTGCGCACATAAGCGGTGATTTGCGCAACATCTTCGGCATTGGCACTTCCCCCGCCAATAGATCGCACGGTGTTTTCCAGATGACCGATGTCCTGCTCAACTTTCTTCGCAATCTGCACTTTTACGATGGTATCGACGGACGAGATAAAGGCGCGCATCACCGCCTTCAGCGCAAAAATCTCGCCAAAGGAGTCGTATGCCGGTTTCTCAGCCGCCCTCGAACTTGGCTCTGCAGCCCGCGGAGGCAGGCTTTTCAGGCTGTCCACATGTTCAATCATCAGATCCATATCTCTGATGAGTTCATCAAAACTCTTAGCCACTGGTTTTCCTTCGCCGTGCGAAAGGCAGCAGGATACCACTGCCGTTACAAGCCGAGAAGCCACAGAAAGAAGTTATGCTCAAATTTCGCCACAATGCGCCTGCCGGTGAGGATTGCTCCGCGAGCTGGCAGGCGCATTAGGTCGCTATTTAACCAAGATCAGGGGGTTAAGCGTTTTTCAGTGAAGCCATGTCAACAACAAAACGGTATTTCACGTCGCTTTTCAGCATACGTTCGTAAGCGCCGTTAATGTCCTGCATGTCGATCATTTCCACGTCACAGGTGATGCCATGCTCAGCGCAGAAATCCAGCATTTCCTGAGTCTCAGCGATACCGCCAATCAGGGAGCCGGCAACGGTTTTGCGGCCCATCACCAGTTTGCCACTGTGCAGCGCAGGTTCGATTGGCTCGATCAGACCGACCAGAATGTGGGTACCATCACGTTTCAGGGTATCCAGATACGGGTTCAGGTCATGTGCGTTTGGCACGGTGTCGAGAATAAAGTCAAAGTGGCTTTTCACGGCCGCCATTTGCTCTTCATCGGTAGACAGCACTACGTGGTCAGCGCCAAGACGGTAAGCTTCCTGCTCTTTGCCTTTCGAGCGGGTGAACAATGTCACGTCTGCACCCAGCGCTTTGGCAAATTTCAGACCCATATGGCCAAGACCGCCCAGACCGACAACGGCCACTTTATGGCCTTTGCCAACCTTCCAGTGTTTCAGCGGAGAGAAGGTCGTGATACCGGCACACAGCAGCGGTGCGGCGGATTTAATGTCCAGTTTTTCGGAAACGTGCAGAACGAATTTTTCTGCGACCACGATTTGTTCGGAATAACCGCCGTAGGTCATCATGTTGTCATGACGATCGTAGCTGTTATAGGTCATGGTTGCGCCTTCTTCACAGTACTGTTCCAGGCTTTCCGCGCAGGACTCACAGTGCTGACAAGAATCGACCATACAACCGACACCGACAAACTCGCCGACTTTAAAGTTGCTGACTTTCGCACCGACCTGCTTCACGCGGCCAATAATTTCGTGTCCCGGCACCATCGGATAGATACTTTGGTGCCATTCGTTGCGCGCCTGGTGGATATCTGAGTGGCACACGCCGCAGTACAAAATGTCGATCACAACGTCGGTATCACGCGGGTCACGGCGAACAAAATTATGAGGCGCAAGAGGCGCATCCGCTGAAAGTGCAGCGAAACCACGAACGTTAAGAGTCATTTATTTCTCCTGAAGGGCTGACGGAATACTTGCGCACTGCAAAAGGCAGGCACCGCAGAAGTATGACGCGTTCAGGCGAAGAACAAATATAACGATCCTCGCCATTACTTGCCTGAATCTGTTTTTTTCAGGAGTTTTAAATCAGGACAATCCGATAGCCAGACGCTGGCGCCGCCGTCTGGCAGCGCCATTTTTTGAGAAGAGATGTGGAAAGGATTAGATCAAACCGGCGTCTTTCAGTTCGCTTTTCAGGTAAGCGTAATAGATAGGTGCCGCAACCACGCCCGGAATGCCAAACGCCGCCTCGAACACCACCATTGCCAGCAACACTTCCCAGGATTTTGCCTTAATACGGCTGCCCACGATGCGGGCATTGAGGAAGTATTCCACTTTATGAATGATTATCAGATAGCCCAGCACCAGCGCACCCACCCAGAGCGACAGCGAAAGCCCGACGATGAAAATCAGCGTATTGGAAATCAGATTACCCACCACCGGCAGCAGACCACAGACAAAGGTCAGCGCGACCAGCGTTTTCGCCAGCGGCAGATGGATGCCAAACAGTGGCAGAATGCCAAACAGGAATACGCCCGACAACACGGTATTGATAAGCGAAATCTGGAACTGTGCGAACACCACATTACGGAACGCGGCGCTCAGTAAGTTCACCCGATCAAGCAGCTCTTTTTTCAGCGGCGCATGATGTTCGCCCTTAGTGTGGCGCTGAAGTGAAATAATCGCACCCAGAATCATACCGATCAGCATGGTGACAAACACGTGTGCGGCATTTTTTCCGAACGTCTGAATCATCACGATGTGCTCACGCAGCCATTGCAGGAAGGTGCGCTGTAACTCTTCGATGTTAGCCGGTAAATAATGCAGTAATACCGGCGATAACCGGCTCTGCGCATCGGTCAGCAGCCGCGACACCATCGCGTTAAACGCCACCGGGTTTTTCATGTCTTCCATCAGGAAATCCGCGATGCCTGCAACAAAGATGATCAAGCAGCTGACCACCACGGTGCTAATAAACGCCACCACGACCCAGCGCGCCCGTTCGCCGCTGATGATTTTCTGAAAGTGTGGCGTCAGGGCATTCACCAGCTCGTACACCACAAAACCGGCGATAAAACACGCCAGTAAATGAAGAGGAAGAATCAACAACAGCCCGCCCATCACAATCAACAAACTGAGCCAGCGAATGTGATTCGATCTCATAATTTGCATTGCCTGCATCCTTAAACCAACGTGTCCCGGGCCTCGCCCTCAATGTGGCAGTTATCATAGCACCTAACCTTGCAGCGCAACGGCGTGCGTTCGGAAACGCTTAAGAAAATTTTGACACAACGGCGAGGTCTTCTATCATCCTGGGTAATGTATTGAATAAAGAAAATCTGAAAACCGGGTGAATATGATGTCTGAATTACTTCGTGAAAAACTGTCCCTGCCAAAAGGGCATGACCGGCTGTTACTGCATTCCTGCTGTGCGCCCTGTTCGGGAGAGGTGATGGAAGCTATTCAGGCATCCGGGATCGAATACACGATATTCTTCTACAATCCGAATATTCATCCGCAAAAAGAATATGTGCTGCGCAAAGAAGAAAATATGCGGTTTGCCGAACAACATGGCATTCCGTTTATTGATGCAGATTACGACACTGATAATTGGTTTGAACGCGCACGGGGAATGGAAAATGAACCTGAGCGTGGTATCCGCTGCACCATGTGTTTTGATATGCGTTTTGAGCGTACCGCGCTTTATGCGTGGGAACAGGGTTTCAGTGCTATTTCCAGTTCTCTGGGTATTTCGCGCTGGAAAGATATGCAGCAGATTAACGGCTGTGGCGAACGTGCCGCTGCGCACTATCCTGGCATGGTGTACTGGGATTACAACTGGCGTAAAAAAGGCGGCGCAGCGCGGATGGTGGAGATAAGTAAGCGTGAACGCTTTTACCAGCAGGAATACTGCGGCTGCGTCTATTCTCTGCGTGACAGCAATTTGCATCGTAAATCGCAAGGACGGGGTCTGATCAAACTCGGCGTGAAATATTACGGCGATGAAGACGACGAATAATCTTACTGCGCATACCCTTCCTCCTGCTCATTTCTAATTAACCCGCGCTGTGTCGGGTTAATTATTCTGATAATACCGCATTTCTCCCGTGAATTTCGCTGCCTGATAATTCTCAGCCAGCTGACTATTTTGTCCAATAACAAAACGGGCCGTGTGCAGAATAATTTCCTATGGTTCCCCTGCCTTTGCATCTTGCGTTCGTGCAAAACGCTTGTTACTTTCCGCCTCTCGGTTTTATTTATGCGAAATCGCTATAAGAAATAACCCACCGTTATTTCCGGTGTATTTCGCATTGAACCGCACTTAAAACAAAAAACACAACATCGTATTCATTCGTTCAGGGGTAGTCATATGTGGGTGTTAATTGGTATTCCAATCGTCGTGCTGGGATTTGCACTGCGGTTTAATCCGTTGCTGGTGGTGACCGTGGCCGGGATTTCGACCGGACTGGCCGGAGGTATGCAGACCATTGAAATCATCAGTGCATTCGGCAAAGCATTTACCGAAAACCGCTACATGGGGCTTATCTGGCTGACATTACCGGTTATCGCGTTACTCGAGCGCAACGGCCTGAGAGAACAGGCGAAACACCTGATCTCCAAAATTCACGTTGCGACGACAGGCCGAATTCTGATGCTCTATTTCTTCCTGCGCCAGATGACCGCCGCGCTGGGGCTGAACTCGCTGGGCGGTCACGCGCAGATGGTTCGTCCGCTGATCGCCCCGATGGCCGAAGCCGCCGCGACCACTAAGTACGGTGATTTACCCAACGACGTGCGCCAGAAGATCCGCGCCCACTCGGCCGCAGCGGACAACGTGGCGGTATTCTTTGGCGAAGACATCTTTATCGCCGTGCAGTCCATCCTGCTTATCAAAGGTTTCCTCGCGCAGTACGGTATCGACGTCGAGCCGCTGCACCTGTCGGTATGGGCGATCCCAACCGCAATCGCGGCGCTGATTATTCACTTTATCCGTTTATGGCTGCTTGACCGCTCGCTGGCTAAACGTTTTGACAGCCAACACGGGAGCGCGGCGAAATGATCAACCTTCAGTCAGTGTATATCCTCGCAGGCCTGATGTTCTGCGCCTATGCCTTCTTCAATCTGCGCGATAAAAGCAATTCCCGCCGTTATGTGAACGCGCTGTTCTGGGGCGTTTACGGCGTGACCTTCCTGTTTGGCGGCGAGTTACCGCACTTTGTGACCGGCTGTCTGGCGATCCTGCTGGCAGTGATTGCCGGTACCGGCAAACTGGGTAAAGGCAAAACCGACAGCGAACAGCCGGAAATGATCGAAAAACGCGAAGCGGGCGCCCGACGTTTTCGCAACAAGCTGTTTATCCCGGCCCTGCTGATCCCGGTTGTGACGCTGATTGGCACGCTGACCCTGAAATACACGCCTTTCGTAGAAGCCAAAAACGTTACGCTGATTTCTCTGGTGATCGGCACGCTGGTGGCCTTTTTTGCCGCACTGATTATGCTGCGCGATTCGCCGGTGAAAGCCATTAAAGCCGGTGGACAGACGATGGATACTGTCGGCTGGGCGGCAATCCTGCCACAAATGCTTGCCGCGCTGGGTGCGCTGTTTGCGATGGCTGGCGTCGGCGGCGTGGTGGCAGATTTGGTGAAAAACATTATCCCTCTTGGCTCCCCGCTGGCGATTGTGGTGGCGTACACCTTCGGTATGGCGCTCTTTACCATGATCATGGGTAACGGGTTTGCCGCGTTCCCGGTGATGACTGCCGGTATCGGCCTGCCGCTTATCGTTAATCAACTGGGCGGTAACCCGGCAATCATGGGCGCTATCGGTATGTTGTGCGGTTTCTGCGGCACGCTGATGACGCCGATGGCGGCAAACTTCAATATCGTCCCCGCCGCTCTGCTCGAATTGCAGGATAAAAACGGCGTGATCAAGGCGCAGTGGAAAACCGGCGTGCTGCTGTTGCTGGTGAATACGGCGTTCATGTACTTCTTTGTGTTCCGCTTCTGATAAGGAAAGACGATGACGACAACGCAACTGACGCCAGAGATGGCGTCACGTTTTGCCTCGCTGGCGCTGAATCATTTAACGCGTGAGTTTCCAAATAAACTTATGCACGCCATGAGCAGCGCCGCCGACGCTCAAACGCCGCGGCAGCTGCATCCGATTTTCTACGGCAGCTATGACTGGCACTCCTGCGTACACGGCTACTGGCTGTTGCTGCGCTTGCTGAATAAATTCCCGGACCTGCCGCAAGCCGGGAAGATTATTGCGATGGTTGGTGAACATTTCACCGCAGAGAACGTTGCAGGTGAAATGGCTTATCTGCAACAGCCGCAACACGCAGGCTTCGAGCGGCCTTACGGCTGGGCATGGTTTTTAGCACTGACGCAGCAACTCCATGAAATGGCGCTACCGCAGGCCGCTGTTTGGGCAAAAAATCTCGCGCCGATGACCCGCTTCTTCGAAGAAAGCTTTACCGCTTTTCTGCCAAAGGCGACCTATCCGCTGCGCGTCGGCAGCCACTTCAACACCGCGTTTGCGCTGGCGCTGGCGCTTGATTACGCCCGCTGCGTGAAGCATGAGTCTTTGAGTGAGCTGATTAAAGAAACGGCGCTGCGCTGGCATCTTGATGACAAAAATTGTCAGGCGTGGGAACCGGGCGGTGATGAGTTTTTATCACCCTCGCTGATGGAAGCGGAGCTGATGCGTCGCGTGCTGCCGGGGGAAGAGTTTGTGACGTGGTTCGGGCATTTCCTGCCGGATCTGGCACAGAACCAGCCCGCGACGCTGTTCACGCCTGCCACCGTCACTGACCGCAGCGACGGCAAAATTGGTCATCTGGACGGGCTGAACCTCAGCCGCGCCTGGTGCCAGCGATCGCTGGCCTCGGCGTTACCCGCCGGTGACCCGCGAGCCACATGCCTGCGCAATGCGGCGCATGCGCACCTGCACAGCGCGCTGGAACATCTCGACAGCGATTACATGGGCGAACACTGGCTGGCGACCTTCGCTCTGCTGGCGCTGGAAGCCTGACGTTTCGGTGCGTGCGTATTTCGAATCAACCGCGAATAATGCCCCGCGTCGAGCGGGTAAAGAAATCATTGAACTGGCGCAGCATTGGATATTCCACGCTGAGCCGTTCAATCTCCAGTTTCACCACGTCTACCGGCTCCTGCTGGTGATAAAGCAAATCATACAAATGGTGGATCACCCGCTGTTCGTCGGCAGTTGCCCTGGCAAAGGCTTGCGCACGTTCATTAATCCCCAGCGGAACCGCGCGGTTACCGTTCGCCAGCACATAAGGCGGAACGTCCTGCACTACGCAGGTGTTGTCCAGCAGGCGTGAACCGGTACCGACGATGCAAAACTGATGCACCGCGCACAGTGCGCCGAGCTGAGAATAATCTCCCAGCGTGACGTGACCGGCCAGCCCGCTGTGATCGCCCATGGTGGTGTGATCCCCCACCTGACAGTCATGCCCGATGTGCACCCCTGCCTGAAAGATATTCTGATTGCCAATCCGCGTGACGCTGCCGCCCTGCGCCGTGCCACGGTGCAACGTTGAGTGACGGCCAATGTCATTTCCGTCTCCGATTTCGAGGCGAGCCGGTTCACCGTCGTACTTCAAATCCTGACTGATTTCGCCGACTGACGAGCCCATGCCAATTCGGTTCTCACGACCGAGAGTGGTATTGCCATTAATGACGACGTGCGAGGCAATGACAGTGCCTTCTCCGATCCGCACGCCCGCAGAGATAAAGCAGAAAGGCCCGACAACAACGTGCGGGCCGATAATGACACCGGGTTCAATGATACTGCTGGCCGCAATTGTGGCCGAAGATGAAATCAACGCAAAATCCTTCTGACAACCGCTCTGCGTGCAAAAGCCGAACGCCGTAAACGTCAGTAGTAAATTAAACCGAATCTGGATTAATCAGCGGGAAGATCAGAATGAGTCGGGAGGTGCACTCAGAAAGCTATAAACAGGCGGATTACTTTTCACGCAACTCTCCTGCTATGCCGCCCAGCATAAGGGTTCAGGGGCGTAAACCCAGCCAACTATATTTTATTTATTTTCTGAACCTTTCTTAAAAATGAGAGCTGTGAATCATTTGTGACACTTCTATTAAGGCTTTCTTAAGCTAGCAATATTATGATTCACGACAATTCATTTACAGGCGTTATGGTTTCACGCCGGTAACGCCAGCAACCTTCAGTTTTTTGGGAGTTCTCATTGCGCTATTTATGTCCGAAGATCAGCTACTTTAGGCTGACTTTGTTGCTCAGTTTGTATTTCACCTTTGTCGTCAACCTGCCAATTTTGCTCCATTTTTATCGCATTTTGCATGCGCTGCCCGCCTATAACCTGGCGTTTGCGCTGACCATTCCGGTGGTACTTTTCTTCGCCCTGAACTTTGTGTTCACCCCATTCAGTTTCCGTCCGTTGCTTAAACCCTTCTTCATCATTATTTTGCCGGTCAGCGCGCTCGCCAGCTTCGCGATGATGACCTATCAGGTGGTGTTCGATCGCGGGATGATCGAAAACATTTTGGAGACGCAATCAGCGGAAGCGACGTCTTATCTTAATTTGCAGGTGGTGCTGTGGTTTATCTTCACCGGCTTATTACCGGCTGTCCTGCTGTTCCTCACACCGGTCAGTTACGAAAAAACACCTCTGCGCCGCCTGGGCGTGCGGCTGGTCTCAATGATCGTGTCACTGGCGATCGTCGCATCCCTCGCCGGAGTGTTCTACAAAGATTACGCCTCAGTCGGGCGCAACAATCGCACCCTGAATCTGGAAATCGTGCCGACCAACTATCTCTACAGCGCGTTCCAGTATATGAATCATCGCTATTTCACCAAAAAGATGCCGTTCCAGAGCATCGGTAACGATGCAAAACTGGTGCAGAAATCCGGTGAGAAACCGAATCTGGTATTCCTGGTGATCGGCGAAACCGCCCGCGCACAGAACCAGTCATCAAACGGTTACGCTAAACCGACCAACGAATACACTCAGGCTACGCCGGACGTGGTGTTCTTCAACCACATGACTTCCTGTGGCACTGCAACGGCGATTTCGGTGCCCTGCATGTTCTCCAACATGAAACGCACCAATTATGACGCCAACCGTGCGCGCAACAGCGAAGGCCTGCTGGATATTTTGCATAAAGCCGGGGTGTCGGTGTTCTGGAAAGACAATGACGAAGGTTGCAAAGGCGTCTGCGACCGCGTGCCGAACGTCATCATCGACACCAAAAAAGACGGTAAATATTGCGATGGCGATACCTGCTATGACATGGCGTTGCTGCAAAATATCGACGATGACATTAAGTCCGACGGTAAAAATACGCTGATCGGCCTGCATTTAATCGGCAGCCACGGCCCGACCTATTCAAAACGCTATCCGCCGGAGTTCCGTCAGTTCACCCCGGACTGCCCGCGCAGTGACATCGAAAACTGCACGCAGGAACAGCTGGTGAATACCTACGACAATACCCTGCGCTACACCGATTACGTGGTATCGCAGGTGATTGAAAAGGCGAAGCAGTATCAGGATAAGTACAATGTGGCGGTGATTTATCTTTCCGACCACGGTGAATCGCTGGGCGAAAACGGTCTGTATCTGCACGGTACGCCGTACAGCGTCGCTCCGGCGCAGCAGACGCACGTGCCAATGCTGTTCTGGCTGTCCGACGGTTATGCAAAGGCGCAGGGGATCGATATGTCTTGCCTGAAAGCGAATGCGGCGAAGAATGATGTGTCGCAGGATAACCTGTTCCACACCGTACTGAGCGCGATGAACGTGCAAACCAGCGAGCACGACCCACAGCTGGATATCCTCGCTGCCTGTAAAAAACCGTAAAATGAACGGTGGCTGCCCTGAAATTCAGGGCAGCACTTCACACTCCGCCAGAATGCACTGTGAAAGTGCGCCGATCGTTTGATCAAAGTTTTGCGATTCTTTATCCGTCACCATATACAGCGCTGTTTGCCGCACGGTTCTCGCCGCCAGCATCAGGCGACTGAGCACGCCGCTTTCCAGCACTTTTTCGATACTTCCCAGCGGCAGCCAGCCGTACCCGACACCGACCGAAATCGCCTCCATCGCCGCGGCCACCGTGGTGAATGTCCAGTTCGCGGCCTGGCCGGTGGCGCGATTCTCCGTGCGCTGCGAACGCCGGTCAGCCACCGAAATTAACGGGAAGCGCGCCAGATCTTCGGCTGAAAGTGGCGCGGGCAGCTGAAACAGCGGGTGATCGCTTTTCGCCACCGGTACGAAATCCACGTCAAGGAGAAAACGCCCGTGAATGGCATTTTCAGGAGCCAGCGTAGTGATGTACAAATCCGCTGATCGTTCATTTAATTGCTCAATGCTTTCGCCGCGCAGGATTTCCGTCAGGTGCACCTGCGTGTCAGGAAACTGCTGCTGAAATGCTTTTAACGCGCGGAATAATCGGTCTTTCGGGAACACGCTGTCGACCACCAGACTCAGCTCAGTGCGCACGCCACCCCGCAGCCCGGCGGCACGATGTTCCAGTTGCAAAAATGCAGAGATCAGCGGCGACGCCTGCGCCAGCAACGCGCGTCCTTGCTCGGTGAGCAAAGCTTTGCGCCCGGTGATTTCCAGCAGCGGCAAGCCCAGGCGCTCCTGCAATCCGCTTAACGCATAGCTTACCGATGACTGACTCCGGTTCAGCGCAGTCGCCGCCTGTGCAAAACTCCCCTGCTCAATTACCGTTTGCAGCACAACCCATTGTTCCAGCGTGGTTCTTGGCAGCGCCATACTCTTATCCTTTTCTAAAAGCCGTTCACTCAGCGCATAATACATCTATTTATCCGATTATTTTTATCGGATATCAGCGTTTTTTTATCAACTTTTTGCGGCGTATTATTCTCCCATCGAAACGAAATGTTTCATCCCGAACACATTGAGGAGAATGACCATGAGCAACTTTGATAAACATGACCTGAGCGGTTTCGTTGGCAAACATGTGGTGTATACCTACGACAATGGCTGGAACTATGAAATCTATGTGAAAAACGGCGAAACTCTGGATTACCGCATTCACAGCGGCCTGGTGGGTAACCGTTGGGTGAAAGACCAGAAAGCCTACATCGTCCGCGTGGCATCTGATGTGTATAAAATTTCGTGGACCGAGCCGACCGGCACCGACGTCAGCCTGATAGTGAATCTGGGCGATAACGTTTTCCACGGCACCATCTTCTTCCCGCGCTGGGTGATCAACAATCCGGAAAAAACCGTTTGCTTCCAGAACGACCATATTCCGCTGATGAATGCTTATCGCGACACAGGCCCGGCGTATCCGACTGAAGTGATCGACGAATTCGCCACCATCACTTTCGTCCGTGACTGCGGTGCAGATAACGATACCGTGATCGCCTGCGCAGCCAGCGAGTTACCGGCTAATTTCCCGGATAATCTGCGTTAATCACTGATAACGACAAAATGCAGATAAAAAAAAACCGCAGCCCTCAGAAGCTGCGGTTTTTCATCGTGTGGCAGACCTCATTTGGCCAGGGTTTTCAGCAATGCGGCGTTAAATTTCTCCGGTTCTTCCATCTGCGGCGCATGGCCCAGCCCTTTAAATTCAATCAGCTTCGCATGCGGGATCAGCTTCGCTGCCTGTTTGCCCAGCACATTATAATGGCCGATTTTAGCTTTCACGGCCGCCGGTGCAATGTCGCTGCCGATCGCCGTGGTATCAGCGGTGCCGATCATCAGCGTGGTCGGCACCCTGACGTTTTTGAATTCGTAAACAACCGGCTGGGTGAAGATCATGTCGTATATCAGTGCCGAGTTCCACGCCACCAGTTTATGCCCCGGCCCGTTGTTCAGACCTGCCAGCATATCCACCCAGCGGTCATATTCCGGTTTCCACTTGTTCACGTAGTAGGTTTTCAGCTCGTACTGTTTGATACTTTCTGCCGAGGTTTTAAGCTCGCGGTCATACCACTGATCGACGGTACGGTACGGCACACCCTTGGCTTTCCAGTCTTCCAGCCCTATCGGATTCACCATCACCAGCTTCGACACCTCCGCCGGGAACATCAGGCTGTAGCGCGTCGCTAACATCCCGCCGGTCGAATGGCCGACAAGCACCGCTTTGGTGATCTTCAGGCTTTTGAGCAGTTCATGAGTGTTGATAGCCAGCTGCTGGAAACTGTACTGATAATGGCTGGGTTTAGTCGATGAGCAAAAACCGACCTGATCGGGAGCAATCACACGATAGCCTTTCCCGGCCAGCGCCGAAATGGTGTCGCCCCAGGTGGCGGCACAGAAATTTTTACCGTGCATCAGCACCACCGTCTGGCCGTTCTTGCGGCCCACCGGCGAAACATCCAGATATCCCATCTGCAACGGCGCACCCTGGGAGGTAAAGGAGAACTGTTTTAGCAGAAACGGATAATCAAAACCCTGCAACTGCGGCCCGTAGGACGGCGCATCGGCGGCCAGCGCAGAGCCGGTCGCGCAAAGGGATAAAGCAGCGGCACACAAAAGCAGTTTAAGGCGGGGAAGCATGGGGTCGTCCTGGTGTTGTTGTCTGACAGGCGTAAAGGCTTATGCTACAAACTTTAGGCGACCCTGCAAACTGAAACCGCACAAAGTGATTTTTCGGTTTGGGCTTCAGGCACATAACGAAAAAAATTCCCGCTTCATCCCGTCACCTTTCCAGCAGACTCCACCCGTTATGCGTTATATTAAAGAGAGTCAGCCTTCACAAATTCTTACTGGTGGATACTTCTTTGGCTCTCTCCGTACCCTGGCAATACCGCCCGCGATTCAGACTTTGTCTGTCGATACTGGCTTTTCTGGTGGTCGCCGCGCTGGGCACGTTGGCCATTTCATGGCAGACCTCACAGGGCCTGCGCAAAGACACTGCCGCCAGCCTGGCGCAATCCGTGCGTCTGGTGGATATGACGCTCAGCAATGCCACTGTCGCTGCGGATGCCGTTCACGATCTCGTCGGAACGCCCTGCACCGAAGACACGATTCAGGCCTTACGCTGGCAGGTCGCCAGAGTGCCGAACGTGCGCACCGTTAATCTGTATCGTGGCGATACCATTTACTGTACCTCCCTGTTTGGCCATAACATTGATTACGTTTCAACGGGCGACTACGCAGGCGGGCAACTGCTGCTGATGAGCGGCAACGCGGTCACGCCGGATCATCCGCTGATCGCTTATCGTCGCGACGTTGATGGCAACGGCGTTCTGATTGGCGTCGATGGCTATTTCCTGCATAACATCCTCAACCTGCTCAGCACCCATACCTATCTGGTGCTGAAAATCGGCGATCAGTGGATGGATAATCAGGGCAAAATTCATCGTGAAGAAGGCTGGCCGGCAGGCGAGCGAATGATGCTGGCGTCGAAACAATATCCGTATGAGATGCGGCTGGTGATCCGCAAAAGCGATCACTGGCGCTATATCTTCGATTACGCCACCGCCAGTCTGGTGCTGTTCCCGCTGGTCGGGCTGTTTGTCGCCTTTATGATCTACCAGCTGCTTGGCCGGTTTGCGACGCCAGTAACGGCGCTGAGAGCGGCAATGGAGAAGAAGCAGTTCATTCCGTACCTGCAACCGGTGGTGGATGGCACCCACCATCAGATTACCGGTTGCGAAGTGCTGATGCGTTGGCAGCATCCGCAGTCAGGATTGATCCCGCCCTATCAGTTTATCCCCCTGGCTGAAGAAAGCGGCCTGATTGTGCCGATGACCCGCGCCATGATGGAACAGGTGCGTGAACAGTTTGGCCCGCTGGCCGCTGAGTTGCCGAAAGGTTTCCATTTTGGCTTCAACATCTGCGCCAGCCATTTTAAAGATCTGACGCTGGTGGACGATTGCAAAGCCTTCATCGATGCCTTCAAAGCCAATCCGATTAAACTGGTGCTTGAGCTCACCGAGCGCGAGCTTATCGAGCAAACGGAGACCACACAGAGTCTGTTCAACGGGCTGCGCCGGATGGGCGTCCTGATTGCGCTGGATGACTTCGGCACCGGCCACTCCAGCCTGACGTACTTGCAAAAATTCCACATTGATATCTTAAAAATTGACCAAAGTTTCATTGGCCGTATCGGCACCGACGCGCTGGCCGGGCACATTGTCGACAACGTGATCGATCTGGCAAAGCGCCTGCAAATGGTCATTGTCGCCGAAGGCGTCGAGACACAGGCGCAGGTCGATTACCTGACGCCTTACCAGATCGAATTCCTGCAAGGATACTTTTTCGGCAAGCCGGTAGCGGCGAATGATTTTGTCGAAAAGTGGTTATAGGAATAACGTGAGCTATGTCTTATTAGATGACTGCACATTTTGCTTAAAATCAGCGGATGTGTAACATCCACTCAGAATTCGTGCAGCACGACGCTAACTTATTGAAGTTACTTGTTTTGGAGTAACATTTTAGCCTCATGCACTGACAGTTTACGTAATCACTTTGCGAGCAAAATGATGATTAAGTGGCCGTGGAAAGCAAATGAGCTGAAAATCGAGAAATCAGATGCGTGGAATGACGCGCTGAATATCCCGCTGTTGTCCTCGCTTAACGCAGAAGAGCAGCAACGCCTGATCCAAATCGCCAGCCAGCTGCTGCAACAAAAAAGGCTGGTGCCGTTGCAGGGCGTCGTGCTGACCGAACAGATGCAGGCGCGCATCGCACTGCTGTTCGCCCTGCCGGTAATGGAACTGGGCGCGGCGTGGCTTGATGGCTTTCATGAAATCCTGCTCTATCCTTCACCTTTCGTGGTTGATACGCCGTGGCAGGACGAGAACGGGTTGATCCACGCCGGTATGCAAATCCACGCGGGACAGAGCTGGGATCAGGGCCCTATCGTGCTGAACTGGCAGGATATCGAAGATTCGTTTGATAACTCCGGCTTTAATCTCATCATTCACGAAGCTGCGCACAAGCTGGATATGCGTAACGGCGGCGAAGTCACCGGTATTCCGCCGATCCCGCTGCGGGAAGTGGTTGCCTGGGAGCATGACCTGCAGGCCGCGATGCAGAACCTGCAAGATGAGATCGACACCGTCGGTGAGGAAGCCGCCAGCATGGACGCCTACGCCGCAACCGATGCCGCCGAGTGTTTTGCGGTGCTTTCCGAATATTTCTTTAGTGCGCCAGAATTACTGTCCGACCGGTTTCCGCTGGTATATGGCCATTTCACCCGTTTTTATCAGCAAGACCCGCTGGCACGGCAACGTCGCGGACAGCGCTGTGATTGTTAATCCGGCCTGAGAAGACATTTTTTCAGGCTCAAAATGGTGATTTTCAGCCGTATTGATTAGATGCTGAGCAGTCAGAGTATTTTATCGAATTTAGCGTTGACACCCAGGCGCCCTCTGGATATTATGCGCCCCGTTCACACGATTCCTCTGTAGTTCAGTCGGTAGAACGGCGGACTGTTAATCCGTATGTCACTGGTTCGAGTCCAGTCAGAGGAGCCATATTAGAGAAGCCCGCTTAAGGAAACTTAAGCGGGCTTTTTGCTTTTCATAATCTGAACGAAACTTTGTATAATTTGAATTCAACACGGTAGCGTGAACAATCTTTCCGACGCATTTTATTTCCCCCTCCCCCCCATAGGGCAAGATTTGGAGTCTGATTTTGGGTCATTTCAGTTCGATTATGGAGTGAACTCACAATGTCTCTGAACGACACTAAAAGCCACATCTGTGGACACGGATTCAGAGCAATGCCTTGTAGTGCCCTGATGGAGTCTGGACTGTAGTCACAGGATGTCGTTGAAAAGCAAATGAGCCATCATGAACGCAATAGCGTTCGAGCAGCCTACATCCATAAGGCAGAATATCTCGAAGCCCGTAAAGCAATGATGCAGTGGTGGGCAGACTATCTGGATAAGTGCCGTTAGGAATTATCACCATCTTATATTGGGAACGCAGGGAATAGACTGGATAAACAAAACATGTAACGAATTCATTATTAAGACATAGGGCCAGATTAACGAGTCTTATGCCAACGTCGAAGATTTCTCGACGATATCCACTATGGTTTAACGACCCGGACTATGCACAATGAAAGGCCTTGTTAACAAAACCTCGGAGACCCTTACGTTGGAGAATCCTGCGCAGATGCTGTCACGTTCAAACCAATGCTGACTGTTCACTCTTGAACCCACACACATTTGAATGCATTATTTTTGCGATAACGAAGCCATTGATTTTCCTCGCAGCAGGAACAGTAACAGCGCGATCATACAGGCCGTTGTCTGTATGCAACCCAACGTTGTCACTGCGGAGAAAGTCAATACTGAACCCAACCAGGTTGTTATTGCCGCCGCCCCCATCGTCAAAAATCCGAGCAAAGCGGATGCCAGCCCGGCCTGTTTCCCGAAGGGACCCATTGTAATTGCTGTTCCTAATGGATTAGCCAGCCCCATCCCCCAGAGGTACATCACCATCGACAGGGAATACCAGCCTAAACCCGGAGACTCAGACCCAATCAACAACATGCCACCACCGACTAACGCAGTAAGAATACCTGCCGAGGTAATGATTTGCGCACCATAGCGGCGCGCCAGTGGTGGAGCAGCCATACCCGCGCCGAAGACCACAAACACGGTGGCAGCAAAGTAAAAACCGACTTGTAATGATGATAACCCTATTCCCTTTATCAGGATTGCGGGTGCGGCACCGAAGGAGGCAAATAAACCGCTCATCAACAGGCTCACCGACAGTGCCGGAAGAATAAATTGCCCATTCACTGCCAGCCTAAAATACGCAACAATCACGCCCGGAATTGAAACTGGAGCACGCCTTTCATTTGGATGCGTTTCTCCCAATGTAGCGGTGTAAAAAATGGCTACAGCAAAGGCCGCAAGGCCAACGAGGATGAAGATCGCGCGCCAGCCCAAAGTGGTGGTCAGCACGCTGCCCACCAGCGGTGAAAAACCGGGGGCGGCCGCTGTGGCGATCATGGTCAGAGACAGTGCACGTGCCAGTGTTTCACCATCGAACAAATCACGTGCAATGGCTCGGGCCAGCACTGCAGCGGCACAGACACCTAACGCCTGGATGACGCGTCCGATAATAAGCGTTTCAAGTGAGCCAGCAAGCCCCCCCACGACAGTCCCTACGATGAATATTGACAGCCCTCCCAATATCAGTTTTTTGCGGCCATAGCGGTCTGCCAGCGGACCAACCACTAATTGAGCCAGCGCGAAAGTGATAAAAAAACTGGAGAGCGTAAGACCCAGTTCACGTGCTGATACCCCTAACTGCTCGGCGATTTCCGGAAATGCGGGGAGAATGATATTTGTGGATAAGGTGCCGATAGCCGAAAGCCCCGCCAGCAACACGATAATCTTCCGTGTTAATGGCGGATTTTCAGAGATCTGGTCACCTGTCTCAATGCCCCCCGAATAGCTTTGCGTCTTCATAGTAAAATCTCACCAAAAATTACTGACAAAAAAGCATCTCTCTTAACCCTTAGAGCAAGAGCACTCCGACAGGAAGATGTTCTGCAACTGCGCTTTTGACCTGTATACGTCATCCTCAGATTCCTTAATTTCTCAGTCGATAGGGGAAAACCACAGACCATTACCTAATGACAATGATCTGTGGGGAGACGATGCGACAAAAGCGATTCATTGATTCGCGGCGGAAACAGGTCTGGCCGGTGTCGAACTTCCACTCTGCGGCTGATGGTCAGGACGTATCCTGAACCAGATGGCGTACATTGCCGGCAGGAACACCAGCGTGATGATGGTGCCACCAAAGGTCCCACCAATCAGGGTATAGGCCAGCGTTCCCCAGAACACCGAGTGCGTCAGCGGAATAAACGCCAGAATGGCGGCCATCGCCGTCAGCAACACTGGCCGGGCTCGCTGCACCGTGGCTTCCACCACCGCATGGAATGGCGCCAGTCCCTCTTGTTCGTTGTGATGGATCTGCCCTATCAGGATCAGGGTGTTACGCATCAGGATCCCCGACAGCGCAATCAGCCCTACCAGCGCATTGATGCCAAACGGCTGGTTAAAGAGCAGCAGCGTGGGCACCACCCCAATAAGCCCCAGCGGCGCGGTGAGGAAGACCATCACCATCGCTGACATCGACCGCACCTGCAGGATAATAATCAACAGCGTCATGGCGATCATGATTGGGAACAGCGGTGCCATCGCCTGGGTGGCTTTTCCGGATTCTTCAATAGAACCCGCCTGCTCGATGCGGTATCCGGCTGGCAGCGTATCGATGACCGGCTGCAAGGCTTTGATGATTACCGTGGAGACATCCGGCGGCTGCAGGTTTTCGGCAATGTCCCCCCGCACGGTAATGGTCGGTGTACGATCGCGACGGCGCAAAACAGGATCTTCCATTTGCACCTCAACCTCTCCTATCTGAGATAACGGAATGCGCTGGCCGGAAGATCCCACTAAGGTAAAGCCCGCTATTTTTGCCGGGTCGAGCCGGATATCTCCCGCCGCGCGCCCCATCACCTGCACCGAACGGATATCTTCACGCACAGAGGTGATCGGAACCCCTGAAAGCAGGAACTGAAGCTGCTGCGCGACCGCATTCGATGTCAGCCCCACCGCCTGCAGGCGATCCTGATTGAGGGTAAAATGCAGCGCCGGTACACGCGGCCCCCAGTCGGTGTTGACGGTCCTCATCATCGGGCTGGCCTGCATCACCTTTTCGACCTTGTCTGCAATTTCGCGCAGTGTGGCGGGATCCGGCCCCATCACCCGGTAGGCCACCGGATAAGGAGAATACGGACCGAACACCAGTTGAGTCACGCGCACGCGCGCCTCAGGTGCCAGGCCGCTGGCCGCCGCTTCGCGTAGCCTGAACTTGAGCGCCTCGCGGGCCTCCTGACTGTCCGTCAGCACGACAATTTTCGCAAACGACGGGTCAGGCAGCTCAGGCGCCATGGCCAGATAAAAACGCGGCGATCCCTGCCCGATGTAGGACGTGACGATTTTTGCCTCTTTCTGCTTTCTCAGCCAGGCTTCGATTTTCGCCGTGGCGGCGCTGGTCTGCTCAATCGCGGTGCCATAAGGCATCTGCACTTCAACCAGTACCTCCGGGCGGTCGGAGGTAGGGAAAAACTGTTTTTTCACCAGTCCCATGCCGAGTATAGCGACCGTAAAGAGCGCAATAACGGTACCGGCGACTATCCATTTGCGGGCGATAACGCGGGTCAGTACCCGGCGAAAGCGGTTGTAATGACGGGTGTTGTAAATCGCCGCATGCCCGCCCTCCACCGTTTTGATTTTCGGCAGCATTTTTACGCCCAGATACGGCGTAAACACCACCGCCACGATCCAGGAAGCAATCAGGGCGATACCGACGATCCAGAACATGTTGCTGGTGTACTCACCGGCAGTGGACTGGGCAAAACCGTTGGGCATGAATCCGACGGCGGTGACCAGCGTGCCTGCCAGCATCGGAGCCGCCGTGTGACTCCAGGCATAGGCCGAGGCTTTGATGCGGTCGTAGCCCTCTTCCATCTTCACCACCATCATCTCGATCGCGATGATCGCATCATCGACCAGCAACCCGAGCGCCAGGATCAGCGAGCCCAGAGTAATACGGTCAAAGTTTTTGCCGGAAGCCTCCATCACCACAAAGACAATCGCCAGCGTCAGCGGCACCGCCGCCGCAACCACTACGCCTACCCGCCAGCCCATACTGACGAAGCACACCACCATGACCACCAGCAGCGCGACGAAGAATTTGATCATGAACTCGTCGACGGCGGAACTGATGTTGACTGACTGATCGGTGACCTTGGTCAGGGTCATGCCCAGCGGCATGCCCTCATTGATTTTGGCCGTTTCCGCATCCAGCGCTTTACCCAGATCCAGACCGTTCCAGCCGTCGCGCATAATGATGCCCAGCAGCAATGCCGGTTCACCCTGATTGCGGATCATGAAGGTCGCAGGATCTTCGTAGCCCCGTTCAACGGTTGCCACGTCAGAAAGTTGCAGGGTTCTGCCCTGAACGACAACGGGCGTTTTGCGGATTTTATCCAGTTTGTCGAAGGCGCCATCCAGGCGGATAAAGACCTGCGGCCCCTGGGTGTCGATCGAACCGGCGGGCGTAAGGACGTTCTGGCTGTTGAGGGCGGAGAAAATATCCTGAGGCGAAATCCCCAGCGTGGCCAGCCGGTCATGCGAGAACGAGACAAAGATGCGTTCGGCCTGTTCGCCAATGATATTGACCTTCTTGACCCCCGGCACATGCAGAATTTGCTGGCGCAACGATTCCGCATCGCGCACCAGCAGTCGCTGTGGCTCGCCTTTGGCCTTCAGCGCAAAGAGCGCAAAGGTCACGTCGGAGAATTCATCATTGACCATCGGCCCGATGACGCCTGCTGGCAGGTTTTTGGTCTCATCTCCCAGCTTCTTACGTGCCTGATAAAACTCTTCCTGCACCTGTGAAGGCGGCGTGCTGTCCTTCAGCGAAAGCATGGTAAAAGCCAGTCCGGGACGCGTGTAGGTCTCACTGCGGTCATACCACTTGAGCTCCTGCATACGCTTTTCCAGCGGTTCAGCCACCTGATCCTGCATTTCCTGCGCGGTGGCACCCGGCCAGGCAGAAATAATGGTCATCTGCTTGACGGTAAAAGGGGGATCTTCAGCCCGACCCAGTTCGAAAAATGAAAGAATACCGGCCACGGTAATCAGAATAATCAGGAACAGTGTGATTGAGCGCTCACGCACGGCGAGCGCTGAAAGATTGAATCGCCCCCCGCTCATGGCTGGCTCCCGGCGACGCGGGTGTCGCTTTGTTCGGCCATGCGTACTGCCTCACCGTCATGCAGCAGATGCGCCCCGAGAGCGACCACCTGTTCACCCGGCTTTAAGCTCCCGGTCACCCTCGCCGCATCGTCACCCAATCCCTGCACCTGCACGGGCCGCCATTGACACTTTGGCGGGCTTACCCGAAATACTCCAGACGCCCGGCCCTTTGCCAGGATCATAGATGGCCGCTAAAGGCACCTGCATCACCTGACCCGGTAATTCATCGTCTGCAATATGCAGCGTGACGGTGGATCCGAGCGGAGCATTCGCCAGTGCTCCCTCAAGCACATATCTCGCCTCGAAGGTGCGGGTTAGCGGATCCGCCGCATCGGAAAGGAGCCGCAGCTTCGCAGGGACAGCCTGTTTACCGCTACCGTACAACGTTGCTTCGGCCTCACTTCCGGCCACCGGGCGTAACGTCTCAGGCAACTGCACGATGGCCTCGCGTTGCCCTGCTCTGGCAAGCCGCACCACCGGCTGCCCGGCACTGACAACCTGACCGGGTTCAGCCAGCGTATCCATCACCACGCCGTCGGCGTCAGCCAGCAGCAGGGCGTAGCCCGTGGCGTTTTCTGCCAAATTGGCCTGTGCCTGAGCCGCACTGAGTTCCGCTTTGGCCGTATCGGCGGCGGCCTTTATCTGATCGTAGGCCGATGCCGACACTGCGCCTGTAGCGACCAGACCGCGATAACGCACTTCGTCACCAGTGGTTTGTTTTGCACGGGCCCGTGCCGCCGCGACGGCCTGTTGCTGAGCCTGTGCCTGCAGACTCAGGTCAACCGGATCCAGACGCATCAATGGCTGACCGCGTTTAACGGTCTGGCCGGTATCGACCAGGCGTTCAAGGATTTTGCCCTGCACTCTGAAACCGAGATCGCTTTGAATCCGGGCGACAACAACGCCGGTAAATGCGCGGGAGGCATCGGCAGCACTCACCACGGTCGCAGACCTGACAAGAGGAGGCTGATTACGGGGATCGTCGATGCCGGAAGAGTCGCCGCAGGCCACAAGGGCAATCGGCAACAGGCAAACAGCAAAGGTGGCAGGATTAAGCCTGAGCATGGGTTCCCTTAATTGAATTAGCAGGACAGTAACCGCATTCTCAGACTAGTGACCAATAATGTCAATAGTCACTACTCAGGGGGACAGACTTCTCAGTATCAGTGAGGAGAGAAGTGCCGCCGCCGCCGGTGCCGTTTCCAGATTGTATTGCAACTGTACCGGACTGATGTAAGGCCGCATGACCAGATATATTGCGTGCGCAGCCTCATCCAGCGGCGTTTTTCGTTCAAACTCTCCCGCCTGCCGGCCTTCAACAATGATTTGCTCAATCAGTTTTCTCAGACGCTCTTCATGAGCCTCAGCCGACGGCCACTTGTCCCGCGCCGCCACCGCTGCAATGTCATAAAGTTTGCGATCGTGAAAAAACAAATCACTGCCAGCTTCAGTCAGTGCCCTGAATAAACGCCGCAATTTTTCCGAGGCCGAGGGGGCATCTGCAATCGCTGAATTGACAATCGCCATGATCATCGCCAGCCGATTAGTGCAGATCACCTCACCGATCGCCTGCTTGGAATCGAAAAATTTATAGATATAAGATTTTGAAAATCCTATTGATTTAGCCAGTTCTGACACGGTGGTTTTTTCATAACCAAAATGCCCGAAATGCTCTGTGGCAGCGTCAACGACCTGATCACGGACACTGTGATCCGATGGCCCCCTTGGGGGACTTACATTTATGTGTTTAGTCATTTTTCCAGCTTAGCTCAACGAGCCCTGATTAACAACGAGTGACCATTTGGTAATGTAGTCACACTCCAAAACTGACTCAAGCAATACCAATGTTCCCCCTCCTTCGCACACAGCAACGAAGTTCTGAAAGCGAATGGTGTGGTTAGGCGAGATACTTACGCTTACCAATACATTGGGACTACTCATGAATAATATCATCGTGAACATTACCCCGGAGAACAAAGGTTTTTTGGCGTTAAAAGTGGAGAGCATCTCTGCTGGATTTAACCTGCTACGCACACTAGATGAAAACTGGCTGAGCGGGCAAAAACGCTTTGATAAGGCAGGTGAGAACCTGTTAGGTTTTTATGCCGACGGAATACTCGTTGGCGATGGGACGTTATCGCAGGTGTTGCCGTAATGACTGACGGCATACGGCGTTAGCTCTGCCCGCAAAACGGATGCCTGCGGGGCATCAAAGCACTTTGTAGATCTCAGAAATAACCTGCATCGTTGCGTCTTCGATCGTTCCTTCATTACGGCATAAAAACCAGCCGTGATCTGTAATTTCTCGCTCGAACGCGCTTGTACAAGCGACATGATCTTCCAGCTTATGAATCACAGTACTGCTCAGCCCGCGCGTTCGGGCCGCGGCCCTTGCCCATGAAATATCAGGCGCAGTAACCACCCCAACATGCAGGTCTGGCATTCGCACGTTTCGTTCGATGTTAAGCTGTAAAATCTCGGCAAATGGCACCATCCGGCGAAACGCGGCTTCTGACGGGTACCAACGATCCATCAGGATAATGCTGTCCGGTGGCTGTTTAGTCAGCACGTGCCGGGAAATCCAGGCGCGGCTATCCGCAAAGCGCTCACAAACTTCCAGTTCCAAATCCTGAGCGGGATTTCTGGCGAGCCTGTTCACGAGGGCCATGGTTTCCTTTCTGAAGGGATCGCTTTTTTTCTCGCAAAGTCGGATCACCTTCTTGTTGTCCGCCCTTAGGACTTTGGTGATGGCCTCCAGCAGGGTGGTTTTGCCGACGCCTTTGGGCCCATCGAGAGAAATAAACAAGGGACGACTCATTCCTGAAATGACGATTGAGATACGGTTTTGGTAAAGCTCAACTTTGGCAAAAGCATCTTACTTCCTTCGTGTGAACGGCTGACCACCCTCTTCGTTCGTCGGATCCGCCTGGAGAACGGAAATATCCCAGGTTAAACCTGTATTATAAGCAGGCTGGCATTTTCGGGAAGGTATGCGTGAAGAGCGGACATTTCAGAGTGATTTTAAACAGTGTTTTACCGAAAGCACATAAATCGTTTGTATCCATACGAATGAATTAATCTGGCATTCAATCATGAGCTGCCAGATTTTTGGAAAGGTCGAACTTTGGTGATCAGCTGTCAATCTTGATGACGATTTTACCGAATGCGCCACGGGAAAGGTGTTTAAACGCTTCAACGGCATCGTTGAAGCTGTAAACCTGTTCAATGACGGGCTTGATATTATGTTTATTCAGGAACGGGTTCATACGGTCAAAAGATGAACGAGGTGCGACAGCAATACCACGAAGCGTCGTTTGACGGAAAATCAACGGCATCAGATCGAGCTGAGATGTCTGACCGGTCAGAAATCCGACCTGAGCAATTGTCCCGGCAACTTTTGTCGCGGCAACAGACTGGTTAATGCCGTTACCTCCGGCAACTTCCACCGTGACATCGGCTCCCTTGCCCCCGGTTAATTCCAGGACTTTATTTTCCCAGTCAGGGTGTTTTTTATAGTTGATCCCCTCATCAGCACCTAACGCCTTTATGCGCTCAAGATTGGTATCACTGCTGGATGTCGCAATGACACGTGCACCATACGCATGGGCAATCTGTGCAGCAAACACAGAGACACCACCGGTTCCCTGTACTAAAACAGTTTGTCCGGGTTGCAGATTGCCAATATCCATCAGGGAATACCATGCCGTTAATGCGGCGATAGGCAGTGTTGATGCTTCTTCATCCGTCATACTTTCCGGGGCTTTAACAGCACTGTCCTCATGAATAATCATGTATTCAGCCAGACCACCCGGCAGCGGCATGCCCATACACCAGGAAGGTTCGTCTGCTGCAGGCTCCCCCTCTAACCAGCGCGAATAGAGGTGTGAGTTAACCCTGTCACCGGTGCTAAAGCGTGTAACACCTTCCCCCACGGCAACAACTGTTCCCGCTGCATCAGAAACAGGAATAAGGGGCTTTGGCACCAAATCAGGCTCGTAAAAACCCTCAACAATCGCTTTATCCCTGAAATTTAGCGATACGGCGCCCACTTTAACTAATAATTCGCCAGGACCGGGGGTCGGAGTATCAACCTCCTCCAGTTGCAGATTTTCAAGGCCAAAATCTTTCAGTAACCATGCTTTCATTTTTTGCGTCCACGTTGTCCGGATAAGTTGCGGTAATGATAAAGACTGGAAGGCAGGGGAAAAAGCCACAGAAAAGGACTTCAGTGTTATTGCAGGGGAAACAATCCGGCTGGGGTATAATTCACAATATCAGTCATGAAACGTTGGATAACCCCTGGGGAATAAAATCGATGCGCTCTAATCTGCTTGAGTTAATGAGTACATTTGTTCAAGTCGTGGAGCTGCGGAGTTTCACTAAGGCGGCTGATGCCCTGCAATTGCATCGTCCTGCTGTCAGTAAATTTATAAAGCAGCTCGAAGATGACTTAGGCGTAAAACTACTCCACCGCACCACGCGTAACCTGAGTGTCACTGTTGAAGGTGAAGAAGTTTATCAACGCGCTAAAGCGTTGCTGAATGATGTTGGCGATATGATGGCAACGGTTTCCCCAAACCAGCCTCCTCATGGGCGTCTTCGAATTAGCGCGCCGCTGGCACTCTCCCACACTATTCTCATCCCCTCTTTGCGTGAATTTCAGGCTCTCTACCCTCAAATCGAAATCGTACTCACCGCGTCAGATCGCCTGACAGATTTGATTTCAGAAGGCATTGACTGTGTTATTCGCCTGGGAGAACTTGTTGATTCAAGCTTTATCTCTCGCCGTATTGGTGAGGTTCAGATGGCTACCTGCGCAACGCCTTCCTATCTGGATAAATTCGGTATCCCGCTGACGCCAGGTGATCTGGTGCATCATAAAGCCATTAACTTTTTCAGTGAAAATAGTCGTGAAGTGATGGAATGGAAGTTTGTCGTAGATGGGCACGTTATCTCACAACGTCCGGGAAGCACCATGTTGGTGAACAATTCAGATGTGCTTTTGTCATGCGGATTGGCGGGAATGGGGATATTCCATGCTCTGAGAACAACAGTGGAATCGCACATTGATTCAGGCAGGCTGACAGAAATACTCACCGAGTATGCAACCGTCACTAAGCCTGTCTCTATTTTGTATCCTGATCGACGTTATCTTCCCCCCACTGTACGGGCGTTTGTGGACTGGTTTTCAGACGTTTTTGCAAGTAAGCATCAATTTTAAGGCGTGATTGAATTAATTTTTTCCGCCCTGCTTGCCGGGTGGGTAAATTAATCACTCAATTTCATATTTCAGGCCGCCTTTATTCATAAGCTTTACGGGTGGAACAGATACTTTCCGCTCCTGAGCAACAACAGAACAGCTCAGAGCCAACAAAAGTGATAAAGAAACCCCGGCTTTCATAAACGACCCTCTCTCTCCGGCTGCATTAAAGTTTGTGCCACTCTTTTTGATAAGGCGTATTAACCACGCCATTATCACAATCGATATATTACGCACCCGCCTCCCTATTTGACTCGCAAGGGTGAGACTACTTAAAAAGCACCGGCAAGGCGAAACGAGTCAAAGCGCTGATTGATTTTTAATGATGAAAACCAAAAAATAGCTGCCCACGTAGCCTGTTAAACATCCGCATTCGTTTACAGGAAAGTCTCTAAAAGTGAAGGATTCGAATTACAGGAACACTTAAATTTCAAGTGCAGTGCGGATTGCGGCTTCCATTTTCTCCGGGGTGGAGATCGGTGCAAAACGCTTGAGCGGTTTACCGTCGCGCCCGATCAGGAATTTAGTGAAGTTCCACTTGATCCGCCCACCCAGCACGCCGGGCAATTCGTCTTTCAGATAACGAAACACCGGGTGTGTTGCAGCGCCGTTGACCTCCACTTTCCCGAACATCGGGAAGCTCACACCGTAGTTGATGTGACAGGTCTGCGAGATTTCGTCGGCACTGCCGGGTTCCTGCTTGCCGAACTGGTTGCACGGGAAACCAAGCACCACCAGCCCCTGGGCGGCGTACTTCTTGTAGAGCGCTTCAAGCCCTACGTATTGTGGGGTAAAGCCACAATGGCTGGCGGTATTCACCACCAGAACCAGCTTGCCAGCGTAGTCGGCCATCGGAATGAGCTGGCCACTCAGGCTGGTGGCCGTCAGTTGATAAAAGGTGTTCATATCGCAATCCTCATTGCAGAAAGAGTTCGACGTCGACACGCAGCGCTGCAGGAGCACACAGTGTGGGGCGTGGCGCGAAGAACCTGCCGCTAAACGCGTAATTAAATCGTGTGCAATACATCTTTGCAAAACTGAACGAAAAGGACAACAAACTGGTGACCTTTGACCTGCTCGCCATTGATTAACAAATCATGATGGGTCCGCTGCGGACATCAGGGGAAAAGCAGCCTTTAACTTCACTTGACGTTATGCTGGCTAAACAATTGAAAACAAAAGTCGCATTTCATGAAGTAGCGAGTAATGTCAGCGATGATTTTAATTTATCAATAAAAGTGCTGACCCGCAGAGGCAGGTAGCGTGTTGTTGGCAGAACAGCCCAGACAGATAAATCCTGAGGTCTGGCATCTGACAACTCAATCTCAACAAGTGTGCCTTTGCGGATTTCTTTCATGACATCCCAGCGGGTAAGTTGGGCAAGTCCCAGACCTTGAGCACAGAGTTCTCTTACGCCTTCAACGTTATCCGAAATGAAACGTCCCTCAACACGGACCCTGAAGACGTCGCCACCACGTTCAAAAATCCATTGAGGTACGCTGCTTAATCTCAGGCAATGATGCTTCTTCAAATCCTCTACCGATGTAGGCATGCCATTAACTTTCAAATAATCGGGTGAAGCACAGATTACACGAGGGCTGTCAGCAATTTTGCGGGCTATCAGTGTGGAGTCTTTTAACGGGGCGATACGTATTGCCACATCAATGCCTCTGCCGACAATATCAACCACATCTTCGCTTAGCTGAAGATCGATACTTAGCTCTGGATTATCTGCCAGTAGCTCAGAAATGAGAGGCAAAATATTTCGGCGCCCGAATCCTGATGGCGCAGTGATTCTGAGTAATCCTGCTGCGCCTTGTGTTGACGGAGAAAAAAGTGCCCTGGCTCCCGTCTCTGCCTCAATAAGTGCCTGGGCATAAGGCAGGAATTCCATGCCTTCCTGAGTTAATGAAACAGATCGAGTGGTTCTCTGTAAAAGGCGGGTTCCCAGCTCGCGCTCAAGCGACGCGAGGCGTCTCGAAACTGCCATTGCTGAAATACCCTGTCGTTTCGCCGCCTGAGTAAGGCTTCGTGTTTCAGTTATTACGAGAAACAGCGATACGTCATGAAGATTCATGGTGACCCCGATAAATGAATCATTGCAACCGTCGTTGATTAAGCAAAAGGAGAAAAAACAATTATAACGACAAACGTTATACGGCCTTATCATTTCGTCCTGTTTATGCCCTGTTCAACAATGATTATATTGTATTCATGATTTAATTTTTCAGGAAAACTCATGAAGACATTGTCCCTTTTCACTTCCGGCAGTATCGGTAACGTCACCCTAAAAAATCGTCTCGTGGTAGCGCCTATGACTCGTGTCACCGCCTCTGAAGAGGGAGTTGCAAGCGAACGTATGAAGGCTTATTACGAGGGCTTTACCCGTGGTGGATTTGCTCTGGTTATATCCGAAGGCATTTATATTGATAAGGAATGGTCTCAGACCTATGCCTTTCAGGCGGGATTAACCAGCCCGCAACAAGTTGCAGGATGGCGTGAAGTCACGGATGCAGTTCATCAACAAGGCGGCCATATTTTTGCTCAAATTCAGCATTCAGGGGCGCTATCACAGGGTAACTATTTCCGTGAAGGAACCGTTGCGCCAACTGCCGTTCGTCCGGTTGGCAATCAGATGACATTTTATCGCGGGGAAGGTGAATATCCTGTTCCTCGCGAACTTGGCGAAGAAGAAATTCAGGGCATTATCCGCAGCTTTGCCGATGCCGCGTCACATGCTGTTCTCCAGGCTGGCTTTGATGGTATAGAAATCCATGGTGCAAATGGATATTTACTCGATCAATTCTTCACGGATTACACTAACCTGCGCACTGACTGCTGGGGTGGTGATATCGCAGGCCGACTTCAGCTTAGCCTTGAAGTCATTAAATCTGTCAGACAACGTGTAGGTCAGGCCATCCCAGTGGGTATCAGAATATCTCAGGGGAAAGTAAATGACTTTTTCCATAAATGGGCTAATGGTGAAGACGATGCACGGATAGTGTTTACGCTGCTCGCCGAATCAGGTATCGATTATCTTCATCTGACCGAGTATGAAGCCTGGCAGCCGGCATTCCCCGGTAACTCACTCTCACTGATTGAACTGGGACGTAAATATGCCCCCCACCTCACCATTATGGCTAATGGTAGTCTTCATGATGAATGCCGGGCATTGCAGGTGATGGAAATGGGCGCTGATTTCATAGCATTAGGTCGAGGTGCGCTGGCAAATCATGACTGGCCAGAACGAGTGGCCAACGGCGAAAGCGTTCGGGAGTTTGATAACGCGATCCTCGGACCCATAGCTAATATTAAGGATTCTGAACTTTCTGTCTGACTCTTTCCCCGGGTAACTTCCCGAGGTTTAATCTCATCGTTGAACGAAAGCAGAGATTTGGCTGATCAAGTCACTGTTAGCTATCGCCCCGCTGACCGGCGTTATTCGGCACTGAGCTTTACACCGTTGCAGAATGCGCGTCGTCAGAGATAATAAACTCAGGCTCATAGCTCACAGGGAAGTTTACTGATCTGGCAATAAAGCACACTTTATGGATCTCATGGTGAATAGCCATTGCAGCATCAATATCAGTACCGGCTACGACAGTAATTTTTGGCCTGAGTACCGCAGACAGGAAGCGCCCGGCGCCATTTTTTAACACCTCACCTGTTGCTACCGGTGAATCTTCATAATCCATTACAGTGATGCCCGCATCTGACGCCAGATGTAAATACCACAGCATGTGACATGCAGAAAGAGAGGATATAAGCAGGTCTTCCGGATTCATTTTACCGGCGTCACCCCCCAGTATCGGATCATTAGAACAATGTATTATTTCCTTTCCGGCGACAGAAATATCCCAAGTCCGGTCATATGACCGATAGCCTGATGTCCCTTTCCCCAGATTTCCTGTCCAGCATATATGTGACGAATAACTGTGTTCCATAAATTTTCCGCTCCAGTTCTTAATGGCTTTTACCGCAAATCATTGTCAAAGTGCTTACACAGATGGCATAATGGTATACCATTTAATCATCAAGTAAAGTAGGTTTTATGAGTTCGGTTCTTCTTTCGACCGCGGATATGCTTGCCAGTGAGCTAAAAAATCTAATCAATAACGGCTCATTGCGGGACGGAGATCGTCTTGTGGAAAGAGACCTCGCCAGCCAGTTTTCTGTCAGCCGCATCCCGCTGAGAGAGGCAATTCAGAAACTTGAGAGGGAAGGATTAGTTGACGTTTACAGAAACCGCGGAGCCGTCGTCAGGACGCTTACCGCTCACGATGTTGACGAAATTTATCAACTCCGGGCTTTACTGGAAGGTGATGCTATTTTTCAGAGTCTTCAAAACATGGATTCTGAAACGCTTACGCGGGCAGAGCTTGTTCACAAACTTCTAGGCAGCGCCAGCGAACCCACACAACAGGGACAATACAACCGGGAATTTCATGAGCTGTTATACCGCAAGTGTAAAAATCAGCGCCTACTGAAAATGATAAATGAATTACGCGCACAGATAGAAAGGTATGAGCTTTTGCAGCATCGGTTACTGTCTGAAACGCTCACGTTTCAGGATGAACATGAGCATATTTTAAACGCCTGCCTGCGGGGCGATCCCGCTGCTGCTCGCGACTATACCGTTGAACATGTTCTTTCTGCCGGGCTGATTCTAAAAAGCTATATAACCAACCGGTAATCCAGGCGCTGCTGCTCGCGATAAAAACTAAACGACAGCGATTTGCTGGATCCCGGCTACATATGGAGGACGTATCCGGCAAAGAGTTTTAGCCTTGCTTGTTCTGGTAAAGATCCCAGCGGTTGCCGTATAAATCTTCAAATACAACCACTGTGCCGTACTCCTCTTCACGAGGCTCTTCGGAAAATTCAACGCCTTTTGATTTCATGGATTTGTAGTCGCGCCAGAAATCATCAGTCTGAAGAAAAAGGAATACCCTGCCGCCGCATTGATTGCCGATAGAATCTTCCTGCCTCTCATTTGAAGCCCGGGCAAGAAGAAGATTGCAATCGCTTTCCGGGTGAGGCGTAACTACGACCCAACGTTTCCCCGGCTGCGGTGTATCCTCAACGAGGGTAAATCCCAACTTTTCCGTGTAATACTCAATTGCCCGATCATAGTCATCAACCACTATGGCCACATATCCCATACATCGCTTCTGCGTTCTCATTACTGCTCCGTCAGGTTTCAGGCATAGCTGCCCATAAACATCTTTTAACACAAACGTTCCCTATTGGCAGTCTGGATTGGTCCAAAATCTGACGTCTTCTTTTCGCACTGACTGGCAGTATTGCGGGAAGCTTTGAGCGTGAAGCGGACCTCACGCATCCCTGCTAACATTGGCTCTGAGCAGTGGGAATTGAACTTTGCGATTCATTGCGAATTCCCTACTGCCTTTGCAGCCAGCCTGATTCACCGTAACCTTTGGAATACTAATCCTAATCAATCTGTCCATTGTTGCCATCGTGGTGAAAAACATGAAATTCGAAACCGGATTCATGGCCATAAATCACGGTCTTGTTCCCCTCACAGTAATCGTATGAGGTCTTTATGCTGATAGCGCAGGTTTCAGACATTCACGCCTCAACCGAAAATGATCATCTGTTTCGGTTCGACCAGGTACTAAATTGGCTTACGCATCTGCAACCGGACGTACTGGTACTTACAGGTGATCTAACGGATGGGCATTGGCAGGAAGGTTATAAACAGATAGCTGACCGCCTGAATCAGCAAAATTACCCTTCGTTGATCCTGCCGGGTAACTCAGACGACCGCAGTCTTATGCGTTCGGTTTGGGGTGAGAACAGATGGGCGCACGATGCCCAAGGAGAGGCCCTGCACTTAATTCATAACACCGGTGGCATTCGCCTGATTGGTCTGGATTCGACGATTGATTATAAGGATTACGGCAGTGTGACTGACCATCTGGAATGGTTGGATAATCAACTTAGCGACACAGGCGGTCCTCCGTCATTGCTGTTTATGCACCATCACGTATTTGCATCTGGTATACCGACGCTTGATGAAACGATGTGCAGAGGTCTAACAGAAATGGAAGATTTGATTAGACGCGCCCCGGCCAGACTACTCGCCATTTCTACAGGCCATGTCCACAGACCCATAGCGGGTATGTTTGCGGGCGTACCTGCTTACATTTCTGGCTCCATCTGCCCGGCTAATCCTGTCTGGTTTGGAGCAGTAAGCGTTCCTCCTGCAAATGATCCGCCAGCATTGATGATTCACCGCTACGTCAGTAACTCTTTTACCAGCCATCACGTTTGCGTTTAAGTGACACTGCTTTCAGGGAAGAGAGCAGAGTAATAAAGCCAGATCATTACTTCATCATCCCTGACAGCCCAGATAGAGTAGATGTGCGTTAGAACCTGGGGAAATAGTCACCCTGATCGAGCATTGAGTATGATTTAGTAGTTCGAGTAATATATGATTTTGTATGTACTTCCCAATTCTTTCTGAAGACGTTCAGCTAATTTATAACCATCCTCAATAAATAATTTTTTCGCTTCCAAGCTGCTAAAATCAGATAATGCAGGATCATCTATATTGAGTATGGCATCATATCGCTTGGCCCAATCCGCAAGACTATTTTGTAAATCTGAAGATATTGGTAATCCTTCTGGAGATATATCCCCAAAATTATCCGGCTCTCCTCCCCATAATGGATGGCAATGATAATCAGCCATTAACTTTATTTCTTTCATTTTTCTACACCTCGCAAATTGGCTCTGACTATGTATCCATTATTTCCTATAGTAGCAAACATATTATATTCCTTTAGCTGCCCCATATGAATAGGGCATCAGCGATGCTAACAACGGCTGATCCAGGCACGGAGCCGACCTGCGTACTGGGCAACGTCTGCTGAGAGCGAGGAGCGGACGTTGACTTAATTAGATTACAATGGAGGCTTCAAATGTTACTGGCGCGATTTTCTGGGATATTTATAGCTTGAGCCGCTTCACTTCTGATACTTCCATGCCGCCAAACTTCTTGCCCCAAGTGTAGAAAGTAGCATCCGAAATAGTATGTTTGCGACAGAGTTCCCGGGCAAAAACCCCGGCTTCGGCTTCGCGAAAGATGCTGATGATCTGTTCGTCGGAAAAATGCTTCTTCATGGGAATGTCCTCACGTTATTGAAGAAGGCATTATTAACATCGCGGTGTATTAATGAACGGGGAGCAGGTCAATTCGAGTTATTCAGCATGATACCACTTATACAAGCCGCACGACTCATACCACGCCTTAATTGCTTCATTGTCCAGCCAGAAATCATGGAGCCGAAATTGATAAGAGAATTGTTGTAAGAATGCCAGTTGGTTACTCTGAATTTCTGCTTAGCCAGGAGAGTGCCTGCGTTATCAGGGAATGCGTTCTCTGATCCTTCAATACAGAAAAAATTCGATTTATTAAACAACACGCATGACGGGATTTACGTCGCATCTATAACGCGTGAGAGGGAGTGCTGCGCAATTTTAGCAAAAAAACATAAAATAGCGCTACTAACTTCCCTTTATTTTTAGTTCGTTAAAGATATCTTCAATTACCAGTCCATTTTTAATTAAATGTTGCACAATATTTTTATGTTCATTGAAATCATCAATATGCAAGCCATGATCTTTTTCTTTGGCAATTCTCGTGATCACATGTACGCTATCTATATAATCAATCTTATTTTTAAGGTTATTGAGCAAGCTGATACTTGGATTTAAAGTTGAGATTAGCTTACCAAACTCGATTTGTAATTCTTTGGATTGATGAGTATTAATATAATCTTCAATAAAAGAATCAAAATCTCCCTGCAACTCGACTTTAAGGTTTGCTATATCCTCCATAACATTTTCTAACTCAGAAGAATATGGCCGGCCATGTTTAAATTCGAATAAGAAAAGATTTGCTTTCTCAATACACTCGCAAATATAAAAAACTGTATAAAGGGAGAATTTTTGCTTAACTTTTAATTTTCCATAGGCGTAGTGAACCAAAAGATGTTTAGCATTAATAATTTTTTTATTTTTTGAAAGTTGATTATTAGTTGCAGGCGGGTAAATTACCACCTCAATATTATCTAAATTTTGGAAAGTTTTTAAAATAAGAGCCTCAACTTTATTCCAATCGAGGCCGCCATTACCACATCCTAAAGGTGGTATTGATATTGATGTGATTTTTTTTTCGACTATGAATTTTGCTAAAGATTCAAGACCTTGCGAGATAAAATCATAAGTTGATTTTTTTCTCCAACTATCCTTAGTGGGAAAGTTTACGATTATCTTTCCCTTTTCCTCAACAAGTAAAACCTGTCCAATTTTCATTGTACCAGTGCCACAAGCTCTTTTATAAACTTCGAAATTATTGGGGAAGTTTTCTTTGAAAGCCAAAGCAATACCCTTTCCCATGACTCCTTGACAATTAACAGCATTCACAAGAGCCTGCGATGTAGAAGTTAGAAGATTTCCGCTTGCATACTTAATCATAGATTTAGAACATATAAGAATTGACTGTTACAAATATACTTAATCCTTGCTTTTTTATCAAGCCTTCAACATGTTTTTTTTCGTCGTCATTTTTGACATAGATGCAGAAAAAATTTTCCGGCTCGACCGTTCCACTTGATAAACACTCAGCCATACACACAGATTTGCATTCTGCATTTCTATAATCTCTTGTATTCATAAGCTCCCAGTTAATTTGGGCCATTCCTTGGTCATAATCTAAAAGGCTTACAGCAGAACTGGAGGATAATGGATGTTTAGGAATAACTTTCCAACCATTTTCATTGGCAAATGTTCGTCTAACCGAAATAATACAAAATGATTTTGTTTTATGGTCTCTCAGGACTCTTCCATCAAAAGGATTTTTAGTAAAAAAATGAAAAGGAACCATTGTTTGCAAATTTAAAGCTTCGCGACCTGTTATTATTTCACCATCGGCAACATCAACAAACTGGCCTTTTACTGACGCACGAGATCTTAATCCTGTGTCTAAAATATTAGACAGATTATCCATACATGTTAAATGATAGAGAAGAGTCTGATCTTCGATTTTTTTCCTTTGAATCATTTCAACTTATCCTTTTAAATTCGTAAATCCATTTATAAAACCAAACCTCACTGGCAGTCAAGGCATTTAAGATTATTCGCATTGCCTACTGCCTATCGATCTAATTTTTATCGTTTTTTGGTGTATGATTTGGCATTATTGATTTACAAGGTAAAACAACTGTTCAGTGGTTTACTGACGCTGAGTGATTACGATAGCCAGTTTGGGGAGGCAATGGCCATGGTGCATGCGCTGAACAAAATGACAAAGGCAGGTATGCCTGAAAAAGTATGTATTGCCTGAAAACACAACCAGCTACAGAGATGTTCGCTCAAAATCTGATTTAATCAACAAAGCCTTAGTCCATTGGAAACGAGTATCTGGAGGGCAAGGTTTAGATATGCTCAGTTCATAAGGTCACACTTGCAGAGATTTTTGCGGGGATACGCGCTCTAAGCTGCTTTCTTTGAAAACGCAGGGACATTCTGGTCTTCGCCATAGGTACGGATTTTCGTTACATCGAAGGGTATCAGCAACGTCCGCCCCTGGCACAAAGATGCCTGTCATGCTTGGTTAAAAAACAGGCTTAACGTAGGATATTTTCCGTTTTCCATGCGGACCCCTTCATCGACTAAGGTTATGGGCAGAATGCACTTATGCAGACGAAAAAGGCTAAATTGATCAGAAAGCCCAGCTTGCTAACACATTCTTTTTTTTAATTATTTATTCGAGGCAGCAGTACCCATTCCTGGGCCTCCATCGTGGCCACCATTTGCCCCACCTTTTCCTCCTTGTCCACCATCTCCTCCTCCCCAACCGGCATCACCACCACGCCCCCCATTACCCGTGCCATCACCATTACCACCATCACCCCCATTGCCTCCACCGTCAGAACCCTCCCCACCATTACCGCCATTTCCATTAGAACCATCCCCGGCGTTACCTCCATCGCCGCCGCCCCCGCCGTCAGAGCCATTGCCACCATCTCCATCATCAGCAAGCGCAAGATGCGTAGAGGATATAAATAATAATGGCCTTAGTGAGTATTGAATTACAACAAGAGCTGGACGAATTAACACGGAAACGAAAAGTAAAGGTAAAGCCATAAGGGTCTTATTTTTCATAAAGTTATCCTCATAAATATTACATCATTTCTGTTTTATCAAGCTTGGTTGCCGCCATCTCCACCATCCCCGCCGGAAGAATTGTTTCCGCTACCCCCATCCCCGCCGTCACCACCATCTGCGCTGCCATTTTGTCCGTTACCCCCATCCCCGCCATCTCCCCCTGATGAGTTAGAACCGCTACCACCGTCTCCGCCATTTCCCCCATTGGCTCCATTCTGTCCGCCGTTCCCCCCATTTCCTCCATTAGATCCATCTCCGCTCCCTGCATTTCCTCCATTTCCTCCATTCCCGCCATTCCCGCCATTCGGACCGTTACCCCCGTTGCCACCATTCCCACCATTCCCACCATTCCCACCATTCCCACCATTCCCACCATCAGCAGTAAAAATCATTCCTGAATTATTGGGTGGCTTTTGGTCTAGTTTATAATCTATGGGATAAGTTTTATCAGAACCGTTCTGACCATTAATGCCATTGTGTCCATCAACCCCATTTCTTCCAGGTGAATTATTTTTGTTACCACCATTTTCTCCGTTACCACCATTGCCTCCATTGACACCACCGTCTCCACCTCGACCTCCGGAAGAATTATTACCACTACCGCCATCACCACCTTTACCACCATTAGCGTCGCCATTCATTGATGGTGAGTTGTTATTGTGTTTACTATGTTTATGATAGTGAGAATGAATGTATTCACTCGAAAAACTACGTAGTGGCAGTAGGGCAAGGATTAAAATTGTTGGGCCAGCTAATAAGCTGAGTGTTTTTTTTATTTTCACTTTAACCTCCAGATTTAAAGGCCTGATTTACAGGCCTTTATATTTTCATTCAGGCATGGTTTGAATATCAGGCACCGCCATCACCACCGCCGTCGCCGTCGCCGTCACCATTTCCTGTGCCGTTGTTATTACCACTATCATTTCCGCTGTTATTACCGCCGTCCCCCCCACGTGCGCCTGGAGAATTGTCACCGCTTCCGCCGTCTCCACCGGGACCTCCATTAGCATCGCCAACCTTTAAAAATGAGTTGTGGGTGTCATGAGGGGCTGTTGTTAGGAAATCAAGATGAAGTGGTTCAGCTGCTCTGGATAACCCAGCAAAAGCTAATAATACTAGTGCTGCAATTCTACTTACTTTCATAATTAAAACCTCATTGGTAATTTTTGGGTTTACTTATTCATGGTAAAAGAACGCGAAAGAACATTGCTTTTTTAATGTAGCAATTAATTATTTAATTTCTTTTTATTAATGTAAAAAATTGTTTCCCTGCAATTAAGGTGATTAGTTAACGTAATTTATTTTTTTCATATTGTGTTTAGCTTTGGTTTACATTAAATGTTGACTTAATGGTTTTATTTTATTTTGAAGGTAATATGTTTATTTTATTATATTATATAAAAACTTTCGACTTTCAGTTCGCAATAAATATGTAACGACCTTATGATTACACGGCCTTTGGGGCTTAGTTGAATTAATCGAACTTTTGGCCGCAATCAGGACCAGATCACCACATCCCTGACCCTGTAGTGGTAGCCTGTGTGTAAGTATCCCACTAAAACGGCCCATCCACTTTTAGAGATCTTCCGACATACTGATTATGTCCCCGAGGAGATCGCTATGCGTAAAATCCGATTCACCGAGCACCAGATCATCGCTGTTCTGAAGTCTGTCGAAGCCGGACGCACCGTCAAAGATGTGTGCCGCGAGGCCGCTATTTCCGAAGCCAGCGACTACAACTGGAAGGCGAAATATGGCGGAATGGAAGCCGCTGATATCCAAAAGATCAAAGATCTTGAGGACGAGAATCGTCGTCTGAAGCAGATGTTTGCCGATCTGAGTCTGAAATGCCGAGCACTGAAAGACGTCATCGAAAAATCATTTTTCGGATATTTTAAGACCAGATAGTATCAAAATCGTTTTAAGCTACCGCTTAGTGTAGGTTTCCGCCCCATTGGGCCTCAATACCCTAAAATCGACAATTTTTATTGCACTACGTGAAATCTTAATTAGCTGACTGAGCAATTATTTTCTGAAGCGGTCGGACTACGATTGTAAGGTCTGCTCCTGGCACAAAGCTGCCAGCAACAATGCTTTCCGAGCGGACATAATTCTTGCACTACTCTACGCTCCCAGCCTCAGGGGTTCCCTGATGAAAAACCAACTTCCACTGCCCGCTATCAGAACACGCCCAGCATGAAGAACGAAGGGCTGCCCAAGTACCATCCGGATTAAAGGTTCTGTAGTGCAGTATTGCGAAATCTTCTTTAATGCTGATGAGCCGGAAGTCATTGCTACGAATGGCCGGGACGCACTCTTCGCCTGTAAGAGAATCTATCGTCTCCTCACGATCAACTTTCACCCCTGAACGTGTGATTTCAGTGAACTCGGGGTGTAGTATCTGTTCCAACCATTTCCGATCGTTGCGTTTGTCACCGTGAAGGGTACATTCGAGCGCTTTCAGCTTTTCCAGAAGCATTGCGTTTCTCCTCGTTAATTCTGGCAGTCACTCTTAGCATCATAATCATTTTGCGACGCATTGCTAACCAGAGCCCTAAGAGGTTTAGACTGCATCAACCTGGTACATTTTAAGGAACATGATATGCACTCTCTCGTCGTGTTATGTCCGTATCAATCATGGCTATCACAGAGCCACTCGCTGATGAGAACAGTATGACAGCGCGCACCCGGCATCATTTTTTCCAGGCCGTCTGTCAGCATCCGGCCTGCCGTTCAGCCATCCGGCCTTGAGCCGGAATAAAGAGGATAAGTCATGTTTAAAGGTCTCAGCGCGTTTCCGCTTACCCCGTTTATCGACGGCTCCCCTGATGAGAAAGGATTTCTGAGAATACTGCGCAGGCTGACGGAGGCGAAGGTCGATTCCCTTGGCGTACTAGGATCGACGGGCAGCTACGCTTATATGACGCGTGAACAACGTGGGCGGATTGCCCGACTGGCAGTAGAGAATGCAGGAAATATTCCGGTGATGGTCTGTGTGGGAGCTGTAAGCACAGATGAGGTGCTGCGGCTGGCCGATGACGCACAGGCAGCCGGTGCCGGTGCACTCCTGCTGCCCCCGGTTTCATACCAGGCGCTGCATGATAACGAAGTATACGGACTTTTCGAAACGGTCGCCCGTCACGCATCGGTGCCGCTTTGCGTCTACGACAATCCGGGCACAACCCATTTTACCTTCTCGGATGAGCTGCACGGTAAAATTGCAGCGCTGCCCGGCGTACACTCCATCAAAATTCCGGGCGTCCCAGCAGATGCTGAGGCGGCATCTGCCCGTGTAAGAAATCTGCGCAACCGGCTACCTGCAGACGTCACAATCGGCATCAGCGGTGACAGCTCGGCTGCCACAGGCCTGATCGCTGGCTGTGAGGTCTGGTATTCGGTGTGTGGCGGCTTATTTCCCGCTGTGGCAAAAAAGATCACGGAAGCGGCGGCGGCGGGCGATCACACTGCCGTCCGGGCGCAAAACGAACGCCTCAGCCCACTCTGGGCGCTTTTTGGTCAGCACGGTGGAAGCTTCAGGGTCATATCAGCTGCCGCCGGTCTTCTTGGCCTGACTGATGTTAACTGCCTGCCCCGTCCGTTATTACCGCTGCGGGCAGACCAGCTCAATGAGGTGAGGCGCGTAATATCAGATCTTGAACTGGCCTAAGTGCTGCCCGTAACTGAGTTTCCTTCGCAAGACGGAGCCTGGCGGATATTCTGGCCACCGTGCGGGCTGAAGTGGCATTTGATTACGAGTTGAAGGCCCCACCTTTAAAGCCCGAATCCACGCAGGATCGTAATCCTGGCTATACGTAAAATAATCGGCGTTAAAATAATCAGGCTCCGGGAGTTGATTAATTCTTTCGAGCTGGGCCAGCGTATCCGCTGCAACGTAACGGCGCATTTCTGGCGACTGAAGCGGCGGCGGTGAATTGCTCACAAAGGCACAAAGATAGAAACTATAAAAGCTCTTCACCTGGTTTATAGCCTGCTGATTAGCGTCTGGGACGGAGCTACACGCGGTGACAAAAAACATGGCGAGCACTATGAACACGCGCATCAGTTCTTCCTAAAGATTTGTAGGCCGGTTGCACCGCAGGATATCCGCCCCCCGGATACATGCTGTTTTGTCTGAAATCTGAATACCAGGTCGTACCGTCTTACATTGTCATATGCCCGCTGGGATTACCGCCGGCATAGGGCTGAATGATAGCCACATCACCGGCGATCACTGTCGACCCCGGCGGAACCTCTCGAAAGCCCGCGCGTTCAAGAGAACGGCCATAATTTTTAGCATCCGGCACATTGTCTAAGTGAACCCCGCCAGCTTCGATAGCTTCACGCGTATAGCGTGCGCAACGATGGATCGAATGAGAACCCGCATGCGATCTGATTTGCGAAATTGCTTCATCTCTGCTCCAGACCATCCATGCGCCCCTATTTAAATTTGAGTTAAGCTCGAAAACCCGAAGCATTTAACCATACAGAAAACAGGAGAAAACAGCGGTATATCATCGCAATTCAAAATCATCGATTAAATGATATTCGGCATCAATTGCAAGCAACTGTCTTGTGTATGGCTACGAGACAGAGATTAGTGGCGGGGACAAACTATGGCAGTCAGCTATGAGCGAGAAGCGGAAGCTCATCTTATAAATGCTGATCAGAGAACTAGACCGAATTAAGGACTGGATGAACGTTCATGCTTACTATGAGATCGTAACGCACAGTAGTTCAATACACTTAGTAAATAG
>Ga0302174_10000031_pt1 | contig 73446 bp, 69 predicted proteins | sample I_Fen_N3_2_FD_198789 | JGI IMG/M metagenome (GOLD analysis project Ga0302174, IMG submission 198789) | Peat permafrost microbial communities from Stordalen Mire near Abisko, Sweden - I_Fen_N3_2 | ecosystem: Environmental > Terrestrial > Soil > Wetlands > Permafrost | place: Sweden: Abisko... | reverse complement strand
GGAACACTCGCTCTTAGTTTGGTTGTTGCCGACTCTTGCCCTGGTTGCCGGTGTCGCCATTGGATTTCTGGTCGCTCGCCTGCTGCCGAATGCCGCGCCTAACCGCACGCAACGTCAGCTGGATGATATTCAGGAACGTTTTGACAATTATCAGAACGAAGTGGTCACCCACTTCAACAGCACCGCAACCCTGGTGAAAAAACTCACTCAGAGCTATCAGGAAGTGCAAGACCATCTCGCCGAGGGTGCCAACCGTCTGGCCCTGGACGAGCTGACTCGCCAACGCCTGCTGGCCGCCCTGCATTCCGACTCGGTTCAGGCTCCACGGGAGCGCCTGACACCTCCGCGCGACCAGGAACCACCGCGCGACTACGCCCCAAAAACACCCAATGCCCCGGGCATGCTCGATGAGCATTACGGTCTGAGAAAGTAATACTCGGACACTAAAAAGCCCGCCCGATCCTCAATGGAACGGGCGGGCTTTTTTTGTTCCCTGCCTGTGCTCAGGCGCGGACTCAGTACTGCTGGTATTGCTGGCCTTGTTGACCCTGCTGCTGATACTGCTGGCCAGGAATCGCCTTGAGGTTGACCTCGACCCGGCGGTTCTGCGCCCGACCATTGACATCGCCATTGCTGGCAATCGGGTTGTCCGGGCCGGCACCACGCGCCGACAGGTTGGCACCGCTGACACCTTGCGACGTCAGGTAGGTCGCTACGCTCTGTGCACGACGCTGAGACAGGTCCATGTTGTGCTGACGGCTGCCAGTGCTGTCGGTGTAGCCGACAATCTCGATCTGATTCTGGTTGAACTCGCGCAGCGAGTTGGCCAGGTTGTTCAGCGGCTGATAGAAGCTAGGAGCGATGTTCGCCGAATCGGTGGCGAAGGTAATGTTGCCCGGCATGATCAACTTGATCTGATCACCCTGACGCTGCACTTCAACCCCCGTATTGGCCATGCTGGCGCGCAGTTTCTTTTCCTGCTGGTCAGCGTAGTAACCATAACCGGCGGCGGAAGCCCCCACGACAGCGGCGCCAATCAGCGCGCCCTTGCCACGGTTGTTGTGATCGATGGCGGCACCGGCCAACGCGCCGGCCAACGCACCCAAACCACCGTATTTTGCAGTCTTGCTCATGCCCGTAGAGCCGTCGGCCTGACCCTGGTTGTCATACGGATTAGGCGAAGCACAGCCAGACAACAGGGCCACAGCGGTGGCGGCAATAATTAAACGACGCGAGGTGAACATGGAAAGCTCCTACTTTTTGCATTCTGTGGTGCAGCGGACGTTGGCAATGGACCTTTGCTGGCGTTGGAACGCGACAAATGGCAAAAATTCCATCACACCCCCTGCAAAACATCAGGCCCGAACAAAGGGATTTTCACGCATCTCATCGCCCAGGCGGGTGTCTGGACCATGCCCGGTCACCACCGTCGCCTCTTCATCGAGGGTGTACAGGCGCTGCTTGATCGAACGAACAATGGTGGCCTGATCGCCGCCCCATAAGTCCGTACGCCCGACCCCACGCTTGAACAGGGTGTCACCGGCAATCAACAGCTTAGCCTCAGAAAACCAAAAGCTCATGGAACCTGGCGTATGCCCCGGCGTGTGCAGCGCCACGCCACAGCCACAGGCCAACTCCTCATCATCGGCCAGCCAGCGATCCGGCGCCGGCACGGGCGCGTAAGGCACGCCAAACATGCTGCATTGCATCTCCAGGTTGTCCCAGAGGAACTGGTCCTCCTTGTGCAGATGCAGGGTCGCGCCGGTCTTTTCCTTCAACTGCCCCGAGGCCAGGAAATGATCCAGGTGAGCATGGGTATGGATGATGCTCACCACCTTGAGACCCAAGGCATCGAGCCGCGCCAGAATCAGCTCATGATTGCCGCCCGGATCGACGACGATCGCTTTTTTCGTGATCGGATCGCCGATGATCGTGCAGTTGCACTGCAACGGGCCGACGGGGAAGGTTTCGCGGATTAGGGTGGTGTGGGCGGGGGTCATAATTGATCCTGAGGGCGGGTTCTGGGCTTATTAATAAAGCGCAGACAATGATAGGGCGTCTCCTGACAGTTTTTCTCGACAGGAGCAGGCCAGAAAAATTCTAACGAGGGCATCACGGCTAACCTAGCGATTCCAAATACCGGAAGTCGCAAGCGAGGTCGACACACCCAAAACAAAGGCGGCCCTCGACACACATCTCCAACCACAACATGATCGATCTGAATGTTCATCTTCAGGGGGCTTTCTAGGAGCTGGAAGCATGGAATCTGATGCTTCGTTAAGTTGTCCCTCATTCAATCACCAGGCTCACCGCACTTCTCGACCCAGTGGATAAGAGCCGTACCGGCCAGACGCCGTTAGGGGCATCTCTCATACTCCCAGTAACCTTACCCCGCCCTCCCGCCCTCTGGGCGAAAAGCGCTACAAAATTGGGCCCAAGATGACTACCATGCCGGCCCTGTCACATCAGCTTCCAAGGGCACAAGCTAGGCATACTAGCTAAAAGCTCACAGCCCAATAAGTGCGGATGACTTCCTCGCAGGTTACAATGCAGAGTCATAGAAATAGCACTGCTCAATCGACCTGTTGGACTCCAAGACGGACGCTTAGCGGTGAGCGGCAGCAAGCATTAAGAATGAAAGTGAACACGCAGATGGCAAAATGGCATCGCGCGCATGGAAATCACTAAGGTTATGGCCACGAATCTAAAAGACAGCGCCGTACCTTGGTATCTGGTGCAGTGCAAGTCACGACAGGACGCACGCGCTGAAGAAAACCTACGGCACCAAGGTTACCAATGCTACCGTCCGCAACACAGTGTCGAACGCGTCTCACAAGGGCGTAGGCAAACCGTCGTGGAGTCGTTGTTTCCGGGCTATTTGTTTATCGCACTCGAGGATGGTGCAAACTGGGCACCGCTGCGCTCGACACGTGGAGTGAGCAGGTTGGTAGCCTTCAACGGTCACCCGCTCGCGGTTGCAGGAAGCCTGATAGATGCGTTGAAACTACGAACATCGCCCATGAAGCCGTCGTCGCTGCAAGCTGGAGAAAAAGTTCGAATCCGTGAAGGTTGCTTCGTCGATCTGGAAGCCATATTCGAGAGCAAGGTCGGTGAGGAACGAGTGATCCTGCTGCTCACCCTCCTCAATCAACAGCAACGTATTGAGCTGCCACTGAGCAGCATTAGCAAGATGTAAGCCCTTGGGGATGACATTTAGTTTCACCTAGGGTTATCGCTGCCCTCTCGAATCTGCGGTGTAAGGCGTCGCAGAGGATAAACGAGAATCGCTTTCAGGATAGGGCGGAAAATCCTGGGGCGGTAGCGTGTCTAAATTTTGATACTACACCTCAGAAGCTTTCAGTCTTTAGCGGGCTTGAGTTCTGCAGGATGAAGATGCGCCGATTCATGAGTATCAACATAAGACTCAAGTATCTTTCCAGATAGAGTATTTCACAGGCCAGTTTTTCAAATTGAGAAAGACGCAAGTCTGGCACTGAGCATAACTCTCGGCGCATCAATCAGCACTCCACTTGGCCTACTGAATAAATACAGAGGCCAAAACGCTATACCTAAGAGCGATAAATAAAGCATGTCCATTGTGACTTTATCCAATCATAAGACTTTTACCGCAGAGCAGGATAAGAGCCTGCTCGATAGTGCAAAGTCTCAAAATATTGTACTGGAGTACAGCTGCCGAACAGGTCGCTGTGGCGTATGCAAAGCCAAGCTTTTAAAGGGTAAAACCGAAAAGCTTCAGGAGGAATTAGCACTCATCGCATCAGAGTCGGAAGCAGGCTATATATTGACCTGTTGTCAAGGTGCATTGACTGATGTCGAACTCGATATCGAAGACTTCGGGCTCTTGGCTGATATTCGTACCAAGACTATGCCCTGTCGGCTGGACTCTATCGAGCGAGTTGCCGATGACGTCGTGCATGTAACATTGCGCACGCCACCGAATAGCGCGCTGGTTTATCTGGCTGGACAATACATAGATATCATTGGCAAGAACACTGTACGGCGCAGCTACTCGATAGCCAATACTCCTCGCGAGGACGGAAAGCTCGAGTTATTTATCAGGCAAGTGCCCGACGGCGTCTTAAGCCAGTACTGGTTCGGTGAAGCCAAGGCAAATGATCTCCTACGCCTGGAGGGGCCCTTGGGCACCTTCTGCCTACGTGACTCTTCCGCGTCACATATCGTTTTCCTGGCTACAGGAACAGGTATTGCCCCCGTCAAGGCGATGCTGGAAGCACTGTCTCGAGCACCAGAAAAAGCAGCTGGTAAACATATCCACGTCTACTGGGGGGGGCGTACCGTATCGGACTTGTATTGGCATCCCAAAGTCACGGGAGTCGACCTGACGTTTACCCCCGTCCTGTCTCGTGCCGCTAGCCAATGGGCCGGCAGAACAGGCTATGTGCATCATGCGCTGATTACCGATGCAATTGACTTAGCAGATACAGTGGTCTATGCCTGCGGCTCCGAGGCAATGATTAAATCGGCCCATGATTCATTAATATCTGCGGGTCTACCCGCAAAGAAATTCTATTCCGACGCCTTTGTAAGCTCGAATTAATCCGGAGAAACCATGAAAGCAGTTATTTTGGCCGGTGGCCTGGGTACTCGTTTAAGTGAAGAAACCAGTGTCCGTCCAAAACCCATGGTGGAGATTGGTGGTAAACCGATTCTCTGGCACATCATGAAGATGTACTCAGCTCATGGAATAAATGACTTCATCATTTGCTGTGGTTACAAGGGCTATGTGATCAAAGAATACTTTGCCAACTACTTCCTGCATATGTCGGACATCACGTTCAATATGCGTGATAACGCTATGGAAGTACACGACAAGCGCGCCGAACCATGGAATGTAACACTGGTAGATACGGGCGATAACTCAATGACTGGAGGGCGCCTGCGTCGAGTGGCCGACTACGTAAAGCATGAAGAGGCGTTTTGCTTCACTTATGGCGATGGTGTGAGCGATATAGATATTGGCGCATCCATCGAGTTTCACAAAAAGCACGGCAAGGCTGCCACCTTAACTGCAACATTTCCACCTGGCCGTTTTGGGGCATTGGATATTCAGCAAGGTCAAGTTTTAAACTTTAAGGAAAAACCGAAAGGCGATGGAGCCATGATCAATGGTGGCTTTTTTGTTCTGACGCCCAAGGTATTGGACTATCTGGTAGACGACAGTACAACGTGGGAGCAAGAGCCCCTGATGAACCTTGCCGCTGAAGGCGAGTTGATGGCTTACGAGCATCCGGGCTTCTGGCAACCCATGGATACCCTTCGCGACAAACATCTGCTGGAAGAGTTATGGCAGTCGGGTAAAGCACCCTGGAAAAGTTGGGACTGAACATGAAGTCGACTGTTAACCCAGCCTTCTGGCAAGGCAAAAAAGTTTTCCTGACCGGCCATACCGGCTTCAAAGGCAGCTGGCTGGCCCTTTGGCTGCAGAGCATGGGTGCACAGGTGCAGGGCTTTGCATTGACACCACCGACAACTCCAGCGCTATTTAATGAGGCTCGAGTCGGCGATGGCATGCATTCGGTGATCGGCGACATCCGCGATTTGCAAGTCATTACCCAAGCTATGACCCGCTTCAACCCTGATGTGCTGATACATATGGCAGCGCAACCGCTGGTTCGTTTGTCCTATCGCGAACCGGTGGAAACCTATGCCACCAATGTCATGGGTACCGTTCACGTCTTGGAAGCAGCGCGGGGCTGCCCAAACCTTCGTGCGATCGTCAATGTCACTACCGACAAGTGCTATGAAAACCGGGAGTGGGAATGGGGATATCGGGAGGACGAACCCATGGGCGGCCACGACCCATACAGCAATAGCAAAGGCTGTGTAGAGTTGGTGACATCTGCTTACCGGAGCTCTTTTTTCAACACACCACAAACACCCGCTCTGGCATCTGGACGCGCTGGGAATGTCATTGGCGGCGGAGATTGGGCTGAAGATCGACTGATACCGGATATTCTACGAGCCTTCGAGAAAGGCCAACCGGTTATCGTGCGTAACCCACAAGCCACACGTCCATGGCAACACGTACTGGAACCACTGAGTGGCTATCTGGTTCTGGCTGAGCGGCTATGGAACCAAGGACATGAGTGCGCCCAAGGGTGGAATTTTGGCCCTAAAGACGAAGATGCCCGGCCGGTCGAGTGGATTCTCAATCATATGGTCGAAACCTGGGGTTCGGGGGCCGACTGGCGGCTTGAGCAAGCCGAACAAGTACATGAAGCCAACTACCTCAAGTTGGATATCTCCAAGGCCCGGGCTCGCTTGCAGTGGAGCCCGACCTGGAATCTGGAAATTACTCTTTCCCGAATCATCAAATGGCATCGAGCCTGGTTGAGCGGCGCTGATATCCAGGCTCATTGCCTGGAAGAAATAAATGCATACATGGCCGCCATGTGTGAAACCAGTCACTAATCAAATTCTACAAGCAGGAACGTTCATGACCCCCGATATGCTCCGCCAGGAAATCAGCAAGCTCGTTGAGCAGTACGCCCAAGTTGCGTTGGCAAGCAAACCTTTTGTGCCCGGTGAAAGTGTAATCCCGCCCTCTGGCAAAGTTATCGGTGCGCGAGAGCTGCAGCTGATGGTTGAAGCGTCCCTGGATGGCTGGCTTACCACAGGCCGGTTCAACGCTGAATTTGAGAAGAAGCTGGCCGAGTTTCTTGGTGTCAAATATCTGCTTTCCGTAAACTCGGGCTCCTCCGCCAATTTGGTTGCCTTCAGCACTTTGACCTCGCCCAAACTGGGAGAGCGAGCGATCAAGAAAGGCGATGAAGTGATTGGGGTGGCGGCAGGTTTTCCAACCACCGTTAACCCCATCGTCCAGTTCGGGGCGATTCCGGTATTTGTCGACGTCGATATGAGCACTCATAATATCAACGCCGATCTGATCGAAGCAGCTATCACGCCTAAAACGAAAGCCATCATGCTCGCCCATACCTTGGGCAACCCTTTCAATTTGGGCAAGGTCAAGGCACTGTGCGAAAAGTACAACCTGTGGCTGGTAGAGGATTGCTGTGACGCGCTGGGTGCTACCTACGACGGAAAACTAGTGGGTACCTTTGGTGATATTGCCACGCTCAGTTTTTACCCGGCCCACCACATCACCATGGGCGAAGGCGGGGCTGTATTTACCAACAACCCTCAGTTGAAAGTGATTGCCGAATCGTTCCGCGACTGGGGACGTGATTGCTATTGTGCGCCAGGTTGTGACAATACCTGCGGTGATCGTTTCGGCCAGCAATATGGCAGCCTACCTCAAGGCTACGACCACAAGTACGTGTACGCCCATCTGGGCTACAACCTGAAAATCACGGATATGCAAGCCGCCTGTGGACTCGCACAACTGGAACGTGCCCAGGACTTCATTGATACTCGCAAGCGCAACTTCAGCTTGCTTAAAGAGCGTCTCGCCAGCCTGTCGGAGTTTCTGGAAATCGCGGAGGCTACGCCGAACAGTGATCCTTCCTGGTTCGGTTTTCCGGTAACACTCAAGGAAAGCAGTGGAGTCAATCGGGTCGATTTGCTCAAGTACCTGGATCAGAACAAGATTGGTACGCGTCTTTTGTTCGCCGGCAACCTGACACGCCAGCCGTATTTCAAGGATATCGAGTACCGCGTGGTCGGTGAACTCACCAACACCGATCGGACCATGAACCAGACTTTTTGGCTTGGCGTACAGCCGGCCCTGGGACAAGAGCATTTTGATTTTGTAGGCGAAAAACTTGAAGAGTTTTTTGGGATTGGCTTCTAAATATGAAAGCGTCCGATGCAGTTGCGAAAGTTCTTGCAGAAAACAACGTCCTATACGGGTTCGAGCTAATTGGAGGAATGATTACTCACCTAGTAGATAGCATTAATGTACTGGGCAAGACAAAGTTAGTCTCAATGCATCATGAACAAGGTGCAGCATTTGCTGCATCCGCTGTTTCGCGGGTTACTAACCACGCAACGCTGGGTATCGCGCTCGGAACTAGTGGACCTGGCGCAACAAACTTAATTACAGGTATTGCTGATTGCTGGCTAGACAGCCATCCATGTATTTTTATAACAGGACAAGTAAATACGCTTGAATTAAAAGGCGATAAGGCGATACGTCAGCAAGGCTTCCAAGAGTTAGACAGTGTAGCCTTGGTGAAAAGCATTACAAAATATGCATATCAAATAAGACATGTAGACGAACTGATTCCTTGCCTACAAAAAGCTATTAATATCGCAAAAGAAGGCCGCCCAGGGCCAGTGCTTCTGGATATCCCAATGGACATCCAGCGTGCGGAAATAAAAGATTCATGTTTGAATCATATACTTATACCTGATATCAGTTCAGAGCTGAAAAATGAACTATTGGATTACACCAACATAACGAGCAAACTCAAAAAATCTCAAGCTCCGCTAATACTTATAGGAGGTGGAGCTGTTAATGAAGGCGAGTTTCCTAAATTTATAAATACCATCCAAAAACTGGGTATTCCTCATGTAGCGAGCTTAAAGGGAGCCGAAAAAACTCCCTCTAGCAAATACTATATGGGAATGCTTGGAGCTTATGGAACACGCGCAGCTAACCGTGCAGTACAAAATTGCGACCTTCTTATCGTCCTCGGAAGCCGGATGGATGTCAGACAAACCGGAGCAAAAGTTGAAGACTTTGCGCGAAACGCCGAAATAATTCAAATTGATATCGACGGAGCCCAACTAAACAATCGAGTTAATAACCATCACTCTTACCACGGCCAGCTCAATTCTTTTTTTTCTTGGTTCAACAAAGAAAATTTCAAGCCTCAAATTGAATGGCAAGAATGGCAGCAACATCTTAACAAATTTCTCATTAGTACTTTTGTCGATGAGTACACCGAATGGAGCATAAGCCCATTTTCCATTTTTTGCTTTCTAAATGAGTTTACGCGACTCCACAAACTGGCCTACGCCGTAGATGTTGGCAATAATCAAATGTGGGCTGCACATACCTTAAGGTTAAGTGAAGGGCAGTCGATGCACCACTCTGGAGGGTTGGGGGCTATGGGTTTTGCAATACCCACAGCTATTGGCATCGCTAACGTAAAAAACGAGCCCGTTATTGTCATAACAGGAGACGGCGGAGCTCAATTAAATATTCAAGAGCTCGACATTATCGCTAGGGATCAGCTGCCAATTCTAACCATAGTTATGAATAATCACTCATTAGGTATGGTCCGAGGGTTTCAAGAAATGTACTTCAATGGCCGAAACTCATCGACATACTGGGACGGCTTCACTTCGAAGTTCAAAAATATCGGCGAGGCATATGGTATCAATTCATTATCTATAAAAAATATAGAAGAATTTTCGTCTGCCATACGATATTTTTTCTCTAGTCGCCTACCAATGGTACTGGAAATACAGATGTCCGACGCTAGAGAGTGCCGTCCTCGCCTAGAGTTTGGAAATGCTATTGATGACCAATCTCCAAAGTATGTGCCAAGTAAGAGGAAATAATATGACAATCCTGGGCGAAAGAGCCAAATATTTAATCTAAACTTCTTAAGATCCACCTCGAGTTAAAATTTAAGAATCAGTCTGATATTATTCAGAACTCACAACACCTCCGAATCAAACATTATCCTTATTAAATTGACACACCATAAAGCACTTGAGCAGCCATGTTTTATATGTGAGATTTTCTGAAAACCAAGACACTATCAAAACCAAAATAAAGACTAACCCAACATCAATAAAATATTAATTCTGGCGCTATTCATCTGTTACGCTGTTCCAACATCACACCTACAGCCATAAAGCAATTATTAAATTTGCAACTATAAACATATGACACCCAGATAGAATCTCTATTTAGGAAAAGGCGAGAAACATAATGAAACAAGCGTCATTTGTAGTAGAGAAACTTTATCAAAACAATAAAATCTTTGACCTAACAAACAACTCATTAAATAGAGACAACTACCTTCACTGTTTCTCCTCTCTAAAAAAAGAGCTTAGCCTTCACGGATATAATCTAGAAACCTCGGATATAAACACACCCGAAAATTCAGACATTGTGATTTATGCAGAGATGCCTGCTAAATTACCCAACAAAAGAAGAGACATATCTTACTTACTGCTTTTCGAAAGCGAGGTAATAAGAGCTGACAACTGGGACTCAAAAAAACATAATCACTTCAATAAAATATTTACATGGAATGACAGCCTCATAGATAACATACGATATTTTAAATTTAATTTTTCACATCTTTTTCCAAATACCATATCAAAAGACCTAACAAAAAAAAACAAACTTTGCACACTTATCGCCGGAAATAAAAAAGTCAATCATCCACTAGAGCTTTATAGCGAACGACTCAATGCAATTTCATGGTTTGAATCAAACAAACCGAATCAATTCGACTTTTACGGAATAGGGTGGGACCGTTACTATTTTTACGGCCCTAAACTTATCCGAGCTCTAAACCGCATTAAACCTTTGTCCCGCTGGCTTGCGCCAAACCATCTCTCATACAGAGGGGCCGTTAGTCAAAAAAAAGAAACTTTAGAAAAATACAAATTTGCAATATGTTATGAAAATGCTCGAGATATTCCTGGGTATATTACTGAAAAAATATTTGACTGCTTCTTCGCGGGATGCATACCGATATACTGGGGTGCAGACAACATCTCTGACCACATACCGGCCAATTGTTTCATCGATAAAAGACTTTACTCTTCCTACGAAGAATTATATGACGTCATCAATAATATGCCCGATGAAATATTCTTAGAATACTTGGAAAACATTGAAAACTTCTTAAATTCAAAAAAATCAAAAAAATTCCACAGCGATTATTTCGGAAAAGTTATATCAGAGATAATTATTAATGATCGGTAGATTGAATAAGGATTTTATTACTCTCACCCTGGGGAGAATAATTCAAGTCGCAATACTGCTAATTAGTATAAAGATATCGACCGCACTGCTAAGCCCCGATGAGGTAGGAAACCTTTATGTAATAGTCACTCTCACAGGATTTTTTACCCTATTCTTCATAAATCCAATTGGTCAATATATTAATCGAAAGAGCCATGAGTGGCATCTATCAGGAGTTATTCTAAATAAATTATCTCTGTTTTTGGGGTACGTACTGCTATCGACCTTAATATCACTAAGCTTCATACTACTGCTCCCCCTCTTAGGCATTGCTCGCTCTATAAACCAAACAATGCTCGCTATATTTGTACCCCTGTTTGTTTTATTCAATACAATAAATCAAACTGTAATCCCACTATTTAATATACTAGGAAAGCAGCTTACCTTTACTGTGTTCACCGCACTCTCTTCAATACTAGCATTGCTTTGCTCATACCTTACTATAACAAGCATGAAAATGACGGGTATATTCTGGATCGCTGGACAAGTTTTAGGTATAGGGGTCATGGGGGTTATTGCAAGTATTTTTTTTATAATGCGAATCAGTAATAGATTCAACTACAAAGAGTCTATTCAAGATATTTCAATTAAGAATATCAAGGAAGTGGCTTACTTCTCAACGCCGCTTGCGTTAGGTGTATTTTTTCTTTGGCTACAAGGCCAGTCTTATAGACTTTTGATTGAGCAGTATATCAACATCGAGTTTTTGGGATTCTTCGGCATCGGCATGTCGATAGCCATGTCAATTTCAAGCTCATTCGAAAGCGTAATTATGCAATGGTTGTATCCAGTCTTATACAAAAGTATGACAGATCAAAAAATATTTTCAAAAACGTTTACAGAAACGATTAATACAATTTTACCTATATATTTATTTCTAGCTATTTGCGTAACTTTTTTATCAGCTTATCTAGTTGAAATAATTGTCGGTCCTCAATATAAACAATCCTCGATCTTTCTAATCTTTGGAATATGGGTTGAATTTTTTCGTATGAGCTCTAACCTATTATCTATAGCCGCACACTCAAAAATGAATACTAGAGTGCTTTTTACCCCCTACTTCATAGGAGGTATAGGAGTATTGATTGGCGTATATCTAGCGGCCCATTCTGACCAATATAGAGTTTTAATTCCATTAGTCCTCTTGATCGCGGGAGGTACTTCATCCGCCGTAATGCTACTAAAAATAAAAAAACTCATCCGGTTAAAATTCCGAATCAAAGGCTTTTCAACTCTAATATTATTAAGTCTATTTTTCCCAAGTGCTTTATTTTTTTCAACACACTCGGATAACATGCTTGCTTCTCTCTCGATAGTTTTCATATATGGATTATATTTTTTGAGTGCACTACTTGCATTCCTATTAAGAAAAGATAACAAAGAATTCCTTTTGATTACTCGCATGAAAACAAGCTTATGACAGCCTTACCTTCTGCTCATTGGACGTTATATGTCTAACCCAAAAGTGTGTATATGCATCCCATGCTACAACAACTCTAAAACTATCGCCGACACATTAGTTAGTATTTTCGCGCAAGACTACCCAAATATAGTTATCAAGATATTCGACAACGCGTCAACCGACGATACCGTTTCTATAATTCGATCTTTCACAGAAGCAAAATACCCAGTAGAGCTGCACGTCAGAAAAGAAAACTCTGGAGCAGAAGTAAACTTTAACAGCTGTATAGCCCATTCTGATGGCGAGTTCAGTGCTATCTTTCATGCTGATGACATCTACGCCTCTGATATAATCTCAAAACAAGTAGATTTTTTAAATCGTCACCCGCAATCCAACGCAGTCAGCACTCACGCTCGCTTTATCGATTCGACAGGAAGTATACTTAAAAAACGTAAAATGCTTCCGCGCTCTCTTAATAAAAACCTCGAAATGGAGCTTTCAAAAAGCGAACTTATAGAGATACTTTATAAGTACGGAAACATCATCACTTGCCCTAGTGTGCTATTTAGAACTAACACTCTTAAATTCAAGATTGAAAAATTCAGGCACGGCCAGTTTCGATCTTCGTCAGACCTAGATGTTTGGTTTCGTCTTCTAGAGACTGGAAACTTCGGCTTCATCAATAAACCGTTAATTAATTATCGACTATCTAACTCCAGCTTTTCCTACAACCTATCAAAGACAAGAACAGAAGACTCAGATATGTTTCTAGTCTTAGATTACTATCTTAAAGTATATGCCACAGCCGCTCCCGATAAGCATTATCGCAAACTTCTAGGCTACAAGAATTTTTTACTCATGAGAGATCGTGCAGTAACTAATTTCAATAGACTAGTTACAGAAGTTACACCGTACAAAAAAATAAACCTGCATAAAAATATATACCTGGCCCTTGCTTCAACCTTTCACCTAAAGAGTTTTTTTCTATCCGCCACCATTAAACTATTAGTCATAATGCCATTCGGAAGAAATGCAGTGAAGCTTTTGAGACGAGCATAGCTCTTAAGTAAACCTTAAATCAGAAATACAAAATAGGGCACATAAGATTTTTCGGCGATAGCTTTAAAACAAAACTACAAATATACTTCAAAAAAATCAACACTTGTTATTTACGACTATATGTGCCGGGTAATATATAATGGCTTATGATGCTATAACACCAGTTATACTTTGTGGCGGATCAGGCTCTAGATTATGGCCGTTGTCACGAAAGAGCTTCCCAAAACAGTTTGTACCATTAATCGCGGGAAAGAGCTTACTCCAACTTACATTAGAGCGAGTATCGAATATCACCTCAGAGGAAGCAATACTAGTTGCAGCTGAAGATCATCGTTTTCTGGTGTGTGAAAGCCTAGAGTTAGCAAATGTTTCTGGAAAAATCATATTAGAGCCCACGCAAAAAAACACGGCTGCGGCGATGGCTCTGGCTGCATTATGTAGTGACCGTGATGGCCACGATTTACTTTTATTTTGTCCCGCTGATCATCACATACCAGACGCTCAAGCATTCTCGAGAACGATCTTAAATGGTGTGACAGAGGCAAATTCTGGTGCCATTGTAACTTTTGGTGTTTTACCTAGTTTCCCATCAACTGCATACGGTTACATTCAGCAAGGTAAACTCCGAAAAAGTGGAGCCTGGGATGTTGATAGTTTTATAGAGAAGCCAGATTTTCCTGACGCACAACGATTATTGCTAAATGGCAGTGTACTTTGGAATGCTGGAATTTTTCTATGTAAGACAAGCACATTGATCGCCGCCCTAGAGGCATATGCTCCGAATATTCTCTCAACTTGTAAAGCTGCACTTGAAAAATCTACTACAGATTCTGCGTCTGAAGAGATAACCTTTATTAGGCCAGATGCAGAAATATTTAATGAATGCGAGTCAAAAAGTATTGACTACGCTGTAATGGAAAAGCACAAAAATATTGTCGTCGTACCATTTAATGGCCAATGGAGCGACGTCGGCAGTTGGAACGCACTATCGCAATTAACAGTTCCCGATGAAGACGGAAATAGAGTGCACGGACTAGGTGTTACAGTAGACTCTCAGAACACCTACATTCATGCCTCGCATCGCCCTGTTGTGGCTTTAGGAACACAAGACCTTCTAATCATTGATACTTTAGATGCTGTACTAGTAACGCATAAAGATAATGTCGAACAAGTAAAAGAAATTGTTGCTCAACTTGAGAAAGAAAAATGTACTCAGGCAGTTACTCATCGTAAAGTTTCACGGCCCTGGGGATGGTATGACAGTATTGATTCTGGAGAACGCTTTCAGGTCAAACGAATAGGTGTCAAACCTGGTGCATCATTATCTTTACAAAAACACCATCATCGCGCGGAGCACTGGATTGTTGTAAAAGGAACAGCAGAGGTTACTCGAGGTCACGAAACCTTTATCATGACGGAAAACCAGTCCACCTACATTCCCATAGGGGAAGTCCATCGTCTAAAAAACCCGGGAATTGTTGAGCTAGAGATAATAGAAGTTCAATCGGGGAGCTACTTGGGCGAAAACGATATAGTTAGGTATGAAGATAATTATGGGAGAGCAAATGATTAAAAAGGCGCTAATTACTGGGGTTACAGGACAAGATGGTGCTTATCTTGCAGAGTTACTTTTAAGTAAAGGGTATGAAGTTCACGGAGTTAAACGTCGTAGCTCACTTTTTAATACTGCACGTATAGACCATCTTTTTCATGATGTGCATGAGAACGGGTTACCTTTCTTTTTACATCATGGAGATATGACCGACTCATCTAGCCTAACGCGAATAATTCAAAAAGTTCAGCCGGATGAAATTTATAACCTGGCGGCACAAAGTCACGTCGCCGTATCATTTGAGGAGCCAGAATACACTGCAAACTCCGACGCACTAGGCGCGCTTCGTATTCTCGAGGCAATTCGTATATTAGGGCTAGAGAAAAAAACTCGCTTTTACCAAGCGTCAACCTCCGAGTTGTATGGCCTGGTTCAAGAAACCCCGCAAAAAGAGACAACTCCCTTTTATCCGCGAAGCCCATACGCAGTTGCAAAACTCTATGCCTATTGGATCACTGTGAACTATCGTGAAGCTTATGGTGTATATGCCTGTAACGGTATTCTATTTAACCATGAGAGTCCAATTCGCGGCGAAACATTCGTAACACGTAAAATTACGCGCGCACTTGCACGAATCAGCTTAGGTCTACAGGAGTGTCTTTACTTAGGCAATTTAGACTCCCTTCGCGATTGGGGCCACGCTAAAGACTACGTTGAAATGCAATGGCTAATGCTTCAACAGGAAAAACCAGAAGACTTTGTAATCGCAACGGGCGTTCAATATAGTGTACGAGATTTCGTAAATGCTGCAGCTGCAGAGCTTGGCATACAGATTACGTGGCAAGGCAGTGGTGAAAATGAAAAAGGATTTGACGCTGCTGGTAAGTGTATTGTTGCTGTCGACCCCCGCTACTTTAGACCTACTGAAGTTGAAACTCTCCTCGGCGATGCGACAAAAGCGAAAAATAAGTTGGGATGGACTCCAAAAATCACATTTTCAGAGTTAGTTAGTGAAATGGTCCGAGAAGACTTTAAAAGCGCGAAACGTGATGAGCTTATCAAAAACCATGGTTATACAACCTTTAGCTATAACGAATAGGCAGGCTGGCCCCTCGTATGAGTAACATGCGAATATTATTAACTGGTGGCGGTGGAATGGTCGGGCAAAATATTCTCGAACACACAGGCCTAAAAAAATATGAAGTCCTTGCACCCCGTAGTTGTGAATTAAACTTGCGAGATTTAAACGCTGTTCAAAATTACCTGAACAAGCACCAGCCTGACATGATTATCCACGCTGCAGGTAAAGTAGGTGGAATACAAGCTAATATAAGGGAACCAGTAAGTTTTTTATTGGAAAATCTGGATATAGGCCAAAACCTCATATCAGCAGCTCATCAAGCTGGAATAACTCGACTAATTAACTTAGGCAGTTCATGTATGTATCCGAGAGAAAACTCGGAGCCTTTGCGTGAGGAGCAAATACTTACAGGCGAGCTTGAGCCTACAAATGAAGGCTATGCCCTAGCAAAAATAGTAACGGCTCGCCTCTGTGAATATATAATGCGAGAGAATCAGTCCTACCAGTATAAGACGTTAGTACCATGTAACATTTATGGTCGTTTTGACAAATTTGATCCTCGAAACTCTCATTTACTGCCTGCTATCATTCATAAGCTCCATCAAGCAAAAGTCTCGGGAGAAGAAACCGTCAGTATTTGGGGGGACGGTTTAGCTAGGCGTGAGTTTATGTATGGTGGCGACTTAGCTGATGCAATAGTGCACGCGGTCAATACATTTGAAATGTTACCCGATTGTATGAATATTGGTTTGGGCTATGACTTCTCCATCAATGAATACTATCAAGCAGCTGCAGAGGTATTAGGATACGAAGGGCAGTTTGAACATGATCTTACTAAACCTGTAGGAATGAAGCGAAAAATAGTTGATATTAGTCGCCAGCAACATTGGGGGTGGAACCCTCAGCATAGCCTAAAGCAGGGAATTCAAAAAACATATAGTTATTATTTGGAGCGCGTGCAATGAGTGTCCAGTTTCCGTTAGCAACGGCCTCTTGGGAAAAGGAAGAACTTGACGCGTTGCAGCGCGTGATCTCATCTGGGATCTTTACCATGGGGGAAAATGTTAAGTTATTTGAACGCAGCTTTTCACAGTATGTAGGAAGTAAATATTGCGTGATGGTAAATTCGGGTTCTTCCGCAAACTTACTTATGGTTGCAGCTCTTTTTTACAGTAAGGACCCAACCTTGAAGCTGGAACGGGGTGATGAAATCATTGTCCCAGCAGTGTCATGGAGCACAACATATTATCCACTTTATCAATATGGCCTAAAAATAAAATTTGTCGATATTGATTTGCAAACTTTAAATTACGATTTAGACCAACTTGAGTTAGCCGTTACAGAAAAAACGCGTGCAATAATGGCGGTTAACCTTCTTGGTAACCCAAATGATTTTGGACGAATTAAGAAGATCGTTGGTGACCGTAATATTGTTTTGATTGAAGACAACTGCGAATCCATGGGAGCTACTTATAACGGCAAACAAACAGGTACGTTTGGAGTTATGGGCAGTTTTAGTTCTTTTTTTAGTCATCATATTTCAACAATGGAAGGAGGATTAATTGTCACCGACAACGAAGAGCTTTACCAAATTTTGCTCGCATTACGCGCACATGGTTGGACACGTGATCTACCAAAAAAGAATTTGGTATGTAGTGATAAAAGTGATGATCCATTTGAAGAGTCCTTTCGATTCGTTTTACCAGGCTACAACGTCCGCCCACTGGAAATGGAGGGAGCCCTAGGTATTGAACAAGTTAAACGCCTTCCATTTCTAATCTCTGAAAGAAGAAAGAACGGTGCGCTATTTCAAGAGGCGATGGCTAACCATCCAGACATTATTATCCAGCACGAGATAGGCGAGTCTAGTTGGTTTGGATTCAGTTTAGTCATAAGACCCGAAAGTACTATTTCACGTAATACTCTTGTCGCAAAATTAAAGAAACAAGGTTTTGAATGTCGCCCGATAGTAGCCGGTAATTTCGCAAAGAATGAGGTAGTAAAATACTTTAATTCAGAAATTTTTGGGTCTCTAAAAAATGCAGAACACATAGATAAGTTTGGTCTTTTCGTTGGAAACCATCATTACCCTATTCCAGATGCTTTCCTACGCTTAAAAGAAATATGATAATACACAAAGTCAACTTCCATTAATAATTCAGAACCCAAAGTTCACTAAATAGGCAGTCTGTGCTTAGCACAGACGCCCTCATTCTATCGCGTTAGCCACTAGTGCATTTTACGTTGACTTTAAAGAGGCCGTCTACCCTTGCCATTTTTGAGTGCAATTATGATATCCCTCTGTAAATTAAAACCAATAAAGCCTTCACTTTACGGCGGGCTTCTAACTTTAATATGTACAGCTCTTTTTTTTACAAGCGTGCAAAATTACAATGGAAGCATTTTATTATTTACCGTTTTCTCTTTTGTATATCTGATTCTTTTATTTTCAGGAATTAAAAAAAACACAACGTATGGTTACATGTTTTTCGCAATAGTGATGTGGCTAGGCTTTTGGCTGAAGACAGTAATCCACTTGATTTTAAACTATCCATTTGTCGAACCTATTGGCTTATTTATAGGATCACCTAGGGAGTGGGATCAAACGCTATTTGTAGCCACTGTAGGAGCTATCGGAATTATAGCTGGACGAGTGTTTTATGGGCTTATGTTCAATAATCCAATCGAGACTAAACTGATAGATACAACGTACTCTGCCCCAGATTGGTACATGCCTAAAAAACATCTACTATGGGCCATACTAATTATTTGCATAATCTCCTTCGCCACTTTAAATATTATATTCTCATTCCAACAAATCGGCTTAGTTCCCAAAACAAAAATATGGCCACTTAATGCGATATTTTCTTGGCTTTTATCCACTGGCTTTGCAATGGCGACAGTTACATTGCTATGGTGGGAGATATTGATTAGCCCAAAAAGCAAAAATGCTTTGTATCTTGTTTTGTTCGAAGCAGCTGTATCTTCCGTATCACTATTGAGTAGAGGGCTTTATATATTTCATTCGGTTCCCTTGCTCACATTTGCTTTTGTAAATCGCAAACGGATCAATAACTTTAATTTAAAATGGATGTTATTTTTAATATTTTCTTTTACTGCAATTTTGTTAGTTTCCTACATACTGGTCAATGCCATTCGAGATTATTACTACTCTGCCGCACCCTTTTCAGACTTAACTGCTCTCCACCTAAATAGCTTCGAATTAGTAAAGCGTTTGAGCATTAAACTTGCGGCATTTTCTGTCGATCGATGGATTGGAATCGAGGGGCTAATGGCTACTGTTGCTCACCCTGAGAAAAGTATCTCTTTATTAATTTCGGCAATTACAGAAAAAGGTGAAATTGGCAAGATTTCTCTTTTCCAGAATATATCTTTATCTCATTATAGATACAGTGATCTAACAAAATTTATCTTTGCCAGCCTTCCAGGCCCAATGTCCTTCTTCTATTTCTCTGGGTTATCCATATTTGTATTTGCTGGAATGACTTTCGTCTCACTTATAGTCCTAGTTAGCGAACGCCTAGTATACAAATTTTTACACAACCCGTTGCTTACCGCGTTTTGGGGGGGCTTTGTAGCCTCCAACTTTTCTCAAATGGGAGTAGATATCCCAAGGTTCTTTTTTAATTTTTTACTCTGCATTCTTGGCATTATATTTCTTTACTTTATACAAAATCATTTAACCGCCATCGCAAACTTTTTAAAAAAACGGTAGTGGTTAAATCATTATATGTCTACCTTGATTAATGAACACACGAGAGTCTCCCTCATAAGCTAGGCAACCATATAAACTTAGCCAATGCATGAATATTTTTCAGTTTCGGGGTGTATGAAAACTATATGAGTGGAAATACGGGACGTAAGATTAGAGTTCTAACTTTTGTAGGATACTACTTACCTGGCTATAAAGCAGGCGGGCCTTTACGCACTCTGGCCAATATGGCTGAACATTTAGACGACTCCATAGAGTTTTGGATTATCACTAGCGATAGAGATCAAGGTGATGTCGAGCGCTATTCGTCAGTGAATATGGATACCTGGCAGAAAGTCGGCAACACTAATGTTTTTTACATGCGACCAGAACACCGTACTGTTTGCAAATTTGCGGATATCATTTCATCTACTCCACATGACGTCATTTACCTTAATAGCTATTTCGACCCTGTATTTACTTTTAAACCCTTACTAGGAAATTACTTTATAAAATCAAGTCGAAAACCTGTAATTTTGGCACCACGAGGTGAATTTTCTAAAGCGGCCCTGAGTATAAAGAAATTCCGAAAAGCTTTTTTTATAAAACTAATGTCTTTCCTTTACAAAGGTTTATATTTTCAGGCCTCTAGCATTTATGAGAAAGAAGACATTTTAAGGGCTTTACCATGGGTTCGAGAGAAAAACTCAATTATCGCAATTGACTTGCCGGCAAAATTAGAACCCATGAAGCATACTAACTCAGACATACCCAAAGACTCTGTCACTTTAAATATAATTTTTCTTTCTCGAATTTCACGAATGAAAAATCTCAATTATGCATTGGAAGTGCTAAAGGATGTAAAAAGCAAAATTTTATTTGATATATATGGACCACAGGAAGATTCAACGTACTGGGAAGAGTGCGAACATATAATTAAATCTCTACCAGGAAATATAAAAGCCTCTTATAAAGGCAACGTTTTTCCAGAGCATGTAAAGTCAACTTTTTCAAGGTATGATTTATTTTTCCTACCTTCTAAAGGGGAAAATTACGGGCATGTCATTGCCGAGTCAATCAGTGTTGGAACTCCAGTTTTACTTAGTGATAATACACCGTGGCGCGACCTCAGAAAGGAAGGAGTAGGATGGGACATTCCTCTAAATTCGCCGTCTACGTTTGTTTTCATAATAGAGGATTATGCTTCCCTTTCTAATAAAGAAAGGGAGATGAATCGCGCAAAGGTCTACGGTAAAGCAGTTCAAATGCTAACAGATGAATCGGCGATAAATTCCAATAGACAACTATTCCTTTCTGTTCTTGACACAGACACTATTTAAACATGCGGATATTAATTTTAAGTCAATATTTTTTTCCAGAAAACTTTATCATTAATAACATCGTAGCCAAACTAATTGAACAAGGTCATCAGGTCACGGTTGCCACGGGCAAACCAAATTACCCTGACGGACAGATATTCAGAGGGTATACCGCCAATGGAACGCAGCGTGAAACCTATCTGGATACTGTTGAGGTGGTTCGAGTACCTTTATGGCCTCGAGGCCGTGGGGGAGCAAAGAACCTAATTCTCAATTACTTTTCCTTCGCTTTTGCAGGTTTGATGTTATTTCCTTGGCTGCTACGTAAACGCGCATTCGACGCTATTTTAGTATTTGCCCCCTCGCCTATCACCCAAGCAATCCCGGCTGTTTTGCTAAAGTGGTTAAAAGGAGCAAAGCTAGTACTTTGGATTCAAGACCTGTGGCCAGAAAGTTTAGCCGCCACCGGTTTTATCAAAAATAGGTACGTGCTGAAGGCGGTTGGTTGGATGGTCAGAGGAATCTACGGCTGTTGCGACCTGTTACTGGTCCAATCGCGCGGATTCATCAATCCAGTAACCCGCTATGCCGCACGGCAGAAAATTGTATACCACCCCAACTCGTTCGACTCACGTCCATTCCCGGCGGCATCTATTCCAGAGACTCTGAATGAACTATTCGCCAATTACTTCTGTGTAGTATTCGCGGGTAATCTTGGAACGGCACAAAGCCTGGATACGCTGGTGCAAGCCGCAGTTGAGTTGCGTAACGAACCGTCGATACGCTTAATTCTGATTGGGAGCGGTAGCCGACTGGAATGGCTTGAACAACAACGCCTTTTACATCAGTTGGAAAATTTGATCTTACCTGGACGCTTTCCAATGGATGCCATGTCGCCAATATTCGAGCGAGCTTCAGCTCTACTGGTCTCGCTCAATGACGAGGCTATTTTCGCGCAGACAGTCCCCAGTAAGATCCAGGCTTATCTCGCCGCCGGGCGCCCGATCATCGCCAGCATCAATGGGGAAGGCGCACGAGTCGTGCTTGAGGCGGGTGCAGGGCTAACATCGCCGGCCGAGCACGTTGAGTCTCTGGTGGCTAATATCCGTCGATTGAAAGAGATGACGACAACCGAACGTACTGCGATGGGCGAATCAGGGCGTGCATACTTCGAAGAGCATTTCGATATGAGTCGCCAAGTTGCCAATCTGGTGGAGTTACTCGGTCGTGATCCCAAAAAGAAGGCAGTTTGAAATGAAAGTATTGGTTCTGGGTATCACCGGCATGTTGGGTCATGCAGTTTTTAATGTCTTCAATGAAGATAGGCACCATGAGGTCTGGGGAACGTTACGCAGCGCATCGGCGCTGCGTCATTTCCCACAGGTCGCTCAAGCGCGAATGGTTGTAGGTATTGATGTACTTGATCAGGACGCATTGGCTGCAGTGCTGTCAAAAGTACGTCCACAAGTCGTCATCAACTGCGTTGGCCTGATCAAGCAATTGGCAGATGCCAAGGATCCTCTGACAGCCCTTCCGATCAATGCAATGTTGCCGCATCGTCTTGCTCGCCTGTGTGACTTGGTAGGAGCGCGATTGGTCCAGATCAGCACAGACTGCGTATTTTCTGGCCGTGAGGGTGGGTATCTTGAATCCCAGACATCCGATGCAGAAGATCTTTATGGCAAGTCCAAGTACATCGGCGAACTGCATGATCTGGCCCATGCTATAACCCTGCGCACATCTATCATTGGTCACGAACTGAGTTCCAACCACTCCTTGGTAGACTGGTTTCTATCGCAACAAGGCAGCGTCAAAGGCTTTTCCAGAGCCATCTTTTCGGGCTTGCCAACGGTAGAGCTGGCGCAAGTGATCAAGGATTACGTTCTACCACACCCGCAACTCTGTGGGCTGTATCATGTGGCCGCAGCCCCAATCAACAAGTTGGAGCTGTTGCGACTGGTAGCTCAAGAGTATGGCAAGCAGATCGACATCAAACCCGATGATGCTCTGGTTATCGACCGCTCGCTCAATGGCGATCGTTTTCGCGAGGCTACTGGGTACATCGCAGCGCCATGGCCTGAGCTGATCGCGCGAATGCATGCCACCCATTAAGGGAAGCGACCTCTTATTTGCACTGGGCTTTTGCCGATATTTTTCCTGACCCATTGCTGGGTTGTATACGATTTGGAAGGTTCTATGTTCAACGACAAGGTATTGATGATCACCGGTGGCACCGGCTCATTTGGTCATACGGTGTTGCGGCGCTTTCTCAATTCCGATGTGCGTGAAATCCGTATTTTCTCTCGTGACGAAAAAAAACAGGAAGACATGCGCATCGCCTTGGCGAATGACAAGGTCAAGTTCTACATCGGTGATGTCCGTGACCCCGACAGCCTGAGGCAGGCCATGGTGGGCGTGGATTACATTTTCCATGCGGCCGCGCTCAAGCAAGTTCCTTCTTGCGAGTTCTACCCGATGGAAGCAGTACGTACCAATGTGCATGGCACTGAGAACGTTCTGAATGCGGCGATTGCCTGCGGCGTCAAACGGGTGGTGGTCCTCAGTACCGATAAGGCTGTTTACCCGATCAACGCCATGGGCATCTCAAAAGCCATGGCTGAAAAACTGATGGTCGCCAAGTCTCGCATGATCCCGGAAGGCGGCACGGTAGTTTGCGCCACTCGCTACGGCAACGTCATGGCATCCCGCGGTTCAGTTATCCCCCTGTTCGTCGATCAGCTACGCAAAGGCGAGCCGCTCACGGTGACGGACCCAGAGATGACGCGTTTCCTGATGTCGCTGGAGGACTCGGTCGATCTGGTACTTCATGCCTTCGAGCATGGCCAGCAGGGTGATCTGTTCGTACAGAAAGCACCGGCCTCAACTGTTGGCGAACTGGCTCAGGCGCTCAAGGAACTGTTTGCCAAGACCAGCCCGGTACGTGTAATAGGTACCCGCCATGGCGAGAAGCTCTATGAGTCGCTGGTATCGCGTGAGGAAATGGCCAAGGCCGAAGACATGGGACGCTACTATCGCATCCCCGCCGATAACCGTGACCTGAACTACAAGAAGTACTTCGTCGAAGGTGAGGAGAAGATCTCCGAACTCGACGACTACACATCACACAACACCGAGCGCCTGGACGTTCCGGGTATCAAACAGTTACTGCTTAAACTCGACTACATCAAGGAACAGCTAAATGCTTAAGGTCATGACCCTTGTCGGTACACGCCCAGAGCTGATCAAGATGAGCCGGGTTATTGCCGAGATGGATAAACAGGTCAATCACGTCCTGGTGCATTCCGGGCAGAACTACGACTACGAGCTCAACCAGGTGTTTTTTGACGACCTGGAAATTCGCAAGCCGGATCACTTCCTGGGCGCAGCGGGCGAAACGGCCGCGCAGACCATCGCAGAAGTTATCGCCAAGGCGGATCAAGTCTTCGAGCTGGAAAAGCCCGACGCCCTGCTGCTCTATGGCGATACCAATACTTGCCTTGCGGTAATTGCCGCCAAGCGTCGAAAAATCCCTGTCTTCCACATGGAAGCAGGCAACCGCTGTTTCGATCAGCGCGTTCCGGAAGAGCTCAACCGCAAGGTGCTGGATCACCTGTCCGATATCAACATGGTGTTGACCGAGCACGCCCGGCGCTATCTGATTGCCGAGGGTATCCGCCCGGAAACTATCATCAAGACCGGGTCGCACATGCAGGAGGTCCTGGACTACTACATGCCCAAGATCCTGCAATCCAATGTGATCGAACGCAGTGGCCTTGAAGAAGGCAAGTTTTTTATTGTCAGTGCCCACCGTGAAGAGAACGTCGATACCCCGGAAAACCTGCGTGACTTGTTGGCAAGCCTGCGAGCGCTGGCCGACGAGTATGGCCACCCACTGATCGTGTCAACCCACCCACGTACCCGCAAACGTCTAGAGGCGCTGGGTGAATCCTTAGATCACCCGCTGATTCGCTTCGTAAAGCCTTTTGGACTGCTCGACTACATCAAGCTTCAAATGTCGGCCTTCTGCGTGTTGTCCGATAGCGGCACCATTACCGAGGAGGCCTCGTTGCTCAACCTGCCGGCCGTTACTTTGCGTAATGCCCATGAGCGCCCAGAAGGGATGGATGAAGGGACGCTGATTATGAGCGGTCTCGACAAAGCATCTGTATTGGCAGCAGTTCGGGTGATTACCAGCCAGCATGATCGCGAGCAGCGTGTGATCCCCCTGGTTCCCGACTATCAGGGCGGCCCTGTATCGCAACAGGTGGTGCGAGTCGTGCTTAGCTATACGGACTACATCAACCGTACCGTTTGGCGCAAAGCCTGATAAGCCTCTAACGCTGACTGCCGTCTACTCCAACAGGCGACAGTCAGCGCCTCCTCCGTGCCCTCTCAAAAATCCAACTGCAACGTCCCCCTCCCCTCCAGCGTCAACAGGAGCTGCTTGGCCTCGAGCCCTCCAGCAAAGCCGGTCAGGCTGCCGGAGGCGCCTATCACTCGGTGGCAAGGGGCGACGATCGAGATCGGGTTCCTGCCATTGGCGGCGCCTACAGCGCGAACCGCCTTGGGGCTGCCGACTTGGGTGGCGATTTGGCTGTAACTGCGGGTTTCACCAAAAGGGATGGTCAGCAGGGCTTGCCAGACCTTGCATTGGAAGGGGGTGCCGGCAAAGTCCAGGTCCAGTTCGAACTGCTCACGATTGCCCGCGAAGTATTCGTTGAGTTGACGCTCCGTTTCCAATAACACCGGCTCGTCGCGGATTTCCTGCAACGGCCCCAGGCGCACGCGGTTGAGTTTTTCGTTCTCCCACAGGATGGCGCAGAGCTTTGAGGCCCGGGCGATGAGGGTCAACTGGCCGACGGGCGAGCTCATTCTGGTGTAGACATACGACATGGGTGCCTCCTTGATCCATTCGGGCAGATCGGTGGGGGCCGATCTTCGCCTTTGTAACGGTACGCAGCCACTTTAATTGCCGGTTCAATCGCAAGAACTACGTTTCTTGCGATTGAATTTCGACTGACACCGCGCACTTTCAGGGCGCCGGCAATCAGGCTCCCCCAGCGCTGGCGAGAGGTCGATTGCCGTTTCGGTTGCCGCTTCAGGTCACGAGAGGCCGTAGCAGGGGCAGCAATCAAGGCTTTATCCAAGCAGGCCGATTTCCTGGGCCCTGGCCACTGCCTGGGTGCGGCGCTCTACCCCGAGTTTGCTGTTGATATGACTGGCGTGGGTTTTTACCGTGTGCAGGGAGATAAACAGCCGATCGCTGATTTCCTGGTTCGAGCAGCCCTGGGCAATCAATTGCAGGACTGCCAGTTCTCGAGAGCTCAAGGTCTCGGTGTGATGGGTCACAGGCTCGACCGGCTCGCGACTGACTGGCGCCGGTAACCGTTCAAGCAGGGCTTGCTGCAACGGCGACTGCCCCCCATGTAGCAGCTGTTCGCGCATCCATTGCGGATGCTCGCGAACCAGCCATTCAAAGGGTTGCAACGCTCCGCCCACGGCCGACTCCAGGGCCTGGGCAAAAGCCTGGCGGGCTTCAGGCTCACGACCCAGACTAAGTAACAGGCCGATCTTCTGATTCAACGCCATCACGTTCAATAATTGCCGGCCGGTGTGCCGCCCATGTTCGATCAGGGCATCCAGACGCTTTTCGGCCTGCGCCGGCTGGCCCTGGATGGTGTCCAGCAACGCCTGCTGCAACTCGATATGCAGCGGCAGCTGGGGATGAAACTCCGGCGGCGCGGCGGCCTGCTCGCCGGTGTAGGTCTGCCCCAGGCGTGCCAGCCAGGCCTGGGCCAGGTCGGTACGGCCCTGGGCCAACCAGAGTTCGCACTTCACCAGGGTGATCATCGCCAGGTAATAGATGGGCGGCACATCCCAGATATGCATCAAGCGTTCGGCCTCGGCCAGTTCCGCAAAAGCCTCGGCGAACCGGCCGTTATGCCCTTCCTGATTAGCGATCACGCAGTGGCCAATCAGTACGCTGATATCACGACAGGCCCGCGCTTCAATCAGACCGCCACGCAAACGCGCCATGCCCGTCTGGTGCTCCCCGCGCAGAGTCAGCAAATACCCTTCATACAGCGTCAGGCGGGCACGCACCGCGTACAGCCGTCGTGCCGACAGCCCGAGCAGCCGCTGCTGCCCCTGGCGCACCTCATCCAGCGCGCGCAGCACCTCTCCCCGCGCCTGCAGTACCCGCGCCCGGTCGTAATGGGCCAAGGCCTCGAACAGCGGGTTACCGACCCGCTGTGCCAGCTCCAGGGACTCGCGGTTGAGCCCCCGGGCCCGCCACAAGTCCGCATCGGCAATCGCCAGGTTGGACAGGGTCGACAGGCACATCAAGCGTTGCCCGTAGCGTTTGTGCGGCAGGCTTTCCAGAGCTTCGGTGCAATAGGCCAGGGTCAATTCGCGATCACCACGGCCACGGGCGATGATTCCGCTCAGCGCCAACCACTGTGCCAGCATCGACTTCTGGGCAGTGGCAGACGGCGCCGGCAGGAAGCGGCTCAAGTTCTCCGCCAGCTCCTGCGCGGCATCCAACTGGCACGCCAGGCCCAGCGCCCAGCTGTAGAGCACGATCAGGCGCGGCGTACTGACCAGCAGGCTGTCCGGCAAGTCCATCTTCCACCGCAGCAACATGCCGACGTTCTGCTCGGCCAGCAGCTGTTCTTCAGAAAGGTTCTGCACCAGGTTCGCCGCCACATCCAGGTGTCCGGCGCGCAAGGCCTGCTCCACCGCTTCATCCAGCAGGCCCTGGGCGTTGAACCAGCGGCAGGCGCGCAAGTGCAGGCTGGCGGCCGGCAGTACCGCGTTGGTCCTGGGGCGGCTGCGCAGTAAGTCGGAAAACAAATGGTGGTAGCGATACCAGTGGCCGTGCTCATCCAGCGGCACCAGGAATACCTGATGCGCCTGCAGGTAACGCAGTATCTCCGCGCTGTCATGGGACTCACGCAGCGCATCACACAACTCGCTGCAGAAACGCTCCTGGGGCGCGGTGTCATACAGAAACGCCTGGACCTCGGCGGGTAGGCAGTCGATGACTTCTTCCAGCAAATAGTCGCGAATCAGCCCTTCCCCACCGTGCAGCCCCTTGGGCAGGGTGCTGTCGCTGCCCGCTTCGGACGCTGCCAACAGCCAAAAACGCAACCCGGCGACCCAGCCCTCACTGCGCTGGATCAGGCGCTCCAGCGCCTCACCACGCAGCGAGCTGCTGTGGCGGTCCAGCAGCGCCAGGGATTCATCATGGGTCAGGCGCAGGTCTTGCTCATGCAACTCGAGCAGTTGTCGTGACAGGCGCAAACGCGCCAGGTGCCAGTCCGGGCGCTGGCGACTGGTGACCAGCACCAACAGACCATCGGGCAGGTGATTGAGGAAAAACTGCAGGCAACGATCCAGCACCGGGCCCTGGGCCAAGTGGTAATCGTCGAGGACCAACAACAGCGGCGCGCCGAGGGAAAGGTGAGCGGCCAATTCATCGAGCAAGCCGTCGAGCCATTCTTCGAAGGCGAAAGGTTGATGACGCTGGCGCATTTTCAGCTGGCCCAGGGACTGGCTGCCCAACTGCGGAAAGTACAGCTGCAAGCCTTCGAGCAGGCGCTCGAGGAACCGGCCCGGGTCGTTGTCGCGCCGGCTCAGCCCCAGCCACAAGCTTTGCCAATGCGGTGGCAGGCTCTGACAGAACTCCACCGCCAGCGAGCTTTTACCGAAACCGGCCGGGGCGCTGACCAACAGCAATCGCCCATTCAGGCCCGCACTCAGTCGCTCGCACAAACGCGGCCGCAGAATATGGCCGTCGGGCAAGGGTGGTCGATAAAAGCGCCCCTCCAGCGCGGGAATCATCGCGTCGGCAGGCCCTTGAATGCGGGACAGGTCAGTCATAGCCAACTCTTATTGAAGTGCTGTTGTCGGCATTGCAGATGTCCGCAGACTAGCGGTAAAAGGCCGCCTGTTGAAGATTATTGCTACAAATACATACAAAAAGACTACGAACTGAATGTCGGGATGTATCTGAAATCCATAACGACAACCACTGATTGTTCGAGAGAAATATCTTAAAAAACTGAGAATAACCCTTATTTACTTAGGGATTCGCCTTCAAGCAGAGCGACGCCCCACGTCTTTTTTGAGCAAAAAAAACGCCCCGAACCAGTCGGGGCGTTTAACGAGGATGCGGCCTCTATTTACAGCAGATTAGCGAACACCGTCCTGACGCAATGCAGCTGGAGTGAAGTCGCTGGTGGTGGCAGTGAAACCGAAGTCATAAGCCTGTTTCTCTTCGTTCTTCATGCCCAGTGCCAGGTAGCGGCCGGACTGCAGGTCGTAGAGGGTTTCCACGGCGTACCACGGCACTTGCTTGTCGTAGTAGTTCTCGGCATGCGCCTCGGCCACACGCCACAGCTGGCCACGACCGTCGTAGTGGTCGATGACTGCGGCCTGCCAGGTGTCTTCGTCGATGTAGAAGTCACGCTTGGCGTAGATGTGACGCTGACCTTCCTTCAGGGTCGCGACCACATGCCAGACCCGGCGCAGCTCGTAGCGAGTCAGGTCCTGGTTGATGTGGCCCGCCTTGATGATGTCGGTGTACTTGAGGGTCGGCGAGTCGAGCTTGTAGCTGTCGGAGGCAATGTAGAGCTCTTTCTTGCCTTCGAGCTTCCAGTCGTAGCGATCCGGTGCACCGTTGTACATGTCCAGGTTGTCAGAGGTACGCAGGCCGTCCGCCGCAGTACCCGGGCCGTCATAGGACACTTGCGGTGCGCGACGTACCCGACGCTGACCAGCGTTGTAGACCCAGGCCGAACGCGGTTCCTTCACTTGGTCGAGGGTTTCGTGCACCAGCAGCACACCACCGGCCAGACGCGCCGGAGCGGTCACTTTCTGCTTGAAGTAGAACAGGATGTTGCCCGGGTTGGCTGGATCGAAGTCCTTCATCTTGTCGCGGAATACGAACTGGTCCTGGAAATACACCAGGCTGAACGAGCCGTTGGCCTGGGGCGTGGCCTGGGTGACCAGACGAGTTACGCTGCCACCACGATAGCGGGTGATGTGGTTCCAGATGACTTCCACGCCACTTTTCGGAATGGGGAACGGTATGGCGGTCTTGAAGTTTTCCAGGCCGTTGCCACCGCTGACCAGGTTGGTCTTGGTGGCGTTTTCCTTGATGGCGGCGAACACATCAGCCGGCACGGTTGCGCCGCGATGGGATGGGTACACCGGCATCTTGAAGGTTTCCGGGTAACGCTTGAACATCGCGTACTGCCCGGGCGCCAGCTTGTCCTTGTACTGCTCGACGTTCTGCGCGGTGATGGTGAATTGCGGCTGTTCGCTCGCATAGGGGTTGGACAGGAAACCTTTGCTGTCCACGGTACCGGCGTTGGTCGGCATCGGCTTCCAGGCCGGAATGGTACCGGCAGCGTTGCCGGCCATCTCCGCGCCCATCGGCGTCAGGGTAGTGCCCAGCTTGGCAGCTTCATCAGCCGAGACCGCGGCCATGACGCTGGTTGCCAGCAAAGACAGTCCAAGCACACCGACGTGCAACAGACTTTTGGTTATTTTCATAATTCGTTCGTCCTGAAAATACAGTGTGCTTAGAAGTTCGCGCCAACGCTGAAAGCGAGGAAGTCACGGTCATCCACGGTGGTGTAGCGGCCACCGAAGAAGTTGGTGTAGGCCAGGCTCGCGGTGTAGGTGTTCTGGTACTCCGCATCCAGCCCCAGACTGATCGCCTTGCGGCCTTCCTCGAAGTTGCCGCCAGGGCCTGGCGAGTAACCATCGACGTCATGAGACCAAGCGACGTTGGGCTTGAGGTTGATGCCGGCGAATACATCGGGGTATTCCCAGATGGCCCGACCGCGGTAGCCCCAGGAAGTGGCCGTGGTGAAACCTTCGTTGTTGCAATTGCGTGAGAGGTTGTCTCTCGACGTACCCGCACCAGCGCCCTGAATGGTCCCCGCGTTGAGCGTGGCGCACAAAGGACCTGCGCCAGGCCCATACACAGGGTCACGGCCATAACGCGCTTCATCGCTGCCTTCCAGGCCACCGACATGAGTCACCCCTATTTCACCCACCAGGGTGAGACGGCTGGCCCCCATCACTTGGTCAAAGAAGTGGGTGAACGTGGTCTGGAATTGGGTCACTTCTTTGCGGCGATAACCATGCTGATCCTGCCCAGCGACACCTTTAAGCGGTGAGGCTCCAGACAGGCCTGGCAATGGGGTTACGCCCGAATAGAGAATATCGGTGGTGTTGAGTTGGACAGGTGCATTTGGACGGTAGCTGAGTTCGCCACTCCAGGCGGTGCCGGTTGGCAGAGTGGTGGAAAAGCTCAAGCCATACAGACGGATATCTTCCGGGTACTCGATAAAGTACTTAGAGTTGCCGGCAATGGCCAAAGGACGTAACGACGCTGCCGCCCCCGGCAGGAATGTCACTGCATCCGCATAGACTGAAGCGGGCGCCCCTGTCGCGCTGAAGATCGGCGCACGGCTGTGGTAGTTCATGAAGTAAGCGCCAAACTCGGTGTCCAGCGGCTCGAAGTTGTAGTGCATCGCGACCCCGAACTGGCCGCTATCGCGTGCGTCACGATCGGCGGATCGCTTGACCAACACCCCTTCATCATTGATATCGAGTCCAAATCGCGCCAAGCCTGGCAAAGCGCCGGGCTGAGTAGCGAGGAAGGAGCGCTTGCTCAGCAAACGCAGGTTATCGGTACAACCATCAGCAATCACATCCGGCTGGGAAAAGAACGTCCCGCAGTTGTCGGTGACCGTCTGATCCCATTCCAACTGATAGAAAGCTTCAGCCGACAGGTTTTCGGTCAGGGTCTGGGACACGTAGAACATGTTGACCGGGATCAGGCCTTCCTTGATCTCGGCACCAGGGCGGCGGAACGCCGAGACATCGATCGGGTTGATCGAGTTGATGCCACCACCGATAAAGGTACTTTCACCCCAGCTCACCACCTGCTTGCCGAAGCGCACCGAACCTGGCTGATCGGCAATTGAATAGTTGTGATAGACAAATGCATCAAGAATTTGCCCGCCGGAAGACTTGGCGCCTTCCTTGCGGTTGTGATCACTGATGTTCTTGAAGTCCAGATCGTCATCTTTCAGCTTGAAGTCATACCAGTACTTGCCACGAACGAACACACCCGTGTCGCCGTACTTCAACTCAAGGTCATGGATGCCTTTGAAGATCTTTGAAAAGCTGTCGCCTTTATCAAAGTTCAAATGGCCATCATCCGACGTTTGGGATAAGCCTTTACCGCCGTTGTTAACGCCGATCAGGTCCTTGTTGCGCCCCGCCGTCGACCAACTGGCACCCAGCGAAAGGGACGAATCGAAGCTGCCTTCGATTTCACCAATATTGAAACTGACGCCGAATGCGGGTCCGGCGAGCGTAGAGGCGAGGCTGACGGCCAGAGGCAGTTTTGCCCGGCGCCAGAACTGGTTTACTGATGTCATCGACGCTACTCCATGTGCATTATTGTTATGGCAGTGAGCACTTCTAAAAACGCCCCGAACAAACAGAAGCTCGGCTCCCTAGATCGTTCAAGGTGGCAGCCCGGTATCTCGCGTGCTTGCTCCGTTCTTAAAAATCCGTGGACGGACTATATCCAGCAGGTAGTACTGCTAGATCCCTCTAAAGTGTGATTTGCACCCTCCAACCGCACTAGAACAGTCCTTTGCCATGCCAGTGGACACTGGCGGGGGCAAGGATGGCTGAAAATTCGGATTTCACAAGGCAAGCGCTTGCTTGGGGGCGTCTGGCGCGCCCTTTCGGGCGCCCAGAGGGGGATTAAAGGGTGGAGAGAAAGGTGCTGTTGCTGGCCTGCCATTCGCTGATGTCGATGCGAATACGCTTCTTGTCGAGCTTGCCAACGCTGGTCTTGGGAATTTCAGTAACAAGGGCAATCTGGCTCGGGATCGCCCACTTGCTCAGGTGCCCCAATTCCACGAATGGCTTGAGATGCTCCTTGAGCTCCTTGGCCCCGATCACGTGGCCCTCACGGATCACCAGCAAGGCAAACGGGCGTTCGCCCCATTGCGGATCGGCGATACCCACCACTGCTACTTCACGTACCGCCACGTGTCGGCTGATCAAGTCTTCAAGGTCGAGGGAGGAGATCCATTCGCCCCCGGTCTTGATCACGTCCTTGATCCGATCGCGAATATCGATCACGCCCATGCTGTCCAGAGTCGCGACGTCACCGGTATGCAGCCAGCCGCCTTCCCAGAGCTCGGCTCCCTTCTGCGGCTCGTTGAAATAGCCTTCAGTCAGCCATGGCGCGCGCAGCACCAGCTCGCCCTGGGACTCGCCATCCGCCGGCAGGAAGTTGCCATTGCCGTCGATAATCGCCGCTTCCACCAAGGGGCCTGGCACACCGGCCTTGATTCGGTAGGTGGTGCGTTCGTCCTCGGAGCCCGCCATCAGCTCATCATTGAGGTGGGCACAGGACACCAGCGGGCCAGTTTCCGACATGCCGTAGGCGGCCGTCAGCTGGATGCCCTTGGCCTTGGCGGCTTCGTACAAGGCGCGGTTCAGCGCGCTGCCGCCGATCACGATCTTCCAGCCACCGAAATCCGTGCCCTGGGCCGCTTTGGCATTGAGCAGCATCTGCAGGATGGTCGGCACGCAATGGGAGAAGGTGACCTTTTCCTTGCGCCACAGCTCCACCAGGTACTCGGGGTCGTAACGCCCGGGGTAAACCTGTTTCAGCCCGAGCATGGTGGCCACATACGGCAGGCCCCAGGCATGCACGTGGAACATTGGGGTGATGGGCATGTATACATCACTGGTGCCCAAGAGCCGCACGCTGTCGATGCAACCCATGATGGTCGACACCCCCATGGTGTGCAGCACCAACTGGCGGTGGGTGAAGTACACACCCTTGGGGTTACCGGTAGTACCCGTGGTGTAGAAGGTGGTGGCGACCGAGTTTTCGTCAAAGTCTTCGAACTGATACTGCGGGCTGGCTGCGGCCAGTAGCTGTTCATACTCGCCCACCAGATTCGGCAGCTCGGCGGTTTTCTCCGGGCCGTCGGTCAGCAGCAGGGTTTTCTCCACCGTGGTCAAGTGCCCGGCAATCGCCTGGTACAGGCCGACGAACTCGCTGTTGACCAGTACAAAGCGGTCCACGGCATGGTTCATGGTGTAGAGGATCTGTTCCGGCGAGAGGCGCACGTTGATGGTGTGGATCACGGCGCCGATCATCGGAATGGCGAACATGCATTCCAGGTAGCGATGGCTGTCCCAGTCCATCACTGCCACCGTGTCGCCGGCCTTGACCCCAGCCTCTGTCAGCACATTGGCCAGGCGCGCGACCCTCTCGATAAGGGTCGGATAGGTGTAACGCAGTTGGTCGCGGTAGACGATCTCCCGGGTTTTCTCGTAGCGGCTGCCGGACATCAGCAGCCGTTTGATCAGCAACGGGTATTGGTAAGCGCCTTCGGCTGGCGGAATCACGCGAGTCTGCAACATAAGAATCCCTTTTCTGACTGCCCGGTCGTATCTGAAGAATGCCCACTCTAGAGCGAGAGTGCAGCAACCAAATCAGCCAAAGGAATGATTTGCAGAGCCAAGCAAATGCTAGCGTTACGCCAGCACCTGCTCAGCTCGAAGGGACATTTCGCGATCCCTCGTCCGAATCAATGCATTTCGGTAAAGCCCAGCTTCACGCCGATGGCGATCAGTACCACGCCCATGGTCCGGTCAAACCAGTGACCCATGCGCGCAAAACCCGCACGCACACGTTGCTGGCTGAACAGCATGGCCACCAGGCAGAACCAGAAGGCTGTCGCCGCCGCGAGGTAAACGCCGTAACCGGCCTGGATCGCCAGCGGCGTGTGCGGGTTGATCACCACGGTGAACAAGGACAGGAAGAACAGCGTGGCCTTGGGGTTCAGGCCATTGGTCACAAAGCCGGAAGTGAAGGCCCCGCGAGCCGTGCGCTCGCCGGCTTCATGGTGCAGATTTTCCGTGGCCGGGGCGGCCGGTTTGGCGCGCAAAGCCTTGAAGCCGATGTACAACAGGTAGGCTGCAGCCAGCCATTTCAGGGCATTGAACAGCACGATCGACTGCGACACGATCAGGCCGATCCCCAGCAGCGAATAGCCCACATGCAGGAAAATCGCGGAGCCCACCCCCAGCGCTGTCCAGGTCCCGGCGCGACGCCCGTGGGTCACGCTCTCGCGGACCACCACGGCAAAGTCCGGGCCCGGGCTGGCCACGGCAAGCAGGTGGATAAGGGCGACGGTCAAGAACTCTGTCAGGTACATGGGGCTCCCGTGTTTCTAATTATTTCATCTGGTAGGCTCGGCAGGTTACGCCTACAGACCCCTAGTGCAAAAGGTACAGTTGATGACTAACCAGCGCCGCGCCGTATTCCTTGATTACACCTCCCTCGACCTCGGCGACCTTGATCTTGGCGAACTGCGCGACAGCTTCAGCGACCTGCAGTTGTGTTCCGTCAGTGCCCCCGACCAAGTCATCGAGCACCTGCAGGGCGCCGAGGTGGCCATCAGCAACAAGATCCTGCTGGACGCCGAGACCCTCGCCGCCTGCCCTGACCTGAAGCTGGTCCTGATCGCCGCCACAGGCACTAACAACGTGGATCTCGCCGCCGCGCGGGCCCAGGGCATTACCGTCAGCAACTGCCAGGGTTACGGCACACCGTCGGTGGCCCAGCACACCCTGATGCTGCTGCTCAACCTGGCCACACGCCTGGGCGACTACCAGAAAGCCGTGGGCGAAGGACGCTGGCAACACGCCAAGCAGTTCTGCCTGCTCGACTACCCGATTGTCGAACTCGAAGGTAAAACCCTGGGCCTGCTCGGTCATGGCGAACTGGGCAGTGCCGTGGCGCGCCTGGCCGAAGCCTTTGGCATGCGTGTGCTGCTCGGCCAGTTGCCCGGCCGCCCGCCCCGCGCCGACCGCCTGCCGCTGGACGAGTTGCTGCCGCAAATCGACGCCCTGACCCTGCACTGCCCGCTCAATGAGCACACCCGCCACTTCATCGGCGCCCGCGAACTGGCCCTGCTCAAGCCCACGGCCTTTGTGGTCAACACCGCACGCGGTGGCCTGATCGACGAGCAGGCCCTGGCCGATGCCCTACGCAGCGGCCACCTGGGCGGTGCTGCCACCGACGTACTGAGCGTGGAGCCGCCGGTTGCTGGCAACCCGCTGCTGGCCGCCGACATTCCGCGGCTGATCGTCACCCCGCATATCGCCTGGGGCAGCCGCGAGGCGCGTCAACGCATCGTCGGCCAACTGACGGAAAATGCCCGGGGCTTTTTCAGCGGTACAGCGCTGCGGGTCGTCAGTTGATAAACTGCGCCACTTTTTTCAAGGAGCAGATTATGGATCCGCGCAGTGAAGTACTGCTTCGACAGGCTGAATTGTTTCAAGGTTCGCTGCTACTGGCGGGCCTGCCCGCCGACGACTTGCTGGGCCGGCTGCCCGATGCCCATGGCTGGTGCTGGCATGCCGGCGACCAGGCGGCGCTCGACGCACGTTTTGCCGAGCGCAGCCATTTCGGGGTGAATGCGCCGCAGCGAGGGTTCGAAAGCGCCGTGCTCTTCCTGCCCAAGTCCAAGGACCTGACCGACTACCTGCTCAATGCACTGGCCTCGCGCCTGGCTGGTCGCGAGCTGTACCTGGTGGGTGAAAAGCGCAGCGGTATCGAAGGTGCGGCCAAGCAACTCAACCCCTTCGGCAAACCACGCAAACTCGATAGCGCGCGGCATTGCCAGCTGTGGCAAGTCACAGTCGCCAACGCCCCCGAAGCGGTGACTCTGGAAAGCCTGGCCCAGGAATACGAATTGCCCCTGGCCGAAGGCCCGCTCAAGGTCATCAGCCTGCCCGGTGTATTCAGCCACGGCCGGCTGGATCGCGGCAGCGCATTGTTGCTCGAGCACCTGGACAAACTGCCCAGCGGCCACCTGCTGGACTTCGGCTGTGGCGCTGGGGTCCTGGGGGCGGCGGTCAAGCGCCGGTACCCGCATAACAGTGTGACACTGCTCGACGTCGATGCCTTCGCCGCCGCCAGCAGCCGCCTGACCCTGGCGGCCAACGGCCTGGACGCCGAGGTGCTGACCGGCGACGGAATCGACGCCGCGCCCATGGGTTTGAACGCCATCCTGAGCAACCCGCCATTCCATGTCGGGGTTCACACCGATTATCACGCCACCGAGAATTTGCTGAAAAAAGCAGCCAAACATCTGAAAAACGGTGGCGAACTTCGGCTAGTTGCCAATAGTTTCCTGCGTTACCAACCGCTGATCGAAGAGCATCTGGGGCCCTGTTCGATCAAGGCCGAAGGCCAGGGTTTTCGCATTTACCGGGCCAAGCGCGGGTAACCGACTTTTGCAAAAGAAGGCTTGCCGAATAGATTTTGCCTAGGCAGAATCCGCTCCGTCCTAGGGGAGTAGTCTCCCACGAGCGCCACGCTCGTCCGGCATGCGTCAACATACTTGGTCAACAGACCATGGCGCATGCGACCCAAGAGTCCGCACAGACGGACCGCAGGGTTTGACAAGACCTATGACACGAACACCTTACCCGGGGCGGGAAGGCTGTACGTGTCATAGCCGTGTCGACCCGCCCCTTAGGAAAAACCTGATGCTGGATTCTCTACTCGTTCCTACCGCAGTCGTTGCCTTGGCCGAAATCGGCGACAAGACGCAGCTGCTCGCCCTAATTCTCGCCGCACGCTTTCGCAAACCTTGGCCGATCATCGCCGGTATTGTCGCCGCGACCCTGGCCAACCATGCGGCCGCCGGTGCCGTGGGTGCCTGGTTCGGCAGCTTCTTCTCCGACGTCACCCTGCACTGGATACTCGCGGCCAGCTTCGCCGCCACGGCCTTGTGGACCCTGGTTCCCGACAAAATGGACGATGACGAAGCCAGCACTGCACGCAAGTTCGGGCCGTTCCTGACCACCCTGATTGCGTTCTTCCTCGCGGAAATCGGCGACAAGACCCAGATCGCCACGGTCATGCTGGCGGCGCAGTACCCTGAGCTGTGGCTGGTGATCATCGGCACTACCCTGGGCATGCTGATCGCCAACGTACCTGTGGTACTGGCCGGCAACTTCGCGGCAGACAAACTGCCCCTGACCCTGATCCGTCGCCTGGCGGCGTCGGCATTCTTCGTCCTGGCCTTGGTTGCGGTGTACAAGGCCATGCAAAGCAGCGGTTGGGTGTAAGCACAACGGTGGGAGGCGCCTGGAGCGCCTTCATCGTCGGCAAACCGGCCCCTGCGGGATCATGCAGGAGCCGGTGTTGGCGGGGATGGCGTCACAGGACATGACGCCAGGCCATCAGGACTTCTTGGCCTGCTGATACAACGGCATGACCTTGGGGATTGCCGCCTGCAACGAGCTGATACGGCTGCTGGAGGCTGGGTGAGTGCTGAGGAACTCAGGCGGCGCGCCTTCCGACGCCTTGCTCATCTTGTTCCACAGGCTGATCGCCGCGTTCGGGTTGTAGCCGGCACGGGCCGCCAACTCCAGGCCAATCAGGTCCGCTTCGTTTTCGTTATCGCGGCTGTTGGGCAAGGTCATCAACAGGTTCACCCCGTTATCACTCAGGGCCACTGCGCCCTGCGGTGCGCCCGCAAGCAAGGCGATCTGCTTCAACGCCCCCACACCATAGGCCTTGGACATCGCTTCACGGCCGTGCTCGCGCAGGGCATGGGCGATTTCATGGCCCATCACCGCGGCGATTTCATCGTCGGTCAGTTGCAGCTTGTCGATCAGGCCGGTGTAGAAAATGATCTTGCCGCCAGGACCGCAGTTGGCGTTGAGTTCGTCACTCTTGATCAGGTTGACTTCCCACTTCCACGCCGCGCAATCCGGGCGGAAGGTCGGAGCCTGGGCGACCAGGCGGTCGGCAATTCTCTGCACGCGCTTGGCGGTGGCGCTGGTCTTGTCCAGCATGCCCTTGTTACTCGCATCGCCCAGCGTCTGCTGGTAGTCCTGGGCATAAGATTGGTTGACCTCGTCGCTCGACAGCATGCTGAACATGTACTGCTTGCGCTCTACACCCACGGCCCCGCCACTGGTGGTGTTGACCACCTGACAACCACTGAGCAGCAGGCTGGTGCCCAGTGCACATGCAACCAATGACTTCTTCGACTTCATCATGAAAACGCTCCCTGAAAACATGGCGCGTATCGTAGGGGGTGAAGGGTATCGACGCTAGATGCAAATAGCATCTAAATGCGCTGTTCAAGATACATCCCGACGACCGTAGGAAATAATTCATCAAGCCCCCTGCGCCAGGCCTGGCACTGACTTGCTGCATTCATCGGCGAGTCACGCCGATCGAAAACGATCATTTGTGCAATTAACCCTAATGGCCCTTGCAGAGCCTGCCGATACAGCACGGCAGACGCCATTCCTGCGACCGGAGCCTTTATGAAATTCAAGTCGATCCAGTTTTCCGTGGCCGCCCTGGCCGGCGCCATCGTCCTCAGCGTGGTCGCGGCCCTGGTGCTCTACGCACTGTTCGCCGGCGCCCGGACCCAGGACATGGTGCAAGCCCGCACCCAGGCCCAGTTCGAGCAGGTTATCGAGCAGCGCCTGAGCACGCTGACGCAAAATCAGGCCAGCCAGATCCAACGCGAACTGGAGGCTCCGTTGCTGATTGCCAGCGGCCTGGTACGGGTCAACGCCATGATGGGCAACCAAGGCAGCCAAGGCACGGCGCAACTGAGCCTGAGTCGCGAACAGTTGATCGGCCTGATCAAGGAAAATGTCGCGCAGAACCCGAAAATCCTCGGCGCTTATATTGGCTGGGAAAAAAACGCCATCGACCAGAACGACGCCGCCTACGTCGGCACCCAGGTAGTGGGTATCGATGCCGCCACCGGGCGCTTCCTGCCCTGGTGGTTCCGCAATGAAGACGGCAGCCTGGGCCTGGATAAACTGGCGGACGTCGATGACCAGAAACTGCTCTCCACCGGCGTGCGCGCCAGCGAGTACTACCTGTGCTCCAAGGAAAGCAAAAAGCCCTGCGTGATCGATCCGGCGCCCTATAAGGTCGGCGACAAGATCGTGATGCTCGCCTCCTTTATTCAGCCGATCATGCTCAACGGCACTTTCCAGGGCATCGTCGGCGCCGACCTCTCGGTGAACTTCATTCAGGACATGCTCCTGGCGGCGAACCAGACGCTCTATGCCGGCGCCGGGGAAATGGCCCTGATCGGCGGCAATGGGCGACTGGTGGCCTACACGCGGGATTCGAGCAAGTTCGGCGAGCCGGTCAGCAGCATCCTGCAAGGCGAGCAGTTGGCCCAGTTGAGCCACCTCAAGCGCGGTGAAGTGGCATACAGCGTCGATCAGGCCGGTAACAAAATCGACGTTTACCTGCCCTTTGGCATTGGCCAGACCGATGCCCAATGGACCCTGATGCTGCACCTGCCCCTGGACGCGGTAATGGCCGATCTGCAAAAGCTGCAGAACGATCTGGCTGCGCAACGCAGGGCCGACACGTTTGGCATGGCGATGGTTGGCTTGCTGGTGGCTGGCATTGGCCTGTTGGTGATCTGGTTGGTGGGCCGTGGAATCGCTCGCCCGCTGAAACAGATGGTGGCCATGCTCGACGATATCGCCCAGGGTGAAGGCGACCTGACTCGCCGCCTGAGCAGCGATCGGGCCGACGAGCTAGGTTCGATCGCCAAGGGTTTCAACACCTTCCTGGCCAAGTTGCAGGCGATGATCACCCAGGTGGTGAGCTCGGTGCAGAGTGTCAGTGACTCCTCGGAGCACACCGCCGATATCGCCATCCGCACCAACCAGGGCGTGCACAAACAGATGGTCGAAATCGATCAGGTGGCCACTGCAGTGCACGAAATGACCGCCACCGCCCAGGACGTGGCGCGCAATGCGACTCAGGCGGCCCAAGCCGCGACCCACGCCGACCAGGCCGCCAGCCAGGGCATGCAGATCGTGCGCGAGACCTCGACTTCGATCGGCGCCCTGGCCGTGGAAATCGGCAAGGCGGTCGGCGTGGTGCAGGCCCTGGCCAAGGACAGCGAAAACATCAATGCGATCCTGATCGCCATTCGCGGCATTGCCGAGCAGACCAACCTGCTGGCCCTCAACGCCGCCATCGAAGCGGCGCGCGCCGGCGAACAAGGGCGGGGTTTTGCGGTGGTGGCGGACGAAGTGCGCAACCTGGCCCAGAAGACCCAGCAGGCCACGGAAGAAATCCAGTCGATGATCCAGCAGTTGCAGCAAGGCACGCGCGACGTGGTGCGGGTCATGGAAGACAGCCAGACCAAGACCGACCAGAGCGTGCAACACGCCGCCAAGGCCGCCGAGGCGCTGGAGACCATCACTCAAGCGGTGTCGGTGATCAACGACATGAACACCCAGATCGCCAGCGCCGCCGAGGAACAGAGCGCCGTGGCTGAGGACATCAATCGCAACGTAATCAATATTGGCCAGGTGGCCAATGAAGTGGCGGGCGGCGCCGACGAATCAAGCGCAGCCAGTGCCGGCCTGACCAAACTGGCCGAACAGCAGCGGCGCCTGATCAACCAGTTCAAGGTTTGACAAGACCGCGTGCCAAGGCCGTCCACCGGCGGCGTGCTCGCCCTGAGTCAACTGGCGCTGTGGGGCGCAGCAGCCCCCCAGGCCAACCGGCTCAACCCGGCGTCAGGCACTCCGGGGCATTGAGTTTCGGGTCATTCACCAGGTTGGCCAGCACTCGCTCGCGCAACGCCGCCGGGGGGCTGGCGAGCAAGGCGTGCAGGACCGGCAACGGTGTTTGCGGATCCAGCCAGGCGGCCTGGCCCTCGGCATCGAGAATCAGCGGGCGGCGCTGATTGGATGCGGCCTGGGTCACCACTGCGGTACTCAACCAGACCTGCTCCTGCACCGGGTAGGCTTCCCAGATCGCGGCAAAAAACAGGGCCGAACCCTCTCCCGGTGTCAGCCAATAGGGGCGCTTGCGCGTGCCGCCACGCCACTCATAGAACCCATTGGCCGGCAGCAGGCAGCGCCGTTGACGAAATGCCTCGCGAAACATCGGTTGCTCGGCCAGGGTTTCGGCCCGGGCGTGGGCTGGGGTGCGCGACAGGTCGGTCAACCAGGGCGGGGTCAGGCCCCAGCGCGCCCGCGCCAGGGTGCGCTGCTCAGCGTCGGCACGCATGATCAGCACCGAGTCGTTGGGCGAAATATTCCACTGCGCCTGCTGATCCGCCGGAAACCCGGGCAAGGCCGCAAACGCGGGGTTCCAACGAAACAGGGCATAACGTCCACACATGGGGGCAATACAACTCTCGATAAATAGGCGGCCAGCCTAACAGACCAGCACGCCGGCAACGTTTTCCGGCTCTTCAAAGGGCATCGGCAGGGCCGCATTGTACGCAGCGATCAACTCACGTGCGTATTGCGCCTGATCGCTTGGCACCGACAGCCCAAGCAATCCGAACACCGGCAATTCGCCAGCGCCCCCCACCAGGTCGCGCCCCGCCAGATGCGCTTCGACCCCTTCGCTGGCTAGCATGCTCTGCAACAACTCGCCCTCCATCAGGTTTTCCGGTTCGTAGATGCGCTGCATAAGGGTCACCCCGTCATTCGTTTTCACTGTGAACGTCGAGCATCCATTCCTGACCGTCGGTTTGCAGCCTGAACACAATGGGCCGGCAACACACCGGGCAGTCTTCGATATAGGTCTGGTCGCCGCCAGACAAATCCAGCACGGCCTCGGCTTCTTCGCCGCAATAGGGACAGGAGTAGTGCTCGGTTTCCAGCATCGCGGTCTCCAGAGTGACTTGTGCGTATAATCGCCGGTCTATTCGCAGGGCTATTTTTGTTTGAGCTTACTTTTCAGACCGTGCCCGGCCGTTTTTCGATCCAAACCTTTTCTTACCCTAGCCGTTTCCAACAAGAGAGCATGATGGGCGAATTCGATGCCATCCGACCTTACGACGACAGCGAAGTCCCAGCGGTGCTGGCTCGGCTGCTCGGCGACAAGGCGTTTCTAGATATCCTCACCCACTTCCGCTTCCCGCGCTTTGCCGGCGCCTTCGGCTGGCTGCTCAAACCTCTTATAGCTCATCGACTGCGGCGCGAGTTCGCCGACGTGACGTCGGTCGCCACCCTGCAGGACAAAGTCGAATACTACGTCGACCACACCATCGAGCGCGCGACCGATGGCGTGACCTATACCGGTGTCGAGCAGTTCAAGTCCGGCAGTGCCTACCTGTTTATCGCCAACCACCGCGACATCGTGATGGACCCGGCCTTCGTCAACTACGCCGTGTACCACGCCGGCTTGCCGACCCCGCGCATCGCGATTGGCGACAACCTGCTGCAAAAGCCGTTCGTCAGCGACCTGATGCGCCTGAACAAAAGCTTTATCGTGCACCGTTCGATTACCGGGCGCCGGGAAAAAATGGCCGCTTACCAACTGCTGTCGGCCTACATCAACCACTCGATCCGCAACGATTGCGCCTCGATCTGGATCGCCCAGGCCGAAGGCCGCGCCAAGGACGGTGACGACCGCACCGAATCGGCGATCCTCAAGATGTTCCACATGAGCCGCAAGGACGAGCCGTTCGGCGAAGTGATCCAGTCGCTGAACCTGACCCCGGTATCGATCAGCTACGAATACGACCCCTGCGACCAGGCCAAGGCCCGCGAACTGTTCATCCGCGCCACCACTGGCAGCTACACCAAGGTGCCGGGCGAGGACGATGTGAGTATCGCCAAGGGCATCACCGGCTACAAAGGCCGGGTCCACGTCAACTTCGCCGCCCCCATCAGCGAACTGTTCGAAGACACCAAGCAATTGGCGGTGGAGATGGATCGGCAGATTCTCGGCGGGTATCGCCTGTTCCCGGTGCATTACCTGGCGTATGCCCAGTGGAGCGATGCCGACCCGCAGTTGCAGGTCCCCGCAGCCAAGGACGTGTTCCCTGCCCAAGAGCTGAGCAAGGCCAAAGAGGAATGGCAACGGCGCCTAGAAGCCTGCCCCGAGGAGCATCGACCGTACCTGGTGTTGCAATACGCGACCCCGGTGCGCAACCAGTACCGGGTCAAGGCCGGACTGGCGCTGTAATCCAACCTCGTCAAACAACAACGGCGCCCCAGGGCGCCGTTGTTGTGTCTGTCACTCTCAGTGATCGCGGATCAAAACCGCGTGCTGACCCACGACACCAGCAGCGCCAGGGCCAGGCAGGCAAAACCGAAACGGTAGAAGAACCGGTTCATACGCAAAGTGGCCACATCCAGCAACAACACGGGCTGGTCGATGCTGCGGCTGGCGCTTTGCGTTTCCAGGCTGGCCAGCGCGCGCTGTTCACGGCGACGAGTGGCATGCAGCACCCAACTGCCCGGGCAGGCAAACAGCAGCGCGAGCAGGTTGAGCAGTTTGGCGGGGTGAGCGTTGAACAACGACCAGATCACATGCAGCGACATCGGGAACCTCGAGTGAACCCGGCCTCAGCGCCGGGCGATGGTCTAGCGGCGCGAATTCTACCCAAAGCGCCGGTAATCGCCTGCTATTTCCGACAAAAAACCAAATCTGGGTCGATTAATTTACCCGGTCATCTGTTCGTCATCTAAACAGGCCAGTCTGTCGCCCCTCGATACGCCATGGAGAACGTCATGCTGCACGCAGAAAACCAGGATCGTCTTTACCTGATCGCCCAGAGTGATGAGCAGCAAACGCTGGTCGGCAGCCTGGCGTTCAACGTGCAGGACCGGCATTGGCTGGTGTACTGCGCCCTGGGTGGGCATCAGCACGCCGACCTTCCGGAAACCGACCTGCTGACCGGGGTCAGCGTGCTGGATTTTTACGTCGAAGCGGCCTGATCTCGGGCACGGATAAACCGCAGGCGTAAAAAAGCCCGGGTTCAATACTGAAGACCGGGCTTTTTTGTGCAGCACGGGCCTGCGCCAGTGCTACGAGCGCCGGTTACTCACCGAGGATCTGACCCACGGTCGGGTCCTTGAACAGGCGGGTCAGGGCATCGCTCAACACGTCGCTGACCAGCTTGGTGTTGGTTTCCTGGTTCGGCGCCATGCCGAAACGCTGGTCCAGGGAAGCACCGTAACGACCGCTGTAGCGACGGTTGGCATTTTGCACATCAGAGCGGAAGGTCGCGCCGATGGTGGCTTCCGTGACATACAGGCCTTCCTTGGGCGACTGATACTTCAGCTCGGCCAGGGTTACGGTCAGCTGCGGTGCGTTATAGGCATTGCTGGTAGGGGTGAACCCCAGGAGACGCACGGCCGCTTCGGCCTGGGCCTGCAGCTTGGGCAGGATCTGCGCGCCCTGCACGGTGATCGCGCTGGTTTCCGGGTACAAACCGCCACGGGTACCCAGGGTTGGCGACGGACGACCGTCGACCACCCGCACCACCACCGGCTGGCCGTGCCCTACGGGCGCCAGTTGAGTCGTGAGTTTCGGTTCCGGGCTGAGTTGTTGCGGGCTGTGGGCGCAGCCAGCCAGGGTCAAGCTGGTCACAGTGATCAAACCGAACAACAAACGTTGCAACATGCTCATCTCTCCAGAAATCAGGCACAAACAGGGGCGCAGTATAGCGGTGCTCGGCAACGGCTAACCAGCATCAGGGCAGAGTTAGTCCAGGCTCAGACAGGTTCGGTACATGTCAGTTCACGTAACATTCCTGACATCGGTGTCACATTGAGCTGTAACGCTTGGCCGGCATCCTTAATCGCAATTGCCCAACAGGTATTCGCCATGCACTTTCTCTGGTCCTTGTTCGCTCCGCGCCAGAAACACCGCAGCTTTGCCCTGCTTGACCAGCAAGGCCGCTGCCTGGCTTTTAAGCACTGCGGCCTGCCACCGACCGGCGACGGCTGGGTGGAAATTGACGAAATCCGCCTCAATTGGCTGCATCAGCCCTTGCCTGCCAGCGCCCGCATCAGCCCACGCATTGCTCGGCCACAGGGACAGCGAGCAATGGCCACCTGACCAAACGGCTAATAAAAGTCATTTAACAGGATCATTTCTGCGCGTTTCTTCGTTACAATCTCCCCCCGATTATAAGGACGTCTCCTGATCGGGCCTCGCAGCACCGCTGATGCGCTTGTATTGGCACCCCGCACCGCCCACAGAGAGCCGCCCACACAGATCGAGTGAAGCTGGCGCTTGCTGTTCATCCTGCAAACCCCACTTTTCGCGAATCTGCCAGAGCTGCCCTTGCTCGGACACTGAGTTGTATGCCCGTTGTGCCTGTCATGCATCCATGCTGGCACCAGCGTTCGGGCCCGGTGCCAGGCTGAGGCAGCCCTTTTTTGAGGTTCACGTCTTCAAAAGAGCGTGAAAAAACGGGTTTTCACAACTTCACAAGAGTGTGGCGAGCAAATGAATAGTTTTGCGTCAGAACAAGCACCATTAGCGTCTTCAACACCCCGATTACACAGGACCGAGCCCTCCTCAGATACTTGCGCTTGAAGCCTGTCCGCTACGGATTTGGTTGCACGAACGGACGTCTCGACCATTAGTCGAATTGCCTCGGATCCCCGAAGATGCGTTCATACGCAGCTTGAGGCCCGAATGGCAGCGTCCGTAGAAGTTGCAAAAAATTGCGAAGATTCGGACATGGCGATCCTGGCCATGGGTACCTGGGGCATAACTTGAACGCCCCGTCACTCCTGGCAGCTATGCCGTCAATTTGGTGCTGCAGATTTTGGAGACGCGTTAATGGCGCATAACGAAGCAGTAGACGTCGTATTGGTTGGGGCCGGCATCATGAGTGCCACCCTCGCAGTACTGCTCAAAGAACTCGACCCCGCGATCAAGCTGGAAGTCGTCGAGTTGATGGATTCGGGGGCCGCGGAGAGTTCCAACCCTTGGAACAACGCCGGTACCGGCCACGCCGGCCTCTGTGAGCTGAACTACACGCCTCAGGCCGCCGATGGCTCTGTCGACATCAAAAAAGCCGTGCACATCAACACCCAATTCGAGGTGTCGAAGCAGTTCTGGTCCTACCTGACCAAAAAAGGCACCTTCGGCTCGTCCAAGTCCTTTATCAGCCCGGTGCCGCACCTGAGCTTCGTACAAGGCGACAAAGGCGTTTCCTTCCTCAAGAAGCGTTTTGAAGTGCTGAGCCAGCACCACGCCTTCGCGGACATGGAATACACCGAAGACAAGGCCAAGATGGCCGAGTGGATGCCGCTGATGATGCCCGGCCGCCCGGCGGACGAAACCATCGCCGCGACCCGCGTGCTGAACGGTACCGACGTCAACTTCGGCGCCCTCACCAATCAGTTGCTCAAGCACCTGACCAGCGCCCCCGATGCCCAGGTCAAGTACTGCAAGCGCGTCACCGGCCTCAAGCGCAACAGTGCTGGCTGGACCGTCAGCATCAAGGACGTGAACAGCGGCAACAGCCGTGAAGTCGACGCCAAATTCGTTTTCCTTGGCGCGGGCGGCGCAGCACTGCCGTTGCTCCAGGCTTCGGGCATCGAGGAAAGCAAAGGCTTCGGCGGTTTCCCGGTCAGCGGTCAATGGCTGCGTTGCGACAACCCTGAAGTGGTCAAGCAGCACCAGGCCAAGGTTTACAGCCAGGCTGCCGTGGGTTCGCCACCGATGTCCGTGCCGCACCTGGACACCCGTGTGGTCGATGGCAAGAAGTCCCTGCTGTTCGGACCTTATGCCGGTTTCACCACCAAGTTCCTCAAGCACGGCTCGTTCCTCGACCTGCCGCTGTCGGTTCGCGCCGGCAACATCGGCCCGATGCTGGCCGTCGCCCGCGACAACATGGACCTGACCAAGTACCTGGTCAGCGAAGTCATGCAATCGATGGAGCAGCGCCTGGAATCCCTGCGCCGCTTCTACCCCGAGGCCAAGGCCGAAGACTGGCGCCTGGAAGTGGCCGGCCAACGGGTGCAGATCATCAAGAAAGACCCGAAGAAAGGCGGCGTCCTGCAGTTCGGTACCGAACTGGTCGCCGCCAAGGACGGCTCCCTGGCCGCCCTGCTGGGGGCTTCCCCGGGCGCTTCGGTGACGGTGTCGATCATGCTCGACCTGATCGAGCGTTGCTTCCCGAGCAAAGCCAGCGGCGAGTGGGCCGAGAAGCTCAAGGAAATCTTCCCGGCACGGGAAAAGATCCTGGAAACCGACGCGACGCTGTATCGCAAGATCAACAGCGAAAACAACATCAGCCTCGAGCTGGTCGAGCAAAGCAACCAGGCCGAAAGCTACGCTTGACGCCTGTTGCATAAAAAACGCCCCGTTCTCGTTGAGAGCGGGGCGTTTTTTTTGGCCTTGGATCAGGGTTGGGAGAAGCGGATGCCTCTCCCCACCTTCAGCCGCGAGCTTTGGCGATCAGCTCGATGTAATCGGCGCCATTGCGCTGGTCGGCGATCAGGCTCACAAAGTCCTGGCCCTTCTCATCCTGGCCGTCCAGGTCGTAACCGGCTTCGACGAAGAACGTCAGGAATCGCTCGAAGTCGTCGATGCGCAGGCCGCGGTAGGCTTTGATCAGCTTGTGCAGGGACGGTGAAGTGGCGTCGACCGGCTCGAAATCGAGGAACAGTTTGATCTGCTCATCGCCGATCTCGTCACCAATCACTTGCTTCTTATCTTTACGCATTGCCGACTCCAGCTCGCAGACATTTCACGGGGCGGGCAGTTTACCCCCAGGCGGCGTCGGGTCTCAACGCGGGCGTGTGGCTCCGGTGTGCAAGTCGGCCCAGATATGGCCGTTGGCATAGCTCAGGAATTGGCAATACACCGTGTCGTTGCGCAACAGATCCATCACCACCCGGTATTGGGCCAGAGGGTAATACAGGGTCAGGGTCTTGCTCTTGGGGTCGTAGATCGGCTTTTTCAGGCTTTTGCTTTCACCGTCGAAATTCACCAGCACCTGGCTGATGGTCGCGCCCTTGTTCAGCGGCTTGCCCTTGAGGCGCACCAACAGTGGCGAGGTGACGGGGATCGGCTGCTGATTGGATTGACGCTGGCTGCCGACCACCACTGAGTACTCGGTGACCTGCAACAACTGCTGTTGCTCGGGGACGGAGTCGCGCAGGGTCAGGTCATCGGGTGGCAGAAACTGCGCATGCATCGGCGCCGGGGCTGCCGCCAGGGGAAGGCTCAGGGTCAGAAGAAGGGCAGCGCTACTGCGAATCAACAGGCTCATGACAGGCTCCAGGCAAGGGCCGGCCACTCTAGCACGGCTTTTCACCCCCACGCTGTAGCCGTGACCACAGGCTGCGCTGGCCACAACAAACGCCGCAAACCGTCAGGGAGAAAAGGGGCATCAGGCAGGCCCAGCGCAGCCTTGCCAAGCTAGACGGCGACTACAGTCGCGAACAAGGCTCAGTCGAACTGGGCGCGCATCCAGGCGTGGTACTCGGCCACTGCGGGCTCGCCTTCACGGGGCGCCCAGGAAGCCATTTCGCCCTCGCCCACCGGACGGTAGGGACCGGACTTGCACTCGAACATCAGGCTATCAGCCTCCAGCACCACCAGGCCATGGAACACCCCGGCCGGCAGGTCGACACCGACACACTCACCACCGGCCTGCAGCACGCGCTTGGCCAGGACCTGGCCCGCTTCGTCGAACACCAGCAGCCCCAGGCGCCCCTTGAGCACCAGCAGGGTTTCAGCCTTGTCGGCGCTCAAATGACGATGGGGCGCAATATAAGTCGCCGGTTGCAGGCCGACCGCCATGCGGTGACACGGCTCTTCCATCTGATGGAAGTTGTGATGCTGACGGCCCCGAGGGCTGGCCGTGGCCTTCTCGGCCAATTCGGCGAACAGCGATTGGTCGAGAAAGCTCGGCTGGTTCATGGCTTACATGCCCTTGACGGCGAAGATGCCTGCGGCGTTGCGCCAGTAGCCTTTGTAATCCATGCCGTAACCGAAGATATAACGGTCAATGCACGGCAAACCGACGTAATCGGCCTTGAGGTCCGGACGCGCCTTGCGGTCGTGTTCCTTGTCGATCAGCACGGCGGTGTGCACAGCGCGGGCACCGGCATGCTTGCAGAAGTCGATGATGGCGCCCAGGGTGTGACCTTCGTCGAGGATGTCGTCGATGATCAGCACGTCACGGTCAATAAAAGACACTTCCGGCTTGGATTTCCAGAACAGCTCGCCACCGCTGGTTTCGTTGCGATAGCGGGTAGCGTGCAGGTAGGAAGCCTCCAGCGGGAAATTCAGGTGAGTCAGCAGCTTGCCGGAGAAAATCAGGCCGCCGTTCATCACGCAGAACACCACAGGATTGCGCTCAGCCAACTCTTCATTGATGCGTGCACCGACCCGGGCGATGGCCGCCTCGACTTCAGCTTCGGTGTACAGGCAGTCGGCCTCTCGCATGATTTGACGGATATGCTCGAGATCAGCGGACATGGCGCTCTCCAAGGGGGTGGCGGTTTCGGAAAAGCGGGCAAAGGTACGCATCCCGTCGGGCCAGATCAAGCCTTTCTGGACTAACGTACGGTATGTCTATAGGACAACACCCTCGGATAGATTAATCTAGGCCGCTTTTTTTGCCCGCCGCCGGAGCCTTTCCCTATGCCCATCCGTGAGATCCGCCATCCGCTGATCCGACACAAACTTGGCCTTATGCGCCGCGCCGACATTAGCACCAAAAACTTTCGCGAGCTTGCTCAGGAAGTCGGTGCCCTGCTGACGTATGAAGCCACCAAAGACCTGCCCCTGGAAACCTACGATATCGAAGGCTGGTGCGGCACTGTCCAGGTCGAAAAAATCGCCGGGAAGAAGATCACCGTCGTGCCGATCCTGCGCGCCGGTATCGGCATGCTCGAAGGCGTGCTGAGCCTGATACCGGGCGCCAAAGTCAGCGCTGTCGGCGTGGCCCGCAATGAAGAAACCCTGCAGGCCCACACCTACCTGGAGAAGCTGGTTCCGGAAATCAACGAACGCCTTGCCATGATCATCGACCCGATGCTCGCCACCGGCAGCTCGATGGTCGCCACTATCGAACTGCTGAAAAAGGCCGGCTGCCGGGATATCCGCGCCATGGTCCTGGTGGCCGCGCCCGAAGGCATCGCCGCCGTGGAGAAGGCTCATCCAGACGTGACCATCTACACCGCCTCGATCGACGAGAAACTCAATGAACACGGCTACATCATCCCTGGCCTGGGTGATGCCGGCGACAAGATCTTCGGTACCAAGCAGAAGGACTCCTGATCATGCAGGATGAGTTCAACGATCCGCTCTGGCGCCAGGTGCTGTCTGGCGCGCAGATGCTCTTCGTGGCCTTTGGCGCGTTGGTGTTGATGCCGCTGATTACCGGTCTCGATCCCAACGTGGCGCTGTTCACGGCGGGTCTCGGGACTCTGTTGTTCCAGGTCGTGACCCGGCGCCAAGTGCCGGTGTTCCTGGCGTCGAGCTTTGCCTTCATCACCCCCATCATTCTCGCCAAGCAGCAGTTCGGCCTGGCAGCAACCATGGGCGGCGTGATGGCGGCGGGCTTCGTCTACACCTTTCTGGGACTCGCGGTTAAGGTCAAGGGCACCGGTTTCATTGATCGCCTGCTGCCACCGGTAGTGATCGGGCCGGTGATCATTTCCATCGGCCTGGCCATGGCCCCGATCGCCGCCAACATGGCGATGGGCAAGGGCGGCGATGGCGCGGAGCTGATCCACTACCAGACGGCGATGCTGATCTCGATGCCCGCGCTGCTGACCACCCTGATCGTCGCGGTGTTCGGCAAAGGGATCTTCCGCCTGGTGCCGATCATCTCCGGGGTGCTGGTGGGTTTCGCCATGTCGTTCTACTTCGGCGTGGTCGACACCGCGAAGATCGCCGCCGCGCCCTGGCTGGCCCTGCCCCACTTCACCGCGCCGGAGTTCAACTGGCAGGCGATCCTATTTATCGTCCCTGTGGCGCTGGCCCCGGCCATCGAGCACATCGGCGGGGTAATTGCCGTTGGTAGCGTGACCGGTCGCGACTACCTGAAAAAACCCGGCCTGCATCGCACGCTGTTCGGTGACGGCATTGCCACCACGGCTGCCGGTCTGTTTGGTGGCCCGCCCAACACCACCTACGCCGAAGTCACGGGCGCGGTGATGCTGACCAAGAACTACAACCCGAAAATCATGACCTGGGCGGCGATCTTCGCCATCAGCCTGGCGTTTATCGGCAAGTTCGGCGCGTTGCTGCAAAGCATTCCGGTTCCGGTAATGGGCGGGATCCTGTGCCTGCTGTTCGGTTCGATTGCCGCAGTCGGCATGAACACCCTGATCCGCCACAAGATCGACCTGGGCGAAGCGCGCAATCTGGTGATTGTCTCGGTGACCCTGGTGTTCGGGATTGGCGGTGTGCTGGTGGGAACCGGCACCGGGCCCGATGACTTCGGGCTCAAGGGGATCGCGCTGTGCGCCGTGGTGGCGATTGCGCTGAACCTGATCCTGCCGGGCAATGACAGCTGGAAACACAAGAAAGGCGATGAACCGCTGATCTGATGGCTGCGGCCATTGCAGTGTTCTTATAGCCGCTGCGAGCTGTGTTGGACCTTTTATCCTGGAGGGGACTTGAGAGCCAGCGCAGCCTCGGCAGCGGCTATAGGTCGACCTAGAGCGCCAGTGGGGCTCGCTCGCAGAGGGCGCTCAAGGCCTTGGCCCATTGCGGGTTGTCATTGAGGCACGGCACCAGCACCAATTCCTCGCCCCCCGCTTCGCGGAACTGTTCCAGGCCGCGATCACCGATTTCTTCCAAGGTCTCGATACAGTCGGCAACGAATGCCGGGCACATCACCAAGATTTTCTTCGCCCCCTGCTTGGCCAACTCATCGAGGCGCGCCTCGGTGTAGGGTTCAATCCATTTGGCGCGCCCCAGGCGAGACTGGAACGACACCGACCAGGTGCCTGGCGCCAGGCCAAGGCGCTCGGCGAACAGCTCGGCGGTGCGCAGGCATTGCGCGCGATAGCAGGTGGCCAGGACTTGCGGCGAGGCGTTCTTGCAGCAGTCGGCGTCCTTGAAGCAGTGCTGGCCCGTGGGGTCGAGCTTGGTCAGGTGCCGTTCGGGCAAACCGTGGAAGCTGAGCAACAGATGATCGTGCTCCTGTTCCAGGTACGGCTGGGCACTGGCCACCAGGGCGTCGAGGTATTCGGGCTGATCGTAAAACGGCTGCAGTATCGAAAGCTGCACATCCAGTTTCTTGTCGCGAATCACCCGCCGCGCTTCTTCGATCACCGTGGTCACGGTGCTGTCGGCGAACTGTGGATAAAGCGGTGCCAAGGTGATCTTTTTCTGCCCCTGAGCCACCAGGCGCAACAGGGTCGTCTCAATCGACGGCTCACCATAACGCATCGCCAGCTCGACCGGCCCCTGGGTCCACTGGCGGGTCATCGCCTGCTGCAAGCGACGGCTGAGCACCACCAGCGGCGAGCCGTCTTCCCACCAGATCGAGGCGTAGGCATGGGCCGACTGCTCAGGGCGCTTGATCAGGATCAGCGACACCAGCAAGCGTCGCACCGGCCACGGCAGGTCGATCACGTACGGGTCCATCAGGAATTGATTGAGGTAACTGCGCACATCCGCCACCGAAGTGGAAGCCGGCGAACCCAGGTTGACCAGGAGCAACGCTTGATCGGTCATGCAACGTCCTATTTCAAAGGCGGCTGGATAAATCGTCCAGGGCCGCAGGCAAATCAGGGAACTGAAAAGTGAATCCAGCCGCCAGCAAACGCTCAGGCGTCGCGCGCTGGCCGCCCAGCAACAACAGCGACAACTCACCCAGCCCGATGCGTAATGCAAAGGCCGGCAGCGGCATTATCGCGGGCCGGTGCAGGACGCGGCCCAGACTCTTGGCGAACTCGCGATTGCGCACCGGCTGCGGCGCGCAGGCATTATAAGGACCCCGGGCATCACCGTGATGCAGGAGAAAATCAATCAAGGCGATTTGATCCTTGATATGAATCCATGGCATCCACTGCCGACCATTACCGATAGGCCCGCCCAGCGCCAACTTGAACGGCAGCAGCAGGCGCGACAAAAAGCCGCCCTCGGCCGACAACACCAACCCGGTACGCACCAGCACCACACGGATGCCCAAAGCTTCGGCGCGTTGCGCGGTTTCTTCCCAGGCGATGCACAGCTGGCTGGCGAAGTCTTCGCTGACAGGTGGGGAGTCTTCATGCAACTCACGCTCACCGCCGTCGCCATACCAGCCCACTGCCGAACCCGAGATCAAGACACCTGGTTTTTGCCCACGGGTTTCGAGCCAGGCCAGCAGCGTCTCGGTCAGGCCGATGCGGCTGCTCCAGAGCAGCGCCTTGCGTTTATGGGTCCAGTGCCGGTCGCCGATCGGCGCACCGGCCAGGTTGACCACCGCATCCAGCGGCTGCTGATCCAGCTCCTGCAACTGCGCGATGCCCCGCACCTGGGCGCCACACAATTGCGCGACTTTTTCCGGATGGCGACTCCAAACGGTCAGTTGATGGCCCTGGCTCAGCCAGAACTGGCACAACTGACGGCCAATCAAACCAGTACCGCCGGTCAGCAATATGTGCATGAGATCCTCCTTGCGTGGCGTTTAAGCCCAATCACTAGTCTATTTTTATAGGCAGGGATCTTTTCAATCGGGCAGGCTGTGTTTTAACAATAGACAACCTGCACATCCGACCACGCCAAAAAGCTATACCACAAAACAATATTGTACAGGTTTTAACGACGGCGTAGTCTGTACAGAACGGTAAACGAGGCCCCTATGACTGTACCCATCGCAATTATTGGTACCGGCATTGCCGGACTCTCAGCTGCCCAGGCGTTGCACGATGCCGGGCACGTCGTTCAACTTTTTGATAAAAGCCGCGGCAGTGGCGGTCGCATGTCGAGCAAGCGCAGCGATGCCGGCGCCCTGGACATGGGCGCGCAATACTTCACCGCCCGCGACCGACGCTTTGTCACCGAGGTCCAGCGCTGGCAGGCCAATGGCTGGGTCGCCGAATGGACCCCGCAGTTGTACAACTCCCATGGCGGCCAACTGAGCCCCTCCCCCGACGAGCAGACCCGCTGGGTCGGCACCCCCCGCATGAGCGCCATCACCCGCGCCCTGCTCGGCGACATGGAAGTGCACTTCGCCTGCCGCATCACCGAGGTCTTTCGCGGCGAGCAGCATTGGCACCTGCAAGATGCCGAAGGCGTGACCCATGGCCCCTTCAGTCATGTGGTCATCGCCACGCCCGCGCCCCAGGCCACCGCCCTGCTGGCCGCCGCACCGAAACTCGCCGGCGCTGCGGCCGGGGTCAAAATGGACCCGACCTGGGCCATCGCCCTGGCGTTCGACACCCCACTGGAAACCCCGATGCAAGGCTGCTTCGTGCAGGACAGCCCGCTCGACTGGCTGGCCCGCAACCGCAGTAAACCCGGGCGTGACAGTACGCTCGACACCTGGATCCTGCATGCCACCAGTGCCTGGAGCCGACAGAATATCGACCTCTCCAAGGAGGCCGTCATCGAGCAGTTGCACGGCGCCTTCGCCGAGTTGCTGCACAGCGCCATGCCAGCGCCCACCTTCAGCCTCGCCCACCGCTGGCTCTACGCGCGTCCTGCCACCAGCCACGAATGGGGCGCACTGGCCGATGCCGATCTGGGGCTCTATGTCTGCGGCGACTGGTGCTTGTCCGGCCGCGTCGAAGGCGCTTGGCTGAGCGGCCAGGAGGCAGCGCGCCGGCTGCATGAGAACCTGCTGTGAATCGTCTTAATCCACGCAAGCTGCTGCTGTCGAAATGGACGGCAGCCCTCCCGCAAAACCGCGAGAAACACTTTCTGGTCAGCGAACTGTTCTGCGATGAAGAAGGCACCGTGCTGGAAATCGAATTGCAGGCGGTCCTCACCCGGCGCTGCCAACGCTTGAACTGGCAGGACTTGCAGAACGACAGTGCGTGGCAGATGGGCTGGAAGTGACACCCTAGGTCCTTACGACAATACCTATACAGATTGTTTGACTTGTACAGCTTTGAATCTATGATAGAGCAAAGTTGTACAGAGCATAAATTCTGTACAGGTATTGGCCGGAGGTGCCTTGATGCCCGATATCACCGTTTCCCAGAGCAAACCGAAAATCGCTATCAGCGCCTGCCTGATGGGCGCCGAGGTGCGCTACAACGGCGGGCACAAGGAATCTCGCCTGTGCAGCCGAGTACTGAGCGACTACTTCGACTTTGTTCCGGTCTGCCCCGAAGTCGCGATTGGCCTGGGCACCCCCCGTGAGCCGATCCGCCTGATTGGCGATCCGCAGCAGCCGCTGGCCGTCGGCACCGTCAACCGCGCGCTCGACGTAACTCAGCCGCTGGCCGATTACGGCACACGGATGGCGGCCGAACTGGGCGACATCTGCGGCTATATCTTGATGCAGAAATCGCCGTCCTGCGGCATGGAGCGGGTCAAGGTCTACCAGGACAAAGGGCGGCCCGCCGAACACAGCGGGCGCGGCATCTACGCCCAGGCATTCTGTGCACAGCACCCCAACCTGCCGGTGGAAGAAGACGGGCGCCTCAACGACCCGGTGCTACGGGAAAACTTCCTGACCCGGGTATTCGCCTACAGCGCCTGGCAGGATCTGCTGCAGCAAGGCCTGACCCGCCGTGGCCTGATCGAATTCCACTCGCGCTACAAATACCTGCTGATGGCCCACAGCCCCGTGCACTACAAGAGCCTGGGCCACCTGTTGGGCAGCATGGGCAAGGGTGATCCGGCGCTGATCGGCCCGCAGTATTTCAGCGAGCTAATGGGCGCGCTGAAGAAATGCGCCACCCGCGGCACCCACACCAATGTCCTGCAACACCTGAGCGGCTATTTCAAGCAGACCATCAGCGCCGACGACCGCCAGGAAATGCAGCAACTGATCGGCCAGTACCGCCACGGCATCATCCCTCTGGTGGTACCGCTGACCCTGCTCAAGCACCACCTGCGCCAGCATCCGGATCCGTATGTGGCGCAGCAGGTCTACCTGCAGCCACACCCGGAAAACCTCAGCTTGCGCAATGCGATCTGAGCCATGAGCGAACCTGCATCCGATGATCCGCAAACCGCCGCCGACTACAGTCAGGCGCTGGAACAAGGCTGGCTGCCGATCCGTGAAGTGGCGCGTCGCACCGGCGTCAACGCGGTCACCCTGCGCGCCTGGGAGCGCCGCTACGGGCTGATCGTGCCGCAGCGTACGCCCAAGGGCCACCGACTGTTTTCCGAAGAGCACGTTCAGCAGATCCTGACCATTCTCACCTGGCTCAATCGCGGCGTTGCCGTCAGCCAAGTCAAACATCTGCTGGGGTCCACACCCACCTTCAGCGTGCCGGCGGCAAACGACTGGAACAGCCTGCGCCAAAGCCTGGCCCTGGCGATCAGCCAGTTGGCCGAGCGCAAGGTCGACGACACCTTCAACCAGGCCATGGCTCTGTATCCGCCTCGAACCCTGTGCGAGCAACTGCTGATCCCGCTGCTGGCAGAACTCGAACAACGCTGGCAAGGGCAGTTCGGCGCGCAGATGGAGCGGGTGTTCTTCTACTCCTGGCTGCGCAGCAAGCTGGGCGCGCGGATCTATCACAACAACCGCCAACTGCAAGGCGCGCCGCTGTTACTGATCAACCATTCGGACCTGCCGCTGGAACCAAACCTGTGGCTCAGCGCTTGGCTGATCAGCAGCGCCGACTGCCCGGTGGAGGTCTTCGACTGGCCGTTGCCGGTCGGCGAACTGGCCCTGGCCGCCGAACACCTGCAAGCCCGCTGCGTGCTGCTGTATTCCAGCAAGTCCATCAACACCGGGCAGTTGCCACGGCTGCTGAGCGGACTGAACTGCCCGACATTGATTGCCGGACCAACGGTATGCATCCACTGCGCCGAACTGGCCGTATGTACCACTGAAATCGCTGATCTGTTCCTGGCCGAAGACCCCATCTCGGCACACCAGGCCCTGACCCAGCGAGGACTTCTCTGATCCAGGAATCACCATGCAACTGATCTGGCTACGCAGCGACCTGCGCCTACATGACAACACCGCCCTCAGCGCGGCCGCCGCACGCGGCCAGACCGTGGCCGTGTACCTGCTGAGCCCGGAACAATGGCTGGCCCACGATGACGCGCCGTGCAAAGTCGACTTCTGGCTGCGCAACCTGCAACGATTGAGCGACGCCCTGGCCGAACACAATATCCCCCTGCTGATCCGCCACGCCGCCACCTGGGATCAGGTCCCCGACGTGCTGTTGACCCTGTGCCAGGAGTTGCAGATCCAGGGCCTGCATTGCAACGACGAATACGGCATCCACGAGAGCCGGCGCGACGCTGCGGTGGCCGAAAAACTGGAAAACAACGGCATCGGCTTTCACAACTACCTCGATCAATTGCTGTTTAAGCCAGGCAGCGTACTGACCAAGAGCGGCACCTATTTCCAGGTCTTTAGCCAGTTCCGCAAAGTTTGCTACAGCCGTTTGCACGGCAGTTTGCCGAGCCTGGTCCAAGCCCCCCGGACACAAGCACCGATGGGCCTCAAAGCCGACCCGGTGCCGCAGCGGGTCGAGGGTTTTGCCAGCCCCAGCCAAAGCCTGCGCGACCTCTGGCCCGCCGATGAAGACCAGGCGCGCAAGCGTCTGGAGCAGTTCGCCGACGCCCAGATCGACTACTACCAGGGCGAACGGGATTTCCCGGCCAAACCCGGCACCAGCCAGCTTTCGCCGTACCTGGCCGCGGGCGTGGTGTCGCCACGCCAATGCCTGCATGCGGCGCTGCAAGCCAATCAGGGCGAGTTCGAAAGTGGCAGCGTCGGGGCGGTCACTTGGATCAACGAACTGCTGTGGCGCGAATTCTACAAACACATCCTGGTGGGCTACCCACGGGTCTCGCGGCACCGCGCCTTTCGCCCGGAAACCGAAGCCGTGGCCTGGCGCCATGCACCCGAGGAACTGGCAGCCTGGCAGGAGGCGCGCACCGGCCTGCCGATCATCGACGCCGCCATGCGCCAATTGCTGGACACCGGCTGGATGCACAATCGCCTGCGCATGGTGGTGGCGATGTTCCTCACCAAGAACCTATTGATCGACTGGCGTGAAGGCGAACGCTTTTTCATGCGTCACCTGATCGACGGCGACCTGGCGGCGAACAATGGCGGCTGGCAATGGAGCGCCTCCACCGGCACCGATTCGGCGCCCTACTTCCGCATCTTCAACCCCCTGAGCCAGTCGCAGAAGTTCGACAGTGAAGGCCGCTTTATCAAGCATTGGCTGCCACAGCTGGCGGCGCTGAACAAAAAGGACGTACACAACCCGGCGGCCATGGGAGGGCTGTTCGGCGTGGCCGATTACCCGGCGCCGATCGTCAACCTGTCGCTGTCTCGCGAACGCGCCCTGGCGGCCTTCAAAAGCCTGGCGCCGCGGATGGATGCCGGAGCCGGCCATGAGTGACTTCCTACGCGACTTCGCCCGCGACTTTGCCAGCCTCGATAAACACAACCTCGAGCGCCTGAACTCGCTGTACAGCCCGGACATCCAGTTCACCGACCCGTTGCATCAGGTGCAGGGGCTGCCGCGCCTGCGTGAATACTTCAACGAGCTGTACGCCAACGTCAGCCAGTTGCAGTTCGTCTTTTCCGGTATGGACCAGGTTGGTGATGGCCAGGGTTACCTGCGCTGGACCATGAGCTACAGACACCCACGACTCAACGCCGGCCAGACCATCCACGTCGACGGCTGCTCCCATCTGCTGTGGCGCAACGGTCGGGTCTATCTCCACCGCGACTACTTCGACGCCGGCGCGTTGCTGTATCAGCACCTGCCCATCATCGGGCGGGTGATTGCCTGGCTGAAAAGGAGAATCGGATGAAGGCGGACATGCCCCGACGTATTTGGCTGACCGGCGCCAGCAGCGGCATCGGCGCCGCACTGGCCGAAGAACTGTTGCTGGGCGGCGCGCACCTGGCCCTCAGTGCACGCACCCGTGCCCCGCTCGATGCCCTGGCGCTGCGCTTTCCCGGGCGCGTACTGGTGGTGCCGGGGGACCTCACCGACCCCGAGCAAGTGCGCCAGATCGGCGAACAGATCGCCCTGGCCTGGGGCGCGCTGGACACAGCGATTCTCAATGCGGGCACCTGTGAATATATCGACGTCCAAGAGTTCAAGGCCTCGCTGGTAGAACAAGTGATGCGCAGCAACCTGACAGCCAGCTGCCATTGCATCGAAGCGGCGCTGCCCTTGCTGCGCGCCGGCAATCGTCCGCACCTGGTGGGGGTCGCCAGCTCGGTGACCTACCTGCCGCTGCCACGGGCCGGGGCCTATGGCGCGTCCAAGGCGGCCTTGCGCTACCTGCTGCAATCGCTGCGGATCGACCTCGCGTCCGAAGGCATTGACGTGACCGTGGTCAGCCCGGGCTTTGTCGAAACCCCGCTCACCGCCCGCAACGACTTCCCCATGCCCATGAGCTGGCCGGCCGCCAGGGCGGCGCGCCATATCAATCAGCGCCTGCTACAGCGGCCTCTGGAGATTGCCTTTCCGGCCGGCTTTATCGCCGGCCTCAAGCTGCTGTCCTGGCTGCCGGGGCGCTGGCAACTGGCGATCGGCAAACGTATGGCCCGCAACGCCTCGCCTACCGGGAGCGACTCATGAAAATCGCCATTATCGGCAGTGGCATCTCAGGGCTGACCAGCGCCTACCTGCTCAATCGCCGCCATGACATCACCGTGTTCGAGGCCGGCAGTTGGGTCGGCGGCCATACCCACACGGTGAACGTCACCGTGGCCGGCGAAACCCACGCGGTGGACACCGGCTTTATCGTGTTCAACGACTGGACCTACCCCAACTTCATTCGCCTGCTGGGGCAGATCGGCGTGGCATTCAAACCCACCGAGATGAGCTTCTCGGTGTGCGATGCGCAGTCGGGGCTGGAGTACAACGGCAATAACCTCAACAGCCTGTTCGCCCAGCGCCGCAACCTGCTGTCGCCGGGGTTCTGGGGCATGCTGCGGGACATCCTGCGTTTCAACAAAGAGGCCCTGCGCGACTTGCAGCAACAGCGAATCGCGCCCGACACCACCCTCGGCGATTACCTGCGGGACCAGGGCTACGGCGAGCGCTTTATCCAGCACTACATCGTGCCCATGGGCGCGGCAATCTGGTCGATGTCTCTGGTGGAGATGAGCGGCTTTCCGTTGCAGTTCTTTGTACGCTTCTTCAAGAACCACGGCCTGCTGTCGGTGAGCAATCGCCCGCAGTGGTGCGTGATCGAAGGCGGCTCCAGCCGCTACATCGAACCGCTGAGCGCCACGTTTCGCGAGCGCATTCGCCTGAACTGCCCGGTCAGCCGGGTCGAGCGCGACCTGTCCGGCGTGCTGATCCACAGCGCCGCCGGCAGCGAACGCTTCGACAAAGTAGTGTTCGCCTGCCACAGCGACCAGGCCCTGGGCCTGCTGGCCGAACCCAGCAGTGCCGAACGGGACATCCTCGGTGCCCTGCCCTATGCCGACAATGACGTGGTGCTACACACCGACACCCGGCTGCTGCCGCAACGCAAGCTGGCCTGGGCCAGCTGGAACTATCGCCTGGACGGCAGCAGCGACACCCAGGCGGCCGTTACCTATGACATGAACATCCTCCAGGGCCTGAACAGCCCGACCACCTTTTGCGTCAGCCTCAACCAGAGCGCCGCCATCGACCCGTCCAAGGTCCTGGCGCGCTACACCTATGCCCACCCGCAATACAGCCTTGGCGCAGTGGCCGCACAGGGACGCTGGCAAGAGCTGCAAGGGGCGCAACACAGCTTCTACTGCGGGGCCTATTGGGCCAACGGCTTCCATGAAGACGGCGTGGTCAGTGCCCTGCGCGTGGCCCAGGCGTTCGGGGAACAATTGTGAACAGTGCCCTGTACAGCGGCTGGATCGGCCATCGACGCTTTGCCCCAAAGTGCCACGCGTTTCGCTATCGCATCGGCCTGCTGTACCTGGATCTGGAAGAACAAGAACAGGTGTTCGGCCTCTCGCCCCTGGCTGGCAGCAGCCGTTTTGCACCCTTCTCCCTGCGCGAAAGGGATTACCTGAAGGCCTTTACCGGCCAGGGCATGCCCCTGATCGATGCGGTGCGCCAGCAGGTGGCGGCCGCCATCGGCCATGTACCCGGCGGCGCGGTGTGCCTGTTGACCCAGGTCCGCAGTTGGGGCCTGGCGTTCAACCCGGTGAGTTTTTTCTACTGTTTCGAAACCGACGGGCAACTGGCGGCGATTCTCTGTGAAGTCACCAACACCCCGTGGCGCGAGCGTTATCACTACGTACTGCCGGCCCAGGCGGCCACGGCCAGCGAGCACCAGCACTTCGCCGTGGCCAAGGCCTTTCATGTTTCGCCGTTCATGCCCCGGGACCTGGAATACCGCATGAGTTTCAGCCCCCCGGGCGACCGCCTGGGGGTGCACATGGCCGACTGGCAGGGCGAGTTCAAGCTGTTTGACGCCACCCTCAACCTGCAACGCCAGGCCCTCGACCAACACAGCCTGCATGCTTACCTGCGGCGCTTTCCGTGGATGACCGCCAAGACCTGCCTGGCCATTTACTGGCAAGCCCTGCGCCTGCTGCTCAAACGCATTCCCCTTGTTTCCCATCAGGCTGCCGATGGCACCTATAAAACCGCTGCTGTACAACCCAAGGATCGCCGCGATGAAATCCTCTAGCGTATCGGCCAAGGCCAGCCTGCTCAGCACCAATGGCTTGACCGGCAATCTTCTGCGCCGTGGTGTGCTGCGTCAGCTGGCACAGCTCAAACACGGGCAACTGGTGCTGATCGAAGACGGCGAACGCCGTGTGTTCGGCAGCGCCGGGGCCAAGCTGCTGGGGGAGATTCATATTCTCGACGCCGCAACCTGGGGCCTGGTCGCCAGCAACGGCTCGATCGGCGCCGGTGAAGCCTTTATCCACGGCTACTGGAGCACCCCGGACCTGACCGCCGTGGTACGGGTGTTTGTCAGCAACCTGGAAGTACTCGATGGCCTGGAGGGCGGCCTGGCCAAACTGAGCCGGCCGTTTATCCAGGGCCTGCACTGGCTCAATCGCAACACGCGCAAGGGCTCGCAGAAAAACATCGCCGCCCACTACGACCTGGGCAATGAGCTGTTCGAACAGTTTCTCGACCCGACCATGATGTATTCGGCGGCGCAGTTCCGCAGCAGCGAAGACACCCTGGAACAGGCGCAACTGAATAAACTGGAGCGCATCTGCCAGAAGCTCGCCCTGCAACCGTCCGACCACCTGCTGGAAATCGGCACCGGCTGGGGCAGCATGGCGCTGTATGCCGCGCAGAACTATGGCTGCAAGGTCACCACCACGACCCTGTCCAAGGAGCAGTTCGCCTTTACCCGCCAGCGCATCGACGCACTGGGCCTGCAAGACCAAGTGACCCTGCTGCTGGAGGATTACCGCGACCTCACCGGGCAGTACGACAAGCTGGTATCGATCGAGATGATCGAAGCCGTCGGCCACCACTTTCTGCCGACCTACTTCAAGCAGTGCGCGCACCTGCTCAAGAGCAACGGCCTGATGCTGCTGCAAGCCATCACCATTCGCGACCAGCGCTATGAACAGGCGAAAAACAACGTCGACTTCATCCAGCGCTACATCTTCCCCGGCGGCGCCCTGCCCTGCGTGCAGAAGATGCTGGAGATCGTCAGCCGCGACACCGACATGAATCTGCTGCACATGGAGGACTTCGGCCTGCACTACGCGCGCACCCTGCGCCTGTGGCACGAGAACTTCCGCCGCGCTCATGGGCGCCTGGTCGAACTGGGTTATGACCAGTACTTCCTGCGGCTGTGGGAGTTCTACCTGTGCTACTGCGAGGGTGGCTTTCTGGAACGCACCATCGGCACCGCACAGTTGCTGCTGGCCAAGCCTGCGGCGGCCCCCGAGCCTTTGCTGGGTCGCCTCAATGCGTGAGCGCCTGATCAATGCCGGCCTGTTCCAACTGGGCTGGTTCGCCTGCGTGATGGGCGGTGACAGTCCCTGGCTGCTGCTGGGGCTGGGCGCGGTGGTGATTCACCTGCTGTGGATAAACCAGTGGGCCGAAGAGGGCCGACTGATCCTAAGCGTGATGCTGTTCGGCATCTCGATCGACAGTTTCCTGCATTGGCTGGGGGTGTTTCAGTTCAAGGAGGTCGCGTTGCTGATCCCGTTGTGGCTGATGCTGCTCTGGGCCCTTCTCGGCACCACCTTGCGCCATTGCCTGGCCTGGTGCGCCCGACCCTGGTGGCTGGCCAGCCTGTTGGGCGCTTTCAGCGGGCCGTTGTCGTATTACGCCGGTGGGCGCCTGGCAGGTGTGCAGTTTCCTTTTGGACTGTGGCCGACGCTGATTGGCCTGGGGCTGCTGTGGGCCGTGATATTTCCCTTGCTGCAACTGATGGCCAGGCATCTGCCAAGCGGACAACTGCGGACCTTTGAGGGCTAGGCGTCCGTCAGTGCATTCACACAGCCTGGCCCCACTGCCTTACACTGCGCGCCTATGAACACTATCCCCCACACCCAGATTGCCGAACCGGCGGTCACCTGCTCCACCTGCGCGGCGTGCTGCTGCCAGTTGGAAGTCATGCTGATCACCGACACCGGTGTGCCTGAACGGTTTATCGATACCGATGACTGGGGGGGCGAGGTCATGCTGCGCCTGGATGACGGCTGGTGCGCCGCGCTGGATCGCAACAGCATGATGTGCACCATCTACGAGAAACGCCCGCTGATCTGCCGGGAATTCGAGATGGGCGAAGCCGACTGCCTCACCGAACGCCGTGGCATTGCCACGGCGTATCGCTGACCTCAGCTCTTACAGCTACGGCGCGACTTACAACGGCATGGTGTAGTGCAGCGCGTAGCTTTCTACACCATCGTTGTTACTGCTGATGCCGGCGTTGGAGTAGTGAGTAGCACGAATGCCCACCTCGTGCCCACCAGCGAAGCGCAGGCCGAAACCGATCCGGTCTTCAAACTGGAAGGCCGAACCCAGCTTGTTGTTCTCGACCTCGGTGTGGTTGAACACCGCGACCCCGATCCCCGCTTCGACGTACGGCTTGACGCTTTCACCAGAGAATTCGTACACCAGCACCGGCGAGAACGACAGGCTGTGGTTGCTCGATTTCTTGTCGCCATCCCAGTAGGTGTAGGCGCCACTCCAATAGCCGGTCAGGCGACCGAGATCGCTTTGCAACCAGCTCTTGTCCCAATCGAACTGCATGCCCAGGCGGTAAGTCTGGGTCGAGTCGCTGGTCTGGCCCACCGCGAATTCGACACCGGCGGCCTGAGCGCTAAAACTTTGCCCCACGAATGCGGCCGCAAGCGCGGCCAAACAGAACAGACGCTTCATCAGGAACATCCTTTTTAAACGTTTTTGCATGTTGTTGTACGATCGTACAGACACGCTATAGAAATCCGCGCGGAATCAGAAGTTCAGCGCTATTCCGGTTTTTTCACGTTTTTTTACAAATCGAAAGGGTGTACAACGCCGCGACTGTGCCACAGCAGCGGAAGAATGTGCCTGAAGTGCGGCACATTGCCACTAGTCCAGAACTGCGCTTCACGCGCTGGACCCTGAGCGCGCAGTTGCTGCTCGTCGAGCAGGCGCTCCAATTGCCGTGCAACCGCAGCGCCCGTGTCGATCAGGCTGATGTGCGCCGGCAGCATCGGCTTGAGCAGGGGCTTGAGAAAGGGGTAATGGGTGCAACCCAGAATGAGGGTGTCGCAACCTGCGGCCAGCAGTGGGTCGACATAACTCTGCAACAGCTGACGCAACACTGGGCTGTGCAGGTCACCGGCCTCGATCAGTTCCACCAGGCCCGGGCACGGACGGGTGATGACCTTGATATCGGTGGCAAAACGGTCGAGCAAGGCCGCGAACTTGGCGCTCTGCAAAGTGCCTGTAGTCGCCAGCACCCCGATCACGCCACTGCGGGTCGCGGCGGCAGCCGGCTTGACTGCGGGCTCCATACCCACGATCGGCCACTGCGGGTAATCGCGGCGCAGCTCGGCCACCCCGGCCACTGTCGCGGTGTTGCACGCCAGCACCAGGGCCTTGGCCCCCTGCTCACGAAAGAAACGCGCCATCACACCACAGCGCTGACGAATAAACTCCGGGGTTTTCTCGCCGTACGGTATGTGCCCACAGTCGGCGAAGTACAACAGCGACTCGCCAGGCAGGCGCTGCTGGATTTCCGCCAACACCGACAAGCCGCCGACGCCGGAGTCGAATACCCCGATCGGTGCTTCAACCATGTTTGGGCCCACAGACGCTGCATCCGGGGTCACGCTTGACCCGCAACTCACGAAACCGTGAACCCAACGCATCGATCAACAGCAGGCGCCCCACCAGGGGTTCACCGAAGCCGGCGAGCAATTTCAGGGCTTCGAGCGCTTGCAGGCTGCCGACCATGCCAACCAGGGGGCCGAGCACACCGGCTTCGCTGCAGGTCAGCTCGGCTTCGCTGCCGTGCCCGTATAAACAGTGGTAGCACGGACTTTCGGCGCGCCGTGGATCGAACACCGACAATTGGCCTTCAAGGCGAATCGCCGCGCCGCTGACCAGGGGCTTGCCGGCCGTGACACAGGCGGCGTTGACCGCCTCGCGGGTGGCGAAGTTGTCGCTGCAATCGAGCACCAGGTCGACGGCGGCCACCGCCGCCGCCAGGGAATCCTCGTCCAGCGCGCTGCGGTGCGGCACCAGGTGCACCAGCGGGTTGAGCGCGGTGAGGCGGCAAATCGCCGAGTCGACCTTGCTCATGCCGACGCTGTCGGTGTCATGGATGATTTGGCGTTGCAGGTTGGTCAGGTCAACGCTGTCGAAGTCGGCCAACTGCAACTCACCGACCCCCGCCGCCGCCAGGTACAGGGCCACCGGCGCCCCAAGGCCCCCGAGGCCGACGATCAGGGCGCGGCTGTGTTTGAGGCGCAACTGACCGTCGATGTCGACATGCTGCAACAGAATCTGTCGGCTATAGCGCAACAGCTCCTGATCATTCAGCACGGCAGGCGCCCCAGGCTGATGCGTTCGTGGCCACCCAGGTCGACTCGGCTGTGCACCTGATCAAACCCCTGGCTGAGCAGCAAGTCGCGTACTGCCGCCGCCTGGTCGTAGCCGTGTTCCAGCATCAGCCAGCCACCGGCCTCAAGGTGCGGCGGGGCCTGGGCGATGATCAAGCGCAGGTCATCCAGGCCGTCAGGGCCCGCGACCAGCGCGCTTTCCGGCTCGAAACGCACATCGCCAGCCGCCAGGTGCGGGTCGGCAGCCGCGATATAAGGCGGGTTGCTGATAATCAGCGCAAAGCGCTGTTCGTGCAGGGCGCTGAACCAGTGGCTGCTGAGCACCGTGACGTTGTTCAACTGCAAGCGCTGACGGTTACGCTCGGCCAGTGCCACGGCTTCCAGCACCCGGTCGACCGCCGTGACCTGCCAGGCCGGACGCTCGCTGGCCAGGGCCAGGGCAATCGCGCCGCTGCCGGTGCCCAGGTCGAGCACCTTGGCCGGCGTGGCGGGCAGCAGTTCCAGGGCGGCTTCCACCAACAACTCGGTGTCGGGCCGTGGAATCAGGGTGTGCGGCGCCACCTCCAGGTCAAGCTTCCAGAAGCCCTGTTGACCGAGGATATAGGCCACCGGCTCGCCGGAGCGGCGGCGTTGCAGATAGTCGGCGAAGGTCAACGCTGCCTCGCTGGGCACGATGCGCTCCGGCCAGGTGTGCAGGAAACTGCGTGGTTTGCCCAGGGCGGCGGCGAGCAGCAACTCGGCATCCAGGCGCGCCGTAGGCGAATCAGGCAATTGGGCTGCACGCAGCAGGCTGGCGATGATGGTCATTTACTCACCCAATGCTGCAAGTTGATCGGCCTGGTATTCGGCCAGCAACGGTTCGATGACCGCGTCGACGCCACCGGCAAGGATGTCGTCGAGGCAATACAGGGTCAGGTTGACGCGGTGATCGGTCACCCGACCCTGAGGGAAGTTGTAGGTACGGATCCGCTCGGAACGATCCCCCGAGCCCACCAGCAGCTTGCGTTCGCTGGCAATCGCATTGGCCGCGGCGCTGGTCTGCTGGTCATTGAGCTTGGCCGACAGCCAAGACATGGCTCGCGCCCGGTTCTTATGTTGCGAGCGCTCTTCCTGGCACTCGACCACGATCCCGGAGGGCAAGTGCGTGATGCGGATTGCGGAGTCGGTCTTGTTCACGTGCTGACCACCGGCGCCGGAAGAGCGGTAGGTATCGACCCGCAGATCCGCCGGGTTGATCTCGATCGCTTCCTGCTCGTCCGGCTCCGGCAATACCGCCACGGTGCAGGCCGAGGTGTGGATACGGCCCTGGGACTCAGTGGCCGGCACGCGCTGCACACGGTGCGCGCCGGATTCGAATTTGAGCTTGCCGTAGACGTTGTCGCCCTCGACCCGGGCAATGACTTCTTTATAGCCACCGTGCTCACCCTCGTTTTCCGAGAGGATCTCCAGCCGCCAGCCACGTCGTTCGGCGTAGCGCGAGTACATGCGAAACAGGTCGCCGGAGAAAATCGCCGCTTCGTCGCCACCGGTGCCGGCGCGGATTTCCAGGAACACGTTGCGCCCGTCGTTGGGGTCCTTGGGCAGCAGCATGCGTTGCAGGGTGCTTTCCAGCTCGAGCAGTTGCTCCTTGGCTTCGCGGACTTCTTCCACGGCCATTTCGCGCATGTCTGGATCATTGTCCTTGAGCAGCGCCTGGGCACCTTCGAGGTCGGCCTGGACCTTGAGCACCTGTTTATAGGTGCTGACGATCGGCTCGACTTCGGCGTACTCCTTGGAATAGGCACGGAACTTGGTCTGATCGGCAATGACTTCGCCGTCGCCGAGCAAGGCGGTCAATTCCTCGAAACGGTCCTGGAGGATGTCCAGTTTATTGAGCAGTGACGCTTTCATTGCGGTTTTTTATCCGAAGAGCTATCCGACGAGCCCTCACCGAGGGCAAAAAGTTCTTGGGCCATGGCCAACGCATCAAGGCGGCCTTCAGCGGTCAGTTTCTTCAACTGGACGCTGGGCGCATGCAGCAATTTGTTGGTCAGGCCACGGGCCAGTTGCGCCAGCACATCTTCGGCACTGCCGCCATTGGCCAACTGGCGCAGGGCCTTTTGCAATTCTTCGTCGCGCAGGCGCTCGCTTTGCTGACGATAGGCCTTGAGCACATCCACCGCCGCCAGCTCGCGCAGGCGCACCATGAAATCCTCGGCGCCGATATTGACCAGCTCTTCTGCCGCCTGGGCTGCGCCCTGACGGCTCTTGAGGTTTTCCGCGACCACTTCGTGAAGATCGTCGACGGTGTACAGGTAAACGTCGTCCAACTCGCCGACTTCCGGCTCGATATCCCGAGGAACGGCGATATCCACCATGAAAATCGGTTTGTGCTTGCGCAGCTTCAGCGCGCTTTCCACCGCGCCCTTGCCAAGAATCGGCAACTGGCTCGCGGTCGAACTGATGACGATGTCGCTGTGCACCAGTTCCTGGGGAATATCCGAGAGCAGCACCGCATGGGCGCCGAACTGCTCGGCGAGAATGCTCGCACGCTCCAGGGTGCGGTTGGCGACCACAATGCGCTTGACCCCCAGGTCGTGCAGATGGCGGGCGACCAGGGTAATGGTCTCGCCGGCGCCAATCAGCAGGGCCTGGCTACGTTGCAGGTCGCTGAAAATCTGTTTGGCCAGGCTGACCGCGGCAAACGCCACCGACACCGGGTTTTCACCGATGGCGGTGTCGGTACGTACCTGCTTGGCAGCGCTGAACGTGGCCTGGAACAGGCGGCCCAGCAGCGGCCCGATAGTGCCTGCTTCGCGCGCCACGGCGTAGGCCGACTTCATCTGCCCGAGGATCTGCGGTTCGCCCAACACCAGGGAATCAAGCCCCGAAGCCACGCGCATCATGTGACGAACTGCCGCATCATCTTCGTGCACATAAGCACTGGCACGCAGGTCATCGACGTTCAAATGATGGTACTGCGCCAACCAGCGCAGCACGACATCGGCAGAAAGCTGATCCTGTTCTATATAAAGCTCACTGCGATTGCAGGTGGAGAGGATCGCAGCTTCGCGGCTGTCGGTGAGGCGGCAGAGCTGCTGCAAGGCCTCAACCAACTGCTCAGGGGTAAAGGCCACGCGCTCGCGGACGTCTACTGAAGCAGTCTTGTGGTTAATACCGAGTGCAAGGAAGGCCATTCAAGGTCGCTGATGATGTCGAGAAGCCGGCAATTGTCCTACTTCGAAAGATTCAGAACAACCACTGCCGACTATTGTCCTAATAGACAGCCTCTGTTCTGGCGTCCCATTGAGTCTCGGTTATGTTTGACCGAAGGCTTGTGTCATGATGATCCGACCGCAGGTTAGTCGTCCTCTTCCTATATGAATAGATCCTCCGCGTTGCTCCTCGCTTTTGTCTTCCTCAGCGGCTGCCAGGCCTTGGCACCCGTTTCGTCGGACGGTACGCCGCCAGTTGAAGACAATGCTCCCGCCCCTGAAAAGCCCACGGTTTACGCCTCATTCAGTGAAGACACGGTCTTCAGCCTGTTGAGTGCCGAACTGGCTGGCCAGCGCAATCGTTTCGACATTGCCCTGGACAACTATGTGACCCAGGCCATCAACACTCAGGACCCGGGTATTTCCGAAAGAGCCTTTCGCATTGCCGAATACTTGGGCGCCGACCAGGCCGCACTCGACACTTCGCTGATCTGGGCCAAAAACGCTCCCAACGACCTCGAAGCACAGCGCGCAGCCGCCATACAGCTGGCGCGCAGCGGTCGCTATGACGACTCCATGGTCTATATGGAGAAAGTTCTGCAGGGCAAGGGCGACACCCACTTCGATTTTCTTGCCTTGTCGGCCGCCGATACCGACCAGGACACGCGCAACGGCCTGATGAAAAGCTTCGACCGCTTGCTGCAAAAGCACCCGAACAACGGCCAGCTGATTTTCGGCAAGGCCTTGCTGCTGCAACAGGACGGCGACGGCCAGGGCGCCCTGACCCTACTCGAGCAGAACCCACCGGAAGCCGGCGAAGTCGCGCCACTGTTGCTGCGTGCGCGCTTGCTGCAAAGCCTCAACCGTGGCAAGGAAGCACTGCCGCTGCTGGAAAAAAGCATTCGCCAATACCCGGACGACAAGCGCTTGCGCCTGACGTACGCACGCATGCTGGTCGAGCAGGACCGCATGGAAGACGCCAAAGTGCAGTTCTCCAGCCTGGTGCAGCAATACCCGGAAGACGACGAACTGCGTTATTCCCTCGCCCTGGTATGCCTGGAAGCCAAGGCCTGGCAGGAAGCCAAGGGTTACCTGGAAGACCTGATCGCCCGCGAAAGCCATGTCGACTCCGCGCACCTGAACCTGGGCCGCATCGCCGAAGAACTCAACGACCCACAAGGCGCACTGGCCGAATACGAGCAAGTGGGCCCTGGCAACGATTATCTGCCGGCGCAACTGCGCCAGGCCGACATCCTGATGAACAACGGCCGCACCGGCGAGGCCGAGAAGCGCCTGGGCACCGCGCGCGATGCCCAGCCTGACTACGCCATCCAGCTGTACCTTATAGAGGCCGAGACCCTGTCGGCGAATAATCAGAGCGATCGCGCCTGGAAAATCCTCCAGCAAGCCTTGTTGCAGTACCCCGACGACCTGAACCTGCTGTATACCCGCGCCATGCAGGCGGAAAAACGCAACGACCTGGCGCAGATGGAAAAAGACCTGCGCCTGATCCTCAAGCGCGAACCGGACAACGCCATGGCACTCAACGCCCTGGGCTACACCCTGTCGGACCGCACCACGCGCTATGCCGAAGCCAAGGAACTGATCGAACGGGCTCATCAATTGAACCCTGAAGACCCCGCCGTACTCGATAGCCTGGGCTGGGTGAACTTCCGCCTGGGCAACCTGGATGAAGCAGAGCGCCTGCTGCGCCAGGCACTGGAACGCTTCCCCGACCAGGAAGTCGCTGCCCACCTGGGCGAAGTGCTGTGGGCCAACGGCAAGCAGCGCGAAGCCCGGCAGATCTGGAGCAAGTTCCTCAAGGATCAACCCGACAGCCCTCTCCTGCGCAGCACCATCAAGCGCCTGACCGGATCAGAGACTCTTTAAGACTATGTTTTTGCGCCACGTTATTGCTTTCAGTTTTATCGCCTTGCTCGCCGGCTGCTCCAGCTTCGGCTCCCGTGAATCGGTCGAGGGCCATGGCAACCCCGCGCAATGGCGCGAGCACAAGCAGCAACTGACCGGCCTCGACGGCTGGCAGATCAACGGCAAAATCGGCATCCGCGCACCAAAAGATTCGGGCAGCGGCACACTGTTCTGGCTGCAGCGCCAGGATTACTACGACATTCGCCTTTCTGGCCCCCTGGGTCGTGGCGCCGCGCGCCTGACTGGGCGTCCGGGCAAAGTGTCGCTGGAAGTCGCCAACCAGGGCCGCTTTGACGCCGCGACCCCGGAAACCCTGCTTGAAGAACAACTGGGCTGGAAGTTGCCGGTGTCCCACCTGTCATGGTGGGTCCGTGGGCTGCCCGCGCCCGACAGCAAAAGCCGCCTGAGCCTCGACGCCGACAGCCGCCTGGCAACCCTTGAGCAGGATGGTTGGCAGGTGGAATACCTGAGCTACGCGCAACAGAACGGCTATTGGCTGCCCGAGCGGATCAAACTGCACGGCAGCGACCTTGACGTCACGCTGGTGATCAAGGAATGGCAACCGCGCAAGCTGGGGCAGTGAGATGACCACACCACAACTGACCCTGCCCTCCCCGGCCAAACTCAATCTGATGCTGCACATTCTGGGTCGCCGGGAAGACGGCTACCACGAACTGCAAACCATTTTTCAGTTCCTCGACTACGGCGATGAAATCACTTTTGCCGTGCGCGATGACGGCGTGATCCGCCTGCACACCGAGTTCGCCGATGTCCCCCACGACAGCAACCTGATCGTGAAAGCCGCGAAAAAACTGCAAGAACAATCGGCCTGCCCGTTGGGTATTGATATCTGGATCGAGAAGGTCCTGCCCATGGGCGGTGGTATCGGCGGCGGCAGTTCGAATGCAGCGACCACCTTGCTCGGCCTCAATCACCTTTGGCAACTGGGCTGGGATGAAGATCGCCTGGCCAGCCTGGGCCTGACGCTGGGCGCCGACGTCCCGGTTTTCGTGCGCGGCCATGCGGCTTTTGCCGAAGGCGTCGGCGAAAAACTGACCCCTGTAGAACCCGAAGAGCCTTGGTATCTGGTGCTTGTACCGCAAGTCTCTGTAAGTACAGCAGAAATTTTTTCGGATCCGCTGTTGACACGTAACTCTCCGCCCATTAAAGTGCGCCCCGTTCCCAAGGGAAACAGTCGAAATGACTGCTTACCGGTGGTAGCAAAGCGTTATCCAGAAATACGTAACGCATTGAATTTGTTAGGTAATTTTACCGAAGCAAAACTCACCGGAACTGGAAGTTGTGTGTTTGGGGGCTTCCCAAG
>Ga0302174_10000022_pt1 | contig 85216 bp, 83 predicted proteins | sample I_Fen_N3_2_FD_198789 | JGI IMG/M metagenome (GOLD analysis project Ga0302174, IMG submission 198789) | Peat permafrost microbial communities from Stordalen Mire near Abisko, Sweden - I_Fen_N3_2 | ecosystem: Environmental > Terrestrial > Soil > Wetlands > Permafrost | place: Sweden: Abisko... | reverse complement strand
ACAGATTGTCTGATAAATTGTTAAAGAGCATGCCGCGGTTCGCAAGGAATCTTATGCGGCGCGGGAGGCGTATATTACGTTTTCCCGCTGAAGAGTCAAGAGATTATTCATTCGAACTTTCATCTTTTTCTCTTCCTGTCCGAGCGACTTCTCAGTCGTTGTTCCCGGTCAGTGGAGGCGCATTATAGGGAGTTCTCAGAAGGCCGCAACCCCTAAAATACAAATAATTTACTGACCGCTGATTCTTTCACCAAATGCCGTTTAAAGCGGCAATTCCTGGATACTTCTGAAGCCATATGACTGTAAAACAGGCAGTAAACTTTGGGCCTCGGCGGTCATCGCCATGCAGTAGGCGACACTCTCTATTTGCACGTCTGCTTTTTTCTGTGGAATAGGCACATGCGACGTCTCAATTAACCAATGTGCACGGCGGGCAATCGCAGAACCGGAGTCGATCATACGTGTGCCGTCGGGTAAAACCTGCGCGAGCTCTTCGGAAAGCAACGGAAAATGCGTGCAGCCTAATACGACGGTGTCCGGCGGTTCACGCAAACGTAGCCACGGATGGAGGATTTTCTTCAGTGCCGCCAGTGAGACCTCTTCACCATGCAGCTTCGCTTCCGCCAGCTCGACCAGTTCCGCTGAGCCCAGCATCAGAATCTGACAATCCGTCGCAAACCGCGCCACCAGATCATGCGTATAAGGACGCTGAACTGTTGCGCGCGTTGCCAGTAATCCCACAACGCCGTTACGCGTTAGTTTCGCAGCAGGTTTGATCGCAGGTACAACGCCAACAACCGGGCAGCTGAATTTAGCGCGCAATGCAGGAAGTGAGACGGTGCTCGCCGTGTTACAGGCAATGACGATAATAAAGAGGGGATGGCGTTTCGCGACGGCGGTGACAATCTCGACCACGCGTTCGACGATGAACTCTTCAGATTTCTCGCCGTAAGGAAAAGCGACATTATCGAAGGCATAGATATAGTGCAGGTCCGGCAACATCTGCCGGACCTCTTGATAAACTGACAACCCGCCGACGCCGGAATCGAAAACCAGCACCGTCGGGCGGCCAGGAACCTGGGTTGTATCAGAAGGTATAGCTTCCAGTAAGGTAGAACTCACGTCCTGGTGTGGCATAGCCATAAGCCGTCTCGTAATCTTTATCAAACAAGTTGGCAATTCTACCACGAACCGTCAGATGTGAGGTTACGGGATATGATGCAGCAAGATCCCATAAGCTTACTCCGCCAAGCTTAACCGTCTGATAAGGATACGACCCGTAGTCGGTGTCGTAACGCTGCCCCAGATATTGGTAATTGATGGACCAGTCAATGTCAGCCACATTCCAGTCAATTTGGTATTTCACCTGCTGTTTGGCCCGACGCGCCAAAATTTCGTTGGTCTCGGCATTACGTGGGTCGAGATATTCAAGCGTAATCTGGTGCTGCAATGGGCCGGTATCGAATGAGCCGGTCCATTCAACGCCTTTGATGGTCGCCTTGCCGATGTTGTAATAACCGAAGTTTGAATTGTCATAAGCGATCATCTGGTCGATGTCGTTACGATACACCGATAAACGCCAGTCCAGCGGACCGGTCAGACCTTCCAGTCCCCCTTCCCACTGCTCGCTCTCTTCAGGCTTAAGATCTGGATTGCCGCCAAAACCGCTATAAAGCTGCCCCAGGTTCGGGGATTTATAGGCCGTACCGTAAGAACCAATCAGACGATATCCATCGATGAATTCCCACGCCGCGCTGCTCTGCCAGGTAGTGTGCTGGCCAAACTGGGAGTTATCGTCACTGCGCACTGCGCCTTCAAGCGTCACATCGCTGATTTTCTGCTGAGTCGTCAGATAAACGCCGGTGTTATGCTGGTTATAGCCATCATCCAGAGCGCTAGTGCCCGGCTCAGTGGTCAGCTTCTGCCAGTCAAGACCGGCGCTGACTTCACCTTTCCAGATCTGGAATGTGTTGCCCCATTGCACGTTGTACTGATCGGAGTCATCCAGCGACGCCGACGCATCGTAAGGACCGTATTTCGGATCGTAGTTGTAGTCTTTAACGTGGCTGTAGCTGCCGATGAGCTGCGTAGCGTAGATACCGTTCTCGTAACGCAAACCGGTGTCGTACGTGCGGCTGTAGAGCTGGCGGGTATCGATAAGCGCACTGTCCGGCGAAGAGTAGGCGTCATAAGCGGTACGGTTGTCGTAGCCGTACGCACGGGCAAAGCCGCTGATTTCCTGATTAAACTGATGTTGCAGCGCCAGATACAGCGTCTTGCTCATGAAACCGTCGCGGTCAGGCTGAGGTACGCCACCGGTATTGCCATCTGCGACAACGTCGATGCCACGGGTATAGGTGTAATCCCCGGCCGCCGTCAGCGTAGTGTTTTCACCCAGCTTCTGCTGTGTGGAGCCATTATAGTTCTGGTAACCGTGAGAGCCCACGCCTGCGCCAAGCGTCGTGCCATCTTTATCACGCGTGGTGATAATGTTAACAACACCCCCGATCGCATCAGAGCCATAAACCGCAGAGCGCGGCCCACGAATGAATTCAATACGCTGAACCAGTGAAAGCGGGATCTGGCTGATATCCGCGGCGCCGGAAATACCGGCCTGATTAAGACGCACACCGTCGATTAAGACTAACGTGTGGCTGGAATTGGTGCCGCGAACGAATAAAGACGTCTGCTGCCCCAGTCCGCCATTCTGGGCAATATCGACACCCGGTAAACGACGTAATACATCGGCGACAGATTTTGACTGCCATCTGTCGATATCATCACGCGTCACCACATCGGTCGGTGCCAGTACGGAAGACACCGGCTGTGGAAAACGGTTAGCCGTGACGACCAGATTATCGCTGCTGTTGTCTGTGGAAGTACTGTCTTGCGCCCACCCTGAAAAAGCCGTGACGGATAATGCCGTCAACAGCACGTGCTTTTTAATTGTCATGAATCGAGCATCCAAACTTAATTGGCGGATGCCGCAGAGGATCACCGACGGTATTTCGCGACGACGATGATTAATGCGACGTAACATCGGCAGGTCTTCGGACTTAGGATTTGCAGGCTTATTCATTACAAGAGAAGTAATTAAGATAACCCACACCGGGCGATGACTTCCCATTCCCTCTTTCTTATCTATATAGAAAGAAGAAACAGTGTCTGCATTATAAAGAATGCGATCGCCGTGATTTCCCCATACCGCTGCGCGCCAGTTCCGGATTCACACCGGATTCCCTTTTAACTCAGTCATGAGGCCGAACGGCAATCGTACGATCAACCCATTTGGAAATCCAGACATCCGTAATGACTCCCCTGTTTGCCCAACGTTATTGGCGGTAGAACAAGGCAATAAAGGAGAGAATTCCGATGAGCTGACTCTGGTCAGTGATTCGGGTAAACGAATGCAGCTAACGCGGTTATAAGGTTAAGGACGACGGGGAAAGCTGGACTTTGCAGTGTGATTCCCTAGAATCCCCCAAAAGTTTGTCCATTTACCCCCAGTTAGACGAGATAACCGATGACGCCTGAAAACCTGCCCATTGAACAGTACGACGACCAGCTGGCGGAAAAGACCGCACGTCTCACGGCGATGATGTCGCCTTTTAATGCGCCGCAGCCTGACGTTTTCCGTTCTCCGGTCAGCCATTATCGTATGCGTGCCGAATTCCGCGTCTGGCACGACGAAGGCGACCTGTACCATATTATGTTTGATCAGCAGACCAAAGCCCGCGTGCGTGTGGACCAGTTCCCGGCCGGCAGCGAGCTGATTAACCGTCTAATGCCAATGCTGATCGCCGCCGTGAAGCAAGATCCGGCTCTGCGCCGTAAGATCTTCCAGATCGACTATCTTTCGACACGCAGCGGTAAAATCATCGCCTCTTTGCTGTACCACCGTAAGCTTGATGAAGAATGGCAGCAGGCCGCCACGCTACTACGCGACCAGCTTCGCGCCGACGGGTTTGATATCCAGCTGATTGGCCGCGCCGCCAAAACCAAAATCATGCTCGATCAGGATTATATTGATGAAGTCTTGCCGGTCGCAGGCCGCGATATGATTTACCGTCAGGTAGAAAATAGCTTCACTCAGCCAAACGCCGAGATGAATATTCAGATGCTGGAGTGGGCACTGGACGCCACGCAAAACTCGACTGGCGATTTGCTGGAACTTTACTGCGGCAACGGCAATTTCTCTCTGGCACTGGCGCGCAATTTCCGCCGGGTGCTGGCGACAGAAATTGCCAAACCGTCAGTAGCGGCAGCGCAGTTCAACATTGCGGCAAACCATATCGACAATGTGCAAATCATCCGCATGGCTGCTGAAGACTTCACTCAGGCACTGAACGGCGTACGTGAATTCCGTCGTCTGCAGGATGTGGATTTAAGCGGATATGAATGCAATACGATATTTGTCGATCCACCGCGCAGCGGGCTGGATGATGAAACCGTGAAGATGGTGCAGGGCTATGACCGTATTTTGTATATCTCCTGTAACCCGGAAACGCTGTGCGCGAATCTGGAAACGCTGAGCCAGACACACCGAGTCACGCGCCTCGCGTTGTTCGATCAGTTCCCGTACACCCACCATATGGAATCCGGCGTTCTGCTGGAAAAGATCTGATCGGCGAAAACTAAAAGAAAAAGCGGGCACCTCAGCGTGCCCGTTCTTTTTACCGCCGCAAGATCATTACAAGTACACGCGCAGATATTCTGACAGACACAGAATCGCCATCGCCTGCCCGTAAGGCATCGACGTCAGCGCAATCTGGCGGTAAAACTCAAGGTCTGATCCCATCGCTGTACCGAACGACGTTTGCGTCAGTTCCCCCGCCGGATTGATATGTTTAATCACGCCCTGAATGGCTTTCTCCGCCACCGGCGCATAAGACGCGTCGATATAACGCTTACGCACCGCTTTCAGAATACCGTACGCAAAGCCGGCCGTGGCCGAGCTTTCAAGATAAGAATGCGGGTCGTCGAGCAGCGTGTGCCATAAACCACTGTCGTCCTGACATTTCGCCAGCGCGCTGACCTGGCTTTCCAGCACCTGCAATAAATAGCGGCGGGTCGCGTTATTTTCCGGCAAATCCACCAGTTCGAGGAATTCAGGAATGGCGATGGTCAGCCAGCTGTTGCCACGCGCCCAGCGTGCCTGCGCAAAGTTATGATGCCCGTCGAACGTCCAGCCGTGGAACCACAGACCGGTCTGGCGATCCATCAGATATTGCACGTGGATCAGAAACTGATACGTCGCTTCTTCGATAAATTCAGGACGATCCAGCAGTTTACCAATTTTCGCCAGCGGCAGGACGCTCATCATCAGCGTGTCGTCCCACATCTGCTGATGGTTTTCATTGTTATAAACAATGTGCTGCATCGCACCTTTGTCCGTGCGCGGCATTTCGAACATCACCCATTCAGCCCAGCGCTCAAGATAAGGGCGCCACTCTTCATTCCCCGTTTCCTCGTAGCGATACGCCAGCGTCAGGAACGGGCTCATCGTATTGACGTTTTTGGTTGGCGTGCCTTCCGTCAGGCGTGCGGTAAACCAGTCGTCGATCACCGCACGCATCTTTTCATCGCCGGTCTGCTGATAATACTGATAGATGCCGTAGAGTCCGATGCCGTGCGTCCATTCCCAGCCCGCCCAGCCTTTGGTGTCAATCACGCGGCCATCGTCCAGCCGCAACAGGAACTCACCGGTTTTATCTTCGATATTCACCAGATTGTCGGTCACATTGTGAATCAGCGCTTTCAGTTCGTTGCGTGAGATGAAATGCTCCGGCTGACGCAGCAAGGCACTGTGTTTAACTTCAAATACTTTCATAACGTTCTCCTGTGAATGGATTACAAACGTCCCTGGACCGGCACTTCGGCGGTATTTTCTCGGGTCAGCTTTTCAGGTGGCGGGTTATTGCGATGCAGATAACCGATATTGTTATTGCCCCACAGAGATTCGTATTTCATCCCTGTCAGCATTTCGACAGTGGCGCGATCTTCCGGCGTGATCTGCTCCGGCACGATGCGATTTGCTTCGCGCATCTTGTGCGTTTCACGGGTCAGCACGCCATGTGTTCTCTGATTGAGGCGGAAGAACAGCGAGATGATAAAGCCCATGCTAAGCATCAGCAGTGAACCGAACACCAAAACACCCAGAATGGTATGACCGACCGCAGGCACCTGCTGGCTCTGGCCGGAAACAAACCCGGCGAGTTGCAGGATAATCCCCACCAGCATCACTGCACCGGCCTGCGAGGCTTTGCGGGTCAGGGTCATCACGCCAGCGAAAATCCCTTCGCGGCGCTGGCCGGTGATGGTTTCATCCACGTCAGCGATATAGGTGTAGATATTCCACGGCACGTAGTTGATCCCCCCGCGTCCCAGACCGGCCAGCGCAGAAATCAGCAACAACAGTGACATTGAGTCATTCATCCCGGCGTAATACAGGCCACCATAGGAAATCGCCGCCAGCCCGAAGAGCGTCACCGCCAGCCGGTAAGACGGCGCCGGTCCGAAACGGATACACAACGGGATCATTCCGATGACCGCAACAAATTGCAGAATTGCCATCATGCCCATCAGGTTTGAAGCGACGGCGGCGCTTTGCATCAGCACGAACACCACGTAATAAGTGAACACGGCGTTAAAAACGTCCTGTGCAATGTAGCCGCCCAGATACAAACCGAGATGCTGACGAAAAATCTTGATGCGCAGCGTTGAAGACAATTCGACTTTCAGACGCTTCAGGCTCTGTGACAGCGTCAGCTGCTGCCGCTCACGTTCAATTTTCTTAGTCGCTTCCGATTTCAGCTCTTCAGGACGTTCCCATGTAAAGAAATACACCAGCGTCAGCACCAGTGAACAAATCACCGCGAAGACCAGACTCGAATAGAAGAAGGAGATGGCGTTATCTTTGCCGAAATGCTGTAACAGAATGCCGGGCAGGAACGCCGCCAGAATCGCTGACAGCTGTGCCAGCGCGATGCGCGCACCAGAGAATTTGGTTTTCTGTTTGAAATCATCGGTCATTTCCGGGACCAGCGTTTCATACGGCACCAAAATCATGGTGTAGACGATATCGAACAGCAGATACGTCAGCAGATAATAGACGTACCCCATTTCGCCCACCCACATAAAGCTGTAGCTGAAGACGCAGGGAATACCGAGCAGAATAAAGAATTTACGGCGGCCAAAGCGTTTGCCGAGCCAGGTATTGCCGAAGTTATCGGTGAGATACCCCATCAGCGGGCTGAGAACCGCATCGGCGACGCGTGCGGTCGCGAAAATGAACGTTGCCTGAATGGGCGAAAGCCCGCAGAACGTCGTGTAGAAATACAATAACCAGGCCGCAGTCAGCGCGGTCGTGCCTGCACCGAGGAAATCCCCGGAACCATAAGCGATATAAGTGAAGAATCCGATCTTACGTGTTTTCATTGCCGTGTTGCCCCTGTTAATCACCTTTAGGCGTAGGCTGAATGCGAACGAAAATGCGTCGTCCGGCCATGATTCAAATTAGCGAGGAGCCGACATGAAAACCTTTTGGTTTTTGCCACCCGGATGCACTTTATGGCAAAGAAATAAAGAAGTGGGCGATCTACATCTAAATTATGAACATGGGTTTGATATTAATGAAATGACAGTTCATTAAGAGGGAGGGAAATGCTTAGCGGAGAGAATAAGTCGAGCGAGGGCGCATAAAAAAGGCAATCCGCAGATTGCCTTCAGGAAGGTGAAAGAGAAAACGCGTTACGTGGACGATTTGCGCTTTTTCAGTTTTACACCAATCCACAATACCAGCGCCACACAGATAAGCGACGGTAAGAAATTCGAGCCTAATTCAGGATATTCAGCGCGGACAATCGTGCTGTACAACAGCAGGCCCAGCAGGAAACAGGCCGCCGCCATCCCCGGTAAGCCTTTCGGCATTTCACCTTTGTGGTAGCGAACGTGCAGACAGTACACCGCTAACACCAGAGCAATAATCGGGAATATCGAAAACGCGACGACAGAGCTGAATAACGCATCAAATGTGCCGCTGATCGACAGCCCGGCAATTAAAGACAAAACCAGAGTGCCATTATCCTGGTTCGCTTGTTCGGTCATCTTCTTTACCTCGGGTCTTATTAATGGGGGTCACCGCCGTGCGTTCCTGCTGACGGCGATACCAGTAATACGCACCTTTAGAAATCATCCGCAATTGCAGTACCAGACGCTCTTCGAGCTGACGGCGCTGCGCGAGGTCAACATCCAGCGCTTCCGCACCGGCGTTAAACACGATAATTACCATGGCTTCCGCCTGCGCCTCCGTAAAACTGCGCGGCATATGGTTTTCGAGTTGCAGATAGTCGGCAAGTTCCGCAATAAAATGCTGAATTTCACGGGCGACGGCGGCACGAAACGCTGAAGACGTCCCGGAACGTTCACGCAGCAACAGCCGGAATGCGTTAGGGTTATTGCCGATGAACTCCATAAACGTCGAGACCGAGGTGCGGATTACGCTGCCACCTTTGGCAATACGCTGACGCGCCTGACGCATCAGCTGGCGCAGCATCAGACCACTTTCATCCACCATCGTCAGACCGAGTTCATCCACATCACGGAAGTGCCGGTAAAAGGACGTCGGCGCAATGCCTGCTTCGCGCGAGACCTCACGCAAACTCAGACTGGCGAAGCTGCGCTCAGCGCTGAGTTGGCTAAAAGCCGCCTCAATCAGCGTGCGACGCGTACGCTCTTTTTGTTGTGCTCTGACTCCCATAACCTTCATCCGGATAGTGTTCTTCTTTTTAGTTGTTAGCCCGACATGGTGTCACTATACCAAAATTTTTATCGGTCCGAGTCATAGAAACAGCAGCATAAAGTGGGTCTGAATGTTGCAACATTCCCATTAAATGACAACTGCATGTGGGGTAAATAGGTGTAATATGTTACTTTCTCGTTGTGATTTTGTATAAAAATAGGTTTCGAACAATGCAACAGCACTCACATTTTGATGCCATCATCATTGGCTCAGGCCCTGGCGGAGAAGGCGCCGCGATGGGACTGGTTAAACAAGGCGCCAGAGTTGCTGTCATCGAACGCTATAACAACGTCGGTGGCGGTTGTACACATTGGGGCACCATCCCTTCCAAAGCACTGCGTCACGCCGTCAGCCGAATCATCGAATTTAACCAGAATCCGCTCTACAGCGATAACTCGCGCACCATGAGTTCCAGCTTTCCCGATATCCTGCGTCATGCGGATTCGGTCATTAATCAGCAAACCCGCATGCGTCAGGGTTTCTACGAAAGAAACCAGTGCCAGCTGTTTTCCGGCGACGCCAGTTTTGTCGATGCTAATACCATCAGCATCCGCTACGCCGACGGCACGCATGAGCAGATCACCGCGGATAACATCGTCATCGCCTGTGGCTCACGCCCATACCGCCCGGCCAATGTCGATTTTGGTCACCCGCGCATTTATGACAGCGATTTAATCCTTGAACTCAGCCATGAACCGCGCCACGTGATTATTTACGGTGCGGGCGTGATCGGTTGCGAATATGCGTCGATCTTCCGTGGTCTGAACGTCAAAGTGGATTTAATCAACACCCGCGACCGCCTGCTGTCTTTCCTTGATCAGGAAATGTCAGACGCGCTTTCGTACCACTTCTGGAATAACGGCGTGGTTATCCGCCATAACGAAGAGTTCGAGAAGATTGAAGGTGTGGAAGATGGTGTGATTATGCACCTGAAATCCGGTAAGAAAGTGAAAGCCGATGCGCTGCTTTACGCGAACGGTCGCACCGGTAACACGGACAAACTGGGTCTGGAAAATATCGGGCTGGAAGCAGACAGCCGTGGCTTGCTGAAAGTAAACAGCATGTATCAGACCGCACTGTCGCACATTTATGCTGTCGGTGATGTGATTGGTTACCCAAGTCTGGCGTCAGCGGCTTATGATCAGGGACGCATTGCCGCACAGGCGATGATCCAGGGCGAAGCCAAAGTCCATTTGATCGAAAACATTCCGACCGGGATTTACACCATTCCGGAGATAAGTTCGGTGGGTAAAACCGAGCAGGAACTGACGTCGATGAAAGTCCCGTACGAAGTTGGCCGCGCGCAGTTTAAGCATCTGGCTCGCGCACAAATCGCCGGCATGAACGTGGGCAGTCTGAAATTACTGTTCCACCGTGAAACCAAGGAAATTCTGGGCATTCACTGTTTCGGTGAGCGTGCCGCCGAAATCATTCATATCGGGCAGGCGATCATGGAACAGAAAGGTGAAGGTAATACTATCGAGTATTTCGTCAATACCACCTTCAACTATCCGACCATGGCCGAAGCCTATCGCGTGGCTGCGCTAAACGGATTAAACCGCCTTTTTTAAGGCAGCGGCGTTATCCCAGTAAGCCTGCATATGTTCTTTGATAGCTTCGGCAAGCTGTTCGTAACGCCCGCGCAGTGGCGAACCGGGGCGATAAACCAGCGCAATCGTGCGCCGGGGCTCCGGTTTGTCACAGGTAAGATAAGTCACACCATCACGGCTGCGCTCACGCGGCACGGCCAGTGATGGCAGTAACGTAATCCCGCTTCCTGCCGCGACCATGTTGCGCAGCGTTTCAAGACTGGTGGCGCGGAAGTGGGTATCTTCATCCGCACCCGCCTGGAAGCAAAAACCGAGCGCCTGATCGCGCAGACAGTGGCCATCTTCCAGCATCAGCAGTTTCTCACCGGCCAGATCGGCCATCGCCACACGATCGCGCGATGCCCACGGATGATCGTCATAGATTGCCAGCTTCATCGGCTCGTCAAACAGCGGCACTTCAATAAATGCTTCGCTCTCCTTCACCAGCGCCAGAATGGCACAATCGAGCTTTCCGCTGTCGAGCTGCGCCAGCAACTGATGGGTTTGCGCTTCGTGCAGATACATTTCCAGTTTCGGAAAAGTTTTGTGCAGTGTTGGAATAATTTGCGGCAACAGGTAAGGCCCGACGGTTGGGATCAGACCGATATGCATCGGCCCGGACATCGCTTCGCCCTGCTGGCTTGCCATCTCTTTGAGCACTTTTACTTCACGCAACACCGTGCGCGCCTGATCCACCAGCAGCAGACCGGCTTGTGTGAACAGTACTTTGCGGCTGGTTCTTTCGAGCAGCATGACGCCAAGCTCATCTTCCAGCTTACGGATTTGCCCGCTCAGCGTTGGCTGGCTGACGTGGCATGAATCTGCGGCGCGGCGGAAGTGACGAAACTCTGCCAGTGCTACCAGATACTCTAAATCACGAATGTTCATTTTTCCCCCAGTCCCTCATAGGCAATGCGATAGCCGTTAACGATAGATAAGATAGCAACCAACGATTATATCTATCAACCACAATCGTTAATAATGCCCCCCATCGAAACGGCGCCGCCGAAAACATTGTTCAATTTATAGATTAATTAAGAGGTTATTCATGTTTGCAAGCCAGGAAGGGAAACACGTACCACACGTTACTTTTCACACCCGTCAGGGCGACCAATGGGTTGACCTCACGACGGATGAGCTGTTCAAAAATAAAACAGTGATCGTCTTTTCACTGCCGGGGGCATTTACCCCAACCTGTTCTTCGAGCCACCTGCCGCGTTACAACGAGCTGGCTCCGGTGTTCAAAAGCCATGGCGTAGACAGCATTCTGTGCGTCTCCGTGAATGACACCTTCGTGATGAACGCGTGGAAAGCAGAACAAAGCGCCGCCAACATCACCTTCATTCCTGACGGTAACGGCGAGTTCACCAAAGGGATGGACATGCTGGTGGAAAAAGCCGATTTAGGCTTCGGTCCGCGTTCATGGCGCTATTCCATGCTGGTGCGTAACGGCGTGGTCGAGAAAATGTTCGTCGAGCCAAACAAGCCGGGCGACCCGTTTGAAGTGTCTGATGCAGACACCATGCTGAAGTACCTGGCACCAGAATATAAAGTGCAGGAGTCCGTTTCCGTGTTCACTAAACCGGGCTGTCCGTTCTGTGCTAAAGCCAAACAGATGCTGCAGGAACGCGGTATCCAGTACGAAGAAATTGTATTAGGTAAAGACGCGACCACCGTCAGCCTGCGTGCCGTTACAGGCCGTGCGACCGTCCCGCAGGTCTTCATCGGTGGACGCCACATCGGCGGAAGCGACGATCTGGATGTTTACCTGCATTCAGAAACTCAGGAAGTGTGCGAAGTTGCACAATAAGTGTCAGTGAATACCCAGAGTTAGAAATAAGACAAGAGTCCCTGCATTACCAACAAAAAAGCAAAGTTAGACTACGTGAACTTTCGGCGGACCTTGGGTCCGCCTTTTTTTTGCTTCATCCATCCCTGTTCTGAGATCCCACGTGTTTTTATGACCTTCTGCTGCGACACTTTGCGGTCGATACATTTTGTATGGCAGGACGATGATGACGCAAAGGCCGGGGCATGGAAAAAGAGTGGATTTTGAAGAGGGATCCCCCCCTTTGCAGGGGGAGAAACGCAAAGACTTACAGCCCTAAACGGGTTTTCGCATCGGCAATCGCCTGTGCAACCTGCTGAGGAGACACGCCGCCTTTTGCTGCGCGTTTGTCGAGGCAGGATTGCAGCTCGAGAATCGGGTACACATCGTCGCCAATCACGCTGCTGAATTTCTGCAAATCTTGCAAAGACAACGCTTCCAGCGCTTTACCCTGATTGATCGCTTCCACTACCGCTTCACCCACAATATGGTGCGCTTCACGGAACGGGACGCCTTTGGCGACCAGATAATCCGCCAGTTCAGTGGAGTTAGCATAGCCCTGCTGCGCGGCTTCTTTCGCACGCGGACGTTTCACCTGAATGCCATCGAGCACCAGCGCCGCCATATTCAGGCAATCCATCCAGGTGTCGAGCGCGTCGAACAGCCCTTCTTTGTCTTCCTGCATGTCCTTGTTGTAGGCCAGCGGCAAGCCTTTCATGGTCATCATCATGCCCGTCAGTGCGCCCTGCACGCGGCCACATTTGCCACGGATAAGCTCCAGCGCGTCCGGGTTTTTCTTCTGTGGCATGAGGGAAGAGCCGGAAGTCACACGGTCAGACAGGTCGATAAACGCCGCTTCGCCGGTGTTGAAGAAGATCAGGTCTTCGGCGAAACGGGAAAGGTGAACCATGCTGATGGCGGCGTTGGACAGCAACTCCAGCACGTGGTCGCGGTCGGAAACGCTGTCGAGACTGTTGCGGGTTGCAGACGCGAAACCTAACCAGCCGGCCAGCTGTTCACGATCCATCGGATAGGCGGTACCGGCCAGTGCGCCACAACCCAGCGGGCTGACGTCCAGACGGGTCAGGGTATCTTTCAGACGGCTTTCGTCACGCGCCAGCATTTCCACATACGCCATACACCAGTGCGCGAAGGTCACCGGCTGGGCACGTTGCAGGTGGGTGTAACCCGGCATAACCGCATCCTGATTGGCTTGTGCAGTCGCGACCAGTGCCTGTTGCAGATGATGCAATGCATCGCCAAGTTCAATCACTTGCGCCTTGCACCACAGTTTGAGGTCAGTGGCGACCTGATCGTTACGGCTGCGGCCAGTGTGCAGTTTTTTGCCGAGGTTACCGACTTTGTCGATCAATTTGCCTTCTACCCAGCTGTGAATATCTTCTGCATCGCTGGCTAAAATAGCGCGGGGATTCGCACGGACTTCTTCCAGCAGCACGTTCAGCGCGCCTTCGAGTTCAATCTGCTCGTCAGCCGTCAGTACGTTGACGGTGACCAGCGCTTTCGACCACGCCACGGAACCGACGATATCTTGCTCTGCCAGCCGGTAATCGAAACGCAGTGAGTCATTGAGTTCTTTAAACCGCTGATCCGCCGCCTGAGTAAAACGTCCGCCCCAAAGTGCCATTTTCCCGCTCCTGAAATTTTTATACAAAAGGGCGCACTATGCTGCGCCCTGAAAAAAGTGTCTGCCGAAAGGTGTTACGCCAGAATACGTGTACCGATAGCGACGCCGTTAAACAGTGCCGGTAATTGCTCGGCGTGACGCCAGCTGGCGATATCCACCGGACGTCCGAGAGTGCGCGCAGCGTCCAGTGCGGCGTGAACTTTGACGATCATACCGTCGGTAATAATGCCCTGGTCGATCAGCTGTTCGGCCCTTTCCGCACTCATTTCCGGAATGCGCTGACCTTTGCCATCAAGAATGCCGCTGACGTCGGAAAGCAGAATCAGATCGGCACCCAGTGTGGCGGCCAGAGCTGTCGCGGCCTGATCGGCGTTGACGTTCATCAAGTCACCGGCTGCGGTGATCCCGATAGAGCTGACGATTGGCAGGTACCCTGCGCCGGTCAGGGTGTTGATCAGCGCCGGGTTACCCGCTTCGGCTTTGCCGACGTTGCCCAGTTCTTCGCTCAGTTGCGTTACGCTGACCGAGCCACCGTCTGCCAGTGAAAGGCCGACCGCGTTGATGTGATTTTTCACGGCCCACGCCAGCAGAGTTTTGTTGGCGCTTCCGGCCAGTGCGCCGGTAATGATGTCAATCTGGTCGGCAGGCGTGACGCGCAGGCCAGCTTTCTTAACGACGGGCAGATTCAGCTTTTTCATCAGCTCATCAACCAGGCAGCCGCCACCGTGGACGATCACCAGCGGGCGCTGATATTCCTGACGATAAGCGACGACCGCCATGAACAGGCGCTCAAGTGCTTCTTCATTATCCAGCAACACTCCACCCAATTTGATGACTAACGGATTCATAGCTGTTTGCGCCTCGACCAATTGTTTATGTTAATGAATAACAATATGTTTAATTTAATCTAACATCCCTGCGCATCTGAATAAACGCTCAGGGACGGTTGTTTTTTTTGCTGACAATCTGACTGATTGTTAAAGCAGTGATTGCGTTTCCGGGAAGCCAAAGCGAATGTTCATACACTGCACCGCCTGCGCCGACGCGCCTTTCAGCACGTTATCTTCCGTCGCCACCACAATCAGATGTTCGCCTTTCACGGCAAAACCGATATCGCAGAACGGCAGCCCGACCACGTCTTTCAGCGCCGGTACGCCTTTGGTGTATAAGCGCACCAGCGGTTTATCGTGATACGCATTGTGGAAAGCTTCCGCTACGTCCTGCTCCGTCACGCCCGCTTTCAAACGACAGGTGATGGTTGCCAGAATTCCGCGCGGGAAGTTGCCCAGATGCGGCGTGAAAATCACCGGCACGCCGAGGTGCTCAGCGATTTCAGGCTCATGACGATGGCTGAACAGTTTGTAAGGTTGCAGGCTGACTTCGCAGAAACTGTTGCCCAGCGTGGCTTTACGCCCTGCGCCGCTGACGCCGCTGGTGGCGTTGATCACCGGCCACTGGCTGTCATTGAGCAATCCGTTTTCGATGAGCGGTTTGAGCGCCAGCTGTGACGCGGTCGGGTAGCAACCCGGCACGGCGATAAGCTCGGCATCTTTCAGTTTGCCCGCCTGCCATTCGGCGAGGCCGTACACGGCTTTATCCAGCAGATCGAGGTGCTGATGCTCAAAACCGTAGAATTCGGTATAAAACTCAGGTTTGCTGACGCGAAAGGCACCGGACAGGTCAAACACCACGCAGCCCGCCGCCAGAAACTGCGGAGCTAAATCGTGGCTGACTTCATGCGCGGTCGCCAGAAACACGACATCGACGCCTTTTGCGGCTTCGGCAACGTCCGTCAGCGGCAAAACAGGCAGATCGACAATACCTTTTAATTGAGGATGCAAATCAGAAAGCAACTTTCCTGCATCTGCACTTTGCGCTGAAACCGTTAAACCGGTTATGTTCATATGTGGGTGGCGATTAAGGTAAGCAGCGAGTTCAGCTCCGGCATAACCTGTGGCACCAACAATCAGCGTATTCAACATAGGGTCTGTTCACCTTCTCAACTTATCTGTATGGCTTTGCGATACAGGGACTTCAACAGGTAACAGGTGGTCACTGCGTTGTACGCCGCTCACCCGCGAGATTCAGCCGTGTCGTTTTACCTTACCGGAATTTTTTCCGGTTTCCTTACGCGCTGGCTTATTGTATTTTTATTCACAATTATTGCATGAATATGAATACTACCCTAACTAAAGGCTGTCAACAGTGAAGATGAAATTACCTCCTTTTATTGAGCTCTATCGGGCGTTAATCGCAACCCCTTCCATCAGCGCCACAGACAGCGCGTTGGATCAGAGCAATGAAACGCTAATCAACTTACTGGCAGGCTGGTTTGGAGATTTGGGCTTTAAAGTAGAAGTGCAGCCCGTGCCGGGAACTCGAAACAAATTCAATATGTTAGCCAGCACCGGTGAAGGTGCAGGCGGCTTGCTGCTGGCCGGTCATACGGACACCGTTCCGTTCGACGATGGCCGCTGGACGCGCGATCCTTTCACCCTCACCGAGCACGAAAATAAGCTCTATGGTTTGGGTACTGCCGATATGAAAGGTTTCTTCGCCTTTATCCTCGATTCACTGCGCGACGTGGATCTGACTAAACTGACTAAACCGCTGTATATTTTGGCGACCGCCGATGAAGAAACCACCATGGCCGGTGCCAGCTATTTTTCTAAAAATACCAAAATCCGCCCTGATTGCGCGATCATCGGCGAACCGACCTCGCTGAAGCCGGTTCGTGCGCATAAAGGTCATTTATCGAACGCCATCCGCATCACCGGTCAGTCCGGCCACTCAAGCGATCCTTCGCGCGGCGTGAATGCCATTGAGCTGATGCACGAGTCGATTACCCATTTAATGACCCTGCGCAATACGTTGAAAACCCGATACAACCACAGTGGTTTCGTGATCCCCTATCCGACCATGAACTTTGGTCATATCAACGGCGGCGATGCGCCAAACCGCATCTGCGCCTGTTGTGAACTGCATATGGATATCCGCCCGCTGCCGGGTCTGACACTGTCCGAAATCAACGGCCTGCTGAACGAAGCGCTGGAGCCGGTGAGTCAGCGCTGGCCCGGACGCATCGTGATTGAAGAACTGCATCCGCCGATCCCTGGCTATGAATGTCCGCCGGATCATCAGCTGGTGCAGGTGGTTGAGAAGTTGCTGGGTGTGGAAACGGAAATCGTTAACTACTGCACCGAAGCGCCATTTATTCAGGAGCTGTGCCCGACACTGGTGCTTGGCCCCGGTTCTATCGATCAGGCGCATCAGCCAGATGAATATATTGATACCGCGTTCATTAAACCGACACGTGAGCTGATATCTCAGGTTGTGCATCACTTCTGTTATCACTGATCCTGAATCAGGGTTGATGAAGAAACAATCAGGGCGCTCCGGGGCGCCCTTTGCTACTGTACAAAACGAGTTCGCAAAAGTGGATTAGCCAAACTGATATCGTCGCGGTTGTAATTAAATTTCAGCGACATTGCTAAAAAGACCATTTTTCACGTGAGTGATCGGGGCTTTTTGGGTTAAAACAGGGGCTGCTTTTGAAAAGTGTGGCCAGGTTGGCAGGGTGAACGGGGCAAGAATGCCTGACGGGTGAAAGTTATTTACAGAATATAAAAATTAAACGAGAGAACGGGTCAGAGGTGATATGAACGAACAATATTCCGCAATGCGAAGTAATGTCAGTACGTTAGGTAAACTGCTGGGCGATACGATCAAAGATACGTTGGGAGAACATATCCTCGATCGTGTTGAGCAAATTCGTAAACTGTCGAAATCCTCCCGCGCCGGAAACGAAGCGGATCGTCAGGAATTACTGTCAACGCTGCAAAATCTGTCGAATGATGAACTGCTGCCGGTTGCCCGCGCATTCAGCCAGTTCCTGAATTTAGCCAACGTGGCTGAGCAATATCACAGCATTTCGCCGCACGGCGAGGCGGCCAGCAATCCCGAAGCGCTGGCGTTGTTGTTCGAACGTCTGAAATCCAAAAATCTCTCTGATCAGCAATTACGTGACGCCGTTGAACAGCTTTCCATTGAACTGGTCCTGACCGCGCACCCGACCGAAATCGCCCGCAGAACGCTTATCCACAAACTGGTCGAAGTCAATAACTGCCTCAAGCAGCTCGACCACAACGATCTGGCCGATTACGAACGCAAACAGATTATGCGCCGCCTGCGCCAGTTGATCGCGCAGTCATGGCATACCGATGAAATCCGCAAAAACCGCCCTTCTCCGGTTGATGAAGCCAAATGGGGTTTTGCGGTCGTTGAAAACAGCCTGTGGGAAGGCGTTCCTGCTTTCCTGCGCGAACTCAACGAGCAGCTGGAAACCTCGCTGGATTACAAAATGCCGGTGGAAGCGGTACCGGTTCGTTTCACCTCCTGGATGGGCGGTGACCGCGATGGTAACCCGAATGTGACCGCCGATATTACCCGCCACGTCCTGTTGCTGAGCCGCTGGAAAGCGACCGACCTGTTCCTGCGCGATATCGCAGTGCTGGTATCTGAACTGTCAATGACCGAATGTACGCCTGAGCTGCGCGAGCTGGCGGGCGGTTCTGACATTATCGAGCCGTACCGTGAAATCATGAAACAGTTGCGCAGTCAGTTGACCTCCACGCAGGTCTATCTGGAAGCGCGCCTGAAAGGCGAACGCGTCACGCGTCCACATGATTTACTGGTGAAAAATGACCAACTGTGGGCACCGCTGTACGCCTGCTATCAGTCCTTGCAGGCCTGCAACATGGGCATCATCGCCAACGGTCAGTTGCTTGATACCCTGCGCCGCGTGCGCTGCTTCGGCGTACCGTTAGTGCGTATCGATGTGCGTCAGGAAAGTACCCGTCACACCGACGCCATCGCAGAAATTACCCGTTATCTGGGTCTGGGCGATTATGAAAGCTGGTCAGAATCTGACAAGCAGGCGTTCCTGATCCGCGAACTGAATTCTCAGCGTCCACTGGTCCCGCGTCATTGGGAACCGAGCGCTGATACCAAAGAAGTGCTGGATACCTGTCAGGTTATCGCTGAAGCGCCGGAAGGGTCTATCGCCGCCTATGTTATTTCCATGGCACGCACCCCGTCTGACGTGCTGGCTGTGCATCTGTTGCTGAAAGAGGCGGGTTGCCCGTTCCCGATGCCGGTAGCGCCCCTGTTCGAAACGCTGGACGACCTGAACAATGCCGACGACGTGATGAAGCAGTTGCTGAGCATCGACTGGTATCGCGGTTTCATTCAGGGCAAACAGATGGTGATGATTGGCTATTCCGACTCCGCGAAAGACGCGGGCGTGATGGCGGCGTCATGGGCGCAATACCGCGCGCAGGATGCCCTGATCAAAACCTGCGAGAAAGCGGGCATTGCTCTGACACTGTTCCACGGACGCGGCGGTTCCATTGGCCGTGGCGGTGCCCCGGCACAGGCGGCGTTACTGTCTCAGCCTCCGGGCAGCCTGAAAGGTGGACTGCGCGTAACCGAACAGGGCGAGATGATCCGCTTCAAGTTTGGCCTGCCGGAAGTCACTATCAGCAGTCTGGCGCTGTACACCTCCGCCATTCTGGAAGCCAATCTGTTGCCACCGCCTGAGCCGAAAAAAGCCTGGGTGGACATCATGGAACAGCTGTCTGACGTGTCCTGCAAGATGTACCGTGGTTACATCCGCGAGAACAAAGACTTCGTGCCTTACTTCCGCGCCGCAACGCCGGAGCAGGAACTGGCTAAGCTTCCACTGGGTTCACGCCCTGCAAAACGTAAAGCCAGCGGTGGCGTCGAAAGCCTTCGTGCTATTCCGTGGATCTTCGCCTGGACGCAAAACCGTCTGATGCTGCCTGCCTGGCTGGGCGCTGGTGCCGGTTTGCAAGCCGTGGTGGATGACGGAAAACGTGACGAGCTGGAAACCATGTGCCGCGACTGGCCGTTCTTCTCCACCCGCATCGGGATGCTGGAAATGGTGTTTGCCAAAGCCGATCTGTGGCTGGCGGAATACTACGATCACCGTCTGGTGGAAAAAGAACTGTGGCCGCTCGGCCAGCAGCTGCGCGATCAGCTGGCCAGCGATATCAAAGTCATTCTGGCGATTTCCAACGATGATCATCTGATGGAAGATTTGCCATGGATTGCTGAATCCATCGCACTGCGTAACGTCTATACCGATCCGCTGAACGTTCTGCAGGCTGAACTGCTGCACCGTTCACGCGAACTGGAAAAAGACGGCAAGCAGGATGCCAATATCGAACAGGCACTGATGGTGACGATTGCTGGCGTGGCGGCAGGTATGCGCAATACCGGCTAGTAATGTCTCAACGCTCTAAAGCAAAAACCCGCGAATTCGCGGGTTTTTTGTTTTCAGCATTCGTGATGCAAGGAATCAGGCACGAACGGGGACGGCGATTTCAGGGCGAACACCCAGGGTATGGCAAATCGCATAACTCATTTCTGCACGGTTCAGGGTGTAGAAGTGGAAATCCTTCACACCTTCGCGGCTGAGGATTTTCACCATGTCCATCGCGATGTTGGCACCGACCATTTTGCGGGTCTCGGCATCGTCATCCAGCCCTTCAAACATGCTGTTCATCCAGTGCGGCACTCGGACGTTAGTCATGGTCGCAAAGCGGGTCAGCTGTTTGAAGTTAGAGACAGGCAGGATGCCCGGCACGATTTCCACGTCAATGCCCTGACCGGCGCAGCGGTCGCGAAAACGCAGGTAGCTTTCCACGTCGAAGAAAAACTGGGTGATGGCGCGGTTGGCACCGGCATCTATTTTACGCTTCAGGTTGATGAGATCCGCCTGCGCGCTTTTTGCTTCAGGGTGAACTTCCGGGTAAGCCGCGACAGAGATATCAAAATCGCCGACTTCTTTTAGAAGGTGAACCAGATCGGTGGCGTACATTTCCGGCTTGCCGCTGCCCGCAGGTAAATCGCCGCGCAGCGCCACGATGTGACGGATGCCGCTCTGCCAGTAGTCCTGTGCAATCTGGCGCAGTTCATCGCGGTTAGCGTCAATACAGGTCAGGTGCGGGGCTGCTTCCAGACCGGTACGCTCTTTAATGCCTTTGATGATGCTGTGCGTGCGGTCGCGCTCGCCGGAGTTTGCGCCGTAGGTGACGGAAACAAACTTAGGTTTGAGGCTGCTCAGACGGTCGATAGAGCTCCACAACGTATCTTCCATCTCGCTGGTACGCGGCGGGAAAAACTCGAAAGAGACGTTAATCTGACCCTGCAATTCTGCCAGGTTTTGATTCAGCGCTTCGCGCTGGTTTGCGTGGAAAAAGCTCATATAACACTACCTCATAGATCACTGCGTTTTCATTATGATTTTTTATGATGAACGTCTGGACGTCTAAACGTATAGATAGAAAATGACGGAAAGCGGGCAAGGTGTCAACGTGAAAATGATTTCGGGGGATGATTAATCTTCACGCAATCTGAAAGAATTTCATTTTGGTGAAATTTTGCTGCGGGGAATAAGCGCCTTCCCCTCATGAGCGGGGGAAGGCGCAAAGAATTAAAGCAATTGCGTCAGGCGGTTAAGGTCGGACTGTAACGCGCCAGCGGTGACATCGCGCCCGGCACCCGGACCGCGAATGACCAGCGGGTTATCGCGGTACCAGCGGCTTTCGATGGCAAAGACGTTGTCGCACGGCAACAAAGACGCCAGAGGATGGTCTTCTCGCACCGCTTCGACGCCGACACGCGCTTTACCATTGGCATCGAAACGCGCCACGTAGCGCAGCACCAGCCCCATTTCCCGGGCCGCTTCCAGACGCTGCAACATTTGCTGATTCAGCGCCTCGCCGTCTTCAAAGAACTGATCGACAGAGCCGGTCGTACAAGCTGGTGGCACCAGCGATTCCACACGAACCTGCGTCGGCTCGATATCATAACCCGCCTCGCGCGCCAGAATAACCAGCTTGCGCATGACGTCCTGACCCGATAAATCGTCGCGCGGATCTGGCTCTGTCAGCCCCTGCTGCCACGCCAGATCCACCAGCTCGGTGAACGGCAGCGTGCCGTCGAATTGCAGGAACAGCCAGGATAACGTGCCGGAGAAAATCCCGCTGATCGCCAGAATACTGTCGCCACTTTCGCGTAAATCACGCACGGTATGGTTCACCGGTAAACCCGCGCCAACGGTGGCGTTGTAAAGCCAGTGGCTGTCGGTTTTGGAGAAGGCATCGCGGATCTGACGGTATTTATTGCTGTCAGATGCGCCCGCCAGTTTGTTGGCGCTGATCACGTGGAACCCGTAGCTGGCGAAATCCAGATACTGATCGGCCAGTTCGGCGCTCGCGGTCACATCCAGCACCACCAGATCGTCGTAAGGATGCGCACGCATCCACAGGAACAGCGACTCTTCATCGTGCGCCTGCGATTCGTCATCAAAGAAGGCCAGCGCCCGGCTGGCGTCCAGCCCTTCGTAATTGAGCAGGCTGCGTTTGCTGTCGACTACGCCGGCCAGTACAAACTCAAAGCCGCTGCGGGCAGAAATGTTCTTTTGCTCGCGGGCAAATAATTCCAGCCAGCGCGAACCGATATTCCCTTTACCAAACAGCATCAGGCCGATTTGTTTTTCAGCGCGGAACAGCGTTTTGTGCAGCCCCTGAATCAGGTGCGCCGTCGGGCCAATGCGCAGAACCGCGACCAGGCTGATCCCGTCCTCGGCTTGCCAGATGAATTCCACCGGCTGATCTTTCATTTCCTGATAGAAACGGTGGCTGTGCAGCGGGTTTTTACACACGCCCGCACCGACCAGCGCCACCAGCGCCAGCCCTTCACGCAGCGTCAGACGCCCCGGCAGTGCCGCTTCTTCCAACACCTGCAATGCGCTGCCCGCCACTTCGGAGGTGTAGCAAAGTTGCAGCAGATTGCGGTCAGGATGAACGCCGGTGCACAGCGGTTTGACCTGCGCACGCTTGAGCAACAGTTCGACGTCTTTCTGCGCCAGGCCGAAATCATGACCGGACGGGATCGCCACTTCAATCAGGCAAATATCATCGTGACTGGTGACAATCTTCGCGCCGGTACCGGACGCCAGCACGCGCTCAATGCGCGTCGAGCCCTGCTCCGGCTGATAGCTGCAACGCAGCTGTAAATCGATGTCGCTGCCGGAGACCGGCTGCAAAGTGCGGGTGTGGAGAACGGGAGCGGCCAGACGCGCCAGTTCACTGGCTTCATCCAGACGCAACAACGGCAGTAAACAGGCATCTTTCACTTTACGCGGGTCAGCGCTGTACACACCGGCAACGTCGCTCCAGATTGTTACGCGGCTGGCATCAGCCAGTGCGCCAATCTGGGTGGCGGAATAGTCGCTGCCGTTACGGCCAAGCAGCACGGTTTCACCCGCGTCATTGCGCGAGATAAAGCCGGTCACCACCAGATATTGCTGAGGATGTTGCGCGAGCAGCTGTTGCAACAGCGGATAAGAACGGCCTTCATCCACCTGTGGCTGCGCGGCGCGTTCGGCGCGCAGGAATTCGCGGGCGTCCAGCCAGGCAGCCGGAAGCTCCAGCTTGCACAGCACCGCCGACATCAGGCGGGCGGACCAAATTTCGCCGTGCCCGACCACTTCCGCATAAATCGCGTCGGTTACCTTGCCGTCGAGCAGCACGGCCAGACGTTCGAGATCGTGAATAAAGGAAGCAATAAGCGGCTCAGCCATTTCCGGCGGTAGCAGACCGGAAATCAAATCACTCTGATAGCGGCGCAGTGTCTGCTGGACCTGATGCGCGGAAATCCTGTCAGTCTGGCTCAGTTTCAACCAGCTGATCAGCTGGTTCGTCGTGCTGCCCGCCGCCGACACGACCATCATATCGCCCGGTTTGGCGTACTCGGACATAATGCCTGCGACGCGCAGATAACATTTCACGTCGGCCAGACTGCTACCACCAAATTTGTGCAACTGCCGGCTTCCCGCCGGTGCTGCGACCGCTATTGCATTCATACTTACCTCGTTGCCACTGACTGGAATGCGTGTTCCAGATCAGCAATCAAATCTTCACTGTCTTCAAGACCTACAGAAATACGGAGCAAGCTGTCAGAAATCCCGGCGGCTTTACGCGCCTCAGGCGCCATACCGGCATGCGTCATGGTGGCGGTATGAGAAATCAGGCTTTCGACACCTCCCAAGGATTCTGCGAGGGTAAATAACTTCAATTCTTTCAGGAAATGGCGCAGCTGCGCTTCATCACCGTTAAATTCAAAACTGATCATGGCGCCAAAGCCACGTTGCTGACGGCGGGCAATTTCATGCCCCTGGTTTTCCGGCAGCGACGGATGATACAGCTTTTTGACCTGCGATTGCTGCTGTAAATAAGCAACAATCGCCAGTGCATTTTCCTGCTGCTGTTTCACGCGAACCGTTAACGTGCGCAGACCACGCAGCAACAGATAGCTGTCAAAGGCGGCGGCGGTGACGCCGATGTTGTTTGCCCACCAGGCCAGTTCCGTCGCATGTTCAGCGGTCTTAGATATTACCGTACCGGCGACCACATCAGAATGGCCGTTAAGATATTTAGTACAAGAATGAACAACTAAATCCGCGCCGAGCTGTAACGGGTTTTGCAACGCCGGGCTGAGGAAGGTGTTATCAACCACCGTCAGCGCCCCCGCTTCATGAGAAGCCGCACAAATCGCCTGAATATCCACAACGCGCAGCAGCGGATTGCTCGGGGTTTCGATCAACACCAGCGCCGGTTTTTCCTTCAGCGCCTCGGCCAGCGCCTGCGGATCACCCTGATCGACAAAGCGCACGCGATACGCGCCGCGCTTGCTCAGGCTGTCGAACAAGCGGTAGCTGCCGCCATAACAGTCGTGCGGAGCCAGCAGTAAATCGCCAGGTTTCAGAAAGACCGTACACACCAGATGAATCGCAGACATGCCACTGCTGGTCAGTACCGCCCCCGCGCCGCCTTCCAGATCCGCCAGTGCGCGCTGAGCGATATCACGCGTCGGGTTTCCGCGGCGTGAATAATCGTGGGCTCTTGGCTGATTGAAGTCTTCAAAGTTGTAGGTGCTGGAAAGCGCGATTGGCGGAACTACACAACCATATTGCTGATCATTGTTCAGGCCACTGCCCACGGCAATGGTGGCTTGCTTGTGCGTCATAGTCTTTTCTTCCTGCGATATGCGAAGGGTGAGGTGATAAAGAGTAACGCCCGGATTTATAGACGTCAATACATCTGGACATCTAAACTTCTTTGCGTATAGATTGAGCAACGGCGCAATACCCGCTAAAATTATGGCGTTATGAGAATGTCTGGCCGATCGCGGACGCACAGGCCACTGAATACAACCCGGCGTCAGGCGACAAAATGAACAATGCCCCGGGGTAAATCGTGAGATAACCCTGTTAAATACGGACATTTACTTAGTGAGAACAGTGAAAATCGGGCATAATCGCCGGGTTTTCAGAATTTTATTTTTTGATAAATTTAAGGTGTCCCATGGCTGAGTGGAACGGCGAATATGTCAGCCCTTACGCTGAACACGGTAAGAAAAGCGAACAAGTTAAGAAAATCACGGTATCCATTCCGCTGAAAGTCCTCAAAATTCTCACCGATGAACGCACCCGTCGTCAGGTCAACAACCTGCGTCATGCGACCAACAGTGAATTATTGTGTGAGGCTTTCCTGCATGCCTTTACCGGTCAGCCTTTGCCGAATGACGAAGACCTGCGTAAAGAACGCAGTGACGAAATCCCGGAAGCGGCGAAGATCCTGATGCGTGAACTGGGTGTGGATCCTGATACCTGGGAATATTGATTAACTGAGTACCGCTGAAAATCCCGTGCGGACGATTGTGCGGGTTTCAGTGTATCGGATGATTAACGCAGGGTTTCATCGGGAAGATTTGTCTGGCGGGAAGTGGATCGACAGGCAACAAAAAAGGCGCCATCGGCGCCTTTTTTTGCTCTCAAGCCAGCAATATTATTTGCTGCTTGGCACGCTGAAACGCTTGTTAAAGCGGTCAACACGGCCACCGGTAGCGACTTCACGTTGCTTACCAGTATAGAACGGGTGGCATTCGCCACAAACGTCCAGGTTCAGGTCGTGACCCACTGTGGAGTGAGTTTTGATAACATTACCGCATGAGCAGTTTGCAGTAATTTCTACGTATTTAGGGTGAATACCTTGTTTCATGGGAAAACCTCTTCTTAAGGCCGCGTCGCTATCCAACCCTGTTCCGTCAGACACCACGCGTAGTGGATGATAGGCTTTAGTACGAAATGCACTAAAGGCGGCGAATCATACAGAATCTCTGATAACCGCGCAATGATGTTCATGCATTTCGAAGGACACAGTGTACACTATCTCGTCATTTTTTCAAAGTCTGGACCCCCGATGCCTGTTGCCCACGTTGCTCTACCTGTTCCGCTTGCCCGTACTTTCGATTATTTACTGCCGCCCGGAATGCAGGTGACGCAGGGTTGTCGGGTCAGTGTGCCTTTTGGTAAACGCGACGCGATTGGCATTGTGACGAAGATCAGTGACTCCAGCGAATTCGGCCTGGACAAGCTGAAACCCGTACGCGACGTGCTCGACCGCTCCAGCCTTTTTACTCCCGATTTATGGCGCATCCTGTTCTGGGCCGCCGACTATTACCATTTCCCGATTGGCGAAGTGCTGTTCCACGCGCTGCCGGTGTTGCTGCGTCAGGGAAAACCCGCCGAACTGACGCCGCTTTGGCAATGGTTCGCCACCGAACAGGGGCGCGCAACGCCGCTTGATTCGCTTAAGCGTGCCCCCAAACAGCAGCAGGCGATGGCCGCGCTGATGCAAAAACCGGTCTACCGCCATCAGGTCGCCAGTCTCGATCTCACCGACACCGCTTTACAGGCGCTGCGGGCGAAAGGGCTGACAGATTTACGCAGCATCGCGCCCGATGCCGCAGACTGGCGCAAAGATTTTTCGGTGGTCGGCGAGCGTTTACGTCTGAATACTGAACAGGCTACCGCCGTGGGCGCGATCCGCAGTGAAGATCAGCAATTCTCCGCCTGGCTGCTGGCCGGTGTGACCGGTTCGGGCAAGACAGAAGTGTATCTCAGCGTGCTGGAGAACATTCTCGAACAGGGACGGCAGGCGCTGGTGATGGTGCCGGAAATCGGCCTGACGCCGCAGACTATCGCCCGCTTTCGCGAACGTTTTAGTGCACCAGTGGATGTCCTGCATTCCGGCCTCAATGACAGCGAACGTCTCGCCGTCTGGCTGCGCGCCCGCAACGGCGAAGCGGGTATTGTGATCGGCACGCGTTCTTCGCTGTTTACGCCGTTTGCCCGTCTTGGCGTGATCATCATCGATGAAGAACACGACAGTTCTTATAAGCAGCAGGAAGGCTGGCGCTATCACGCCCGCGATCTGGCGGTGTACCGCGCTCACGCCGAAAACATTCCGATTATCATGGGCTCTGCGACGCCCGCGCTGGAAACGCTGCATAACGTTGAGCTGGGGAAATATCGCCAGCTGAAGCTGACCAAACGCGCCGGTAACGCTAAGCTCGCCAGACAGAATTTGCTCGACCTGAAAGGGTTACAACTGAAAGTCGGGCTGTCGCAGCCGCTGATCCAGAAAATGCATGAGCATCTGAAAGCCGATAATCAGGTCATGCTGTTCCTCAATCGCCGTGGCTACGCGCCTACCCTGCTGTGCCATGAGTGCGGTTGGATCGCCGAATGCCAGCGCTGCGACCACTATTACACGATTCATCAGAACCAGCGTCAGTTGCGCTGCCACCACTGCGACAGCCAGCGCGCGGTGCCACATCAGTGTCCGCACTGTGGTTCGACGCAGTTGGTTTCCGTTGGCGTCGGCACAGAACAGCTGGAAAACGAACTCGCGCCGCTGTTCCCGGATACGCCGATTACCCGTATCGACCGCGATACCACCAGCCGTAAGGGCTCGCTGGAACTGCATCTGAACGAAATCCACCGTGGCGGCGCGCGTATTCTTATCGGCACGCAAATGCTGGCGAAAGGTCATCACTTCCCGGATGTCACGCTGGTGTCGTTACTGGACGTCGACGGCGCACTGTTCTCGGCGGATTTCCGCTCGGCAGAACGCTTTGCCCAACTGTATACCCAGGTGTCAGGCCGTGCAGGACGAGCCGGTAAACAGGGCGAAGTGGTGCTGCAAACCCATCATCCTGAACATCCGCTGTTACAGGTTTTGCTGCAAAAAGGTTATGACGAATTTGCCAGGCAGACGCTTGCCGAGCGTAAAAGCGTATTTTTACCGCCTTACACCAGCCATATTCTGATCCGCTCTGAAGATCACGATAATCAGCAAGCCCCGCTGTTTCTCCAGCAGTTACGTAATCTGCTGGAATCCAGCCCGCTCAAAGATGACTCGCTGTGGATTTTAGGGCCGGTTCCCGCACTCGCGGCAAAACGCAACGGACGCTTCCGCTGGCAGCTGTTATTGCAGCATCCGTCCCGTCGCGTTTTACAGCAGTTGATCAAGAGTTCTCAGCCGCTTATCGCCAGCCTGCCGCAGGCCAGAAAGGTGAAATGGACGCTGGATGTCGATCCCATCGACAGCTAATCCACATAAAAGCGTGGGATTTATGCGTGATGGATCTAAAAAAAGCATCTGCGTCACACTTTTCATGCAAATTAGGTAACAAATCCTACTCACATTCTGTTTAGAATGTGATGAGCTACACAGCACGCAGGCGTAGCAGGTAAGGAAGGTTGATGTTGTCGTGTCCGTTTGATGCAGTTGCAAGGAGAGATGCGTTGGAGCACAAGAAAGAATTACCCGCCGCGACAATGAAAGATGTGGCTGAACAGGCAGGCGTTTCAACAGCAACGGTATCCCGCGCGTTAATGAATCCGGAAAAAGTCTCCGCTTCCACCCGTCAGAAAGTGGATCAGGCGGTCATGGCCGTGGGCTATTCGCCTCATGCCATGTCACGCAATTTAAAACGCAACGAATCCCGCACGATTCTGGTGATCGTCCCGGATATCTGCGATCCGTTTTTCGCCGATCTGATCCAGGGGATCGAGCATACGGCGGCGAAAAGTGGCTATCTGGTGCTGATCGGCGATTGTGCTCATCAGAACCAGCAGGAAAAAACCTTCATCAATCTGATCATCACCAAACAAATTGACGGCATGCTTCTGCTCGGCTCCGATTTACCGTTCGACGCCAGCAAAGAAGAACAGCGTAATCTGCCGCCAATGGTGATGGCCAACGAATTTGCGCCGGAACTCGAGCTGCCGACCGTTCATATCGACAACCTGACCGCCGCCTTTGAAGCCGTGCATTATTTGCTTAAGCTCGGGCATCAGCGTATTGCCTGCATTGCCGGCCCGAAACACATGCCGCTGTGCCAGTATCGTTCTCAGGGCTACGTTCAGGCGCTGCGCCGTAACGGCATCAGCGTCGAAAGCGCGCTCACCGTGCATGGTGATTTTAGCTATGAATCAGGCGCACAGGCGGTTATTGAGCTGATGTCTCTGCCGACGCCGCCGACGGCGATTTTCTGCCATAACGACGTGATGGCGATTGGCGCGATGTTCCAGGCGAAGAAAATGGGTCTGAATATTCCGAAAGATCTGTCGATTGTCGGCTTCGATGACATCAAAGCCAGTCAGTTCACCGACCCTCCGCTGACCACCGTGGCGCAGCCTCGATTCCAGCTTGGTCGTCAGGCCATGTTATTATTACTTGAACAGTTACAAGGGAATCCGGGAGAAAACGGTTCACTGCTGCTCGACAGCGAGCTCATCGTTCGTGAAAGTACAGCGGCACCCAAAGCGTGAGTTGTTTTTTTATCCAATCATGAAGTTTTAATTTCAGTAAATGTTCAGGGTTAAGTAACATGACGCACTTATTCTTAAATCATCACGACACAGCGAAACGATAGTGGCACAGAAAGACTATGTAAGCCGTGGGCGCTCAGGAGCGCGGCGGAAAAGTACCAGCCGGAGTAAAAAACGCAATTCCACAACGATCTCCAAAACCATGGTGGTGTTAGCCGTTGCGGTGCTGGTGGTGTTTGTCGGTGGCCTCTATTTTATTGCTCACAATAAGCACGAAGAAGCGGTCGTTGTGCCAACCCACCCTGTTCGTCCGGGTAACGGCTTGCCGCCTAAACCGGAAGAACGTTGGCGCTATATTAAAGAACTGGAAAACCGTCAGATGGGCGTCACCACGCCGACAGAACCAACGGCGGGCGGCCAGGTAGAATCCAAAACTCAGCTGACGCCGGAACAACGTCAGTTGCTTGAGCAGATGCAGGCCGATATGCGCCAGACGCCAACACAGCTGTCTGAAGTGCCGTATAACGATCCTAATCAGGCTACGCGTACTGCGCCAGCTCAGCGTCAGGTTCAGCAGCAACAGCAGCCGACTTATACGCAGCAGCCGGTGCAGACCCAGCCGCGCCAGGTCCCGCAGCAGCCAACGTATACGCCGCAAACCCAGCCGGTACGGGCGCCGCAGGCTCAGGTTCAGACACAACCGGTACAGCCGAAACCAAAACCTGTGCCGAAAGAAACCGTGAAAGAGCAGCCGAAGGAACAACCTAAAACCCAGCAGCCTGCCGCCATCACGCAGGTTGCGCCAGAGAAACCGAAAGAGCAGGAAAAAACCCAGCGCTTTATGGTTCAGTGCGGTTCCTTCCACGGTACCGAGCAGGCAGAATCCCAGCGCGCCAAGCTGGCCTTCGAAGGTTTTGAAGGCCGGATCACCACCGGCGGTGGCTGGAATCGCGTCGTGATCGGCCCGTATAACAATCGTTCCGGTGCCGACAGCACCTTAGCCCGCCTGAAGAACGCAGGCATCTCCGGTTGCATTCCCCTCGCAACCGGGGGTTGAAAACCCGTAATCCTTCCCCAATCTATACTTTCAATATGCCTCGTAAGCTTGTGAGACACACAGTGTGTCCCACAAGCCTGCGGGGATCTTTCCCGTCTGCAACGAGGAACCGCTCGTGACAACAATTGTAAGTGTACGCCGCAACGGCAAGGTCGTTATCGGTGGTGATGGTCAGGCCACATTGGGAAATACCGTCATGAAGGGCAACGTCAAAAAAGTACGTCGCCTGTATAACGATAAAGTGATCGCAGGCTTTGCCGGCGGTACTGCTGATGCCTTCACGCTGTTTGAGCTGTTCGAACGCAAATTGGAAATGCATCAGGGTCATCTGGTGAAAGCCGCCGTGGAACTGGCGAAAGACTGGCGTACAGACCGCATGCTGCGCCGTCTGGAAGCGCTGCTGGCAGTTGCCGATGAAAATGCCTCGCTGATTATCAGCGGCAACGGTGACGTTATTCAGCCTGAAAACGATCTGATCGCGATTGGCTCCGGTGGCCCTTATGCGCAGGCTGCTGCCCGTGCGCTGCTGGAAAATTCCGAACTGGGCGCGCGTGACATTGTCGAGAAATCGCTAAGCATCGCCGGTGATATCTGCATTTACACCAACCAATTCCACACCATCGAAGAATTGTCTTCTAAAGCGTAAGGATCGAAAATTATGTCTGAGATGACCCCGCGCGAGATTGTCAGCGAACTAGACAGCTACATCATTGGTCAGGATAAGGCGAAACGCGCCGTGGCCATTGCGTTGCGTAACCGCTGGCGCCGCATGCAGCTCGACGAAGTGCTGCGCCATGAAGTCACCCCGAAAAACATTCTGATGATCGGTCCAACCGGTGTGGGTAAAACCGAAATCGCCCGCCGTCTGGCAAAACTGGCGAACGCGCCGTTCATTAAAGTCGAAGCGACCAAATTCACAGAAGTCGGTTACGTCGGGAAAGAAGTGGATTCTATTATCCGCGATCTGACCGATTCCGCCGTGAAAATGATCCGTCTGCAATCCATCGATAAAAACCGTTATCGCGCCGAAGAACTGGCCGAAGAGCGCATTCTCGATGTGCTGATCCCGCCGGCTAAAAACAACTGGGGCCAGCCGGAAGAAGCGCAGGAACCATCTGCCGCGCGCCAGAACTTCCGTAAGAAACTGCGTGAAGGCCAACTCGACGACAAAGAAATCGAAATCAGTCTGGCCTCCGGACAGATGGGCGTTGAAATCATGTCCCCTCCGGGCATGGAAGAAATGACCAACCAGCTGCAGTCCATGTTCCAGAACATGGCCGGGCAGAAACAGAAACCGCGCAAACTAAAAATCAAAGAAGCCTACAAGCTGCTGATTGAAGAAGAAGCGGCAAAACTGGTTAACCCGGAAGACCTGAAAGAACAGGCGATTGAAGCCGTTGAGCAGCACGGGATCGTGTTCATCGATGAGATCGACAAAATCTGTAAACGCGGCGGACAGAGTTCTGGCCCTGACGTTTCCCGCGAAGGTGTTCAGCGCGATCTGCTGCCGCTGGTGGAAGGCTGTACGGTGTCCACCAAGCACGGCATGGTGAAAACGGATCACATTCTGTTTATTGCCTCCGGCGCTTTCCAGACGGCAAGTCCGTCCGATTTAATCCCAGAGTTGCAGGGTCGTTTACCGATCCGTGTGGAACTGCAGGCGCTGTCGACGGAAGACTTCGAACGCATCCTGACCGAGCCAAGTGCTTCCCTGACTCATCAGTACAAAGCACTGATGGCGACCGAAGGTGTGACGATTGATTTTACCGCTGACGGTATCCGCCGTATCGCTGAAGCGGCATGGCAGGTAAACGAAACCACCGAGAACATTGGTGCGCGTCGTTTGCATACCGTTCTGGAGCGTCTGATGGAAGATATCTCTTACGACGCCAGCGAAAGCAACGGTATTTCCATAAACATTGATGCAGATTATGTTAGAAGCCACCTTGATCAGCTGGTAGCTGATGAAGATCTGAGCCGTTTTATCTTATAATTTGCTCATACGTTCCGAAAGTGATCTTCAGGGAGGCGTTTGCCTCCCTGTTTTTTTTTAGATTTCGGACTGACTTGTTCACCTGAGCGAATCCACTATGAGCACTATGACTCCCTGCACTCCGACGACGCCCACCCGCGCCTGGCTCGAAAGCCTGCGTCCCAAAACGCTGCCATTGGCTTTTGCCTCCATCGTCATGGGTTCTGCCATTGCCAGCCTGCAAGGCGTTTTCCATCCGCTGACTGCCCTGCTGGCGTTGCTCACCGCCGGGTGTTTGCAAATCCTGTCGAATCTGGCCAATGATTATGGCGATGCCGAAAAAGGCAGCGATACGCCGGATCGCGTCGGGCCGTTGCGCGGAATGCAAAAAGGGATGATTACGGCCGCACAGATGAAACGCGCCATTATGCTGACTATCGCGCTGACCATTGTTTGCGGCATCGCGCTTATTGCCGTGGCGTGTCATAAGCCGAGCGACGTGGTCGGTTTCCTGATCCTCGGTTTACTGTCGATTGGCGCGGCGATCACCTACACCGTCGGCACCCGCCCTTACGGTTATATGGGGCTCGGGGATATTTCGGTACTGATTTTCTTCGGCTGGATTAGCGTAGCGGGGACATTCTATTTGCAGGCCGGACATTTCGACTGGATAGTCATGTTACCGGCGACGGCGACCGGTTTGCTGGCGACCGCGGTGCTTAACATCAACAATTTGCGCGATATCGAAACCGACAGCGCCAACGGCAAAAATACGCTGGCTGTGCGCCTCGGGCCGGTAAACGCCCGCCGTTATCACGCCACCATTCTCAGTGCAGCAGCGCTGTGTCTGGCGATATTCTCCGCCGTTCATCTGCACCACTGGACCGGCTGGCTGTTCCTTCTGGCACTGCCGATGCTGGCGGTTCACATCAAACGCGTAAATCACGCCAAAACGTCGCTGGAAGTGCGCCCTCTGCTGGAGCACATGGTAAAAGCCGCGTTACTGACTAACGTCTTGTTTGCAGCCGGTCTGTTACTCAATTGATGGAAAGTGGCCGGGCGTGCGCTAATCGCGCTGCTTTTCACATTTAACAATTGATGATTTTGCCAACATCCGCTGTAAAGGGATATACTGAACACTCATGCAGCAACCAGATGAAATCCTATGAAATACGATACTTCCGAACTTTGCGATATCTACCATGAAGAAGTGAATGTTGTCGAACCCCTGTTCTCCAACTTTGGTGGACGTACTTCATTTGGCGGGCAAATCACGACAGTGAAGTGTTTCGAAGACAATGGCTTGCTTTATGACCTGCTGGAAGAGAATGGCCGTGGCCGTGTGCTGGTGGTCGATGGCGGGGGATCTGTTCGTCGTGCGTTGCTCGATGCCGGTCTGGCACGTCAGGCATTGCAAAACGAATGGGAAGGCATTTTGATTTACGGTGCGGTTCGTCAGGTGGACGATCTGGAAGAGCTCGATATTGGCATCCAGGCGATGGCAGCGATTCCGGCTGGCGCAGGCAGTGAAGGGATCGGCGAAAGCGACATTCGTGTCAATTTCGGCGGCGTGACCTTCTTCTCCGGTGACCATCTGTATGCCGATAACACCGGTATCATCCTTTCAGAAGACCCGCTCGATATCGAATAACCTTCGCTTTCAGCAACAAAAAAGGACGCCCTGGCGTCCTTTTTTATGCTTATACATCAAGCACTGCGGCGGAAGTCCTCAGACTTCTTCCATTTTTCCCAACAGCGCACGCAGACGATCCTGCCACACGTGTTGTTCTTCTTTCAGTTGCGCATTTTCACGCACCAGCGACTCGTGATTACCACTCGCCTGCTGAACTTCATGAGACAGACTGTTGTTCTGCTCTTTCAGTTCTTCGATTTCCATCTGCAACAGAGTAATGGTATCGATCGCTTGCTGAACTTTAGCTTCTAGTTTCTCAAATACTTCAAATGACATTTTTCGGTCCCCTTATGTTCGCAAGGCGCACATCTTATGTTCTGCCGCATCGTCCGGACACGGCTCAAAAATTCCTGCACTCCATCGATTTTTATAACAAATTCAAACCAGAAAAACGTCTGAACCCTTCAAAACCGGCGGGTGTCTTAACGGTTGATTGTATGTAGCCAGCCTTGCCCTGTCTAGCAAGAACCCCTCTCTGCACGCAGTCTGTTGCAATTTTATCGGGCTGGGTATCAGGAAATGCTTAAAAAGCAGAGGCACTCACCAGAAATGTCACGGAATACCGAATACCCTGAGCGCCGCCCTGACATGCGTGTTCAGGGAAAATACCTTCGCTAAGATACTACGGCGTGGACTTTTTGCCGGTCAGCATGACCTTTGAACACGCGAAATCGCTCATTTTTATGACACAACACACAAAATTTGATTTCGCTATTTCTCGTTTATGCTCGTTAACGATAAATTCACATTACGTTCTCATTTAGTGATGAACGGCAAAATCCGATTACGTTCACGTACGCATAACAGAAAAACTATAACTAACCATTAACATCATCCTTAGCAGGATCCAACTATGAGCCAAACCATGAGTTCCACATTAAAAGGTCAGTGCATCGCTGAGTTTCTGGGTACCGGGCTTATCATTTTCTTTGGTGCGGGTTGTGTCGCAGCAATGAAACTGGCCGGTGCTACCTTTGGCCAGTGGGAAATTAGCATCATCTGGGGTCTGGGTGTGGCAATGGCCATCTACCTGACCGCCGCTATCTCAGGCGCCCACCTGAATCCGGCGGTGACCGTCGCGCTTTGTTTGTTTGCAAACTTTGAAGGACGCAAAGTTCTGCCTTACATCGTGGCGCAGGTCGCCGGTGCCTTCTGCGCTGCTGCGCTGGTCTACGGTCTCTATTACAACTTGTTCTTCGATTTCGAGCAAAGCCACAACATGGTGCGCGGCAGTGTCGAAAGTCTGGATCTGGCCGGTATCTTCTCGACCTATCCAAACCCACACATCAGCGTGTTGCAGGCCTTCCTGGTTGAAACCGTGATCACCGCCATTCTCATGGCCCTGATCCTCGGCCTGACCGACGACGGCAATGGTATTCCACGCGGCCCGCTGGCTCCGTTACTGATCGGTATTCTGATCGCGGTAATCGGTGCCTCCATGGGGCCCCTCACCGGCTTCGCACTGAACCCGGCGCGTGACTTCGGCCCGAAAGTGTTCGCTTACTTCGCAGGCTGGGGCAAAGTGGCCTTCACCGGCGCACGTGATATCCCTTACTTCCTGGTACCGATTTTTGGCCCGCTGCTCGGCGCTTCTCTGGGTGCCATCGCGTATAAATCGCTGATTGGCCGCCATCTGCCACATCAGATCAATGATATTGCAGAAGAAAAAGCACCTCAGCCATCCAAACAGCGTAAAGCCTGATCGGCTAAACTGTTCCAAAGCTTACTTATTCGCAGGATGAAAATTATGTCAGCAGATACGACTCACGAAAAAAAATACATCGTCGCGCTCGACCAGGGTACGACCAGCTCACGCGCCGTAGTTCTGGATCACGATGCCAACATCGTCAGCGTCTCACAGCGCGAATTCACCCAGATCTACCCAAAATCCGGCTGGGTAGAACACGACCCGATGGAAATCTGGTCATCGCAAAGCTCGGTATTGGTAGAAGTGCTGGCGAAAGCCGACATCAATTCAGATCAGATCGCCGGTATCGGTATTACCAACCAGCGTGAAACCACCATCGTGTGGGAAAAAGAAACCGGCAAGCCGATTTACAACGCGATTGTGTGGCAATGCCGCCGTACTGCTGACATCTGTGAAAAGCTGAAGAAAGACGGGATGGAAGAGTACATCCGTCACAACACCGGCCTGGTGGTTGACCCCTACTTCTCCGGTACCAAACTGAAATGGATCCTCGACCACGTTGAAGGCTCCCGTGAACGCGCTGCCCGCGGCGAGTTGCTGTTCGGCACCGTTGACACCTGGCTGGTATGGAAAATGACTCAGGGACGCGTTCACGTTACCGATTACACCAACGCCTCTCGTACCATGATGTTCAACATCCACAATCTGGAATGGGATGAACGCATGCTGGAAGTGCTGGATATCCCGCGCGCCATGCTGCCGGAAGTCCGTCCTTCATCAGAAATTTACGGACAGACCAACATTGGTGGTAAAGGCGGTACGCGTATTCCGATCGCCGGTATCGCTGGTGACCAGCAGGCCGCGCTGTATGGCCAGCTGTGCGTTCAACCGGGTATGGCGAAAAATACCTACGGCACCGGCTGCTTCCTGCTGATGAACACCGGTACAGAAGCCGTGACGTCGAAAAATGGCCTGCTGACCACCATCGCCTGCGGTCCGCGTGGCGAAGTGAACTATGCGCTGGAAGGTGCGGTCTTCGTCGGCGGTGCTTCCATCCAGTGGCTGCGCGACGAGCTGAAACTGATCAGCGATGCCACAGACTCCGAATATTTCGCCAGCAAAGTGAAAGACACCAACGGCGTTTACGTGGTGCCAGCCTTCACCGGCCTCGGCGCGCCTTACTGGGACCCGTATGCCCGTGGTGCGATCTTCGGCCTGAGCCGTGGCGCGAACAGCAACCACATCATCCGTGCAACGCTGGAATCCATCGCTTACCAGACTCGCGACGTACTTGATGCGATGCAGGCTGATTCAGGCACCCGCCTGCAATCTCTGCGCGTGGATGGCGGCGCGGTCGCCAATAACTTCCTGATGCAGTTCCAGTCAGACATTCTTGGCACACGCGTTGAGCGCCCTGCCGTTCTGGAAGTCACCGCATTGGGTTCAGCCTTCCTCGCCGGTCTGGCCGTCGGTTTCTGGAACGATCTGGACGAAGTGCGCAGCAAAGCGACCATCGAACGTGAATTCCGCCCAAGCATTGAAACGACAGAACGTAATGTGCGATACAAAGGCTGGCAGAAAGCCGTTGCCCGCGTGCGCTCATGGGAAGATCACGACGAGTAATCGCCGGGTTTCACTGCAAAAATCCTTCTCTAAAACTCCCCGTCGGGGAGTTTTTTTATGCCTCTTTCCCATTGTGCTAAAATCCCCGCACAGATGAGCCTTTGCCTCACCGACCTCTTTTTTCTTTCTACAGGCTTTCCAATGAAACGTGAATTAGCAATCGAGTTCTCCCGTGTGACCGAAGCGGCTGCGCTTGCCGGTTATAAGTGGCTTGGCCGTGGCGACAAAAACCTCGCCGACAACGCCGCCGTTCAGGCGATGCGCATCATGCTCAACAACGTCGATATCGATGGCACCATCGTGATTGGCGAAGGGGAAATTGATGAAGCGCCAATGCTGTATATCGGCGAAAAAGTGGGAACCGGCAACGGCGATGCGGTGGATATCGCGGTCGATCCGATTGAAGGCACGCGCATGACGGCGATGGGCCAGTCCAACGCACTGGCAGTGCTGGCGGTCGGCGATCAGGGCTCATTCCTCAACGCGCCGGACATGTACATGGAAAAAATCGCCGTCGGTCCGGGCGCCAGAGGCGCGATTAATCTGGATCTGACGCTGGCGGAAAATCTGTCGAACATTGCCAGCGCGCTGAACAAACCGCTGACCGAACTGACCGTCGCCGTACTGGCAAAACCGCGTCACGATGAAGCGATCCGTGAAATGCTCGCCGCCGGTGTACGCGTGTTTGCTTTCCCGGATGGCGATGTCGCCGCAACCATTCTGACCTGTATGCCGGAGAGTGAAGTCGATGTGTTGTACGGCATCGGCGGCGCACCGGAAGGCGTGATTTCAGCCGCGGTGATCCGTGCGCTTGACGGCGACATGCAGGGCCGTTTACTGGCGCGCCATGACGTGAAAGGCGATACACCTGAAAATCGCCGCATGGGCGAAGAAGAGTTAACGCGCTGTAAAGCGATGGGCATCGAAGCCGGCAAAGTGCTTAAGCTCGATGATATGGCGCGCAACGATAACGTTATCTTCTCGGCAACCGGCATCACCAAGGGCGATTTGCTGGAAGGCATCAGCCGTCAGGGCAATATGGCGACCACCGAAACCCTGCTGATCCGTGGTAAATCCCGCACCATCCGCCGTATCCGTTCGACGCATTATCTCGACCGCAAAGACGCTGCGCTGCACGAATTTATTATCTGATCCGACGCCAGAAAAACAAAAAGCAGAGCGACTGGCTCTGCTTTTTTTTGGCCTGAAAAGTGGATTACACAGTATGTCCCTGCTCTTGCTGACGGTTGGACATCGGCCACCAGCACAGCAAAATCAGTAGCGACATCGCAAACATCAGCAGGCCAAGACTGAACTGACCGGTTTGCGGCAACATCGCCGACATCCACGCCACCAGCCCCGATCCCATATTCTGCAATCCGCCCACCAGCGCACCTGCCGCACCCGCGAGATACGGGAAAGGCTCCATCGCACCCGTCGTCGCCAGCGGGAATAGCATCCCGGCGCCGAAGAAGAACAAAGAGGCCGGAACGATCAGCGTCCAGATATTCATGATACCCAGCCAGCCGGGGATCCACATGGCCAGCCCTGCCAGCAAACAGCTGATGACAGAATGCCACATCAGTTGCTGGAAGCTTTTCTCCGAACGGCCAGCGTACCACGCACCGAAAAATGCCGCCGGGATCGGCAGGATAAACAGAATGCTGACCATCAGCCCGCTCAGGCCAAGAACGCCGCCCATCAGCACGCCGCAGCTCGCCTCAAACACCGCCACACCGGCCAGTGCGCCTACCAGCATTACCAGATAACGACTGAAGTTGCCGTCAGCCAGCAGCAGACGCAGGCTGCTCAACATTTTGCGTGGCTGATGATCGGCGGTGAATGCCGGGCGCGTTTCCGGCAGCCAGCGATACATTGAAAACGCCACACCGGCACACAGGATCAGCAGAAAACCAAAACTGGCGCGCCAGCCCAACCATGCCGAGAGCGCGCCACCAATCACCGGTGCCATCAGCGGGCTGACCAGAATGCCCATATTCAGCAGGCTGTTGGCATGGCGTAATGCGCCGCCGCTGTAAAGATCGCGCGGCATAGTTCGCGCCATCACGCCCGCCACGCCGGTGCCCATTCCCTGCACGGCGCTGGCGATAATCAACATGTTCAGACTCGAGGACATCATCGCGCCAGCCGCACCGAGCATAAAAATCATCAACCCGGTCAGGATCACAGGCCTGCGACCAATATTGTCAGATAACGGCCCATATACCAGCTGCGAAGCGCCGTAGGTTATCAGATACGCCGCCATCACCCGCTGTACCGCCCCCGGATTAACCGACAAGCTGGTCGCCATATCCGCGATGTTCGGCACGTAAATGGTTTGGGCCATTTGCCCGACGGCCACCAGCAAAATCAACATCACTAACAGGTGAATGTTTTCCAGATTTTTCATTTTTCAGTTCATTATCAAATGGAGTTGGGAAAGAGCAGAACAAATAACCGCTAATTCGAGCGTGTTACGGCGGCGCATAAGTTAACAAATTAAGATGAATAAGCGAGGGTTACGGCCAACTCTCCTGTGCCCGCGCTGGCAGCGGCAGGAACCAGTGGTGTAACGCAAAGTGTACGGAATTCGACAAGGCATAACGGGCGAGGAACAGGTTGATAACATTTAACCGATAAGGGATCGAAAAAAATTGAAATAAAATCAGCACATACATTCGGTAATCAAAAAAGACGGGAGTTTTTATGGCTGACTGGGTCACGGGAAAAGTCACAAAAGTTGAGCACTGGACGGACAATTTGTTCAGCATTACGGTCAATGCGCCAGCCGATCCTTTCACCGCAGGTCAGTTTGCAAAACTCTCGTTAGAAATCGGCGGCGAGCGCGTTCAGCGCGCCTATTCCTATGTGAATCCGCCATCCAGCAGCGATTTGGAGTTCTACCTGGTGAACGTGCCGGAGGGAAAACTCAGCCCCCGTCTGCACGTAATGCAGCCCGGTGATGAAATTCAGGTCACGAAAGAGGCCGCAGGTTTCTTCGTGATCGATGAAGTGCCAGAGTGCGACCAGCTTTGGATGCTGGCGACCGGTACCGCAATCGGGCCTTATTTATCGATTTTGCAGGAAGGCAAAGGACTGGAGCGCTTCAAAAATATCGTTCTGGTACACGCCGCACGCTTCGCTGCCGATCTCAGTTATCTGCCCCTGATGCAGGCACTTCAGCGCCGCTATGAGGGAAAACTGCACATCCAGACGGTGGTCAGCCGCGAAGAAATCTCTGGCTCACTGACCGGGCGTGTACCTGCGCTGATCGAGAACGGCACGCTCGAAGAAGCGGTCGGCCTGAAAATGCTCGCTGACGACAGCCACGTGATGCTGTGCGGCAATCCGCAGATGGTACGCGATACCCAGCAGGTGCTGAAAGACACCCGGGGTATGCGCAAACATCTCAAACGCAAACCGGGGCACATGACCAGCGAGCATTACTGGTAAGTCCCTACTTAAACCTGACCTCGTCCGGTTCCGGGCCAAAGCGATTTGTGCCCGGTGTACCGACAAAGGCGCCGCAGTCGATAATCAGCATAATAAAGATAACCGACGGCACCAGCCGGCCTAATACCCAGCTCCACGTCTGCGGCATCGCCGCGGCCCAATTACCGGCGACCAACATCCAGGCCAGTACAAACAACAGCGCCCACCACGCCGATTTATTGCGGTCATGTAACCTTTTCACCAGCACAGCGGCGGTCGGCCAGAGTAAAACGACCAGAGCAAATCCGGCGGACTGATAAGTTATCCATTCCTGCGCAGCAAAGAAGAAATCAGCCGCCATCAGGACAAGCCAGCTTACCATCCAGAGCCAAAAATCCCGGCGGCCCATCCGGCCATTAAAAGAAAACAGTGCGTGCTGTAACGTCATTGACAGTCAGTTCCATAGAAGACAATGGGAGTAAAATGATAAACCGGAGCGAGTGTAACCCAGCGATCGTCGCCGTGAGAATGTTTACGGTCTCCTTTTGACATTACCCCCCGATCCCCGCTTTAATCGGACTATTCAGAGACGGTAAGAAAAAACTTATGAATGCTGCAAAAATCCTTTTATCTTTGGCACTCCCGGCATTGCTGATGCTCGCAGGCTCAAAGATGGCCTTCGCCGAGCCGCCGGTCGATCACACTGGCACGGAAGAAATGCCAAAAGCCCCTTATCTGCTCGCCGGTGCGCCCACCTTTGAAACGACGCTTGTTAACTTTCGCGCAAAATATAATGAAGCCAATCCGACTCAACAGATTGGCGAATTCCGCTCCATCAATGAAAAAGCGGCCAACAGCCCGCTGACCCGCGCGGCCAGCAAGATTAATGAAAATCTCTACGCCTCCACCGCGCTGGAAAAAGGCACCGGCAAAATCAAAACGCTGCAAATCACCTATCTGCCGATTCAGGGAGCAGAGGAAAAAGCCGCACGCACCCTGGCAATAAGCTACATGGCGAATCTCATGCGCCAGTTTGATGCCACCCTAACGACCGAGCAAAGCGTGGCGAAAGTGGCTTCGCTTATCCAAAAAGGGAAAGGGCAGCAGTATTATCAGCAGGAGGTCGGTGCTGTGCGTTTTGTCGTTTCAGATAATGGCGAAAAAGGGCTGACGTTTGCCGTTGAGCCGGTCAAGCTGGCACTGGCTGAGCCATGAGATGACGGTATTTAATGACAAAAAGCAAAGCCTTTGCCTTCAATGATCTCTATACTGTTGGACAGGTAATCTGCTTGTTTGGCAGAAATTTTAATCGACACTCGCGTCCCCTTTTGGAGGAAAAAACATGCGACATCCATTAGTGATGGGTAACTGGAAGCTTAACGGTAGCACCCACATGGTTAACGAACTGATTGCTGCTCTGCGTACTGAACTGAGCACGGTCGAAGGTTGTGGCGTTGCGATTGCTCCACCAGAAGTTTACCTGTCACAGGCTAAACACGCTCTGGCTGGCAGCCGTATCGCGCTGGGTGCTCAGAACGTTGACGCTAACCTGTCCGGCGCATTCACCGGTGAAATCTCTGCCGACATGCTGAAAGATATTGGTGCGAAATACATCATCATCGGTCACTCAGAACGTCGCACTTATCACAAAGAAAGCGATGAATTTATCGCGAAGAAATTCGGCGTGCTGAAAGATGCTGGCCTGATCCCGGTTCTGTGCATCGGTGAAACCGAAGCAGAAAATGAAGCGGGTCAGACTGAAGCCGTTTGCGCTAAGCAGCTGGACGCCGTACTGAACACCCTGGGCGCGAAAGCGTTCGAAGGTGCAGTTATCGCTTACGAACCTGTCTGGGCGATCGGTACCGGCAAATCTGCTACCCCTGCGCAGGCTCAGGCTGTTCACAAATTCATCCGTGACCACGTGGCAAAACAAGACGCTGCGATTGCTGAACAAGTGATCATCCAGTACGGCGGCTCTGTTAACGCAGCTAACGCGGCAGAACTGTTCACTCAGCCAGACATCGATGGTGCTCTGGTTGGCGGCGCATCACTGAAAGCTGATGCTTTCGCAGTGATCGTGAAAGCGGCAGCCGAAGCTAAAAAAGCGTAAGTCTGTTTCTTCTGCCCACAAAAAACCCCGGCATGCCGGGGTTTTTTATTGCCTGAATATTTAAACTCAGCGCATCAGCGTTTGGAGATTTGGTCGAAAATCCCGTCAGTCGCGAAGTGTTCTTTCTGCGCCTGTGCCCATGTACCTGCCACCTGATCAATCGTGAACAGTTTCAGTTTAGGGAATTCTGACGCGAATTTTTTCTCTACTTCCGCATCACGTGGACGATAATAGTTTTCTGCCGCGATGGTCTGGCCTTCCGGTGAATACAGGTATTTCAGGTAAGCATCCGCCACGGTGCGTGTATCACGCTTATCTACCACTTTATCCACCACAGAAACCGTTGGCTCAGCCAGAATTGACTCGCTTGGCGTCACAATTTCAAACTTGTCTTTACCCACTTCTTTGGTGGCCAGCAGGGCTTCGTTTTCCCACGCAATCAGCACATCGCCGATACCACGCTCAACGAAGGTGTTAGTCGCGCCACGCGCACCGGAATCCAGCACTTCGACGTTTTTGTATAACGCTTTCACAAAGTCCTGCGCTTTGGCTTTGTCATTATTGTTGTGATGCAGTGCGTAACCCCAAGCAGCCAGATAGTTCCAGCGCGCGCCGCCTGATGTTTTAGGGTTCGGCGTAATCACGGATACCCCAGGTTTGATCAAATCATTCCAGTCATGAATTTGTTTCGGGTTGCCTTTACGTACCAGGAACACGATGGTCGAGGTGTATGGCGCAGAGTTGTCCGGCAGACGGGTGATCCAGTTTTTATCGATACGGCCACGTTCTGCAATAGCATCTACGTCATAAGCCAGCGCCAGCGTCACCACGTCGGCTTCAATACCATTGATAACAGACGTTGCCTGCTTGCCTGAACCGCCGTGCGACTGACGTACAGTCACAGTATCGCCGGTTTTGCCTTGCCAGTATTTGCTGAAGGCTTTGTTGTATTGTTCATAGAATTCGCGGGTTGGATCGTACGACACGTTCAGAATCTGAATGTCTTTGGCAATCGCCCCTGTTGCTACCAGCAGTAATGCCAGGCCTGCACCCCATTTACGCATCGCACTCTCTCCCGAAGATAGTTTCTATGGATTTCATTTGTTTGATCTGATGAAGAGAGCGTGCCAGAGAAAAAGAAAACGAATAAAGAATAAAAGGTTTTCTACTATTACTTTATGGAATAACCAAAAAAAAGACTAAAAAAAACCTCCGGTTAAGGAGGCTCTTTGACTCGGGCAATTTGCTGTTTTAGAACAGTTTTTTAGCAGTATTGTACCAGTCTTCTTTAAATTTGCTTTTCTTGTTCTCTGGCGCGATACACACGGAGATTAATTCATGCACCATTTTTTCGTTTTCAACACCGACGCAGAAACCGCCCTGAGAATAATCACGACCTTCCTCAAGGAGCAGATCGACCGCATAAGCACCCATGCGGGAAGCTAAGATACGGTCGTAAGCGACTGGCGCACCGCCACGCTGGATGTGACCCAATACGGTACCACGGGTTTCACGACAGGTTTCTTTCTCGATGTATTTAGCCAGCTCATCAATATCATCTAACTTTTCAGTGATGGCGACGATAGCGTGCTTTTTACCTTTCGCGATACCGGCTTTGATTTCAGCAACCAGATCATCACGTTTGAATTCGACTTCAGGGATAGCGATAAATTCGCAACCACCGGCGATGGCAGCAGCCAGAGTCAGGTCACCGCAATAACGGCCCATGACTTCAACGATAGAGATACGCTGGTGTGATGAAGAAGTGTCACGCAGACGGTCAATGGCTTCAACCACGGTGCCCAGTGCAGTGAAGAAACCGATGGTGTAGTCGGTACCGGCCACGTCGTTATCAATAGTGCCCGGCAGGCCGATACAGCGAATGCCGCCTTCTTTGGTCAGCAGGTCCGCGCCGGCGTAGGAGCCGTCACCACCAATCACCACCAGACCATCAATGCCGCGATCTTTCATATTCTGCAAAGCAATTTTACGCATGCCCGGATCGCGGAATTCAGGGAAACGTGCTGAACCCAGGAAAGTACCGCCGCGGTTGATCATGTCTGACACGCTGTAGCGGTCCAGTTTTCTCATGCGGTTTTCATACATGCCGAGGTAGCCATCTTCGATACCGTAAACTTCCAAATCTGCTGATAAAGCCGCACGCACAACGCCACGGATCGCAGCATTCATGCCTGGGGCATCGCCACCGCTTGTCAGTACACCAATTTTTTTGATCATGACTACCTCTGAACTTGTAGATGCAATTTCTTAAGAATCTTGAGCCTGCCTGTTGGGCGGAATTACTTGTGCTGCCAAAGGGCTTATTAGCGTTTGAGCCTATAGTATAACAAAACAGCGGAGCTGAATTGATTCAAGTCAGCAAGAACACGCATACAACGCTCTGTACTTCGCAATTTACTGATTCATACGGCTTTTACAAGATATTTCCGGTTCGTTACCAGCAGATTTCTATCTTGTTAATTGCCTGTTTTATGAAAGTTGGCAAATCGAAGGCAAAAAAAACCCCACCTTTCGGCGGGGGAAGACAGGGATGGTGTCTATGGCAAGGAAAAACAGGGATCTTACTCGGTCTTGCTGGTACTACTCGTCTTCTGGGCAGAAGGGGTTTGTAAGCCAGATAACTGCTGTTGCATCTGTTCAATGCGCTGCTCGTGTTTCTGGTTCAGTACGTTCTTTTGCTCAGGCGTCAGCAGATTAAACATCTGGTTGCGGATGCGGGCCATTTCGACCTGGCGATCCACCTGTTCCTGAGCCATTAATTCGGCTTGTGCACGCACAGCTTTCTGGTCAAATTTTTCAGCAGTAACCAGTCGGTGCATCGTTTCTAACTGTTCTACATTTATATCAGGCAAATCTTTTCGCGCCTGATGCATAAGGTCACGCATTTGCTGACGTTGTTGCTCCGTCAGATTTACACCATCAAACATGGTGTTGCGTTCCTGAGGCTTATCCAACATCGTGCTATTATGTTCTGCTGGCATCGCCGACATCGGTTTTGCACCCTCTGCTAAAGCGACACCTGAACTCAGTGTCAGTAGCGTGGCCAAACCTAGTGAAGCTGCCTTAAACATCACACACTCCTAAAAGTCTTTATCGCTCATCGCGAATCATTGAAAAGCAGTCTAAACCTGCTGCTGCAAACAAGCGTCAGTGCTTGTAAAAGTACGTAAAGTCATGGAATAGCGGCAATTGATGACGTATTTTGCGTCTAGAGGTAAATACAATGAATAAAATTTTGTTAGTTGATGATGACCGTGAACTGACTTCACTTTTGAAAGAATTGCTCGAAATGGAAGGCTTTAATGTTGTGGTTGCTTACGACGGTGAGCAGGCATTAGAGAAAGTTGATAACACTATCGATCTGTTGTTGCTTGACGTCATGATGCCGAAGAAAAACGGCATTGAAACCCTTAAAGAATTACGCCAGCGTCATCAGACGCCAGTGATTATGTTAACCGCGCGCGGCAGTGAGCTGGATCGCGTATTGGGGCTGGAACTTGGCGCCGATGATTACCTGCCAAAGCCGTTTAATGACCGTGAACTGGTCGCACGAATTCGTGCAATGCTGCGCCGTTCCAACTGGAGCGAACAACAGCAGACCACTGAAAACAATGGTTCCCCAACGCTGGAAGTCGACGGTTTGCAGCTGAACCCGGGGCGTCAGGAAGCCAGCTTTGACGGTGAAGCGCTGGATTTAACCGGTACTGAGTTTACCCTGTTGTATTTACTGGCAAAACATCTCGGCCAGGTTGTTTCGCGTGAACATCTGAGTCAGGAAGTACTGGGGAAACGTCTGACACCGTTTGACCGCGCCATTGATATGCATATTTCGAATTTACGCCGTAAATTGCCCGATCGTCAGGACGGACATCCGTGGTTTAAAACCCTTCGCGGACGCGGTTATCTGATGGTTTCTGCTTCATGATAAACAGCCTTACGGCACGTATTTTTGCCATTTTCTGGTTCACATTAGCACTGGTGCTAATGTTGGTATTGATGGTGCCGAAACTCGATTCACGCCAGATAACGCCGTTGCTCGATAATGAACAACGGCAAGGCCTGATGATTGAACAACACGTCGAAGCTGAGCTGGTGAACGATCCGGCAAATGATTTGATGTGGTGGCGCAGGCTGTTCCGCGCGATCGACAAATGGGCGCCGCCGGGCCAGCGCTTGCTACTGGTCACCAGCGAAGGCCGGGTGATTGGCGCGCAACGCAATGAAATGCAAATTGTGCGTAACTTTATCGGGCAGTCTGATAATTCAGACCGACCGAAAAAGAAAAAATATGGCCGCGTTGAAATGGTTGGCCCGTTCTCGGTGCGTGACGGCGAAGATAACTATCAGCTCTATCTGATGCGTCCGGCCAGCAGCTCCCAGTCCGACTTCATTAACCTGATGTTTGACCGACCGTTGTTGCTGCTGATTGTCACGATGCTGATCAGCGCCCCGCTGCTGCTCTGGCTGGCGTGGAGCCTGGCGAAACCGGCGCGTAAGTTAAAAAATGCGGCGGACGACGTGGCCAGGGGAAACCTCAAACAGCATCCGGAGCTTGAAGCCGGACCGCAGGAATTTCTCGCCACAGGTGCCAGCTTCAATCAGATGGTGAGCGCTCTCGAACGCATGGTGACTGCACAGCAAAGGCTGATTTCGGACATCTCGCATGAGCTGCGCACGCCACTGACGCGCCTGCAACTGGCAACTGCGCTGATGCGTCGTCGTCACGGTGAAGGCAAAGAGCTGCAACGTATCGAAAACGAAGCGCAACGTCTTGATAGCATGATCAATGACTTACTGGTGTTATCACGTAGTCAGCATAAGAATGAGTTGTCGCGGGAAACGCTGAAGGCCAATGAGTTATGGGCCGGTGTTATTGACGACGCGCAGTTTGAAGCCGAGCAAATGGGCAAAACGCTGGAAGTGACCTCACCTCCGGGTCCGTGGAAACTCATCGGTAATGCCGCCGCGCTCGACAGTGCGCTGGAGAACATCGTGCGTAACGCCCTGCGTTATTCGCATCACCACATTGCACTGAACTTCGCTCACGACAGTGACGGGATCACCATCACCGTGGACGACGACGGTCCTGGCGTCAGTGAAACCGATCGCGAACAGATTTTCCGCCCGTTCTATCGCACCGATGAAGCACGCGATCGTGAATCTGGCGGTACCGGCCTTGGGCTGGCTATCGTCGATACGGCGGTTCAGCAGCATCGCGGTAAGGTCAGAGCCGAAGATAGCCCGCTGGGCGGCCTGAGGCTGATTATCTGGCTGCCACTGCACCAGCGTTAAGTTTCTGCTATTCTGCGTCCCTCTATCAGGGGGACGCATGCTTAACATCGTTTTATTTGAACCAGAAATCCCGCCAAATACCGGCAACATCATCCGCCTGTGTGCCAACACCGGATGTCAGCTTCACCTTATCGAACCTTTAGGTTTCGGCTGGGACGATAAACGCCTGCGCCGCGCCGGGCTGGATTACCACGAATTCGCCAGCATCAAACATCATGCGAATTATGACGCCTTTCTCACCAGCGAAAATCCGCAGCGCCTGTTCGCGCTGACCACCAAAGGTACACCTGCGCACAGCGCGGTGAGCTATCAGGACAATGATTTTCTGGTGTTTGGTCCCGAGACGCGCGGTCTTCCGGCATACATCTTAGATAATCTGCCTGCCAGTCATAAAATCCGTATTCCGATGCTCGCGGAAAGTCGCAGCATGAATCTGTCGAATGCCGTGTCTGTGGTGGTGTATGAAGCGTGGCGCCAGCTGGGATATCCGGGGGCGTTGCTGAAGGAATGAATCTGAAGGGGATAAAATAAAACGATGGCATGCACAGGCATGCCATTTTTGTGTCAGATACCGTCGCCGAATTCAAAACCCTGCACGATACCGTTGAAGTGTTGATCCATATCCATCGAAGGACGCTCGCTCTCCGGCCTGCCGACAATACGCGCGGGCACACCTGCAGCCGTGGTATGGGCGGGCACTGACTGCAAGACCACAGACCCTGCTCCAATCTTAGCCCCCACGCCGACCTCAATATTGCCGAGAATCTTCGCGCCCGCACCAATCATGACACCTTCACGAATTTTCGGATGTCGGTCACCACATGTTTTACCGGTACCACCGAGCGTAACGGATTGCAGAATAGAGACGTCGTTTTCCACTACAGCCGTTTCGCCGATAACAATACCTGTGGCGTGGTCGAGCATAATGCCGCAACCAATACGCGCCGCAGGGTGGATATCCACGCCGAAGGAAACGGAAATCTGATTCTGGAAATAAATCGCCAATGCTTTGCGGTCCTGCTTCCACAGCCAGTTGCCAATGCGATACGCCTGTAGCGCATGGAATCCTTTCAGATAAAGCAGCGGCGTGGAGTATTTATCGACGGCAGCATCGCGCTGATGCACTGCCAGAATATCGCGCGCGGCGGAGAGGATCATTTGTTCGTCGTTGCGATAGGCTTCTTCGACGACTTCACGGATCGCCATCGCAGGCATGATCGGGTTGCCCAGTTTGTTGGCCAGAATATAGCTCAACGCACTGCCCAGCGTTTCATGCTTAAGCAACGTCGCGTGGAAGAAGCTCGCCAGCATAGGTTCACACTCAGCCAGTGCTCGCGCCTCTGATTTAATGTTATTCCAGACCAGTTCTAATTCTTCTAACGACATCACTGTTCCTTACGACTTTGCAGGTTCGGATAATAAAAAGCCGCCCTGTGGGGATCTCCGACAAGGTGGCTATGCTACTTATCGCCGGTCAGTGGCTGTGTTTTTCGTCCTTGCTCGCACGGGCAAGTAAATTCGTGGCGGCTTCACGGGCATCTTTACCGCAGTATAGGACCTGGTAAATCTGTTCCGTAATAGGCATTTCAACGTTATGACGCTGCGCCAGTACCCGTACTTCTTTGGTGTTGCGATAGCCTTCAACAACCTGACCGATGGTGTTCTGCGCGGTCTGAACATCCATCCCCTGCCCCAGCATAATACCGAAGCGGCGGTTACGTGACTGGTTGTCTGTGCAGGTTAACACCAAATCACCCAGACCTGCCATGCCCATAAAGGTGGCAGGATCGGCACCCAGCGCGGTGCCGAGGCGGCTCATTTCTGCCAGACCACGGGTGATCAATGCCGTTCTGGCATTTGCACCGAAACCAATGCCGTCAGACATACCGGCACCGATGGCAATCACGTTTTTAATCGCACCGCCCAGCTGCACGCCGATGAAATCGGGGTTGCTGTAAACGCGGAAGCTTTTGCCACAGTGCAGCAGTTGCTGTAAATCGTCAGCAAAACTGGCATCCGTGGCCGCCAGAGAAATCGCCGTCGGCATTCCCGCCGCCAGCTCTTTGGCAAACGTCGGGCCAGAAACCACGGCTAACGGGATGGTATCGCCGAGTTCTTCACGCGCGACATCCTGCAACAGACGTCCGGTTTCTGCTTCCAGACCTTTGGTCGCCCATACCACACGCGCATCAGCACGCAGATGGGGTTTCAACTGACGCAACACGTCACCAAACACATGACTCGGCACGACAACCAGCACATTGCGGCTGGCCGCTAACGCGACGGACAGGTCAGTTTCGAGCAACAGATTGTCGGGGAATGGCACATCAGGAAGGAATTCCTGATTACAACGGGCGCGTTGCAAGGCGTTGATGTGGTCGGGATTGTGTCCCCACAGCACAACGGGATGGCCATTTCTGGCAAGGGTAATTGCTAAAGCGGTGCCGTACGAGCCGGCACCGATTACAGTCATTGACGCATTGACGGTTTTCATCAGGCATCCTGATGTGGTTCAGCACCTTCGGTTTCAGCTTGCTGTTGCAGATAGTTCATAAACAGCGCGTCGAAGTTGACAGGTGCCAGATTCAGTTGCGGGAAGGTACCGCGGGAAACCAGGCTGGTGATGCACTCACGGGCATACGGGAACAGAATGTTCGGGCAGTATGCACCCAGGCAATGCGCCATCTGGTTGCCATCAATACCGGAGATGCTGAAGATACCACCTTGCTGAACTTCGCACAGGAACGCAGTTTCGTCGCCCAGTGAAGACGTTACCGTTACACGCAATACGACTTCGTACACGCCTTCAGCCAGCTGGCTGGATGCGGTATCAAGATCCAGTTTCACTTCTGGCTGCCAGTCTTTCTGGAAAACCTGAGGTGCGTTTGGCGCTTCAAAAGAGATGTCTTTGGTGTAAATACGCTGGATCTCGAAAGACATCTCGGTGTTATTTTGTTCTGACATGTGAGTAGTACCCTTGAGTTAAAAGTCCTTTAAACACTTAATGAAAATACGCAGCCGCCCCGATTACCCCAGCAACGGGTCGAGACCACCGCGTGCATCAAGTGCATGTAAATCATCGCAACCGCCAACGTGCTGTCCATCGATAAAAATCTGAGGAACGGTTGAGCGACCGCTACGGGCGATCATCTTTTCACGTTTATCCGCATCGCCATCAATCGCGATTTCATCGAATGAAGCGCCTTTGCTGTTAAGCAGGGCTTTCGCACGATGGCAATAAGGACAGGTTGCCTTGGTGTAGATTTCAATTTTAGCCATGGGTTCCACCTCTAAGTCGTAGATTTTAATGCCGTTGCGATTGGGCTGAGATCTTATTTACCGCGCGCCAATGGCAGATTTTCACTGCTCCAGCCGCTGATGCCTTCTTTCAACGTGAAAACACGTTCAAAACCGGCTGCGATCAGGCCTTCTGCCGCTGTACGGGAAGTCTGGCCTGTTGCACATACCACAATAACCGGCTGCGCTTTATGTTTAGTCAGCTCACCCAGATTATTGCTTTTGATGTCTGTGGTCAGCACATTCAGGGACGTGGCGATGTGGCCTTTGCGGAACTCTTCACGCGTACGCACATCGACAACGACGGCATCTTCTTTGTTGATCAGGCGGGTTGCTTCACCACGGGTGATCTCTTTTACTTTAGAAAAACGTGTTTTAAAGGTGGTCACAATTACTGCAATCAGTAACGCAACCCACGCCAGGCTGAGAACCGGATGCGCACTGATGAATGGCATAATATCTTGCATGGGGTGTAGCAACTCCCGTCAGTTAGGGGAAAATTCAAGGCTTCAGAGTATACCTGCGCGTCGGAGCAAATACAGCCAGTAAGCACGGGCTAATGCCACAATCTGCGGCACATCCCGAAAAATTAACACGCCTTTATGATGAAAGTTAACCCTCACCTCACCCCATCTTTGATCTCTCACGGCTATTCGCCTCTCGCACTGGGGTAAAATCAGCCCGCCTGAATGCACATAGCCGCGCCTGTTTACGCCTGTTCAGCCGGCGAGGCTATTGAGCATTTCATCTTTCAAACTGAGGTCAATTGACATGTCGAGCAACAAAAAACCGATGGTTCTGGTGATTCTTGATGGTTACGGCCATCGTGAAGAACAACAAGACAACGCGATTCTGAATGCCAAAACACCGGTCATGGATAATCTTTGGGCGACCCAACCCCATACGCTGATCGCCGCATCCGGTCTGGACGTCGGCCTGCCTGACGGCCAGATGGGCAACTCCGAAGTCGGCCATGTCAATTTAGGTGCGGGTCGCATTGTGTATCAGGATTTGACCCGCCTCGATAAAGAGATCAAAGAAGGCGATTTCTTTAATAATAGCGTACTGACCGCCGCTGTTGATCGCGCCGTCAGTGCAGGCAAAGCAGTTCACATTATGGGGCTTCTCTCTGCGGGCGGCGTTCATAGTCACGAAGACCACATTATGGCCATGGTCGAACTGGCCCATCGTCGCGGCGCAAAAGCGATTTACCTGCATGCTTTCCTTGATGGCCGCGATACGCCACCGCGCAGCGCAGAATCTGCCTTAAAACGTTTCACTGAGAAATTCGCTGAGATCGGCGCAGGCCGGATTGCATCAATCGTTGGCCGTTACTACGCCATGGACCGCGATAATCGTTGGGATCGCGTACAACTTTCCTATGACCTGATGGCTGAGGCAAAAGGCGCGTTCACGGCCGATAACGCACTGGCAGGTCTGCAAGCTGCGTATGCCCGTGATGAAAATGATGAATTTGTGAAACCAACCGTATTGCAGGCTGCCGGGGAAGAAACCGCTGCGATCAACGATGGCGACGCGATGATCTTTATGAACTTCCGCGCCGACCGCGCACGCGAAATCACCCGCGCGTTCATCAGCCCGGACTTTGACGGCTTTACGCGCGAAAAAGTGATTAACTTCGGCGATTTCGTCATGCTGACCGAATATGCTGCCGACATCGACGCAGCCTGCGCGTATCCCCCTGCATCCCTGAAAAATACCCTGGGTGAATGGCTGATGGCGCACGACAAAACGCAGTTGCGCATCTCCGAAACTGAAAAATACGCACACGTGACCTTCTTCTTCAACGGCGGTATGGAAGATGCGTTTACCGGCGAAGACCGTATCCTGGTGAAATCGCCGAACGTGGCAACTTATGATCTGCAACCGGAAATGAGCTCCGCAGAGCTCACTGACAAACTGCTGGGCGCCATTGCCAGCGGCAAATACGACGCCATTATTTGTAACTATCCGAATGGCGACATGGTCGGCCACACGGGTGTTTATGAAGCAGCCGTCAATGCGGTGGAAACGCTGGATAACTGTGTTGCGCAAGTGGTTGACGCCGTGAAAGCCGTTGGCGGCCAGCTGCTGATCACAGCTGACCACGGTAACGCAGAGCAGATGCGTGATCCGGCCACCGGTCAGGCGCACACCGCGCACACCAGCCTGCCAGTCCCGCTGATTTATGTTGGTGGCAACGCAGAGGCCGTGGAAGGCGGTAAACTGTCGGATATCGCACCTACTATGCTCTCTCTGATGGGAATGGAAATTCCGCCAGAAATGAGTGGCAAACCGCTGTTTATCGCACGCTAATTTCCTTAAAAGCCCTGAAATACAGGCGTATCTGCTCGGGCAGGTACGCCTTTTTTGTTTGTGCATCAGCCGGTTGATTAGTGTTACGATACGGCCAGGGACAGCCATATTGTCTATCATCCACGGTCGACAAGCGGAAAAAAGTTTGAGCAAATTCATTCATTTCAGCCTGATGAGAAACCGCCTTTCCGCTTCGGACAAGGTCGTATCCGCCTTCCCATCTTCAGCCTTATTGCTTTGCGCCTCTTTACTGACGCTCTCTCTTACTGCCCATGCTGATGACAATAAAGATCAGCTCAAAACCATTCAGCAAAACATCGCAGAAAAAGAGAAAAGCGTTAAACAGCAGAAACAACAACGCGGCACGCTGTTGCAACAATTGCAGGCGCAGGAAAAAACCATTGCTTCGGCCAGTTCCCAGCTTCGCAGCACACAATCGACGCTGAATACCCTTGGGAAAGATATCTCCGGGCTGACGCTGTCTATCGACAAATTGCAGAAACAGCAAAAAACGCAGGAAACCATTCTCGCCAAACAGCTCGATTCCGCATTCCGCATCGGTCAGCACAAAGGCCTGCAACTCCTTCTCAGTAGTGAAGAGAGCGAGCGCAGCGAGCGGATCCTGGCCTATTTCGGCTATCTGAATGAAGCCCGCCAGAAGACCATCGAAGAACTCAAACAAACGCGCACCACGCTCGGCGAACAGCGGGTTTCGTTAGAGTCCAAACAAACCCAGCAGAAAAGCCTGCTAGGCGAGCAGCAGACTCAGCAGCAAAAGCTTGAGCAAGCTCGCGCAGCGCGCAAACAAACGCTGACAGCGCTCGAGTCTTCTTTGCAAAAAGATGAGCAAAGCCTGACCGAACTGCGTGCCAACGAATCGAGCCTGCAAAACAAAATTGCGGCCGCTGAGCGTGCCGCAAAAGCCCGTGCTGAGAAAGAAGCGCGCGAAGCCGCCGCCGTGCGGGCGAAAGAGCAGCAAGCGAAGAAAAAAGGCTCCACCTACAAACCGACGCAAAGCGAGCAATCGCTGATGGCGCGCACCGGCGGGCTGGGAAGGCCATCCGGACAGAATATGTGGCCGGTTACCGGTTCGTTGATACACCGTTTCGGCGAACAGTTGCAGGGTGAACTACGCTGGAAAGGAATTGTAATTTCGGCACGTGAAGGCAGTGATGTGCGTGCAATTGCAGAAGGCCGCGTCATTCTGGCGGACTGGTTACAAGGCTACGGGCTCGTTGTGGTGATCGACCACGGCAGGGGTGACATGAGCCTTTACGGATATAACCAGGATGCGCTGGTCAGCGTGGGCGATCAGGTGAAAACCGGTCAGGCCATTGCCAAAGTAGGGAACAGCGGCGGACAAGGCCAGCCATCGCTGTATTTTGAAATTCGTCGTCAGGGCCAGGCCGTTAACCCACAGCCGTGGTTGGGAAGATAGCATTGCAATATAAAAAGTCCGTTTTAGCTGCCCTTTGTGGTACTGCGTTATTCGTTTGTCAGGTTCAGGCAGCGAAATTATCCATTCTGATTGATGACTTTGGTTATCGCCAGCATGAGGAAAACCAGGTACTTCAGATGCCAAAAGCGGTATCCGTGGCGATTTTCCCCAATGCACCCGATTCGCAGATGATGATGAACAAGGCCCACCAGCAGGGGCGTGAAATTCTGATCCATCTGCCGATGGCGCCGCTGAGCAAACAACCGCTAGAGAAAAATACGCTGACTCCCGGTATGAGCGCCGGGGAAGTGAAGCGCATAGTCGATCAGGCGATCGCCAACATTCCCTACGCGATTGGCATCAACAACCACATGGGCAGCGCCATGACCTCCAGCCTGACCGGTATGGAAAACGTCATGCAGGCCATGAACGCTCACAATCTGTTCTTCCTCGACAGCATGACTATCGGCAATACCAAGTCGGTCCAGGCCGCTGAGGGAACCCGTGTGAAAGTCATTAAGCGCAACGTCTTTTTAGATGATGTACAAAATGAGGCTGAAATTCGTCGTCAGTTTGAGCGCGCCATTCAACTGGCACGCAAAAATGGCTATGCCATCGCCATAGGCCATCCGCATCCCACGACGGTGAAAGTACTGCAACAAATGCTGCCGAATTTGCCTTCCGATATCGTGCTGGTGCGGCCAAGCGATCTGCTCAATGAACCAATACGCAGTTCAGCCTCTGCGGGTAAACCGCCGAAGATCACACCGGCCAAATCAGCAGCTAAAGGCATCAGCGTTTGTCGCGTGAAACATCCTGTTGCTCAGATTTATGCGGATAGCATGTTTAAAGTCATCGGTGAAAGTCTGGCGACGACGCCGGCCGTCCTGTTCATCGAGCGCCAGTATCATGCGTTGACAACGTTCCCACACATGCAGGGATCCGCGCCGGTTGAACCGGCAACAGAGATAAACCCTGGCCCAAAAAATAAATGAGAATTCAACCTATTGATAAACATGATTTTAGCACCCAAAACCAAATAGGTAGAGCTTAAAGAATTTGCCCCCTATAATGGGCGCTGCATGTTTTTGGATTCAGACTGCGCAGGGGCGCTCACAAATGGGACAAGATCGATCTAAAATTCTGCTGCTCGACAGCGGCAAAGAATGGGGAGGTGGCACTAACAGTATGTTAGAGCTGCTGAAAAGAATCGATCGGGAAAAATTTGAAATTAGCTGCTGCTTTTACAATGATTATTCGCGGGATAACGGGGAAACCATCAGCCAGATATTGAACTCGCTGAACATTCCCGTCTTCTTTATCCCGCAGGTTAAACAACCTGCCTGGGCAAAAATCACTAAAGAAGTGCTGCGTACCCTGTTTTTCTTCAGTAGTCATCTGCGTCAGAAAGCCATTTACTCCGTTGATAAAGTCTGGCGAATCAACCCCAACATTCGCAAGATCCACTCCCTGCTCGAGCTCGGCCAGTTCGACATTCTGTATATGAATAATCAGCCCAGCTCTAACGTTGAAGGGTATTATTCCACCGCAGGTTTGCCGACGGCTATTGTGCAGCATTGCCGCATTGAGCCGGTGCTGAACCGCGATGTCGTGCGCATTGTGAATAAGTTCTGCCACAGCATTATTTCTGTTTCTCAGGGCGTGCAGGAACAGTTGCTAAAGCGCGGAGTGCGCAGTGAATTATGTTTTACCGTTTTCAACGGTATTGATATCAATCAACCCTTGCCCGATGGCGCCAATATCCGTAAGGAATTGGGCGCGACCGATGAGACTTTCATCTTTGGCAGCATCGGCTCGCTGATCAACCGTAAAGCACATCATTTCACCTTGCTGGCACTGGATAAATTTAACCGGGCTTTCCCGGAAGCAAAATGGATGATGGTATTTGTCGGTGAAGGGCCAAATTTACGTCGCCTTATCCAGCAGGCTGCAAGCCTTAACATGATGGATAAAGTGGTCTTTACCGGTTTTCAAAGCAACGCTCTGGAATATCTGTCCGCGTTCGATGCCTTTATTTTAGGGTCGAAAAGCGAAGGACTGCCGCGTGTTGTTTTAGAATCGATGCTGCTGGAAACGCCGGTCATTGGCTCCAACGTAACCGGTACCGCTGAACTGGTAAAGAACGCTGAAACCGGCATGTTATTTGAGTACGGCGACGTTGAAATGCTCTTTAACCATATGAAAACACTGTATCTCAACGAGCATCTTCGTAACGAGATAGCACAGCAGGCGAACGCCAATGTTCGCGATAAATTTGCCATTGAGAAATATGTCTCTGGCGTTGAAACCGTTTTAAGCAGTGTCAAAAAGAAACAAGGCTGAACATGTTCAAATTCCTGAATTCAAAATATCGTCACATTCTTTCGCGCCACAATCTGCCTTATTCGCAGACAGTGACAGCAGGCTTGCCTGAGAACAGCGTGACGTCCGTGGTAATCCCTTCCGCGGGCGCTGACTATATTGAAGAAGCCTGTTTGTGCGCAGAATTTGCTGACAAATTTGCCACCCAGCTGCAGGAAATTGTTATCGTGACCGATCAGGACGCCAGCCAGTTCAGGCCGCTGCCGGAAAAAGTCCGCATTGTGACGCTGAACCCGGAGACAAAGTCTGGCGATTATCGCTATAAGCAAATTTATCTCAGCCGTTTGATCAAACTAATGGCTCCTTTGCAGGCCAGAACCGACGGTATTTTGATGATCGATTCTGATTTGAACTTGCTGAAGATGCCTGAAATTCAGCTGCATGAAAATCACATTTACTCGAGCTTCCGTCAGGGAAAAATGATCGCAAAACTCGACGGATGCGATCCGGCGATCATTCCGGCTTATTACAAAGACAGCGTGCGGCCTTACATCGTTGATCACGTCAACGGCGCATTCTTAGCCGCAACGCGTAAAACCTGGGAACGTTTGTGTCCGCTGTGGATTATGTTCTTCCGCGACACTTGGAATATTCTGCCTGACAATCAGCCGCCAACGGATCAATTACCGCTTGCCGCGATGCTCGATACGCTGGACATTAAAAGCGTCAATTTAGGCGACTGGATGAACTGGCCGGTGTCGAAGAAAATTGGTGGCACGCCGTCAATTATCCCCAAAGAAGTGATTGGCGCACACGGTGGTTTCCCGCTGACTGAATGGCAAAAGTATCTGGCCTCGCCGGATAACGAGTTATTGTTCAAGGGGCAGGATTACACGCGCAAAGTCCGTTATCTGACGGATGCTGAAAAGCAAACGGCGGATCCGGCAGTTTAAATTTTTTGCCAACCATGAACAGAAGGCCCGCTGATTTAGCGGGCCTTTGTCATTTCAGAGAATGTTACCAGTCCAGGATCACTTTTCCGGAATGGCCAGAACGCATGGCGTCGAAGCCTTTCTGGAAGTCATCAATCGGGAAATGATGAGTAATCAGTGGCGTGAGGTCTAATCCCGACTGGATCAGCGCCGCCATTTTGTACCAGGTTTCAAACATTTCACGTCCATAAATCCCTTTGATAAACAGGCCTTTGAAGATCACCTGATTCCAGTCGATCGCCATTTCAGCCGAAGGAATACCCAGCATCGCAATACGGCCACCGTGGTTCATCGCACTGAGCATGCTGCGAAAGGCGGCGGGAGCGCCTGACATTTCCAGGCCGACATCAAACCCTTCGGTCATGCCCAGCTCTTCCATCACCTCAGGCAGGCTCTGCTGGCTCACATTGACCGCCCGCGTAACGCCCATTTTGCGCGCCAGTTCCAGCCGGTATTCGTTCATGTCAGTAATGACCACGTGACGCGCGCCGACGTGTTTGCAAATGGCCGCGGCCATGATGCCGATCGGCCCTGCGCCGCTGATCAACACATCCTCGCCAACCAGATCAAACGACAGCGCGGTGTGCACCGCATTACCGAGCGGGTCGAAAATCGCGGCCAGATCATCTGAAATGTTGTCAGGTATTTTAAAAGCATTGAACGCCGGCAAAACGAGATATTCCGCAAATGCCCCCGGACGGTTAACGCCCACACCCTGCGCATTACGGCAAAGATGCGTGCGACCCCCGCGACAGTTACGGCAATGCCCGCAGGTGATGTGCCCCTCGCCGGAAACACGGTCACCCAGAGTGAAGCCTTTAACTTCCTGCCCGATCCCGACCACTTCGCCGACATACTCATGCCCGACCACCATCGGCACCGGAATAGTTTTTTGTGACCATGCGTCCCAATTATAAATATGCACATCAGTGCCGCAGATCGCCGTTTTGCGGATTTTGATCAGCAAATCGTTGTGCCCTAACTCCGGCACCGGCGCATCGGTCATCCAGATACCTTCTTCACGTTTCAGTTTTGCTAACGCTTTCATGGACACTCCTCAGGCGATCACGCCAAGTTTTTTGCCGATACGGGTGAAGGCGTCAACGGCTTGTTCGATCTGTTCCGTGGTATGCGCCGCGGACATTTGGGTACGAATCCGCGCCTGTCCCTGTGGCACCACCGGATAAAAGAAACCGGTAACGTAAATGCCTTCCTGTTGCAACTGAGCGGCGAAATCCTGCGCCAGACGCGCTTCGCCGAGCATGACCGGGATAATGGCGTGATCGGCACCGGCCAGCGTAAAGCCAGCAGTGGTCATTTTTTCGCGAAACAGTTTGGAATTGGAGAGAAGCTTCTCACGCAATTCGCTGCCTTTTTCGAGCATCGACAAAACTTCAAGAGACGCAGCAACAATCGACGGCGCCAGAGAGTTCGAGAAGAGATAGGGACGCGAGCGCTGACGCAGCCAGTCGATCACTTCCTGACGCGCCGCCGTATACCCGCCAGATGCGCCACCCAGCGCTTTGCCGAGCGTGCCGGTGATAATGTCCACGCGGCCCATGACGTCACAATATTCGTGTGTTCCCCGCCCCTCGGCGCCGACAAAGCCGACGGCATGGGAATCATCGACCATCACCAGCGCATCGAAACGCTCGGCCAGATCGCATACGCCCTTGAGGTTGGCAATCACGCCGTCCATGGAAAAGACACCGTCGGTCGCAACCAGAATGTGCCGCGCACCCTCATCTTTCGCCTGCTGTAAACGCGCTTCCAGCTCCGCCATATTGTTGTTGGCATACCGATAGCGTTTGGCTTTGCACAGACGCACACCGTCAATTATCGACGCATGATTAAGCGCATCGGAGATAATCGCATCTTCTTCACCTAACAGCGTTTCAAATAAACCGCCGTTAGCGTCGAAACAGGAGGAATACAGAATGGCATCGTCCATACCGAGAAAATCCGCCAGACGATGTTCGAGTTGTTTATGCGTATCTTGTGTGCCGCAGATAAAACGCACCGAGGCCATGCCAAAACCGTGGCTGTCGAGCCCGGCTTTCGCAGCCTGGATTAATGCGGGATGGTTCGCCAGCCCGAGATAGTTATTCGCGCAAAAATTAATGACCGGCTTACCACCGGCAACCGAAACCTCTGGCTGCTGCGGCGTGGTGAGAATGCGTTCTTCCTTAAACAATCCATCAACCCGCGCCTGATCGAGCTGGTCTTCCAATTGGCGATAAAACGAAACAGACATACAGTATTCTCCTGAAATGACTCATTCACGGAATACATTACTAATCTGTATATGAAATAACGATGAAAACGCTCACAATATCTTCATTTTGCAGCATAGTTCACGCCTTACGCCCTGAAACATAAGAATGCGTGTTATCGGACACCTTCCCAATGTGAGCTTCATAATGAAGTGTTATGATATTGCCAACTGTATAAATCACGCATGGTGCGTGATTTTAAAATGATTAAAGGTGAGTCCCATGATAATCGTCACTGGCGGCGCTGGTTTTATCGGCAGCAATATTATTAAATCGCTCAATGATATGGGATATCGCGATATTTTAGTGGTCGATAACCTGAAAGACGGCACCAAATTCGTCAATCTGGTCGATCTGGATATTGCGGATTACTGCGATAAAGAAGACTTCATCGCCAGCATCGTTGCCGGCGATGATCTGGGTGATATCGACGCAATCTTCCATGAAGGCGCGTGCTCGTCCACCACGGAGTGGGACGGCAAATACATGATGGATAACAACTATCAGTATTCGAAAGATATCCTGCATTTCTGTCTCGACCGTAGCATTCCTTTCCTGTACGCCTCTTCCGCTGCGACCTACGGCAGCCAGAGCACCAGCTTTGTTGAAGAACGTCAGTACGAGCAACCGCTGAACGTGTACGGTTACTCTAAGTTCCTGTTTGACCAGTATGTTCGTGAAATTTTGCCGCACGCTGAATCTCAGATCTGCGGTTTCCGCTACTTCAACGTTTATGGCCCACGTGAAGGTCATAAAGGCAGCATGGCCAGCGTTGCATTCCATCTGAATAACCAAATCAACGCCGGTGAGAATCCTAAATTGTTCTCTGGCAGCGAAGGGTTTAAACGTGATTTCATCTATGTAGGTGATGTGGCGGCGGTAAACCTGTGGTTCTGGCAGAACGGCGTTTCCGGTATTTTCAACTGCGGCACCGGCCGTTCAGAATCTTTCCAGGCTGTAGCGGATGCCGTCGTGGCCTATCACAAATCGGGCGACATCGAATACATTCCCTTCCCGGAAAAACTGAAAGGTCGTTACCAGTCTTTCACGCAGGCTGATATGACGGCTCTGCGTAAAGCGGGTTATGACAAGCCGTTCAAAACGGTTGCCGAAGGTGTGACGGAATACATGAGCTGGCTCAACCGCACAGTCTAAGAACCGCACACTGAGGAATGGATTAACGGTATGAAAATACTGGTAATTGGGCCGTCATGGGTCGGTGACATGATGATGTCACAAAGTCTTTACCGCACCCTGAAAGTGGCGCACCCGGACGCACAAATTGACGTGATGGCACCCGCATGGTGCCGTCCGCTGCTCGACAGAATGCCTGAAGTGAATCAGGCGCTGGCGATGCCGCTGGGTCATGGCGCACTGGAATTGGGTGAGCGCCGCCGTCTGGGCATTTCTCTTCGCAACGAACGTTATCAGCGCGCCTACGTGTTGCCCAACTCGTTCAAATCCGCGCTGGTGCCCTTCTTTGCGCGCATTCCTGCGCGCACCGGTTGGCGCGGCGAAATGCGCTACGGCCTGCTTAACGATATACGCGTGTTGGATAAGGCCGCTTTCCCCCTGATGGTTCAGCGCTACGCCGCGCTGGGATACGATGCTGCGCAAATCCGCACAGCCGCAGATCTGCCGCAGCCAATTCTGTGGCCGAAATTGCAGGTCTCTGAAGCAGAAGTCATTGCCGTTAAAAGGGCATTTTCTGTCAATAATGACCGGCCTTTAATTGGTTTTTGCCCCGGCGCAGAATTTGGCCCGGCAAAGCGTTGGCCGCATTTTCATTACGCAGCGTTAGCAGAAAAACTGATTGCCGAAGGCCAACAGGTGGTTTTGTTTGGCTCCGCCAAAGACCATGCCGCAGGCGAGCAAATTCGCCTTGCGCTGACTGAAAACGCACAGCCTTTCTGTCTTAATCTGGCCGGAAAAACCTCGCTGGATCAGGCGGTAGTGATGATTGCTGCCTGCAACGCCGTTGTCAGTAATGACTCAGGACTGATGCACGTCGCAGCTGCGCTGGATAAGCCCCTTGTTGCGCTCTACGGCCCAAGCAGTCCTGATTTCACACCACCGCTCAGCCATCAGGCAAAAGTTATCCGCCTGATCACCGGCTATCATAAAGTCCGCAAAGGTGATGCTGAAGAAGGTTATCATCAAAGCTTGATCGATATTCAGCCAGAGCAGGTGTATCAGGAACTAAACCTGTTACTGAGCACAAGGAAGGAGCAGTAATGCGGGTTCTCATCGTCAAAACATCGTCAATGGGTGACGTATTGCACACGCTTCCTGCACTGACAGATGCGTTACAGGCTATTCCGGGGATCCGCTTTGACTGGGTCGTCGAAGAAGGTTTTACGCAGATCCCTGGCTGGCATCCGGCGGTCGAACGCGTGATTCCGGTGGCCATACGACGCTGGCGAAAAAACTGGTTCGGGTCTGAAACCCGTCAGCAACGCTGTGACTTCAAACGTGAAGTTCAGTCTCAGACTTATGATGCCGTCATCGACGCACAGGGTTTGATCAAAAGCGCAGCACTGATCACCCGCGTCGCTAAAGGTGAAAAACACGGGCAGGACTGCAAAAGTGCCCGCGAGCCCTTTGCCAGCTGGTTCTACAATCATCGTCATGAAATTGATAAGAAACAGCATGCGGTTGAGCGCACCAGAGAACTGTTTGCCAAAAGTCTGGGCTATGAGAAACCCTCCGCTCAGGGTGATTACGCCATCGCGGCACGCTTCCTGTCACACCTTCCCGCTGATGCAGGTCAGTATCTGGTATTTCTCCACGCGACGACGCGTGCAGACAAACACTGGCCGGAAGCACACTGGCGGGAGTTAATCGGCATGCTCAGTGCGCAACAACTTCGCATTAAACTTCCCTGGGGCGCGGAGCACGAGTATCAGCGAGCGCTGCGTCTGGCCGAAGGTTTCCCGCACGTGGACGTTCTGCCAAAGTTAAGCTTGGAAAAAGTCGCCGAAGTACTGGCTGGCGCGAAAGCTGTCATCTCCGTCGATACCGGCTTAAGCCATCTGACTGCGGCACTGGATCGTCCTAATATCACGCTCTACGGACCCACAGATCCGGGATTAATTGGTGGTTACGGCCAAAATCAGTTCATCCTGAAAGCTGAGAAAAACTCGCTGGAAAATCTGCCGGCTGAACGCGTATTTGAGCAGCTAAATGCCGTGATGTCCGTCGAAAAGGAAACGAACTGACCATGAGCTACGTGATAATTTTTATCTTGCTGTGGCCGTTCAAAATGCTGATGAAACCTTTTCATCGACGTACCGGGCGCAATCTGGTGATCCAAACCGCTAAGATTGGGGATTTCGTTAATATTACGCCGCTCCTGAAGCATTTAAAGAAATCTGACGTACTGATCAGTAAAACGGTTTTGCCGCTGGCAGAACACGATGCAACGATTGATTCCATTTATCTGATTGAAGATTACAAAAAATCCTTACTCAGTAAGATTCGTCTCGCATTCCATTTACTCAATCGCTACGACAACGTGTATCTGCTTCAACCAAACAGCGTGAATGCTTTCTATGCCGCATTCTGTAATGCGGCGGGAAAAGCTTTTCTGATCGCATATACCCGCAAGTGGTACCACAGCATTTTTTATCAGACCGCAGATATTGTTCGCCTGCACAGAAAAACAGATTTCACTCTGGAAAGTTACCTGAAACTGGCCGACCCCGCGTTTACCGCCGATAGCTACAAAAAGCATGCTACCTGGCCATTGTGGGTTCCGGAACAAACGCTGCCAGCACTGGCAAAGAATCAGCAGATAAAAATCGGCATCAGTATTTCTGCAGGGAACAAAGCAAAAACCATTCCGACTGATGTATGGATAAAAATTCTCAATTGTCTGCACGGTTTACCTTGTCAGTTTTACGTTTTTGGCCCTGAGAATGAACAACCCTATCTCGACCAGCTCCTCGCAAAACTGACTGACAGTGAACACATTATCAGTCTGATTGGTCAGTTAAAATTACATGAAGTGCCTCATGCCATCTCGCAGATGGATGTGTATATCGCTTCTGACTCGGGTAATATTTATATCGCCGATGCCGTAGAAACGCCGGTGGTTTGCCTCGCAGGCCCTTGTGATTTGGCTGAACAACATCCGACGTTTGCGCCGTTAATTTTAACCCCGGAAGATCCAAAGCTCGCGCCGGAATCCTTTATTTTCTCAGCGCCTTATACGTTCAGACACAGCGCGGAAGAACTCTTTTCGCTCAGTGATGCACAGTTGAATCAGATACGTTCTTTTGTCATCAGCAAAACAGGTCAGGAACAGAACCATGCCTAATCAGGAATACCTGAGTTATCTTGAGCACAAAGAAGAGCTCGTTAACAATTTAGGGGTTTCAGAATTGCCGGTTGTCCATATCGCCTTCGGCATCAATAACGCGTATGCGCGCGGTATGGGCATCACTGTGTTTTCGATTCTGGAAAATAATCCTGACTTAGCTTTCCATATTCACGTGTTTGGCAGTCCGTTGGATGAAAAATCAAAATCCCGGCTTCTCGAACTGGCCATAGGTCATTCTTTAGCCATCACCTGTTATGTATTCAAAGAGTCTGCATTTGCTGATTTACCGTTAATAGGCCGCTATCCTCAGGCGATTTATTACCGCCTTTTTACCCCTTATATTCTTTCTGATGTCACATCAAAATTCTTTTACCTGGATGCTGACACATTATGTTTGGGCAGTTATAAAGAACTTCACGAAAAGGATATCAGCCGTTACACACTGGCTGCGGTAAATGACACCGAGCGGGCGCGTAACAAACTGTGCCCCCACTTAGGCCTGACCAGCGGCAACTATTTTAACTCTGGTTTTTTGTATATCAATATTCCGGTATGGATTAATAAAAAAACGACAGAGAGAATTATTCAGACGTTGGCGATTCATGGAACAGAACTCAAGTTCCCGGATCAGGATGCGCTTAACATTGCTCTTGAGCATGAAGTTTTATTGCTACCTAAAAAATACAACCTTGTCTGTGACATTATCCTCAATAAAGTGGGGAAGAAAACACCCGTTCCGGAGGATACAATCCTGATTCATTACACAGGTAAATGTAAGCCGTGGCATCGTTGGGGAATGGGTGAATTAGCCAGTCTTTATGATCAGTACTATGAGAAATCACCATGGCGTAACGTTCCTCATGACATGCCGGTTTCTTACAAAGAGATGAAACGTTATGCGCAAGCACTCTGGCACGAACGTCAATATATGAACAGCTTACGCTGGATGGTTAAGTATATGAACAGTAAGGTTTTTAGGAATCACTCTTTATGATCAGGAACTCGCTGTCAGCAATTAATAAGATATCCATGGACGATAAACTGGCTGCAATTTTCTTCCTGTTTATATCGATATCCATTTCATTTTTTATGTACTCAGGTGAGGTTACACGTAACTTTTTCTACATCATCACCTATATCGCCATTATCTATTTCATCTTCATTACCTTAAAAAAAGAAAAGAAAATCCATTTTTACCTTTTCTCATGGATTATTTTTGCATTGGGCCTCAGTAAATTACTTTGGGTAATGTTAACTACAAATGAACAGTATCCGTTAATTGCTTACCATTATCAGATCAGCGGTAAAAGGCTGATCTTGGCAGCCTTTGTCCTTTACGTGATAGAACATAATTTACACAAGTGGAAATTATCCATTCTAACGTTGCGTATTGGTGTCACAATCATGACGTTGCTTTTTATCGTTATTTCGGTTTCGCATATTGTTTTTTATTTAAAAACCGGCGAAAGAATAAAAATCAACTCTGATGCCCCCACATCCGGGGCGTATACCTTCACTATTTTCTCACTTCTGCTGATGTATAGCCTGAAGTACTATGTGCTGAAACACTACAGACTCGCCTGTCTGATTGTCATGACAATGACTTTTGCTGTACTGGCGGCAACAGAAACCCGCTCAGCCATTATGCTGTTTGTACTATTTAGTGCTGGCAGCGTTATTCTCGATTTTGCCAAAAGCTCTCATACCTCGAAAATAATTTACGGCTTCGCTATTGGTGGTTTAATTCTGGCCGGAGCTATCTCTGGACACCCTTATTACAACAGGGTGTTAGACCGTATTGATAATCTCCAAACCGAAATTACCTCCTATAATCAGGGCGACCGCAATACATCTGTTGGTGCTCGTTTTTCAATGTGGCGTGCCGGAATAGACGTATTTAAACAACATCCGCTGGGTCAGTCAGCGGATAGCCGTAACGCTCTGGCAAGCACCTTCATCAATCAGCATGAAGGCGGTAATCCGGAAGCAATCCGTAACCTGCAATTCCATCTGCACAATGACATTCTCGATACGCTCTCCTTGCAGGGGATTTTTGGCGGCATCATTATGCTGTTGTTCTTCGCGGTTTTATTGCTGTATCCCTTCAAACTGGTACCCAAAGGATACGAGTTCTTACTACTCTCGGTGCCGGTAATTTATTTCAGTCAGGGTGATACTCAGTTCTATAATCGTGAATCACCGTATTTTGTTGTGCTGGTGTTTGGTTACTTGCTGATGCTGAGAATGTGTCACCGCATTTCGTCAGAGAAAAAGTGATTTTTACGGGGAGTACGCCAAGCTGACTCCCCGTTTGCTTGTCATCCTTATCAGTGGAAATTGTGGATATGACCCCGACAACGATGCCTGAAGACATCAGGCTTAGCGCGATCATCCCCTTATACAACGCAGGGGAGATGTTCAGAAACTTTATGGATTCGTTGGTCGCGCAGACGCTGAGCAGCCTTGAAATCATCATTGTGAATGATGGTTCAACCGATAATTCCGAGCAGGTTGCACGAGAATATGCCGAAAAACATCAGCATATTACGGTCATCAGTCAGCCTAACGGTGGCGTTTCCCGTGCGCGCAATGCCGGTTTAAATATCGCCAAAGGGCGTTATGTCACCTTCCCCGATGCCGATGACATACTCAATCCGCAGATGTACCAGACGTTAATTGATATGTGTGAACAAGATGATTTAGATGTCGCACAGTGCAACGGTGAGCGTTACTTCGTCGGATCGGAAAAAGTAAAACCGATTATTCCAGTTGACCGTTTAACATCCACGGCAGTGATGGATGGTCCCACCTGGCTTAAAACGGCTCTGGCAACCAACCGCTATCTGCACGTTGTCTGGCTCGGTGTTTATCGTCTTGCGCTGATTAAGAAGCACCAGCTCTATTTTGAACCCGGTTTACATCATCAGGATATTCCCTGGACGACCGAGGTCATGTTCAACGCTCAGCGCGTAAGATATACCCAAAAAATACTTTATCGTTATTACATCCATGGGCAGTCAATCAGTAACCAGAAACGTACCGGGATGAAAAATGTTGAGTATCAGAGGCACTACCTAAAGATTGCCAAAATGCTCGATGAGCTGAATCAGCGTTACAAAAGCAAAATCAAAATCTATTCTGAGTTTCCAAGACAGGTGACCCGCGAAGCATTGACCGTGTGTCACTCCGTCCGCCGGGAACCCGATCCTGCCGCGCAAAAGGCCATGATTGACGATATCTACTCCAGCGGCACACGCCAGATAATGATGCGTAATGCGCGTGGCCCTAAGCAGTGGTGGCAATTGTTGCTGTGGCTAAAACGCCTTCACACGCTGCGCAACAAACTCGCTTAAGATGTTTCAGAAAGAGATGATTCTTTTACGTCTGTAACTGCGTTATAACTCATTCACAAACGAAGTTATTTATCTTTCTATATCAGCCAGATAAATAACTTCACAGCATTCGATTCTTCACCTAGAATCAACTCACTATCTTCTAAATCAGATAATAGAATGCCTAACTCCGAAGCCAAATATGCAGCGTTCACCCCCAGAAGAATTCTGCTGGTCAAACTCCGTCATCACGGAGATATGGTGCTGACGACGCCGGTGATAAACAGGCTCCACCAACATTATCCTGATGCTGAAATTGACGTGCTTTTATATAAAGAAACACGACCAATTCTGAGCGAACATCCTGCCCTCTCCGTTATTCATGTCATTGACAGGACATGGAAAAAACAAGGCATTCGCTATCAGCTGAAGCAGGAGTTGCTGTTACTTAAAGCCGTGCGTGCGCGGCATTATGACCTGGTCATCAACCTCGCCGATCAGTGGCGCAGTTCCCTGCTTTCGATGCTCACGGGCGCGAAGGTACGGCTGGGCTTTGACTACAAAAAACGCCGATCTTTGCTCTGGCGCGCGGGTCATACTCATCTGGTGACCACTGAAAACCACAGCAAATTGCATACTGTTGAGCAGAACATGTCGATTCTGTCCGCGCTCGGTCTTTCTGTCGAAGATGCCCAAACGTCTATGCATTATTCAGAAAGCGATAAGGCATTCTGCCAGCAGTTGCTGAAGAAGAATAAGGTCGACGGCGGATATATTGTCATTCAGCCTACCTCACGCTGGATTTTTAAATGCTGGGACGACGAAAAATTTGCCAGTGTCATCGACGGTTTAGGCGATACAGGAATGACTGTCGTCATGACGGCCGGCCCCGATAAAAAAGAGCTGGAGATGGTGCGTAAGATTCAGGATCTCACACATAATCCTCAGGTAATTTCTGTCGCTGGTCAGTTATCACTGACGCAACTGGCTGCCATGATTGACGGCGCAAAACTGTTTATTGGGGTAGATTCTGCGCCAATGCACATGGCTGCGGCGTTGAATACGCCTTGCGTCGCGTTATTCGGGCCAACGAAAATGCAGCACTGGCGTCCGTGGGGCAACAATAACACCACAATTTGGGCCGGTGATTACGCGCCGCTGCCAACGCCCGATTCCATCGATACGAAAACAAAGCAACGTTATCTGCACGCCATTCCGGTCAGCGATGTGCTGGATGCTGCCAGGAGTTATTTGCATGGCTGATGCTATGAAGACTATCAGGCTGGCGATCGTCAGGCAGAAATACCGCCCGGATGGCGGAGCCGAGCGCTTCATCTCCCGCGCGCTTGAGGCTCTGGACGATCAGAATATCGAGCTCAATATCATTACCCGTCAATGGGAAGGCAAACCCAATCCAAAGTGGAAAATTCACCTGTGTAATCCTGCAAAACAGGGTCGGGTCTCACGGGAGAAAGGCTTCGCGGTAGCAGCGCAGAAATGCTGGCAAGCCGCACAGTTCGATATCGTCCAAAGCCATGAACGTATACCGGGCTGTGATATTTTCCGCGCCGGCGATGGCGCACACCGCGTCTGGCTGGAACAGCGCGCACGGGTTATCTCCCCGGCTCAGCGCTTTCTTACGCGTCTCAGCCCGTATCATCGCTACGTGTTACGTGCCGAAGAAGAGATGTTTCACTCTGCGCAATTGAAAAAAATCATCTGTAACTCGGAGATGGTAAAGCGCGACATCATGCGGTGCTATGGTGTAGATGCTTCCCGCTTCGAGGTTATCTATAACGCCATCGATGCTGAGAAATTTACGCCTGCAACGCAAGAGCAACGCCGCACAGCGCGGGCAGAAATGTCTATCCCGGAACAGGCTGTCACACTGATTTATGTGGGATCAGGTTTTGAGCGTAAAGGGCTAAAACCTGCGATTCAGGCCATAGCGTCCAGTGACCGCTATCTCATCGTCGTCGGCCAGGATAAATCGCAGAAGAAATATGAAACTCTGGCACGCCAGCTTGGGTGTTTTGATCGCATCCGCTTTATGGGCGTGCAAAATAACGTGCTGCCTTATTATCACGCCGCTGACGGCATGATCCTGCCGACGCTGTATGACCCGTTCCCCAACGTGATCCTCGAAGCGATGGCCTGTGGTTTGCCTGTCATCACCAGCCAGACCTGTGGTGGTGCAGAGTTCATCACTGAAGGGCATGAGGGCTATGTTTGCGATGCCCTGGACGTAGCCAGACTCAATGAATATGTGAAGAAAATCCCTTCCCTTGTGGAAAATGCCGCAATGGGCCGCGCCGCCAGAGAACGCATATTGCCTTATTCACCTAAAAACCTTTCACAACAGCTGGTGGCGCTGTATCACTCGCTGCTTATCTGATGACGTTTACGCAGGCATGATGAGTCGATAGCACTTATCTGATACCATGTGCCTATCTAACCGCCGGGATTATGTTCACTCTATGAAATTGACTTTCCCTAACGCAATGCCTCATAAAAAATGAATATTTTTTACAATATAATCATATATTTAATTCAGCCATTAATTTGGATCCGTTTACTTTTACGCAGCCGTAAATCACCGGCCTACCGTAAACGTTGGGCTGAACGTTATGGCTTTTGCAAAGGTAAAGTCGTGCCTGGCGGCATCATGCTGCATTCTGTCTCCGTTGGCGAAACACTGGCGGCAATCCCTTTGGTGCGTGCATTGCGCCATCGCTATCCGTCGTTACCCATTACTGTCACAACGATGACACCGACAGGCTCCGAACGCGTTCAGTCTGCATTTGGCAAAGGCGTACATCACGTTTATCTACCCTATGATCTGGCAGGTTCGGTCAATCGCTTCCTTGATGAAGTGAACCCCAAACTGGTTATCATCATGGAAACCGAGCTGTGGCCAAACCTCATCAGCGCCCTGCATCGCCGTAAAATCCCTCTGGTCATTGCCAATGCACGTCTTTCCGCCCGCTCCGCCAGGGGTTACCAAAAACTCGGCAAATTCATTCGTACTATTTTGCAACGCATCACTCTTATTGCCGCGCAAAATCAGGAAGATGGCGAGCGTTTCCTGTCTTTAGGCCTGAAGCGCAATCAGCTCGCCGTTACCGGCAGCCTGAAATTTGATATTTCCGTCACCCCGGAGCTGGCGGCTAAAGCCATCGCACTGCGCAGCCAGTGGGCATCGCGCCGTCAGGTGTGGATTGCGACCAGTACGCACGAGGGTGAAGAAACCCTGCTGCTGGAAGCGCATAAAGAGTTACTGAAAAACCATCCCACGTTGCTGCTTATTCTGGTACCGAGACATCCGGAGCGTTTCCCGGTGGCTTGTGAACTCACCCGTAAAGCCGGTCTAGCGTTCACACAGCGCAGCACCGGTGAAGTTCCCTCCTCAGGGACACAGGTCGTTATCGGCGACACCATGGGTGAATTAATGTTGCTGTACGGAATCGCTGATTTGGCCTTCGTCGGCGGCAGTCTGGTAGAACGCGGTGGACATAACCCGCTGGAGGCTGCGGCGCATGCTATTCCGGTGTTGATGGGGCCGCACACCATCAACTTCAAAGATATTTGCGCCAAACTGGCTCAGGACGATGGTCTGATCACCGTCACTGATACCGCATCACTGGTGAAAGAGATTTCCACGCTGCTGACAGACGAAGACTATCGTCTGTACTACGGGCGTCACGCCGTTGAAGTGCTGCACCAGAACCAGGGTGCACTGCAACGACTATTGCATTTACTGGAGCCTTACCTGCCTGTCCGGGGTCATTGATGGCTGACAAAAAACGCTTATCGGTCGTACTGATTGCACGCAACGAAGCCGGTTTATTAGCCGAATGTCTGGAATCAGTCTCCTGGGCAGACGAAATCATCCTGCTGGATTCCGGCAGTGAAGACGGGACGCTGGACGTTGCGCGCGGGTTTGGTGCAAAAGTGTTTACGAATACGGACTGGCCGGGCTTTGGCAAACAGCGCCAGCTGGCGCAAAGCCATGCTACTGGCGACTACATTTTGATGATCGATGCTGATGAACGGGTATCATCTGAACTTCGCCAGTCGGTTGAAAACGTCCTTCATAATCCGCCGGAAAATACCGTGTATAGCCTTGGCCGCAGTAACTTGTTTCTCGGAAAGTTTATGCGTCACAGCGGCTGGTATCCGGATCGCGTGAACCGCCTTTATCCTGCCAATTTTCGTTATAACGATGATCTCGTTCATGAATCCCTTATGACGAAAGACGCGAATGTCGTTCCATTGCAGGGTGATTTGCTGCACCTGACCTGCCGTGATTTCTTCGCTTTTCAGCGCAAACAGCTTAGCTATGCCGAAGCCTGGGCCATACAGCGTCATCAACAGGGGCGTCGTTGCAGTTTCTTCTCGGTGATTTCTCATACGCTGGGCGCGTTTGTGAAAACCTGGATCCTGCGCGCCGGTTTTCTGGACGGCAAACAGGGGCTGATTCTGGCGGGCGTCAATGCACAGTATACTTTCAATAAATATGCTGCCCTGTGGGCACTCAGCCACCAACTGCAAAAGTGAGCCAGTATGAGCACTAAAGCGATTTATCCCGGCACTTTTGATCCGATGACTAACGGGCATCTCGATATCGTCAGCCGTGCGGCATTGATGTTCGATCACGTTATTCTGGCGATTGCCGCCAGCCCGAGCAAAAAACCGATGTTTACGCTGGAAGAACGCGTTGCGCTGGCGACACAGGTCACTTCACATCTGAAGAACGTTGAAGTCATTGGTTTCAGCGACTTAATGGCGAACTTCGCCAAAGCACAAGGGGCGAATGTGCTGGTGCGGGGCTTACGTGCAGTGTCTGATTTTGAATATGAGATGCAGCTGGCGAACATGAACCGGCACTTGCTACCTACGCTGGAAAGCGTGTTTATGATGCCGTCAAAGGAATGGTCATTTATATCTTCTTCGCTGGTGAAAGAGGTCGCCCGTCACGGCGGTGACATCACCCCGTTCCTGCCCCAGGTAGTCACGCAGGCACTGATGGAAAAAATCAGCGCCTGAGTTCATGCCTAACGCTGGCAGCGAGGGCAGAAAAAGGTGGTGCGCTGGGCATGTTTTTTGCTCTCGATCAGCGTGCCACAGACCCGGCAGGGTTCTCCTGCGCGGCCATACACCTGCAATTCCTGCGCAAAATATCCCGGTTTTCCATCCGACTGTAAAAAGTCTTTCAGCGTGGTTCCACCCTGCTCAATCGAGCGTAACAACACAGCTTTGATGGTGCTGACCAGCAACGCGGTTTCGTCACGTTTTAGTGAATGCGCGGGCCTGTCAGGGGAAATTCCGGCGACAAACAGGGATTCGCTGGCGTAGATATTCCCGACGCCGACCACCAGTTTGTTATCCATCAGCCATGGCTTAATCGGTGATTTCTTGGTGCGTGATTTTTGAAACAGATAATCCGCCGTGAAATCCTCACTTAACGGCTCAGGGCCCAGGTGGGACAGAACGTTGCTGCCTGCCAGATCGGTAGACCAAAGCCATGCGCCGAAACGACGCGGGTCGGTATAGCGCAGCACATGGCCGGTATCCATCACCAAATCGACGTGATCGTGTTTGCCCGGCTCGGTCTCTTCCGGCAATACTCGTAGACTGCCCGACATTCCCAGATGAATGATGATCCAGCCCGTGTTGAGCTCTACCAGCAGGTATTTTGCACGGCGCTGAACGCTGAGAACGGGCTGATCGCTTAACGCCAAAATTTCCGCAGAGACCGGCCAGCGTAAACGCGAATTACGCACGACGGCGTGCATAATCGTGTGGCCTTTAAGATAGGGCTCAATCCCTCTGCGGCTGGTTTCAACTTCAGGTAATTCAGGCATATCCTCTCCCGTAACAGAATCGTAATCAGAGTGTGTCGCAGACGTCGGTCTCAGGCAAACAAAAGTCATTCCGGGCCGCTATCCCGGATTTCAGGCAATAAAAAACCCGGCCGGAGCCGGGTTTTATTAATCCGCTAAAATTACTTAATTTTAGCTTCTTTGTAGATCACGTGTTGACGGACAACTGGATCGAATTTCTTCAGTTCCAATTTTTCCGGCTTCGTACGCTTGTTCTTCGTAGTGGTATAGAAGTGACCAGTACCAGCAGAAGAAACCAGCTTGATCTTCTCGCGAACACCTTTAGCCATGATTCAGTTCCTTAATACTTCTCACCGCGGGTACGCAGATCGGCCAAGACCGTCTCAATACCCTTCTTATCAATAACACGCATACCTTTAGCAGATACGCGCAGAGTTACAAAGCGCTTCTCAGCCTCAACCCAAAAACGGTGTGAGTGCAGGTTTGGCAGAAAACGGCGTTTGGTCGCGTTCATTGCGTGGGAACGGTTGTTACCGCTCACCGGGCGCTTGCCAGTAACTTGGCAGACTCGGGACATGTCTATATCTCCAAAAATCAAATCAGCTCGAGCTTCGTATAGGGTATGGCCGCCTCGTCAGGCTTTTAGAGCCCATCTCAGCAAACTCCACTGAGAACCGACTCACTGTCGTCGGGTAAAAACCATTTCATCAGGTATGAAACCTGCTGAGATAGGCTCTTAACGCCAAACCCAAGATTCTCAAAGGTGGCGTAGTATACGCTCTGTAGCGTAAGTGCTCAAGTCCCGAACAGCTAAAGATCCCAAAGGATCTTCAAAAAACGACGCTAAATCCAACCGCGTTCGGCAAAAGACACCGTTTCTCCGTGACCTACAACCAAATGGTCGAGAACACGAATTTCCAGCAGTTGGCACGCACGAATAATTTGTTCAGTCACTTTTCTGTCCATCAGGCTGGGTTCAGCCCGACCGGACGGATGATTATGCGCCAGAATTAACGCTGCCGCATTAACCTTCATCGCTCCACGAACAATTTCGCGGGGATACACTTCTACGTGCCCAATAGTACCAGCAAACATCTCCTCATGGCGAATAACCCGATGCTGGTTGTCGAGAAAAAGTACCAGAAAAACCTCCCTTTCACGAAAAACCAGCAAATTCTGCAGATATTCCCTGATAACCTCCGGGCTGAGCATGGCATTTTCAGCGCTAAGGTGTCGCAGATAGGCACGACGGGATAACTCAGAGACCGCAACAAGTTGGGCAAATTTCGCTACCCCCATGCCTTTAATACGCGACATGGCGTCAAAATCGGCCATAAGCAATTTATGTAGCGAACCGAACTCGTCGAGCAGATTCTTTGCCAGCTCCATCACATGCTGTCCTCGCGAACCAATGCGTAAATAAATCGCCAGCAGTTCCTGATCGGTCAATCCCTTCGCCCCCTGCTCTAATAATTTTTCGCGGGGTTTCAACGAATCTTGCCAGCCGCTTTGTGATTTCGTCATCTTGACTCCTTTTCGCGGCGATTGTGCCACAGCGCCAGACCTCCTGCTTTTTGGCACCATCAGCCTGCGAGACATCACGCAGAAATTTTATTCCTCCTGTTCCGCCGCATCGCCAATAGCTGTCATCATTGCGCGTTATGCTAAAATGTCGCTTCTTCAGGCTTTCAATTAATCGGACAATGATGATGACGGGACTTTCCGGCAAACATATTGTGCTCGGTATCAGCGGTGGTATCGCTGCCTATAAAGCACCAGAACTGGTACGTCGCTTACGTGAGCGGGGCGCAGAAGTGCGCGTGGTCATGACGGATGCGGCGAAATCTTTTGTGACGCCGCTGAGCCTGCAGGCCGTTTCCGGCTATCCGGTGTCTGATGACCTGCTTGATCCCGCGGCTGAAGCGGCGATGGGGCATATTGAGTTAGGCAAATGGGCGGACTTAGTGCTGATCGCTCCCGCCACGGCGGATTTACTCGCCCGCATGGCGGCCGGCATGGCCAATGACCTGCTGTCCACGGTGTGTCTGGCCACCGCAGCGCCTATTGCGGTGCTACCGGCAATGAACCAGCAAATGTATCGCGCGGCCGTCACACAGGAAAATCTGCAAAGACTTGCCGCCAGAGGCACCTTATTATGGGGCCCGGACAGTGGCAGTCAGGCCTGCGGGGATATCGGCCCGGGACGAATGCTTGATCCACTGGTGATTGTTGATATGGCGAACAGCCATTTCTCCTCGCGTAAAGATTTAGCGCATCTGAACATCATGGTGACCGCCGGTCCGACGCGCGAAGCGCTGGATCCGATACGCTTCATCAGTAATCACAGTTCAGGCAAGATGGGTTTTGCCATTGCCAAAGCCGCTGCCGACCGCGGTGCGCATGTCACGCTTATCGCCGGGCCAGTAACGCAACTTACGCCTGCCAATGTTCGCCGTATTGATGTGGAAAGCGCGCTGGAAATGCAAAAGGCCGTCCATGATTCTGTGGGCTCGCAGCATATTTTCATCTCCTGCGCCGCGGTTGCGGACTACCGTGCAGAGCTCATTGCCGATGAGAAGATCAAAAAGCAAGGTGATGAAATCACTGTGAAAATGATCAAGAACCCGGACATTGTAGCTGGCGTTGCCGCACTGAAAGAGCAGCGCCCCTACGTCGTTGGGTTTGCCGCCGAAACCCAGAATGTGGAAGAATACGCGCGGCAAAAAAGGATCCGCAAGAATCTGGATCTGATCTGCGCCAACGACGTTTCACTTGCCGGGCAAGGTTTCAATACCGATACCAATGCTCTGCATCTTTTTTGGCAGGACGGGGATAAAATCTTACCGCTCAGCGATAAGTCCCTGCTTGGTCAACGTTTATTAGAAGAGATTGTCAGCCGTTATGATGAAAAAAATCGACATTAAAATTCTCGACCCGCGCATCGGTTCGACTTTCCCTTTACCTGCCTACGCCACGCCTGGGTCCGCAGGTCTGGATTTACGCGCCTGTCTGGATGCTTCTGTTGAACTCAAACCCGGCGAAACCACACTTTTGCCAACCGGTCTGGCTATCCACATCGGTGATGCGAATCTGGCGGCGGTGATCCTGCCACGTTCCGGTCTGGGTCATAAACACGGCGTAGTTCTTGGCAATCTGGTGGGGCTTATCGACTCCGATTATCAGGGTCAGCTGATGGTTTCCGTTTGGAACCGCGGGCAGACAACGTTTGTAATCGAGCCAGGCGAGCGTATTGCTCAAATGGTCTTTGTGCCTGTCGTTCAGGCTGAATTCAATCTGGTGGAAGATTTTGACGCCAGTGAACGCGGTGAAGGTGGTTTTGGCCACTCAGGCCGTCAATAAGAACCTGTTCAGCACCGCAGATTTTGATGCGATATTAAACAGATCCTTATCACTATCAGACCGTAACAACCCAAGGGAACGAAATAAGCCGCAGGATCACAGCGATTCATGCGGCAGTTGTGCGGTTTCTCCATGATTTTAGCCGTTTTTTAGCAAGGGTCTATTCAGACATGGCAGAGAAAGAAACGACAAAAAGGAACCGGCGCGAAGAGATTTTGCAGGCGTTAGCGCAAATGCTTCAGTCCAGCGATGGCAGCCAGCGGATCACTACCGCGAAACTTGCCGCCAGCGTAGGTGTTTCGGAAGCAGCTCTTTATCGTCATTTTCCCAGTAAAACGCGGATGTTCGACAGCTTAATCGAGTTTATCGAAGACAGTCTGATCAGCCGTATCAATCTCATCCTGCAAGATGAAAAAGATACGTTAAACCGGATCCGTCTGATTTTGCTGTTGGTATTGGGGTTTGCAGAACGCAATCCTGGCCTGACACGCATTATGACCGGTCACGCATTGATGTTCGAACAAGACCGCCTGCAGGGTCGTATTAATCAGCTTTTCGAGCGGATTGAAGCGCAACTGCGTCAGGTTTTACGGGAGAAGAAAATGCGCGAAGGCAGCGGATTTACGTACGATGAAACTCTTCTTGCCAGCCAGTTACTGGCTTACTGCGAAGGTATGTTGTCACGGTTTGTGCGTTCAGAGTTCAAGTATCGTCCCACGCAGGACTTTGATACCCGCTGGCCGCTTATCTCAGCGCAGCTGCAATAGCGTTAAGCATCAGATGTTAAAAAAGGGCCGGAAGGCCCTTTTTCATTTCGGCAAAATCTTATATGCCATAGGTTTGCTGATACGCCCGCACAGCGGCCAGATGATCAGCCATTTCCGTTTTCTCTTCCAGATAGTCGATCAGATCTGCCAGCGTGATAATTGAAATCACTTTGCAGTGATAATCACGTTCTACTTCCTGAATAGCAGAGATATCCGCACGTCCGCGCTCCTGGCGATCGAGAGAAATCAATACGCCAGCCAGCGTGGCTTTATTCGCATTGATGATTTCCATAGACTCGCGGATGGCCGTCCCGGCGGTGATGACATCGTCGACCAGCATGACACGCCCCTGTAACGGACTGCCGACCAGCAAGCCACCTTCGCCGTGATCCTTGGCTTCTTTACGGTTAAAGCAATACGGCACATCGCGTTCGTGATGCTCAGCGAGCGCAACCACCGTGGTCGTCGCGATCGGGATACCTTTGTAGGCCGGGCCAAACACTAAATCGAAATCTATTTTTGAATCCATCAATGCTTCAGCATAAAAACGGCCCAGTAACGCCAGATCGCGGCCGGTATTAAACAGACCGGCATTGAAGAAGTAAGGACTGATGCGCCCGGACTTCAGGGTGAACTCGCCGAATTTTAAAACCTGCTTGTTCAGTGCGAACTCAATAAATTGGCGCTGATAGGCTTTCATTGATGGTCTCCTTGATAAGATCGTGTTTCTGACATTGTCAGCCCGCAGGCCATAAAAAAGGCGACTTCTCAGTGACATTCATAACCCCGCCTAGACGGGGTTAATTCTTACAAAACAGTCACTTAATAAATCGCATTCGGTTTAATTAGTGCTAAATAATGCTATTCGGTGGACACTATATGGACACTCTGGCAACCGGATTTAACGCAACTGCATCCTGTAAAAAGTCAGGAGCGAAGTGCGCATATGTCATAGTTTGCTGAATGGTCGCGTGTCCTAGAATCCGCTGGAGCGTGATGATATTACCTCCGTTCATCATGAAATGCGTGGCGAACGTATGGCGCAAGACATGGACAGCCTGCCCCATCGGCAAATCGGGCTTCATGGTTTTCAGCGTGGTACGCACCCTAACATAATCTGGGCGAAGCAATATTCCTGTTTTGTCCCCTTTAACAAGAGCTTCTAGGTCAGAAGAAATCGGAACAGTTCGACGTTTGCCGTTCTTCGTCTTCATGAACATCACTTTCCCCTGAATGATGTGTATGCCCTTAAGGTTGGCAACCTCTCCCCAGCGGCCGCCCGTCGCCAAACACAACAGCGCGGCTTTGCGATCATCTCCATCGAGCAGGTCAAGTAAGGTATCTATTTCGCTGGCGGTCAAAAATGACATCTCTGATTCGCCCTCTTTGAATGCCTTAATGCCGCGAATAGGATGTTCGCTGTGATACTCGCCTGCATCAATGAGCTTGGTGAACATACCGCTCATAATCGCCAGGTGACGGTTAACACTTGAGGCCTTCAAACCTTGGTTAAGCATGTGCACCCGATAGTCTTTAACCGCTTTTACAGTTAACTGGTCAGCGCGCTGCAAACCTAGTTCCTTCATCGTCTTGATGATGGCCGTTAATCGCTCCCTCTCTTTCTCACCGCGAACATGATGCTTACCGTGATGTATCCACCAAACATCCAACAGGTCAGTCAGCTTGCGCCGGTCTGCCGGTTTTTCTAGCCATTCTTTATTGTGATAGTTAACCAGGATGTGACGTTCGTAAATTTGCGCCTCGCCCTTAGTATTAAATTTCCGCCTGATCCGTTTTCCCTCGGAACCCTGCGGTCTAACGTCCACTTCATAACGACCATCGTCGAGCTTCTTAATAGACATAAGAACACCCTCCGACAAAATCATCGTCTTGGTAACAAACAGTGAAAATGTATATTTTATAAACGCTTAGCCAGATTTCTTTACGGATTGGGCTGATATTATTTGCTCTTGCCCACTTTGAGAGAGAACCGGAGCGATTTGCCCGGCTGCTGGATCCACCTCGTCATACATAAACCAATTTTGGTATTTCCTAAATCTAGGGTGTTTAAATAACTTAGTTCCGGCCTCGAAAGACATTTTCATTTTATCGAGTTCATAATTTGCATAGCTTCCGTAAGGTATCCCAACTAAATCAGTAAGTTCCCTTCTGTTAAGTCTCTCAGAATCCCTTATCAACTTAAGCTTTTCGCCTTGCGTATTTGACATATTATTCCCGTATCCGCTAATATCTTTGTGAAACAGAAACCCAGCAATCATCTAGGTGGCCTTAAGTGGTGCTGGGTGGTGGTAAGAAACCAACACGGAGGATAGCAGAATGCAAGATGATGAAAAAATTCTAGAGGCTGAACCTACTGATAAAGGTGGTTTGTCTACCCGCAAAATTGATGCCATCAAACTGGCGGCAAGCCCTTCTGACCTCCTCTCCAAAGAGGGTTTTGCGCAGTACGTCGGCAAGACTCCGAACGCTGTGGTTTGCATGGCGAAGGCCGGCAAGCTGCCAGCGTTCTATATGGTTGACCCTTTAAAGCCAGGCGGAAATGCTGAACTTTGGGTTAACCGTAAAGAGTGGGACAAATATGCTGCTCAGTTAGTCGAAAGTGCACCGGCTGAATGGCATGGCTGGAAAGACCGCTTATCAGCCGGTAAACCTAACAGGCATCGCGGCGCGAAAAATCAAGGGGTAGCGGCATGAGCAATCCAACGTGTCACTTGCGGTTAATTAATTTTGTCTTATTAGGGTGGGTTGAACATGTTTGATTTTCAGGTTTCCAACCAGCCCCATTTTAATAACGCATGCCGTGCTTTTGCAGTGCGTCACAATCTGTCAAAACTTGCTCGCAGTATTGGAATGAAAGAACAGACCCTGCGTAACAAGCTGAATCCTGATCAGGTGCATCAGCTCACGGCCATTGAAATCGCAGTGATCACTGATGTCACAGAGGATGCCACGCTGATCGATGGCTTGCTGGCACAAATGAAATGTATGCCTGCGGTTCCTGTTAATGAGCTGGCAGAGGACAACATTGCGGCCTATACGCTTCATGCAACTGCGGCTCTTGGTTCAGTGGCTGCGGGGGCTGTTTCTAAGGAACGCCACACACGCCAGGCTAAAAACGCAATTATGGAAAGCGTGAATGCTGGGATCCGCCACCTTTCGCTGATCGGTTTGGCTATCCAGGGACGCATAGATGGTTCGCCGGTGCTGGCCTCTGCCGTGGGTGCCGTCGCAAGCGTAGCCACAAACGGGATAATGTGATTATGCCGATCTCGATCGCACCGTTTTTGAAACAGCAAAGTCCTTTACGTCATTACGGCCACGGTTGCATTGAACTGCCAGGCGGAAAACGCTGGAATCCTTCATTGTCAAAAGCCACTGCCCCGCAGGCTGTTAGAAATTCTAAGCCGCTTTTAAAGCGTCTGTTTAGTTGAGGTGATTATGTTTTTAGGAAGTGAGGAACATATTCAAATAGGTAAAAAGCATCTCTCTAAAATTAAAGAGATGTTAGAACACAAAAAGAATGTAGCGCAGGAAACATTTGATACTCAGCCGCTGCATATGCGTAAGACAATTTGTTTCCATGCAGGCCTGAATCGCCGCCATGTTGAAATGAAGTTTGCAGAGTTAACGCCCACGGAAAGGCATCAAGTAGTTGCGGCGCTAAATTCTTTACTTGGTCTAACTGAGTCACTGCCAAAATTTATCAGTGAAGACGATTGCAAAATAAATATTAATCACTAACCCGAATTCAAATTAATAGGCGTAAACCCGCCGGGCATTCTTTTGCCTAAAAACAGGAGTTTCATATATGAAAGAAATGATTAATAAATCCCAACTCGGCTTTGCTGGTCTGCCTGTTGTCGGTTTTGACATGGCCTCAGCTGAGGGTGATTACACCGTTGAACTGACCTTAATGCTCAATGCCGCCCGTAATGACGAGCGCGGCAACCGTGCCAAAGTATTCGCCTCCCGCCTGGAAGCTATCGCCTGTTTCATCATTCAGCAGGAAATGACAGGAACCGAAGCTGCCGAAGCTTTACGCCAGGAAGCAACCCGCATTCAAAATGAATCGGGAGACCTGCACTAATGATGAAACACGAAGAAGCTACGCCTGAGATGGCGGAAGCAATGGCAAAGCGCGTCGATATTGATCTGGCATTCACCATTATCCCTAAAAAGAACGGTGATTTGATTCTGGCCGAGATTAAGACGGATAAGAAAACCAATACACAGTATTGCTCCACGCTCGCCGCTTTTCAGACAAAATTCGGCCTTGCGTCTGAGTTTATTCATCGTTTTGTTGATCGAGCCATTTGGGCAAAGCGCGTTACCAGCGCCGCAGCGATGCGAAATGAATTTAACCGCGCGACCGATCTCGTATTCGCAGCCATTGTAAAAATCACTCAGCAGGGGGTGATTAATGGCTGATGTAATCGACACCGCCCAGGAGCGCGCAGATCTGATCCTGGCATCTCAAATTCAAGCCGCCCGCACAAACGTAACGGGCACATCTGCAATGTTTTGCATCTCCTGCGATCAGGCTATCCCAGAAGAGCGCCGCGCAGCTCTGCCAGGAGTGGAGCTTTGCGTGTACTGCAAGGCAGCAGCAGAAATCAGCGCAAAACATTATCGGGGCAATCAATGATGATTTTTACGGTGGCTTTGTTTGCGCTCGCTCTTGTGAACGCTGGCTTTTTGGTTTCCGATATCAAAGATGGTATGTGATGCGGTTTATACCTATCCCTCCGCAAATTGAAACGCCCAAAGCCTGGGCGTTTCCCTGGAACAAACCACGCCAGGCCGTTTCTGGCCTGGAAAGACCGCTTACCCGTGACGAGTACGATCAGGGGCAAGCTGTTTTAATCAAACTAAAAACCCTTTCAACCGATCTGCAGGAAATCTTCACAGGCCGCCATAAGCACCTGCTGAAAACTCAGGGCATCCACGCCGCGAATAAATACCTGGTTTATACCCTTGCCCGCAGCATTCTGCCGCGCGTTGAAGCCGTGAATGCGGCTCACGCGATGAATGTTAATGCCTCTATGAAATTCCTGTCTGAAGCTGATACTTATCACCGCCTGCCGAGCATGAGCGATAAGCCGCTGCGCCGGTTCGCTCAGGACATCGCCGGTCAGCTCAAGGAAATCTATGAGGAACGGTGCGATCAGTTGCTTGCTGAAAATGACGGTGACAACGCCATTCTTTTTGAGCTTAAAACTCAGCTCGGGTTGTACTGTGATATTGCTGGCATGTCCCGCGCTTTCAACGTCACGCCGATGTACTGGAAGAAATACTGCAAAGGTAAATTAGATACAGTTTCAGCCATCGCCGGTATGTCCCGCCTGGTTAATCCTGACTGGTGGTTAGGCCAGTTAAAAGGCCAGCGCACCCGCTGGCGTGAGTCTTTGCTTATTGCTATCGGCAAGGTAAACCGCGACGCATCTCCGTATGCCAGCAAGCAAGCGATCCGCGAAGTACGCGCGCGCCGTTTGTCGAATCTCGACTACCTCAAAAACTGCGACCTTGAAAACATTGAGACTGGCGAGCGCATCAGCCTGATCGACAAGGTGATGGCGAGTATTTCAAACCCTGAAATTCGCCGCATGGAGTTGATGAGTACGATCGCCGGCACCGAGAAGTACGCCGCTGCAAATGGTGACGTCGGGATGTTCCTGACTATCACCACACCCTCCAAATATCACCCGACGCGCATCGTAGGCAAAGGCGATAAAAAGCGCGTTCAGCGTAATCACGCATGGGACAAAGAAGCCTATACGCCGAAAGATGCACAGCGTTACTTGTGCGGGATCTGGAGCAAAATGCGCACCGCGTTCAAGGATAACGATTTGTCTGTTTACGGGATGCGGGTGGTGGAACCACACCACGACGCGACCCCGCACTGGCACATGATGTTATTCACTAAGCCCGCTATGCGTCAGCCGGTGATCGATATCATGCGTAAATACGCCATGAGAGAAGACGGCGACGAACGCGGGGCGGCTAAGAATCGCTTTGACTGCAAACATCTAAACCGTGGCGGTGCTGCGGGATACATTGCCAAATACATCGCAAAGAACATTGACGGTTACGCGCTAGAAGGCGAGCGCGACCATGAAACCGGCGAGCTGCTAACAGACGCCGCGGCTGCTGTTACTGCCTGGGCTGCTACCTGGCGGATCCCTCAATTTCGCCCTATTGGCCTGCCTACCATGGGATCATACCGTGAGTGCCGCCGCATCCGCTCAATCAGTCTTACTGAAACCTTTGATGAAGAAGTTGAGGCCGTTCGCGCTGCTGCTGATGTCGGTGACTTTATGGCGTACATGGCAGCCCAGGGCGGCGCAAATATTCCCCGCGACGAACAGACCGTGCGTGTAGCTCGCCGCGTAGCTGCTGAGCTGAACGCCTACGATGAAGAAGTGAAAAAGGTTGTTGGCATTTTCGCGCCTCACCTT
>Ga0302174_10000019_pt1 | contig 99084 bp, 107 predicted proteins | sample I_Fen_N3_2_FD_198789 | JGI IMG/M metagenome (GOLD analysis project Ga0302174, IMG submission 198789) | Peat permafrost microbial communities from Stordalen Mire near Abisko, Sweden - I_Fen_N3_2 | ecosystem: Environmental > Terrestrial > Soil > Wetlands > Permafrost | place: Sweden: Abisko... | reverse complement strand
ACGAATCGCCACGTACGCGTGGATTGGGAACATATCAATTTTACCGACTTCGGCAGCGGTCAGGCCGGCTTCACCGGTCAGCGCGCCGAGAATATCACCGGGGCGGATTTTGGCTTTACGGCCACCGTCGATGCACAGGGTAGCCATGACAGGATCCAGCGCCACCGGCGTAGCGGCCAACGCCTGCGCAGCCGGCTGCCAGACAAAGGTCTGACGGGTGTAATCTTCCAGTGCGTGAACACGACCCATTTCCTGCGGCGTGACTAAACTGACGGCCAGACCGCTGGTGCCTGCACGGCCAGTACGGCCTACGCGGTGGATATGCACTTCAGGGTCGAACGACAGCTCGTAATTGATCACCAGACCGAGATCTTTGATGTCCAGCCCGCGCGCCGCCACGTCGGTGGCGACCAGCACGCGGCAACTGCCGTTGGAGAAACGTACCAGCACACGGTCACGGTCACGCTGTTCAAGATCGCCGTTTAGCGCCAGTGCGCTGATGCCTTTGGCGGACAGCGCATCGCAGACATCCTGACAATCGCGCTTAGTGTTACAGAACACCACGCAGGACGTGGGCTGATGCTGATACAGCACCGCTGCCAGCAGCGACAAACGCTGATGTTTGTCGGCTTCGATAAAGACCTGCTTGATATCCGCAACGTCTTCTTCGCCTTCGATTTCGACCTTCAACGGCTGACGCTGGAATTTAGAACTAATACGCTCGATGCCGTCCGGATACGTCGCGGAGAACAGCAGCGTCTGACGGGCGGGCGGCGTGTAGCTGACCACGTCTTCAATGTCTTCGCTAAAGCCCATGTCCAGCATGCGGTCGGCTTCATCCAACACCAGCACTTTCAGCTGATCCAGCTTCAGGGTGCCTTTACGCAAATGTTCCTGAATACGCCCCGGCGTCCCCACCACGATATGCGGCTGACGGACCAGTGATTCCAGCTGCGGGCCGATTGACTGGCCGCCGCAGAGGGTCAGAATCTTGATGTTCTGGGTAAAGCGAGCCAGACGACGTAACTCTTTACTCACCTGATCCGCCAGTTCGCGGGTCGGACACAATACCAGCGCCTGAGCGTAGAACTGCGCCACGGTGATACTGTTCAGCAAACCGATCCCGAATGCAGCTGTTTTGCCACTACCGGTTTTGGCTTTGGCCAGGACGTCCTGCCCCTGCAAAATGGCAGGCAGTGAAGCGGCCTGAATCGGGGTCATTTCGGTATAACCCAGTTCGGTCAGGTTAGAAAGTTGCTCAGCGGGCAGTGTCAGGGCTGAAAAGGAATGCGTGCTCAAGGCGATAACTCTTTATGTGAGGCAAAAATCGAAGCAGCGGCAGGTGGTCTGACGCCATGGTTTGGCTAAATGATAACAGAGACGCCCGCTGACTGCCTTAAACGGCAGAAAACTGGCTGAAAAAATCCCTTAGACGCCCTGCTTTGCTCCGCGACGAATTCGGCGAACCTGCTGCGCAATCGTTTTCGTTGCCCATTAATTCAGATATACTGCGCGCCGAAATTCTCATTTTTCTTCATCACAGATCTGGGTACGAAGCTATGTTAACCATTGGTACTGCACTGCGCACCGGCGCCACCCGCGTCATGTTGTTAGGCTCTGGCGAACTCGGGAAAGAAGTGGCGATTGAATGCCAGCGTCTTGGCCTGGAAGTGATCGCCGTGGATCGTTACGCCGATGCACCGGCAATGCAGGTCGCTCATCGCAGCCATGTCATTAATATGCTGGACGGCGACGCCCTGAAACAGGTTATCGAAAGCGAACGTCCTGACTTCATCGTGCCGGAAATCGAAGCTATCGCCACCAGTATGCTGGTCGAGCTGGAAAAACTGGGTCACAACGTGGTGCCTTGCGCCGAAGCCACGCGCCTGACCATGAACCGCGAAGGGATCCGTCGTCTGGCTGCCGAAACGCTGCAACTGCCGACGTCTACTTACCAGTTTGCGGATGACGAAGCCTCTTTTCGTCAGGCTGTAGACGCAATCGGTTACCCGTGCATTATCAAGCCGGTTATGAGCTCATCGGGTAAGGGCCAAAGCCTGATCCGACGCGCAGAACAGCTGCAAACCGCCTGGGATTACGCGCAGCAAGGCGGTCGTGCAGGTGGCGGTCGCGTCATTGTAGAAGGCCTGGTGAAATTTGATTTCGAGATAACTTTGCTGACCATCAGCGCCGTTGATGGCATCCACTTCTGCGCGCCAATCGGCCATCGTCAGGAAGACGGAGATTACCGGGAATCCTGGCAGCCACAGCAAATGACCGAACTGGCCCTGCAACGTGCGAAAGAGATTGCCGAAAAAGTCGTAAAAGCCCTTGGCGGCAAAGGTCTGTTTGGCGTCGAACTGTTTGTGTGCGGCGACGATGTGATCTTCAGCGAAGTTTCACCGCGCCCGCACGATACCGGCATGGTGACGCTGATTTCTCAGGATCTCTCCGAGTTTGCCCTGCACGTTCGCGCCTTTCTTGGCCTGCCGGTGGGCAATATCCGCCAGTTCGGCCCTTCCGCCTCAGCCGTTATTCTGCCTGAGCTGACCAGCAGTAACGTCACCTTCAGCGGTCTGGAAAATGCGCTGACCGGTTACAATCAGGTTCGCCTGTTCGGCAAGCCGGAAATCAGCGGAAAACGCCGTCTGGGCGTTGCGCTGGCGATTGCAGATAACGTCGAAGATGCGGTAGAACAGGCCAAACAGGCCGCCGCTGCGGTGGTCGTGAAAGGTTAATTCCTGCGAATTTCGCACAAAAAAAACCGGACGCCTGCCAAGGCTCCGGTTTTTTTTCATCACAACGTACCTGAAAGAGAACACTTTCAGGACGGGATGTTATTCGTCTTCGTCATCAAAAATGACGGTCACGCGATCGCCTTTGTGCGTTTCACGGATTTCTGCCGCAACGGTGGCAATGGCTTCGCCGCTGCTCATGCCGTTTTCCATTAACTGGCGGATACGATCGGCGGCCTGTTCTTGTTCGTTATGTGATAGTGAAGGCATACCTGTCAGCATGGGAGGTTCCTGTTGTACGTGGTGATTGTTGCAAGATAAACAACGCCCGCAGGCTGCGGGGTTGCACAGTATACGCCTTATTCATGCAAATCGCCTGTGCTGGTTTCCGGGGGCGGAATCTATGTTAGGATCGCAGGCCTGTAACGTCATTCATCGCGCCAGAGAAACTGAAACCCGTCATGCAACCCGCTTACTCCCTTGCTTTCCACCCTTTGCCGTATCAGCCGGACGCCCTGCTGACGCAGTTCGCGCCGCTTTCAGTTTTGCCGTGGGCAATGCTGCTGCATTCCGGCGCAGCGCAACATCAACACAACCGCTTCGATATTCTGGTCGCCGATCCGCTGGTCACGCTGACCACACGCGGTGTGGTCACGCAGATCTCGAGTAAGGGTACCGTGGCATCACGGAAAGAAGATCCGTTTGCGTTGCTGGAAGAACAGCTCTCCGCCTCAAAACTGCAGGCAGAAACCTCTGATGACTTTCCATTTCTGGGCGGTGCACTCGGCCTGTTTGGCTACGATTTGGGCCGCCGCGTTGAGACGCTGCCAGACATCGCGCAGCGCGACATAACGCTTCCGGACATGGCGGTCGGTATTTATGACTGGGCGCTCATTGCCGATCACCATTTACAGCGTCTGACTCTGGTGTGTCATGGCGATATTCAGGCGCGTATACGCTGGCTGGAACAGCATACGCAACCGGTGAACAGGCTGCCTTTCCACCTTGATGCGCCGTGGCAGGCCAATATGAGTCGCGAAGAATACGGCGTGAAATTCCGCCGGATTCAGGAATACATTCACAGCGGCGACTGCTATCAAATCAATCTGGCGCAACGGTTCGCCACGGCCTATCAGGGTGATGAATGGCAGGCGTTTCTGCGGCTGAATCAGGCCAACCGCGCGCCCTTCTCGGCGTTTCTGCGGTTGCCGGAAAACGCCGTGCTCAGCCTTTCTCCCGAACGCTTTATCTGGCTGAAAGACCAGCAGATACAGACGCGACCAATTAAAGGCACGCTGCCGCGCTGTGAAGATCCGGCCGAAGATGCCCGTCAGGCGGAACGTCTGGCAGCATCGGAAAAGGATCGCGCCGAGAACCTGATGATCGTCGATTTACTGCGTAATGACATTGGCCGGGTGGCGACGCCCGGCAGCGTACGGGTGCCGGAATTGTTTGTCGTCGAACCCTTCCCGGCGGTGCATCATCTGGTCAGCACGATTACCGCCGAATTACCGGCTGACTGCCATGCCAGCGCCCTGCTGCGTGCCTGTTTTCCAGGCGGCTCTATCACCGGTGCGCCAAAAGTCCGCGCGATGGAAATTATCGAAGAACTCGAACCCCAGCGCCGCAACGGTTATTGCGGCAGTATTGCTTACATCAGCTGCTGTGGCACGATGGACAGCAATATCACCATCCGCACTCTGCTGACTGAACAGGGTAAAATCTATTGCTGGGCAGGCGGCGGGATTGTGGCGGACAGTCAGGAACAGGCAGAATATCAGGAGACGTTCGATAAAATCGCCCGCATTTTGCCGCAGTTAGGAGATGCTCAGCCGTGAGTTTGCTGGAACAACACCCGCCGGTGCAGACATTTTCGCCCGCAGTGAAAGATTTCATTCTGCGCTTTCAGTTACAGCAGCCGCGCATGCCCGCGCCGCAGCTACGCGGCACCCGCCATGCAGCAGTGTTGATCCCGATTATTTGCCGCGAAGAACCCACGATTTTGCTGACCCGCCGCTCAGACAGCCTGCGCAAGCACGCCGGTCAGGTGGCGTTTCCGGGCGGAGCGGCGGATGCCACGGATGCGTCGATTATCGCCACTGCGCTGCGCGAGACGCAGGAAGAGGTCGCGATACCTCCGGAGCAGGTACATATATTAGGCACTTTAGCCCCGCAGGACAGCAGCAGCGGTTTTCAGGTCACGCCGGTGATCGGCCTGCTGCCGGTGGATGTCACCTTCCATCCGGCGGAAGATGAAGTGGCGGAAATATTCGAAATGCCGCTTCAGGAAGCTTTCGATCTGGCCCGCTACCATTCTCTGGATATTCATCGCCGTGGCACTCATCACCGGGTGTATTTATCCTGGTATCAGCAGCAATTTGTCTGGGGATTAACGGCGTCGATCATTCGTCAGCTGGCCCGGCAGGTTAAAGACTGACCTCAGTGGTTACACATCGATCACACTTTCGCATCATATAAGTTTATTTCATGCGAAAATAGACACTTTTGCCCCAAAGCCCTTTTACACTATAGATCTAGCCACAAATTCATTTGTGGCTGTCAGGGATCCCGTTCCCTGCCGTTTTCCATTACAGGAGTATTCGACGTGATTAGCGTTTTCGACATGTTCAAGGTCGGGATTGGCCCTTCCAGTTCCCATACTTTGGGCCCGATGAAAGCCGGTAAACAGTTCGCTGATGACCTGCTCGAACAGGGCATGATGCCTGCCGTTACGCGTGTCGCCGTGGACGTTTTTGGCTCCCTGTCGCTGACAGGTAAAGGCCACCACACAGATATCGCCATTATTTTAGGTCTGGCCGGTAACCAGCCTGACACCGTTGACATCGACGGCATTCCGCACTTTATCCGCGACGTTGAGCAGCGTGAGCGTTTGCCGCTCGGCACCACCCAGCACGAAGTCGATTTCCCACGTGACACCGGGATGGTGTTTCGCAGCGAGAACCTGCCGCGCCATGAAAACGCCATGCAGATCCACGCGTTTGCCGGTGACAAACTGGTGTACAGCAAAACGTATTATTCGGTTGGCGGTGGTTTTATCGTCGATGATGAGCATTTCGGCCAGCCGGTACTGGACGAAGTGTCCGTTCCGTTCAGCTTTAATTCGGCCAGTGAAATGCTGGCAAAGTGCAAAGAAAATGGCCTCTCGCTCTCCGGCTTAATGATGCAAAACGAGCTTGCACAGCACAGTAAGCAAGAGATTGAGCAATATTTCGAGAAAATCTGGCACACCATGCAGGCGTGTATCGATCGCGGTTTAAACACTGAAGGCGTGCTTCCCGGCCCGCTGCGTGTTCCGCGCCGGGCATCGGCTCTGCGCCGGATGCTGGTGTCCAACGATCAGCTGTCTAAAGACCCGATGAACGTGATCGACTGGGTGAATATGTTTGCGCTGGCGGTGAACGAAGAAAACGCCGCCGGTGGCCGCGTGGTCACTGCTCCGACTAACGGTGCCTGCGGGATTGTTCCGGCGGTGCTGGCCTATTATGACAAGTACATTCAGTCCGTCAGCCCGGATATTTATCTGCGCTATTTCCTCACCTCCGGCGCTATCGGCATTCTTTATAAGATGAACGCGTCGATTTCAGGTGCGGAAGTGGGCTGCCAGGGCGAAGTCGGCGTGGCCTGTTCAATGGCCGCCGCCGGTCTGACTGAATTACTGGGCGGCAGTCCTGAGCAGGTTTGCGTGGCGGCGGAAATCGGTATGGAGCACAATCTGGGGCTGACCTGTGATCCGGTGGCCGGTCAGGTTCAGGTGCCCTGCATCGAGCGTAATGCTATCGCGTCGGTGAAAGCCATTAACTCGGCACGCATGGCGCTGCGCCGCACCAGTGAGCCACGGGTTTCTCTCGATAAAGTGATTGAAACCATGTACGAAACGGGCAAAGACATGAACGCCAAATACCGCGAAACGTCACGCGGTGGTCTGGCGATAAAGGTGCAGTGCGACTGATATTACTGAGTTTTTCTCTTGGCGGCGTCACATTGCCAGATGATTTTTGGCCATGTGACGCACAAAATACCGCACCGGTACTATCGTGTAGCCATTAACTCTTCGCTAAGAACAACCTTTTGTATTATCAATACATAATGGATATGACACTTGCTTTATACCCCGCGGGTACGGCATGCTGATTTCCGCGTGTTTAGCCACTCAGGCTGCTTCAATAGGTTATGCCGCTCAAACGTCCAGGATTCACAGGTGTAAAATGCGTGACAACGTCACAGACAGGGATTTTCTTTCAGTTTTACACCCGATAAAGAGAAAGAGCCTGCTTCGATTTACAGCTACTATCAATAATAACAAAACGGCTGTTACGCCCAGGTAAACCCTTTATAAATGACTATTTGTGAGCCTGCACATTACACGGGATACAAGGATTAGAACGATGCTGTTCTCCCAGACCGGACTTGCGAAGTATCGCTACTATCGCCTTGCGTTGGCCGGCGCTATGGGTTTATTGACCCTTATTCTTACGCTGGGTATTCGTATTTACGAACAAAGTCGGGTTATCTCTGCGGATCAACAACGCGTGGCGATGCACACCGTTGAAAAACTCGAAAAACTCCTTGAACCGGCTTCCCAGGCCGCGCGAAAAACACCCGTTGACCCGGCGCTCACCTGTCGTGAATTACAACCTGCCATGCAGCAAACCGTGGCACGCATGCAAACCTTGCGTTCTATCACGCTGGTGACCAATGGCACAATTACCTGTTCAAGCCTAATTGGCGCGCTGGATCTGAGTTTCAGCAAAACCCTGCCGGATATCGCTCAGGGCCGAACGCGGCTGGAGCTTCGCGCAGCAAAATTAAGCAGGTTGGATATTCCTACTTTGCTGCTCTGGCAACCTGCCACGGCTGATAATCTTAACGGTGAACTGTTCGTCTATAACATCGGGATCCTGTCGAATTTCCTGCTCGAACCACAGCCTCCGTATGCGCGCCATATTGTCCTGAACGTGGTGAAGCAAAGCCTCGAATATGGCAAGAATGAAATCATGCAAAGCATGAATTTACCGCAGCGGCCGTTGCTGACCGTAAAATCACCGAACTATGATTTTTCCGTGTCAATTTATGGTGAGGAAGCGTCCGCGCTGGCCTGGTCAGAACTGGCTTCCCATCTTCCTCTTTCGGTGCTGATCAGTTTGCTGACCGCAACGGCGGTCTATTTGTTATCCGGCAGCCGGATCAGTCTGGCGTATCCGATAAGCCACGGGATTTCGCACCGCGAATTCAAAGTCTATTGTCAGCCGATTATCAACAGCGTCGATGGCCGCTGTATTGGTGTCGAAACGCTGATGCGCTGGAAGAATCGCCGACAGGAATGGGTTTCGCCCGATGTTTTTATTCCACTGGCAGAACAGCATGGGCTTATCATCGGGCTGACACGCTATCTGATTAAAACGGTTACCGATAATCTCTCCGTCTTCCCCGCCACTTCCGGTTTTTACGTCAGTATTAACGTCGCCGCGCAGCATTTTAATAATATGGAAATTGTGGATGACATCCGCAAAATCTGGCTGCCTGCGCAGCCTTCTGTCTCGTTAATGCTGGAACTGACTGAGCGCACGCGCTTGCAGGAATTGCGAGCCGCCGAGATTTCACAGTTGAAAGAGATGGGGATATTACTGGCGATCGATGATTTCGGTACCGGCCACAGTTCACTAAGTTATTTGAAAACGCTGAACCCGGACGTGCTGAAGATAGACCAGGCGTTTACCGCCTCGATTGGTACTGATGCGATCAACGCAACGGTTACCGATACTATCATCACGCTGGCGCAGCGGCTGAATCTCAAGCTGATTGCCGAAGGTGTCGAAACTCGTGAACAGGTCGATTATCTGCGTAAACGCAAAGTCGATTCCCTGCAGGGATACTATTTTGCCAGGCCGATGCCGATTGAGGTATTTCCGATCTGGCTGGCGCGTTATGAGAAATCCACCCAGGCCATGCAACCGGTTGATGAATAATCGCTGAGAGTAAGAAGCATAAAAAACGGCGACCGGAGTCGCCGTTTTAAACAGAAGTGAACCGCTATTACTGGTCTTCTTCCCAATGGTCTTCAGACTGGATTTTCGTAATCCGCACGCGCTCGATCCGATAATCTGTCACGTCGAGAATTTCAAAGTGCAACGAGGCCATTTCAATCACTTCACCTGCGACCGGCATCTGGCCAGATTTCGATAACAACAGACCCGCCAGTGACGCAAAATCATCGTCCGGGCTGACCAGCGTGTTAATGTCCAGGATCTGCTGTAACAGATGTAAATCCGTGCCACCCTTGGCTATCCAGGAATCACCGTCGGCAATCACGTCTGGCGTTTCGTCCTCGTCCGGGAATTCACCGGCAATCGCTTCCAGCACGTCCAGCGGTGTAACCAGCCCCTGAATCACACCAAATTCGTTGCTGACGACCACCAGACGGCCTTTCGCTTTACGCAGCACGGCCAGCAGATTGATGACATCCATCGTTTCCGGCACCACGATCGGTGGCGTTTTCTCGGCAAAGGCCACGATGCTTTCACCCTTTTCCAGCGCCACCAGCAGATCTTTCGCCCGCACCACGCCGATCACGTCATCCAGAGAATGACGGCAAATCGGGAACAGACTGTGCGGCGTGTCCAGCAGCTGGCTGCGGATTTCAGCCGGTGAGCGTTCGCAGTCCACCCAGGAAATCTCGGTGCGCGGCGTCATGATGCTGCGCAGCGAACGCGAGGCCAGCGTCAGTACGCCGGTTATCATGTGACGTTCTTCTTCCGCAAAAGTCTCATTGGCAGGAACGGCATCACCTGAGGGTTCATCTTCATTCTGATGCTGACGTTTCCCGCCCATCAGACGCTGAATCGCCTCTGCCGTACGTTCACGCATCGGTCGTGTGGACTGGCTTTTCAGGAAGTTACGGCGTGCAATCTGGTTGAACAATTCAATCAGAATGGAGAAACCGATCGCGGCGTACAGATAACCTTTCGGAATATGGAAACCAAAACCTTCAGCAATCAGGCTCAGACCGATCATCAGCAGGAAGCTGAGACACAGCACCACCACCGTCGGATGATTGTTCACAAAACGGGTCAGCGACTTCGACGCCAGCAGCATGACACCCATGGCAATCACCACCGCCGTCATCATGACGTACAGGTTGTTGACCATGCCAACGGCGGTAATCACCGCATCGAGTGAGAACACGGCGTCCAGCACCACAATCTGCGCCACGACCGACCAGAAGCTGGCGTAGCCGCGGTTTTGCGAACCGTGCTCTTCATGCCCCTCCAGCCGTTCGTGCAACTCCGTCGTCGCTTTGAACAGCAGGAATACCCCGCCGAGCAACAGGATCAAATCGCGTCCGGAGAAACTGAACTGCGCAATGCTAAACAGCGGCGTGGTCAGTTTGACCATCCACGAGATAAGCGACAGCAGGCCTAAACGCATAATCAGAGCTAGGGATAAGCCGATGATACGTGCTTTATCACGCTGTTTTGGTGGCAGTTTGTCCGCAAGGATGGCGATAAACACCAGGTTGTCGATACCCAGAACAATTTCCAGAACGACAAGTGTCAGCAAACCGACCCATATTGAAGGGTCCATCAAAAATTCCATTTCAGACTCCGCAATGAGTTAAAGAAAAAAGACGCAAAGAAACGCGATTCGCTGGGCAATCAGAGACCCTGCAAAGTGTTTTAGCTGTATGACTTACAGATGAAAGCGGTTTCAGTGCGGCAAAAATCAGGCCCATTGGGGCGGATTTGCCGGTAACGATGAGGTGAAAAAGCGAAGAATAGTGACGTCGGTGACAGTCCATAGGGAGGGCTGAGGCCCGGTACTCCTGTTCAATTATTTGGAAAATCACTTTATCAGGAATGATTATCGGACGAAAGTGCGATCTTTTACCTCCTGCATTATTCTGAAACATCTATGCTGTTTTATTAGGCACGTGGAAGCGTATTCACAATACGTCTTTGAATAACGGACAGTCGTCACAAAATTTATTTTTTCACACACTAAAATAAATCACGTCGCACAACCTGTTGAGGTTCTGCCGTTTTACTGTTTATCAGTGTTATCAGAAATTAACGGACATTAGTGGGTTCATTCTCACGCAGGGAACGCTCTGTCCGCCTCAGGAATAAAAACGGGCGGATATCATCATCAGCACCATTACTTATGTGCATAACTCTTAACCGAGTTAACAGAGGAGGTAGCGAGTGAGTATTGCTATTATCATCGGCACGCACGGGTCAGCAGCTGAACAGTTGTTGAAAACCGCGGAAATGATTTTAGGCGAGCAGGATAATGTCGCCTATATCGATTTCGTACCCGGCGAGAATGCCGAAACCCTGATCGAAAAGTACACGGCAAAGTTGGGTGGTTTAGACACCAGCAGCGGCGTCCTTTTCCTGGTCGACACCTGGGGTGGCAGCCCGTTTAACGCCGCCAGCCGCATTGTTGTCGATAAGGAAAATTACGAAGTTGTCACCGGTGTTAACATCCCTATGCTGGCAGAAACTTTCATGGCCCGTGATGACAACCCGTCCTTCGCAGAACTGGTTGCTATTGCAGTGGAAACCGGACGTATCGGCGTGAAAGCGCTGAAAACCCCGGAACCTGCCACAGAAGCGCCTGTCGCCGCACCGGTACCGAAAAAAGCCGCCCCGGTTCAACCTTCCGGTCCGAATGACTACATGAAAATCGGTCTTGCTCGTATTGATGACCGCTTGATCCATGGCCAGGTCGCGACCCGCTGGACCAAAGAAACCAACGTCAACCGCATTATTGTCATCAGCGATGAAGTGGCTGCCGACACCGTGCGTAAAACGTTGCTGACTCAGGTTGCTCCTCCTGGTGTTACCGCACACGTTGTCGACGTGGAGAAAGCTATCCGTGTTTACAACAACCCGAAATACGCTGGCGACCGCGTGATGTTGTTGTTCACCAACCCAACCGACGTTCTGCGTGTGGTTGACGGTGGCGTGAAGATTACATCGGTCAACATTGGTGGTATGGCATTCCGTCAGGGTAAAACCCAGGTGAATAACGCCGTGTCCGTCGACGAGAAAGATATCGAAGCATTCAAAAAACTGAATGAAAAAGGTATTGAACTTGAAGTGCGTAAAGTGTCCTCGGATTCACGTCTTAAGATGATGGATCTTATTAATAAGATGAATTAATAAGCACAGGCGTCAAACGCAGATTTTCTCAACGTTATCTGCATCTGATGTGCTTGTTTTTACTCAGCGTCCTTTGGTCATAGGAGAAGTGCAATGGAGATCACCACACTACAAATTGTGCTGATATTTATTGTTGCATGTATTGCCGGGATGGGTTCGATTCTGGATGAATTCCAGTTTCACCGTCCGTTAGTTGCCTGTACTTTGATCGGTTTTGTTCTGGGTGATGTTAAAACCGGGATCATTATCGGCGGTACGTTGGAAATGATCGCGCTTGGCTGGATGAACATCGGTGCTGCTGTTGCGCCGGATGCCGCCCTCGCCTCCATCATTTCTACCATTCTGGTTATCGCAGGCGGACAGTCTGTCGGTGCCGGTATTGCATTAGCCATCCCTCTGGCTGCAGCAGGTCAGGTATTAACCATTATCGTTCGTACTATCACCGTTGCCTTCCAGCATGCTGCTGATAAAGCCGCTGAGAAAGGAAACCTGAGCGCGATTACCTGGATCCACGTTTCGGCGCTGGTTCTGCAGGCAATGCGTATCGCTATTCCAGCCGTGATTGTTGCTGTTTCCGTGGGTACTGCCATCGTTCATGACTTGCTGGCATCGATTCCGGAAGTGGTCACCAACGGTCTGAATATTGCGGGTGGTATGATTGTCGTCGTCGGTTACGCCATGGTCATTAACATGATGCGTGCTGGCTACCTGATGCCTTTCTTCTACCTCGGTTTCGTGACTGCGGCATTCACTAACTTCAACCTGGTTGCACTGGGTGTGATTGGTGTGGTGATGGCAGTGCTTTACATCCAGTTGAGCCCGAAATACAACAAATCTGCGCAAGCAGCGGCAGCTCCGGGTGTTAACGACCTCGATAACGAATTGGATTAAGGGTGAAGGACATGGTTGATAAAACTGAAGTTAAAAAACTCACGGCAGGCGACATCCGCGGTGTGTTTATGCGCTCCAACCTTTTCCAGGGGTCATGGAACTTCGAACGTATGCAGGCTCTGGGCTTCTGTTTCTGTATGGTGCCTGCTATTCGTCGTCTCTATCCTGAAAATAACGACGATCGCAAAGCGGCAATTAAACGCCACCTGGAATTCTTCAACACCCATCCATATGTTGCCGCGCCGGTTCTGGGCGTAACGCTTGCGATGGAAGAACAGCGTGCCAACGGCGCTCCTATCGACGACGCGGCCATCAACGGCCTGAAAGTCGGTCTGATGGGTCCTCTGGCAGGTGTGGGTGACCCGATCTTCTGGGGTACTGTACGCCCGGTGTTTGCTGCGCTGGGTGCGGGTATCGCGATGACCGGGAGTCTGCTTGGGCCATTGCTGTTCTTCGTATTGTTTAATCTTGTACGCCTGCTGACCCGTTATTACGGTGTGGCTTATGGCTACAAAAAAGGTGTCGATATCGTAGGTGATATGGGCGGCGGCTTCCTGCAAAAACTGACCGAGGGGGCGTCGATTCTCGGCCTCTTTGTCATGGGGGCACTGGTTAACAAATGGACGCACGTTAACATTCCGCTGGTGGTATCGAAGATAACCGACCAAACCGGTCATACCACGGTCACTACGGTACAGACGATTCTGGACCAGCTGATGCCGGGTCTGGTGCCATTGCTGCTGACCTTCGGCTGTATGTGGCTGCTGCGTCGGAAAGTGAATGCGTTGTGGATCATCGTTGGCTTCTTCGCCATCGGGATCTTCGGTTACTGGATTGGCCTGTTAGGTCTCTGATAACCACAAGCCGGGGGATCACTCCTCCGGCTTTTTTATTGCCTGAGTTTGTCTGTTTCTGCTTTTATTTTGCTTTGCCTGTTGGCAGTACGCTGGAGTTTTTTCATGTCCGTGACCGATATCGTCCTCGCCCTCTTCACCTTCATGCTGCTGGCCTATGCCATCTACGACGAATTCATCATGGGAGCCAAAAACGGCAAAACCCGCCTCAGAGTCAATCTTCGTCGCCGCAATAAGCTCGATTCCATCATCTTCATTGGCCTGCTGGCGATCCTGCTTTACAACAATATTCAGGCCAATGGCACGCCTCTTACCAACTATTTGTTGATTGGTCTGGCGCTGGTGGCGTTCTATCTTTCTTTTATTCGCTGGCCAAAATTGCTGTTCAAGCCCAAAGGGTTTTACTTCGCCAATACCTTCATCACTTATGACAGGATCCGCAGTATGAATCTCTCAGAAGATGGTGTGCTGGTGTTTGAATTGGAACAGAAGAAGTTATTGATCCGCGTAAACGAGCTGGATGATTTAGAGAAGATTTACAAAGTGATGGTTGAAAATCAGTAGCCTGGTCTTCAACCCTGAAAGACTAAATTAAGAATTAATGCTTTCGTCATCTGGTTTGCGCTGATGCAGCCTGATGACGAAATCAGTCTCACACCCGAACGCCGTCTCAACCTTCAGATTCGCCATCACCTCTTCCGTCGCGCGCCATGCAAAAGGCGTCATCTGCAATAAATCAAACGCCTCCGGCCCGGTAAGCTGCATAGCGTAGGCGAGGGATTCCGTCGCAATACGCTCGAAGCCCTCCAGCTGTTCATCCAGCTCCGCATGCAACTGCACATCCTGATAAATCAGCCCTTTCAGCTGATACAGATGGCGCGGCCCTGGTGCAACGGTTAACACCACGCCACCCGGTTTAACAGCGCGGTACAGCTCCTGCGCCTTGCAGGGTGCGTAGATCCGCACCACGGCGTCCAGCGAGGCCTCGGCGAAGGGTAAACGATGGCTGGAAGCCACGCAAAAAGCCGCCGAATGATACCGCTTTGCCGCATAACGAATCGCGACCTTCGCTACATCCAGTCCATACACTTTCATCGCACGCGTCAGGGCTAACCGTTCTGCAATAGCCGTCGTGTAATACCCTTCCCCGCAACCGATATCGAGCAGAGCCGTCGCGCTTTGCGGCAACACTTCATCAAGGAGAGTCACCAGACGATCGCGCAGCGGCTGATAGTGGCCAGCATCAAGAAAGGCACGGCGTGACATCATCATTTCAGTACTGTCCCCCGGTTGCTTCGAGCGTTTATGCTGCACGGGCATCAGATTGACGTAGCCTTCTTTGGCATGATCAAACTGATGATTCTGCGGACAGCGCCATTGCTGGCCGGTCAGCTCAAGAGGCTGGAAACAAAGTGGACACTGATAAGTCATGCGGGAAACCTGCAAGGAAAGTCTGAGGGGCGAATATTCGCAATAATGTTAAGTCTAAAGAAGGCGACTGGTGGTTGCAACCGCTGGAAAGTCCGGCCAAAAGCCAGCTACACTGATGCCATGACCTTTCCTTAACGAGACTTGAGATGAGTGACAGCTCAGCCTTACTCCGTCAAATACCCGGTATTCTTCATGGCTTCGGTGATAAGCACACCTTGCTTCCTGCTGAGTTACAACCTTACGAATCCACCCGTCCTGCCAAGAAGCAGGTGCATGGCGTTCGGATAGTCGATGTCACTCAGCCTGGACAGGCCTGTGGCGAAGCAGACGGGTTTTTCACCTCAACGCCCGGCATTCTTCTGGCGGTATTCACGGCGGACTGTTTACCGGTGATTTTTTGCCGCAAAGATGGCAAGCAAACCGGCGTAGTCCACGCGGGCTGGCGGGGTCTGATCGACGGGATTCTGGAACTGATGGCTGCCCGAATTAACGCGTCAGGAGATACGGCTGACTGGGTGGTGTCTATCGGCCCGGCGGCGGGTGCCTGCTGCTATGAAGTGAGTCAGGAGCTGGCGGACACGTATATGCAGCGCCTTGATTTTCCGCCTTCACTGATATCACCTATGCCGCGCCATCTGGATCTGGCCGCTATTGCCGAAGCGAAATTACGCGCGCTGGGCTTTGCCGACATCGATCACGCTGGCCGTTGCACGATATGCACACCCGATGAAACCGGCACCGGTTTCAACTACACCAGCTATCGCCGCAACAGCCATCAGCGAGAAAAAGATCCGTCGCATCCTGGCATCAGCGGACGCAATCAGCAATCCGGGATCATCATTCTCTGAATGCCGGACACAAAAAAACCCGCCTTGGCGGGTTTTTTTACAGCTGGACGCTGCTTAGATTGCAGTTACGTTAACTGCAGACGGGCCTTTCTGGCCGTCCTGGATTTCGAACTCTACGTTCTGGCCTTCAGCCAGAGTTTTGAAGCCGTTACCCTGGATTGCAGAGAAGTGTACGAACACGTCTTTGCTGCCGTCAGCAGGAGTAATGAAACCGAAACCTTTAGACTCGTTGAACCACTTAACTTGACCTTTGATCTTTGCCATCTTGAGTATTTCCTTTGGATTGTTTAAACCGCCCGTAGGCGTTACATAGACAAACTAGAGTCGTTACTGCTTGAGGCACTAAGATTAGAATCGGCAGAGAAGCGGTATTCAACGTGAACGTCTTTACTCAGAACTTCTATACTGAAAATGCCACACATATACAGAACTGTACCTCGTTTTACCCAGAAGCGTTATCACATACTCTGAATTCGATGGCAAGCCATTTTTAATCAGCGATGGACATGTCGCACATATTTGAGCCGCTTAATGGCACTTCGTGTTCAGTTAAGCTGAAATATGTTGATAGACATGCTTTTTTCTGCTTTACAGGTACAGCGGTATATCCAACAAAACAATAACGACCTGTTTCGATTATTGATCATTTAATGTAGAACCGTAAGCGTAAAAAACATCTTTATTTGAATTTTTATGGAGGATATCCCGGAAGATGGCTTACGCATCAGTCCCCTGCTGACCGCGTGCAGGATCGCCACGACCAGCCTCTCATAGGAGTCGCGGAATATTTAGACCATAAGCAATCGCAGGACGCTCCCGCTGATGTTGCTTTCAGGTTATGTGACTGGTTATGCAATAATCAAAAAGGTCATGGATGAATAAAATGGTGCAAACAAAACAAAGGAATGAAATTAATGCACCTAAACCGTGCGCCTTTACATTGGCAGGGATATTAGTGAGTGAAAAAACCGAACGGAGGATTTCAATTCAAAGCCCTTAATCCTCACATGTATATTTCATTGCCTGGCGTTGTTTACATTATAATGAATTAAAGTTTGCGACTTCGTTAAATTCACATGAAAACTGAAGAATAACCAGGCACGCTTATTCACTAATAAGATATCGATATGAATAACAATTATTAATTACCGTGATCTGCCTCGCAGATTTTATTTCCTGATGCGTAACTTCCAGGTGTTTTCTTCGACACAGCCCGCTGTTTCACGTCACGGGTATGCGTTTGCCACATTACGACAGACAAGGTGCTTCACGGCACACTATGAGTTCCCGCAGCATAAAGCCCTCTCCGCTAGGCTCAGGAAGAAGCTTTATGGTCATAAACTACATAATTCTCTGCCGGACGTGCCAATATTTTGAAACTCTGAAGAGGCATTTCATCGTCTTTTGCCATTCACTTTATAAATAATAACAAATCATTAACCCTTACCCTTAACAGGGTAAAATAAAATGCCTCTCAAGTGATAATACTTCTCATTAATCGCTGAATGAGATTTTTCCTGCCCTATAATTTGAATGAGGAATAATTTCACTCTTTGGTGATGCTCGCCCCGATTTTTAACGGCGAAAATTTGATATCCGGCGAGACGCTTTCCGAAATTGCCTGAGCTAATTCTTTCAAAGGCTGATCCAGAGATTCATCCGCTAATTCAAAAACGCCCCAGTGAATCGGCACGGCTTTGCGACAACGCAGCTCTGAAAACACGTCCACAGCCTGTTGCGGGTCCATATGTTGCGCACTCATGAACCATCTTGGTGCATAGGCACCTATCGGAATTGCCGCCAAATCAAAAGGTCCCAGACGCTGGCCAATCTTTTCAAACTGATTGCTGTAACCACTGTCGCCCGAAAAATAAAAGCGCAGTGAGGGGTGCGAGACCACCCAACCGCACCACAGCGACTGATTGCGATCCCAGGGCGTTCGCATACTCCAGTGGCGCGCAGGAACCGCAGATAATGTCAGTTCGCCGAACTGGCGCTCTTCCCACCAGTCCAGCTCTTCGACAAAATGCGCGCCCCGCTTCTCCAGCCAGCGCTTCATGCCAAGGGGCACCATAAATTGCACCTGCGGAAATCGACGCAATAATTTGCGTACGGTTACATTGTCCAGATGGTCATAATGATTATGCGAAAAAATCACCACATCGATAGGCGGCAGTTGATCAACCGGAGCAGCGACCGGCGTTTTGCGTTTCGGTCCGTAAAATCTCAACGGCGAAGCACGCTCCGACAACGCGGGATCCATCAGGATATAACATCCCGCGACGCGCAGCAGCAGACAGGCGTGGCCTAAAAACCACAACCGGTCATCCGTGCCACTGAAATCGGCGGTCTGCCACCAGTTTTCAATAAAATGATCGTAGCCCTTCTCCGGCGGCAGAGGCAGCCGCTGCGCTTTGCGTTCCTGTTGCCAGCGTTTGAAATCTCCTTGCTGACGATTATGCGGTTCGATATTGGTAAATCCGTCGGGCGTATGATGGCTTTTTGACGGATCGTAATAGGGATTTTTACCAGACATAGGACTCCTGGATGGTGCTATTTCAGGGTGAACAGCGTACGGCGCCGTCCTGCATCCAGATTAATTAGCATACTTGTCGATATCTCTACAGGCCGAAAGTGCAAAAATATGTGCAATTGCCACCACGGAGGCGTGTTAAGAAACTCTTAATAACTCTGTGCTTTACTGGAACTGTTCAAAAAGGAGGACAACGATGACCCGCAACACATTCACTTCGCGCCTGGCTCATATCTTCCAGCTACAGACACAGTACGGACGTTTGTGGCTGCGTTCGCGCTTTCGCCGGTTGACGCTGCCACCGGCCTTGAAAGTCGTGATCTTCGCCGTGACGGGCATGATGGTACTCGCACTGACAGGTACTCTGCTTCTGCTGCTTGACCTGATCACAATAGTTTTCCGGATGCTTAAACGCCCGTTTCCACGCGGTAATTTTCGCCAGGCATCCCTCATCAGAAAACCCACATAAAATAAAACCGTGCAGGGAAAACCCGGCACGGTTTACATTAAGGTGGAATGTCCCCTGAACTCAGGCAGGCATACCGCAAAGTTTGGTTAAATTTCGGGCTCCGATCATGAGGGTAGCAACATAGGATTGTCTGCGGGTCACCACTTCGACCGCAACACGCGCATCTTTATATTTGATGAGGTAAGTAGAAGGCCAGCCCTGCCGGCGCTTACCGTAGGCTTTTTCATGACTGTCGATAGCTGCATGAGCAACCACCAGATGGGAGAGAGTTTTATCACCTTTAATGATGCGCTTCATAATGGACTCCGCCTTAGACACAACTGTCAAAATGAGGAAACATTAATCACTTGATACGCATCGCTTTTATGCGACGCTTATTCGAATCACTTCTTTGCAATACTTTGTCGCAATCTGAGTATCTCTGCGCTTTTTATTCCACGCAAGCCTTACTTTCTTTACTTAGCAGGAAACAGATCATCGCCGCCCGCAGAGGCCGTATGCTTTGCGCCTGCCACTGTCCATCAGGGCTTTGAATTTCGGCAAGCCAAAGCGGATCGCTCTGCAACTCTTTAAAATTTATGCTGATTTTATTGGCGCAAATAATGGGCCACGCATCGGAGGGATTGTTGCAATAATCTTTGCCTTTGACGCCGCCGTAGGGATACCACTTCTCAGGCTCTTCCCCGGTCAGTAAGGCGATACTGTGGTTTACATCACTGTCGTTTTCTTCGGACCATTTAATCATCAGTTCTTCCATCATGCAGGGCACATGCGTGGAGACTACCGGAGGATTAAGACAGATTTATGACCGGAAAGCACAAACAAAAACCCGCCTCAGAGGCGGGTCAGCAAAGCACATTAACTTTATCTTTCCGGAATAAATCCACGCAGGCTGAGAGCGGAATCCTCTTCTGCCTCTTCCACCGGCTCCGCGCCTTTGGCTCTGGCCGTCAGAATCTTGAGCAACTCTGTTTGCTGACGTTGCTGCTCGGCAATTTCCTGCAGCAATTCAATCTGCTGGTTCGCCCTGACACTGGCCCGGCTGACAAAAAACCAAACCAACAAGAATAACAGCGCTGAGAGTGCACTCAACGCCAATGAAGCCAGGCTGTTTTGGCCCATTGCGAAATCAAACATTTACGACCCTACCACTGAATGTTCTGAACACACATCTTATCACTCCCGACGAGTCTGAGAAGCGGTTCACAAAAAAACAGGGCTTTCTTATGCTGCTGACGCTTAAAAGGGGATAAAAGAGGTGATCGCGCACACACCGAGGTCAAAGTTTCCGCCCTGATCGCAATAGCTGTTCAGTGCCATCAGGTACAGACCGACACAGATAAGCAGGAAAAGAACGAATACAACAATTTTCCTGAACTTGAAAGCAGGCTTTTTCAATTTGATTGCGGGTCTCTTGTAGTTTACAGCGCGTCTGTCAGGGCTCAATGGTGGCGTCCAACATGATATGGAACAGATTTCCATAGTACGACGGAAATCTTAAACAACGATATAACGAAGCGCGCCATTTTGCACACTTGCCGCCGTGCAATAATCACGTATAGAAATCATACATTAAAATGCATAACCCTTATCAATATATCGCAAAAGCCTCATTTGATCTGTATCAAATAAAATAGCATCTCCTGATCATGCTCCCCCCCAATAATTTCACTATGTGATTTCTCAAAAAGGGATATTTTTAATCAAGGCGACATCTTATTTAAAAAGCTATCTGGAAAGCCAATAAGATGACAGCATTGAGAGAATATAAATCTCATCACAAACTCATAAACACCTGTTTACTCTGGCTGTCAGCCACACCTGCTATATTACTAACACTCCCGGCTATCATTTAATATCACCTGAAAATTAATACGGTTGACAGATACAAACACTTCAATACGGAAATTATAAAGAAAACGACTTACTAAAAAGCAATTAATTAACTCAATCAACATAAAACCCAAGAAAAATATTTCATTTTTCGCCCATTTTTATTTGAACTTCTTTGTTGAATTACCCACCTCATTAAAATATCATCCCACCGTCGAACAGTACTTCTGTCTCTTCGTTATATAAATGAAAGCATAATGGCTGGGATTATTCCCAGCTGGTTCATGCTGACTATTTTTTGTTGAGGGATTAATAAATGCATGCATGGAATAAAAAGTTCTTCGTTTCTAAAATAGCGCTGGCCTGCGCTGTTGCAGTAGCTGCACCTGCCGCGATGTCAGCTGACATCTCCGGTACCGTATACGATACCTTCTATCACGACGCATCTGTGACAGGGCATGTCGGATACCGTGGCTATACGGATAACGATGTTGCAGATAACGGTTACGTGGGCGGAGATATCAATTCTTCAATCAATAATGCTGTGGTTAACGGCGTTATTTCCACTTACTATCTGGGCTTCAATAATAATACGACCAATACGCTCAATATCACAGACACCACAGTAAACGGGATGATCAGCTCCAAATGTCAAACCAATGACTGTGGCGACGCGCGTAATGATTACGATCAGTCTCCATTACAACTGACCATTGATAATTCAACAATCAATGACACCTATGAACATTACAATTACGACGTAACTGACGCAAATAATGTTCGCGATAACGAAATTTTAAATACGTACGATTTAGGGGTGGCAGTCACTCTGGATCAAGAAAGTGATATCGTTATAAAAAATAACTCTCACGTAGCTGGCATTGCATTGTCACAAGGTTACCAGTGGGTTGATACCGACGTTAACAACAGCAATACCTTTGATAACACGCTAACTGTCAATGATTCTGTATTGACCTCTGGTTCGTATACTGAATTACAAACTTCCGGTTTTTACGGTCAGTCAGATAAACCAAGTGATTATGGTAATCTCAGTGCTACGGGTAGCGAAGTTGACGATATCGCACTTTCCGTAATAGCTGATTCTGCTGCTGATAATTCAATGAAAACAACAGCTGTTTTCAATAATTCAACGATCTCGGGCGACGTCTATTTCGAAAGCAGCTTTGATCATAATTATTATGATGGCGGCTACGACAGCAACGGTGATGGCGTACTTGATACCAACGGATGGGACGACACAGATGAACTCCATCTTACCCTGGACAATGGCAGCAAATGGGTCGGTGCAGCTATCTCCAATGTTGAAGCAGATGCTGATTTGTACGACAGAAGCATGAACAGCATCTGGCCTGGTTCTGTCGTCAACAAAACTACCGGTTACCTGGTGGGTGACAGTGTTTATCAGAGTGGTCTGTTTGACGTTGCGCTGAACAATGGTTCTGAGTGGGACACGACTAAAAGTTCCATTATTGATAATCTCACCGTTAATAATAAATCTCAGGTCAACGTTGCAGATTCCGGTTTGCTGGCTGACAACATTTCCCTGTCTGAGCAGTCAAGCCTGAAAGTTGCTGCGCATGGTATTGTTTACACCGATGCGCTGAACCTGAATTCTGGCAGTAAAGCCACCCTTACTGAGGAAACGGCAACCGTTTATGCTAACACCATCACCGTAGGAAGCGGCTCTGAACTGAACTTAGGTGCAGGTCAGGTTGATACCCACAATATGGTGCTGACTGACGATGGTACTTTCAATATCGGTAGCCGTGAATTCGTTCTGAATGCCGATATGAACAATGCCCGGGACAAAACCACCGTTGATTACGTTTACGATCGCGGCACTGTCGGCATGAACTCCGACGGACATCTGGCGGTTAACGGCTTAACTAACGGTAACTATCAGGTTCGTATTGATAACGCGACCGGTGAAGGTCGTGTTGCTGATTACCAGAATAAAGAGCTGATCCGCACTTACGGCGGCAATGCAACCTTCACGCAAGCTAACACCGCGGATTTGGGTGCCTATAAATATCAGGCAGAACAAGTTGGCGATACTGTCGTTCTGGCTAAACAAGGCATCACGTCTACCGCTAATGCAGCGCTAAGCCTGCCTTCTTCCAATGCTGCCACCTGGCACATGGAGCAAGACACGCTGAACAATCGCATGGACAGCTCACGTCACACCCAGGGTGATGACAAAGGCGGCGTCTGGGTTAACTACTTTGGCGGCCAGCAGAACGGTGATAATGGCGTTGTTGATTACGACCAGGACATCAACGGCATCATGGTAGGTTTGGATAAAGTCACTGAAGGTGGTGACGAGCGTCAATGGCTGGTCGGTATGGCAGCAAGCTTCGCAAAATCCAGCCTGTCTATGGACAATGCTGATGCGGACACTGACAGCCAGTCAGCACGGGTGTATTCCAGCCTGGACTTCAAGAATGGCGTATTCTTCGATACTTCTCTGAGCTACAGCCACTTCAGCAACTCGACTGACAGCACCATGAGTAACGGTCAGCAAGTTTCTGGCGACAGCACAACAGACGCATGGGGCTTTGGTCTGAAGGCCGGTTACGACTGGAAGTTCGCACCACAAGCTTACCTGACACCTTATGCAAGCATCACCGGCGTGTTCATCGGCGACGACGACTACAACATGAGCAACAATATGCGTGTCAGCGATCAGGCTTATGACAGCATGCGTTATGAGTTAGGTGCCAACATCGGTTATACCTTCGATCTGGGTGCAGATCAGGCTATCAGCCCTTACGCTACTCTGGCCTATGTGTATGAAGATGCCAACAACGACGCAGACATCAACGGGGACCGTATCGATAACGGCATCGATGGTTCCGCAGTTCGCGTAGGTTTAGGTGGTCAGTTCGACATGAGCAAAAACTTCACCGTTTATGCAGGTGCTAACTACCTGGGCGGCAGCGATGTTGACCAGCCTTGGGCAGCAAATCTGGGTATGAAATACCGCTGGTAATTGCTTTTAAAGCTAATGAGTTAATTCTGGCGGCCCCTTTCAGGGGCCGCTTTTTTTTGCACTCACACCCACGGCCTCAGATTAAGAATCTGCTGGAGTGACTTCTTTCGCTCAATAACTTCTACTAAGCTAATCAATATCCTGAAGCCTCAGGATTGATAATCAGAGGAGTGTTTGGGATGAGTGCTATCAAAGCCATTATTGTGTTGGCTGTGATTTACGCGATTTTCTTGTTTTCCGGCTACGGCGTTACCGTGGGCAGCAGTGAAAATGCGGCGGGATTAGGCCTCAAATGCCAGTATCTGACGGCCAGAGGGATTGTCAGTTCGCAGTACATTCATTCTGACAGCGGCGTGATTGGCGTGGCTAATTGCCCAATATTCAAACAAGTGGGCGAAGTGGTGGATAATAAATAGTTAAATTGTTTGGGATAGCGCTTTGTGATGCCCGCGCTGGCAGGCATCACAAAACCGGCAATCAGCTGTCGTGCTTGGTGAACTTCAGCTCGATGAGCGAAATGGCTTTTTGGATGGCACGCTTAGTCACCGGGTCCGCACCGGCCGGATGCTTGTTAAAATCGATACTTTTTAACTGATGAGACATTTTCTCGCGCACTTCGGCAGGCGCAATAATCTCAATCACATCTAAAATTTGCTTAATCACCAACTGGCAGGCGACCAGATCAGACTCGTATTCTTGTTCTCTGGTTAAAGCATCAGACATGGGGTGCTCCTATCATCAAGATCATTCGTAAAAATTATGGCCGCGAGGATATCACGCTGGCTGAATAAATTCTCGCTCCGGTAATTAACCCCCTCTGAGGGCTTGTTCAGCGCACAAATAAACAGCAAACAAACATCATCTTATGTTGTTAGCGTCAGATTACTTCTATGCTTACAGCTGCGGCAAAAGGAAGGAGATTCGCGATGTTCGCACTAGTGTTGACCATCTGTTATCTGGGAGGAGGCTGCGAAGATTTCGTCGTGGATGCCTTTAATACTCAGCAACAATGCACCGTAGCGATGCAACAGCAGGGACTGCGCCAGGCTGGCTGTTACCCTATCGAAGATTTTATCGACGGTTACTGGATCCCCGCCCATGACAATGCCGACTTTTAGCGCGTTGCGTAGCCTTTCACAGAGTCGATACTAATAATCTCATAAAGATTGCCAAAGTGTCCGAACAACGGTATGAATACCCTGTTAATCATTGATATTTAACCATATTGACAGGGCAGGAAATGGCAATGACGATACGTAAAACTTATGGCTGCTTTGCGAAGCTGCCTCTCGCACTTCTTCTTTCATCAAGCTTTCTCACTTCTTTTGCCAGTTACGCCGCGACCGTTCCCGCCGGTGTTGAGCTGGCGGCAAAACAAGAAATTGTCCGCAACAATGGCAGCGAGCCAGCCTCTCTTGACCCGCATAAAGTTGAGAGTGACGTTGAATTCAATATTTTGAGCGATTTGTTTACCGGGCTAATAACCATCGATAATGACGGGAATGCACAGCCTTCACTCTCCAGCAGCTGGGAATCTAAAGACAATAAAACCTGGGTATTCCATCTCCGTCAGGGCATCGTCTGGTCAGACGGAACGCCAATCACCGCGCAGGACGTGGTGTTCAGTTGGCGACGCCTGATCGACCCGAAAACGGCATCGCCTTACGAAAGCTACCTCGGCAGTATGCATGTGCTTAATGCCAACGATATTATTGGCGGCAAAAAAACGGCGGACCAGCTGGGTATCAGGGCGCTGGATAAACAAACGCTGGAAATCACCCTGGATCAGCCGCTGTCTTACTTCCTGGGCATGCTTGCGCACCCTTCCCTTTCTCCGGTCAGTCAGGCGAATGTCGAAAAGTTCGGTGATAAGTGGACACAGCCGGCGAACATGGTCAGCAGCGGCCCGTTCAAGCTCGATACCTGGACGGTGAACGAACGTATTACGGCTGTACGCAATCCGACTTACTGGGATAACGCACACACCGTCATCAATAAAGTCACTTATCTGCCCATCGCTTCCCCTACGGCGGATGTAAACCGGTTCAAATCCGGGGAAATCGATATCACCGCCACGATCCCAGCGACACTGTTTGCATCACTGAAAAAAGAGCTCGGCTCGCAGGTACATGTCAGCCCTTATCTCGCCGTTTATTACTACGCAATGAACACACAAAAACCCCCGTTCAACGATGTCCGTGTGCGTAAAGCGCTGAATCTGGCGATAGATAAATCAATCATTGCTGATAAAGTTTTAGGTCAGGGGCAAACACCTGCCTGGCATTTATCGCCCGATAACACCGGTGGGTTTACTTTCTCAAAACCCAAAGAAGCCAGCCTGACGCAAGAACAGCGTAATGAAGAAGCGAAGAAACTGCTGAAAGAAGCCGGTTTTGGTCCGGATCATCCGCTGAAATTCAATCTGCTCTACAACACGTCAGAGTCGCATCAGCGTATTGCCATTGCCGCAGCATCAATGTGGAAAAAGAATCTTGGGGTAGATGCCGTTCTCCAAAATCAGGAATGGAAAACTATGCTCGATACCATGCATCAGGGTACCTATGATGTCGTGCGTTACGCCTGGATTGCCGATTACAACGAGCCTTCTACCTTCCTGAATACCTTACGCACTGGCAACAGCGAGAACACGCCGAAGTTTACCAATTCCGCTTACGATAAAGCCCTGGATGATGCATTAAAAGCCACGGATAAAGCGGAAGTAGGAAAGGCATATCAGCGAGCGGAAGACGTGCTCACAGAACAATCTCCGGTGATCCCGCTATACCATTATGTCAGCCCGCGGCTGGTTAAGCCTTACGTTGGCGGGTTCCAGGACAGTCTGTTGAACTACATCTATACCAAAGATCTCTACGTCATTAAGCACTAAGTCCGTCCTGCCTCTTCCTGCCGAAAAACCGGAAGAGGCATCTTTTAATTTTCTGTCCTGCTTTCTCCGCCCCCTCTTTGCCGGCTGCCCGCCAGATGTTAGATTGTACGTAAATCACACAAACGGGAGCGATAATGAAATTCTCGCAAAGTGAGATACAACCACTATGGGATGAAGTTGCGCGAATCATTGGCGATGGGGTAATTCAGATGCGACATCGGGGAGAACCGCTGAGCGCAGATGCGCTGATTGGTCATCTTGAACGACAATTGGCCTGCGCAACCGGCGTACAACGCCGCATTTTACTTGGCGCTGCAATCAATATGCTTAAAACCGACCGCCGCTCCTGATTTTGAGGCAGACGCAAACCCTGTCGTCTTTTCGGGTGACAAGTCGAATATCATCAACATATTGCCTTTACTTCGATTGTGCGGCGCGGCCTTGTGCGAACAGGAAAATGCGCTGAGTAATATCATCTGCGCCAAGAATATTCCCTTTTTGCTCCAGATTTGCGCGAGCGTAAGCCACGTCGTGTGCTTGATCGACCATATTGATCACCCGGTCACGCGTAGATTTATCGAGGATTCCCAATAGTGTCGTCAGAATGGCCTGATAAGCGTTCGAGGCATAAGTCAACTGCCTTTCACGTTGTTCCAGCGCGTCAATGCGAACCATCAGGGCGTCCAATTGTTCTTGATGCGTCATAGCGGCATCCTCTTCACGGGTGGAAAATAACCGGAGACAGTGGAGAAAGCCGATCTCCGCCGGTTACTGACATTAAGTTTAGCAGAGTTGAGAAAAGTGACGCGATCCCGCTAATGCCACCAAAGTAAACCGCCCCTCAATGAGTCTTTTCCTGCCAGTTCAGATGTAACCGTGACTTATCTCAAACCGTCCATATAGGCGGGCACCCTGAGTTTTGAAGCGTTACAACGGCAGTAATTGCTTACAGACCGCCAAATGAAATCTGCCGAAGGATATGACATTTTCTGGTGCAGCACTGTAGATCTGTTAAGAAATTATTCATTCAGGGGAGAAGCGTGGGTAAGAAAACCATTTTTAGCGTAGCGATGGCAACGTTGTTGCTGGTGAGTTCATTTGCACAGGCGGCAGGATGCCTCAAAGGCGCAGTCGTTGGCGGTGTGGCCGGGCATCTTAAACATCACGCCGTGATCGGCGCCGTGGCGGGGTGTGCAATCGGCCATCATCTGGCGGAGCAGGCGAAGAAACAAAACCCTTCTGACCAAAAATAATTCATACCCTCAGGACAGACTCTGCCCTGAGGGTAGTACTCTGCTACTGCTTTTGAGAGACCACTACGCGGTTGCGGCCTTCTTTCTTGGCCTGATAGAGCGCTTCATCTGCTCTTTTCAGTGATTCTTCAGGTTTGCCCTGCTGCAGATTCCAGTACGCAACACCAAGAGAAATCGTGATGGGCCGTATGCCAGGCAATACCAGATTTTCCACGTTTTTACGCAGGCGTTCAGCAATCATTTCAGCCTCAGCCAGCTGCGCGCCCGGCAGCAGAACCAGGAATTCCTCTCCTCCCACGCGGCACAAAATATCGCTTTCACGCGCATTATGTCGAATCTGTTCAGCCAGTGACCTGATTACCTGATCGCCAGTATCATGCCCGTAGGAATCATTGATCGACTTGAAGTGATCGATATCCAGCGTTATCGCCGCAAACTGCTGACGCAGTTGCACTACTGTTTCCAGCGTCATTGCCAGCCCGCGGCGGTTGAATAAACCGGTCATCGGATCAGTCTGTGTTTCGAACTTCAGCTTGCCGATTTTTTTCTGCAACAGACTAATACCAATCAATAGAGCACGTTTTAACTGTGTCGATTCAAAATACCATGAGGGGATTTCGCGGATGTTTGTAGAAACATCGGGCTTATCCATCTCATTTGCGCTGCGCGCCAGCAGCCACAACGGTCGGGCTATTAAACGCGAGAATAACCAGACAGCCAGAAGCGTCACTAAAGCCAGTGGTGTCAGATGGCGCAGGACTTTATACATCAGGCCTTCAAGGGGTTTAAGCGTTGAGTCAGTGGGCCGTTGCGTAACAATTTCCCATCCGGACGACGGAACCACCGCGAAGCCTGCGAGCATTGCCTGCCCTGCCAGATTAGTAACCATCAGGCTGCCATTCGCATTACGTTTTACTGCGTCAGTCAACGGGCGCGGTTTCACGACTTCGCCAATACGGTTAGCATCCGGGTGATAGAGGATCCGGCGTTCATTATCGAGAACGGCAATATAGGAGCCATCGCGATAATAATGCTCACCCAGCAGTTCATTCAGAATACTTTTCTGCCGCAAATAAATGGTGCCGCCGATATAACCGAGGTATTCCCCCTGCGCATTGATGATCGGCGTGGAGATTATAATGACCAAATTTTTAGCCAGCGAGATATAGGGTTTACTGATCATCGGACGGCGCTGTTTCAGGGCTTCCAGCGCGCCAGGCGTATTCAGCGTCTGGCCCATCAGTTGCAGGCTGTCAGGCGATGTCGCAAGGATTTTCCCTTTTGCATTCGTAATCACCACCGAGTTGAAGCTGTCGGTCTGATACTTTAATCGGGCCGTTTCTGCCTGCAGGATTTTTGGATCGTCAAAGTGGCTCGCTGCGATAACACCGCTGTATGCAAGCTGCTTTTGCATGCTTTTCAGGAACTGCTCGGTGCTGGCCGCCAGTTTTGTAGCATAAACACGGTTCTCTTCGAGCGTATTGTCGATCAACAACTGACGCTGCACGCTGTAGCTGGCATAAAAACTGTTCGCCAGCGTCACGAAGGCGCTCATTACAGCTAAGCTCAGGATCAGGCGTCGAAGATCGATACGAAACAAAGAGTGGGAAAGGAGTGAGCGCAACGAGAATTCAATCCACTGTCAAAAAAGTGGCTCATATTTAACACCCGTAGCCCGGATGCACAATAAGGCTGAAAAAATAAACAGCAAGCCGCTGATTGTGAAATAAAAAAAGGGAACCCACAGGCTCCCTCTCATAACGTCAGTCAGACAGCAACTGCCTGGTGACGCTTCACTTACATATTGGCGATCATGTCGTCGGCAAACTCGCTACATTTGCGCAGCTTAGCGCCTTCCATCAGACGTTCGAAATCGTAAGTCACAGTTTTGGCAGCGATTGCGCCTTCCATGCCTTTGACGATCAGGTCTGCGGCTTCGAACCATTCCATATGACGCAGCATCAGCGCCAGGAAAATAACTTAGTCGATTGATTTATAAAAATATAATCAGGGACTAGGGGAGTGGTGAAATGAAAAAAAGCCTCTTTGCAACCCACTGATTTAATACAGTATAAATTTTGTTTTGCAGAAGGTTTTTTTCAAAAAAAACCGTCTAAGCTGTAGTTAGCTGACATAAGATCGGCAAGCCTGCAAAGGCTACAGCATTCTTCCCTTGATTCTGCCCGCCCATAAAGCGGGCTTTTTTTTCGTTCGTTTTGAGGCAAAGCAGATTTTTCCTACACGCAAGTACTGTATTCATTGATTATTATTAGCCTCATCTGTAGGTAACTACAGTTACGAAACGGAATAACCTTGGTAACTTTATCCCTTATGCCCTCCTTCCCTGGCGGGCTTTTTTTTACTTATGGAATGGCAGTCCCAATAATTTTGTCTAATCTCTAAAATGGACGATATGACTACCGTCCTGAAGTACAAGTAATGTTGATAACTTTGATACTTTGCCCGCCGTTAACGCGGGCTTTTTTTGAAAAAAAATCCAATCCCTACACCGATCCCCCACGCATAACTCAAACTTAAATCTGTTTGGGGTATCTATCTGACCTCAGGGGCATACCATAAGGGTAGCGCTAAGTTATTTGGCGCTATATGTTCTGATATTTTGCAAATGCAGACCGGCCAGCGAGCCGGTTTTTTTATTGAAGGTATGGAATTCGTTCGAAAAAAATACTAGCATTGGTCAATGCTGCGCAAGAACAGCAAGCCTGCCAAGGCCATGAATACCTACCTACTGATAGCCCGACGTTAACTCGGGCTTTTTTTTCGACTTAAATCTGACAATCAGTGCATATCAGACTACCCTTAACTCAGCTGACACAAGAGCAGCAAGCCTGTAAAGGCAAATCATTCATACCCTTACAAAAGCCCGCCTAGACAACGGGCTCTTTTTTTAAACCTGTTCACGCATAACTCAAACTTATTTCTTCTTTAGGTCTCTTTCTGAACTCAGTGACCAGCCCTGAAGTTAGAGCCAAGTTACTTAGTGCTGTGCGTAATGATGCTTTTGCAAATCCAGACCGGTCAGTACGCAGTTTTTTGAGCCTAATATTTAACAGCCTTTGAGGCGTTCTAATGCTAGTTGTATACCATCGTTCGGCTCACCATTTTTATCCATACCCTCTTCCTGAGCACGCTCTAGCCAAAAAACTATACGGCCCAGACTTACTTCCTCGCCGTTCTGTGCAAACATCAGGCAACACTCGCCAACCATTCTGCACGCCTCTCCATAAGTCGAGTTTGAATCTAGCATAACAACCCCAGTTACTATGGTAATGATACCTACCATAGTAACTGGAAATTTGGGATAAGCTCACTTTTAGCCCAAAACTCATCCAATTCTCATCTAAAAATTGTTCAATATCATCTATACGCAAGTAGTTCACAAAAGCCCGCAGGCCTGCTAAGACCAGTACTGCATCAGTAGTGAACCTCGGCTAGACAAGTTTTGACAATACCTTAAGGCAAACGCTTAAAAGTTTATAACCCAAATTTAATTCAGCTTTATGTATCTATCTGAGCCTGGTGCCCTACCATAAGGTTAGCGCTAAATTATTTGGAGCTCATATGTTCCGATGTATTTTTCAAATGCAGACCGGCCAGCGAGCCGGTATTTTTGTTAATGCAACGCACTAATACTAAATAAACAACAATTACAACAACATCAACCCATGCTGATCTAAATTATGCGCAGAACTCACTATTTTAGAATATCTCGCAGATATCCATACACTATGATAATTAAAGAGTATTGTTAATTGTCTGTTTAATTACAGACATGGGTGAATTCCCTTGAAGAATCTTTGATTGAGTTGCTCGCTCCCCAGCGGGCATTTTTTTGAATCTAGCAGTGGTAGATGATACTCGTAGCCTTTGATCACCAGTTCGTAATCAGTTAATGATTCCCCGAACAAAATGAATACGTTTTTGTCTATCTGCGACTCGAGTCCGCGTTCAAGGCTTGTCATAAGCGGTCATACCTCTCTCCGTTTAATAGTGCTTCAATCGATCGGCGAAAAAGATCTGTTTCAATTAATGATCGCTATTATCCATTACAAGAGTAAGCTCATTAAAGAGAAGTTCGCCAACATTTCGAGGCCAAAGAACATCGTAAAAATTATGCTGATTGTACTCATCGTCCTGGTGATCGTAGTCGGGCTGGTTTTGTGGGTGGTTAAATCACGCATGGATGATGTGGATAACGATTACTGATCAGCTTGAGGTTAGTTAATTAAGCGAATAATTTATAAAAATAAAAACATTGTGTTATTGCCTAAACGTAACCTTAGAAGCCTATTAGCAACCTGCTGATTTAAAGCATTTTAATTTTTTTTGTAGAAGGAGTTTTTTCTAAAAGCCGTATAAGCTAAGGTTAGTTGACATAAGATCAGCAAGCCTGCCGAGGCCATGAATACCTACCTACTGATAGCCCGACGTTAACTCGGGCTATTTTTTAAATACACGGCGTATCGTCGAAAACATCATTCCTCGCATCGTAGATGATATGCGTCACCACCCCTTGGATCACCAACTCGTCATCTGTGAATGCTTCACCGAACTCAATGAAGACTTTCTTGTCTGCCAAAGACTCGAGCCCGCGGCGCAGGATTGTCACCAATCGCCACACATCCATCTCTCCGTTGATGTGTGCCAGCAGCAGATTACCGTCGACCGGTTTGATTGCCGGGTCTATCAGCAGCATCGTGCCGGAGTTGATGTGCTTTCCGTGGTACCGTTCGGCGATGTACAGGCGAGATGCCGGGCCGGTGCAGTTACAGACTTTGTTCAGGTCGATTCGCGATTCAACGTAATCGCTTGCAGGTGATGGAAATCCCATAGTTCCTCCTTACTTTACGTAGCCCATGTTTTTCAGAAAATAGCGCTTACTCTCGTCCTCTTGGTCCGAATAGTCCCTGAAGAACCCCTGATAGTGCGTAATCCATTCATTGGCTTCACGTAATGACCAGAAGTGGTTCACCTTCGCCAACTCAGTAACAAATCGCTCAGTTGTGACTATCTGGCCTCTCTTAGGATCCAGCGTGATGCTGTTGATAAAAGCACCTTTGATGTCAGAATATTTGGGCACAAGCACCTCAGTTATTACTGTTTATACATACAGTATAATCATGTGAGTCATGGGTAGGAAAGTCCGATTAACGACATTTCTGTTATGCCTCTGATCGAAAAGGGAAGAAACTTAAGATGAGGGATGTATGTACTTGAGCCATTGGCTACTACACTGACGGGATTTTCTTCAGATAAAAAGTTTTGCGGGAATGTAAATGTCGCCTTTTAAATTTCACGAGTAGGAGTTTTCCAATCTCACTAGCGAGACATTTTTTTTCGCAGATAATTTTGGTTATGAAATTGATTAGTATCTTTTGTAAAACTTTCTTACATAAATAATTTAAATTTCAAGATAACATATACGTACCGTAGGAGTAGGATTATTGTCACAAGAATTTAAATAAAACAAAGGCTCAGAATATTGTGAAAATCACATTGATTGTGATAGTTGCTTTGGTGTTGGTGATCGGGCTAGTTTTTTGGGTGGTCAAATCAAGAATAAATGATGTGGATAATGATTACTGAGCAATAAAATCCCCTTATTATCTTTAATTATAAAAACTAATAAAATCAACGTTCATCATCATAGGAAATCCTCTTGTTGGTGAATAATGATGATTTTTATTTAAGTAAACACCATTTATTTGAGTTAACTTAACCATATTTTTTAATTTTTCTACTAAGTTAAATTCTCTCTCGTTCATGAAATGAGCGTTAGTTAGTTCTTAAATTTTAAGGTGCCTTTTCTAAATTTGTACTTTCATCTAACAAACACAACCCTTTATGATTAGATACTCTTCCGATTGAGTTAATAAGCTCGCGGTAAAGTCAAAGCTTTCTATCCCAGTAATTTCCAAATGTGAAAACTAATGTTCATTGCACGCTTGTCGCGGGATTTTTTTATGCATCAGAAAGCTTGTTGATGATAGACTGGTAACACTCTGCCTCTCGCTCATTGACGCAATGTATGCGCTTATTAGCGAAACCTTTATCAAATTCTCACGACTAATTTCGTAGCCATTTTGGCGCAAACCAAAGACAACATCCCCAAGAATCACACACATCTCGGCGTACTTTTCTGATTCGTCCATATTTTCACCTCATTATCATAACTTTGCCTAATCTTGTTAATAGGTTAGGAAAATCTGTAATGATCTGCAAGAGAAGAAATTTATATACATGGTGTGCCGTCGAAAACGCCCTATTTGCAATTATTGTTCGCTATTATAAAATGCAAGAGTGCGCTTATTAAAGAGAAACTCATCAACCGTTTTAGGTCAAAGACGTCGTGAAAATTATGCTAATAGTACTCATCGTTCTGGTGATCGTAGTCGGACTGATTTGGTGGGTGGTTAAGTCGCGGATGAACGATGTGGATAATGATTACTAATTAGAAACCATCAATATGTAAAAACCCTCCAGAGAGGGTTTTATTTCTAGCATGTGCCAATCTAAAAAATTAGTTAGCTGCTATCACTTTCATATCGTCTGACTTATCCACAATATTGATCAGCAAAATGCTCAATAATCCTTCGCCCGATGCCTTTCTCGCAGCTTCATTTCTGGCTACCAGATAGAATGGAGTCGCTACATCATAAGGCGCTTCTTCCGCAGGCTGCACAGAGAAGTTTAAAGCAGCTGTAGTGTACGCTGAACTGCAAACTATATCCCATTTTACTTCATCATGTTGAACGGACTTACACTTTGAAATCCCGTACGAGTAGGACATTTTGTTACTGACTGCGCTCATTGCATCCAACACATAATCTGGCTCACTGCCACTATTGAAATTACCGTATGCTATCCCTGCAACTAACAAGAGAGGCGCTGAACACAAAAATATCTTACTGATTTTCACTTAAAGGCACTCCGTCAACATGAATCATCACTCACAGGATTTAAGAATACTCCTAACTGCATTGCAAAGAAATGTCAGTTCATGAAAATATTTACAGAAAACTTACATTAGTCACGCAAGGAAATTATTAGCGAGGGGCTTTCGGCCATTCGATACTACCCGGCTCATTTAAATCAATACCTTTCTCAATATAGTCTTGTGCAGGAGAAGGAAATCCTGCCTGTACTTTATCTTGAAAGAAAGGGATCAGGAGCTTTATTGGCTCAGGAATTGGGTAAAAGATATTCATAATTGACGCCCACAAATACTGTTCATGCATGGGTCTTCCCCTGTTGTGGTGGCTATTGTAGGATTTTGGCTGTTCACCGAACAATGGGAGATGTCACTTGAATAATGCTGCTGTTGTCATCAAAAATTACACTTCTGCTTTTCCTGACCCCATTTCGATAACGAAGAATGATACTGTCGTTATCAGCCATTGTGACCTTGAATATCCGGGGTGGGTATGGATAACACTCCCCTCAGGCAAAGCCGGATGGGCTCCCCAACAAATATTTTCTCCCCTCAGTTCTAATGAAGTTACCTGTCTTGAAGACTACACGGCCCTTGAATTATCAGTCAGGTCCAGCGAGAAAATTACTGTCATCAAGTCTCTTAATGGCTGGTACTGGGCGCTTAAACACTCTGGAGAGTCTGGTTGGGTGCCAGAAGAATGTGTAAATCTTTTAAGTATCTAATCAACCCGGAGCACTTTCATGGACGAAAAATCCCTCTATGCTCATATCCTCAACCTGTCCGCACCGTGGCAGGTTCAGTCCCTTTCTCTTGATGAAAAATCCGGTTCTGTGACGGTCATTGTCGGCATTGCTGGGCACGCACAACTAACCTGCCCAACCTGCGGTAAATCCTGCTCCATGCATGATCACCGGCGGCGCAAATCGCGTCACCTTGACACCTGTCAGTTCACCACGCTGGTTGAGGCTGATGTCCCCCGCGTTGACTGCCCAGAGCACGGTTGCCAGACACTGCCGATTCCCTGGGCAGGGCCAGGCAGCCGCTACACTTTGCTGTTCGAGGCCTTTGTTCTCTCATGGCTGAAAGTCAGCACCGTGGATGCTGTCAGAAAGCAACTTAAACTCAGTTGGAATGCCGTGGACGGCATTATGATGCGCGCAGTCAAACGAGGATTAGCCCGGATAAAACAACCCTTATCGGCGCGTCACCTCTGCGTAGATGAAGTTGGGTTCAAAAAAGGACATCAGTACGTCACCGTAATCTCTGACAGGCAGGGACGGGCTTTGCAACTGACCGATGATCGCGGTGTAGAAAGTCTTGCCAGTTATCTGCGTAGTCTGAGAGATCACCAGCTTGATGAGATAAAAACGCTGTCTATGGACATGAACATGGCCTATATCAGTGCAGCCCGCATCCATCTCCCAAATGCCGTCGATAAAATCGCCTTCGATCACTTCCATGTGGCAAAAATGTTGTGCGCCGTCGTTGATAAAACCCGCCAGGCTGAGATGAAACAGATCCCGTCGTCAGAAAGGAAAGATGCCCACCGCTCACGCTACCTGTGGTTTTACAGCAAACAAAACCGCCTCGGGCGCCGGGCTGAGAGGTTAGAAGTTGCCCGTCTGGTGTTACCCCAAACGAGCCAGTGCTGGGCAATGAAAGAGCTTGCTCGGGATCTTTGGCACCGCAGGTATGACGATCATAGCCGTAAACTGTGGCAGGAATGGATGGCGATGACCAAAGACACCGGCATACCGCTCATGGCCAGCGTTGCCCGCATGGTGGCAAAGCGCCTTTACGGCATCCTGAATGCAATGAAAAACCGGGTATCGAACGGCAATGCGGAGTCTCTGAACAGTAAAATACGGCTGCTGAGGATCAAATCACGAGGCTTCAGGAATAAAGAACGGTTCAAGCTGGGTGTAATGTTCCACTATGGGAAACTGAATATGGCGTTCTGAGTCTCCCATCATGATCGGGGAAGACCCTCATGCATACAGTATAATCATGGGTTCAAGTTCTTGTGAAGGGAGTTCGATAGGGAGATTGTTATGGGGCTGATCTTTATGCTAAAAATTTCTAGCTAGCGGATTCATTACACTTTCTTGCGATTTGCTTACTTAGTGGTAGTCTTTGCTTAGAGAAGAAATTAACGAGATTGATAAAATGCATTTGAAAAGAAATCACAGCATGGACTTGCTGCGCATCCTATGCACAATTTTTATTGTATTTATACATGTGACTCCAGAGTATAACCCATCTGATAATAGTTCATGGCCGGGGATATTTATACACTCATTGGTAAGGTCTGGACTACCAATCTTTTTCATAATGAGTGGTTATTTCATACTCAACTCTAATATAAAATCTGCCCTTTCTTTTTATAGGAGCAGGTTTATATCTATAATAATTCCTTTTATAGTATTCTCATTTGCTCATTATTGTTATTTCCATCAGTGGGATTCTAACCCGTACTCACTGGAATGGGGCGTGAATTTTATAAAATCAATAATATACGGCTCTCCGATTAATTTTGGTAGAGAATATTTTATGACTGGATTGTATTGGTTTGTATACGCAATTATTGGTCTTTATTTATTATCACCAGCAATGATTAAATGCATGGATTTCATTAATGAAAACAATGCATTGAAGTGCGTTTTGATTTTAGTGTTTTCGTATTGTATATTGTGGGTGCTCGGTAGTGCATTAGGAAAGTTAGGTTTGGAGAGTAATTGGCTTCAATATCCAAATAATATAAAATGGTTATTTTACTTTTTGGTTGGCGGGGTTATTCGTAGGATTAATATAAAAACAAAAACATCATACTCATTACCTTCAATAATTATAACTTACGCTCTAGTCGTTATTACATGCTATGGTAGTGCAAAAGGTGAGTGGTACTCTTCCTCATGGATTGATGCAAACGCAGCTATGGTATTATTTTCCGTTTGTTTATTTGCTACCTTTCATGGTTTGGAAATTAATTTCAAAAAAAATTATGTAACGTATTTATCATCACTTACCTATGGCGTTTACTTGATACACATTGTCTTTCTTAGTGTTGTATCCGATAAAACTCATGTTTTATCCAATAATTTAATAATCTATACATTAGTTACTGGTTCGGCTGTAGTCACACTCGCTTTCATTGCATCAGCAGCGGTTAACTTCATCATTATAAATAAAGTTATGATGCTCCTTAAATAGGAGCATCACCTTTATTCTTCCGGCGTGGCAGGCCAGCTAACATCTGGTGCCTGACTTATATCTACTGACAGAACATTCTTGATATAGGCGATCCACAACTTCAAACTAGCCTTATCTTCATCACTTATTTCACCCAACAATAATTCTGATTGCCAGATGCTAATGGTTTGTTTTGCAGATGACACCAGCCTAGCTCGGGTGGCCTCTGCCTGAGCGACAAATTCTTCATGCGTAAGAGGTGGAATATCCCCCCATGCAGGGAAATTGTCGTTGCCGACAATTCGTACCTTTCCTATTGGTGGCTCTCCGCTATATTTAAAAAAAACTGAATTTTCAACTTCTAACCCATCTTCCGGCCAAGAACCAGATGCTTTATATTCATCTTCAAGCGAAGAAGGATAAAAAGCGTTCTCCGCTGCACTATATAAATATTTTTCCATTTGTTAATCCCCTATTGCGAAATATGCTACTGACGTAGCTGAAACAGCGCCGCCATTGTAATTCCAGGTGGTCATCCTGAGTTGATTGGTGCCAACCGGAATACATCCCACAAGATTTGGATACGTTGTATCTTGTTGCACAGCAACAATTGAACGACAAGCTGTTGGAAATGCAATTGGCAAGTTAACTACTGTGTTTCCGGAAGTAGTGGTTGAGGCTACTCCAAATTGCATGATCTTCCCGTTAGGCAACTTCAACCATGTTGTTGATGATGTGAACGAGTTCATGTCCGGGATTTGGTTTGCCCCCGTGCCTACCGTTTTTGTTGACGCATTCCCGAGCGATAAAGCTGAAATCGCATTGTTGAGTTGCAATAGATTCACAGCATGCGCATTCGCTGTAGCTGTCGCCACTGAAAACACTTGTGTCGCTAGGCCCGCCAACGCCGCGGCTGCAATATTTGCACGAGCTGATGACTGAGCTGCTGTACCTGCAGTTTTAATCTCCGATAAATTATTCGAGATCTGCAAAAATAATTTTTTCAGAGAAGTAATTACTTGCCCATCATTTAAGGGGTCGGGCGCAATCGTTGCTGCGCTCAAAATAGCAATGAGTTCACGCTGAACCGAGTTTAACCAAGCAGCATCAAGAATCGTGGGTGCCGTTCCCGCAGCAACATTCCCGTTAGTCCATTCGCCGTTGATGTCAGCAGTAGGCGTCACATCCCCAATTTTTTGCATAAAAAATCCCTCACCGTTAGGTGCTAAACGTTCGCCAGTAGGTTGATTGTTAGTTGGTGTAACCGAATTTAACTATCGTATGAGAAGGTGCTAATTTACTTAAACGACATTCCAGACGTCTGTTCCCCCATGATCTAAGGGGGTCGCCGGCATAGGACTGCCCGGCCTGTGCGTAGGTCATCGTCGTTTGGGGGGCAGTTACCAACCAGGTAGAAGGCCAGTCTTCACCGTTTAACGGGTCGCCACACACCGACATGCCAGCACGGGCCTGCCGGTAGACCTCAATGGTAATGTCATACCCCAACGCTTTCGCGACCCCAATGAAATAGTTGGCTGACTGTCCCCCCGTACTGAAAAGCTTGGATAGGATCGCTTTTTGCCTTATTGCGATACTGTCATTTTCTCCAATCGCGCAATCATCGGGAAGGCCAAGTGTCTTTTCCCAGTCGGTTAACATGATGGTTGCTGTTGCAGGAAAAGCGCCCTCCAGCAGCGCTAACGCGGAATCGTCACTTTTCTGATAAGACTGCGCCAACGCCCGAAGTACCGCAGACTGAACGCCGTCATTTTTTCGCGGCCAAACTAATCCCGTGGGCAATAACCCCTGCAATGCAGACGTATAGTCCGCGACTGAATATCGGCTCATGTGTAAGTTACCGTTCCGCGGACGGGGAGTTCCCCTGTCGTAGTCATTATGTTCGCGGCGGGTGAGGTCAAAATAAATCCGCTGGTGCCGCTCACGTTACTCAAAGCAATAACCAAATCGGAAAGCAGGACCTTTCCTCCCGTCGGATCCCCTGACTCGAAAAACACACCGTCTATAGCAGCGTTAATCGCCGCCGTCGTCGTACTGTCGGCCGTCGAAATTCCATCAATGATAAAATTGACCGTTTTCTTAATTGGGGAGCAGACGTATACCAGTGCGGTGACAGGCTGGCGTGGGTAAATATAGTTGGCCACGCGCCCCTGATCCCCGGTGGCTTTTACCGCTGACCAATTTTCCAGTTCGGAAATGCCATCTGTACCCACGGGAAATCCGTTGTTTGAGGTATCAGTGCCATCAGTCATGATATATACCCCGACCGTTCCGGCCCCCATAAGCCGTCGGGAGGTCCATGCCCGTGTTACCCCGGAGACGGCGAGCGCCCACGATTCATAATCATCGTCATTCCCACCCTGGGGGGTATTCTGGTAGGCCAGCAGCATGCGGGTGCGGAAAGCCCCTTCGCTTTCAATGTCTGCGCCGTCGGTGACCGCCGTGGTGAGCGTCACAACGGAGTCAATGCCGGAGATACCGGTGTCGAGTGACAGCTGCGTCCCGGCAGGGGTGTTACCCTCCGCGCCCCCACCTTTCGGATCCTCGCTAGGATCGGGGAGCACGGCGGTGACAATCGCGGTGGCCGTTCCATCAGGACCTATAATCACCTGCCCGCTCGTCGTGTACTGATACCCATCCCCTCGGTTAAGCACCGTGCCTGCCGGTATCGATTTCCCAACCGATCCGGTAAACAATGCCCCATTGCTGGTTCCCGCATGGGCGGCTTTTTGCGTCACGCTTTTCAGCGCTGCCCAACCTGCCAGATTCTCGTCCGTTGCGCTCCAGGGTACCGACTGTTTGGCTATCCAATCGAGATAGCCGTAGTGAAGATACGCAAGGCCCGCGTCTGCGGTGCCGAGGATGCTGAGGTTAGAAAATCTTAAGGGGGCGCCTACCCCTTTTAATTCTGACTCGATCGCGGCGAGATTGCGCGCACGCAGCTCGCTGAGTGTAGGCCGATTGTAGGGCATTATTTAGACTCCCAGACCCAGAAATAGCGCTTTGTAACAGCACTTAATCCCGGCTTTTGATAGGTAATAACAAGGTTGAGTCGGTTCGGATACACTATCTGGGTGACAGGCGTAATACTGGCGACTACGCCATCATCGATGAGCCACTTCAGAGCCTCGGAAGCATAATTCTCGGCCTTGTTGGCCTTGGCCACCGTGAGCTTTTGCCGGCGAAGAAGCCAGAGGCGCGAACCCACCGGGTAATCCTGATCGACATCTCCCCACCAACCCCGGCGATCCTCCCCGTCAAAATCATCATCGACACGCGCCAGCCGGTCAGTGAAAAGGCTGATCAGGATGGCCGTATGGAGATCGTCACCCTCCTGAAGGTCGCCGGATGCTTCAACCCAATCCCCCGCGGATTGTTCCGCATTCCAGAGCGTTGTAATGTCGGTCATTCGACTTTTTCTCCCGGCTTTTCACTGGTCGGGGATGAGCCGCCGCTCTGCACGTTTCTAACAACGTGATCGTGCTCGTTGTAGGTGTCGCGCAAATTTTTCAGGGTGGTGGTATTGCTGCCTGCATTATCAATGATGTCGCCCGCGCACTTCAGCACTGGCGTATCGGCATAGATTTCTTCCGAAGCAACAATGGTCACTTTCGTCGAATTTATCACCGTCACTGGCTGTCCGACTGCATCTACCTCAAGTCCTGTTTCCGTCAACTTCACGTGCATCCCCCACAGATTGTAAAGAATGGTTTCCCCTGAATTGAGTCCTGTTTTTCGGCTACCCTTATGCCCGGAGGCAATCACCACCGCGTTTGAACGGTCACCAGACAGGTAAGCTATGAGTACGTCAGCACCCTCTGGCAGAGATGATGAAAAGCCAAACTCCATCAGCCGCGGGGTATTGTTTTTAACCTCAAGGGGCGTCTCATACTGGATCTGTTGAACACCGCCGGCGTCGTTGGTCAGCGTGGCCCGCCCTACCCCCAACATCATCATGGCCCTGCGGTATAGCGTGCTGATTGCTGTCATCGGTTCAACTCCGGGATCAGGCTGTAGAAACGGTAAGGCTGTACGGAGAACGCCGCCGGCGGCATCAGCACCATTTGCGCCGCGGTGCCACGATCGTCTTTGAGAAAGGTCACCTCGGCCAGCAGCCACAGCGCGTCATTGATCCCCATTTTTGGAATGTTGACCGGGATCAGCGTATTCGGTTCCCAAAGCTTACCGGCGCTGTCGCGCCAGTTATCAATGGTAACCTGCAGTGTTTTAGAACGGCCGTAACGGCGGTTCATCTCCCAGTCAATCGCCTGCTGTGCCAGCTCGGTGGTGTTCATCGTACTTTCGACGATAATAATGCGATTTCGGTAACGCATCTTTGCCACGTCAGGGTCATTGGCCGTGGCCTTCGTGACCGCACCATAGCCGCTATCGTCAACCAGTGGATTGATAGACATTGAAACGCCGGTATATTCAGAAAATCGCTCATCGATTGAAGCTTCATATGCTGCTGATTCAATATTGACACCCTGCGATACGCCGCTGGCCGCTTTTTTTGTGCCAACGCGCGTCAGGTAAAGGCTGCCGTCTGGCAGATCGTAATAAAGGAGTGCAGCCCAGCGGGTGATGCGGTCGATAATTTCCTGAGAACTTTCTCCCCAGTTGAGCGTGAACTGCGGGACATTTTCCATGTCTGTCACGTCGCTCGACACAGTAATGCCGTAGGGTGCCGCCAAACGCTGGGCAATTTGCAGCGGTGTTGCCCCGGTGATCACGTTGTTGTTCCATTTAGCTGAACAGTCCACGAGATCCTGACACTTACTTCTTCCGGTCGCCCTGACCTCATGCCGCGTGGCTGAAATCATCGGTGCCCACCGGTCGATATATCCCGTGATAACCGTATCCGCGCCCAGCTTTACTACGCACGGGTCCCCCTCTTTCACCAGCTGCTTGTCATCACTTCCGGGAAATTCATCCATCAGCGACAGGTCAAAATCGCTGGGCATGCGCTCAATGCTGCGGGTTATCCGTACCTCATCCCAGCCGGAAAGTATTTTCCCGCCGATAGTTAACGTCATTTCGTCATTCATGATGTCAGCGCCCTGAAGGAAAGCGGCATAAATGCCGGATGAACCGGATCGGCCATTTTAACCAACCCCTCGGTGCGGGCAGCATCCTGATAAAATTTGTTAGCCAGGTTCAATGCAGGTAATGACTTTGCCTGCGTAACGGTTGATACATTAGCCAGAAGAGCTCCCTTTTCTTTCAACGTGGTGTTGACCGTCGTTTTAAGCACGGTCAGTTCACTGAATACCGCGTCATAGCCCGCATCTGCCGCTGCAAGAGATACCGTGTCGATCACAGACACCGTCCGCTGAAGTAATACCGTTGCCTCGTCATAGCTTGCCGGTTCATATTGAGAAGCGGCATAGGCCAGCGCCCCCGCGGACAGCGTGATCAGGTAAATCTGTGTTGACCGGGTGATACTGCTGTCGCTGTTGTCAGGCCGGTAAGTTGTGTCAGAAAAACCCGAAAGCGTTTCCAGCATGCGAACCAGATCCAGTCCTTTTACCTCACTGGCCAATAACGCGTTAATCACGGCCTGCGCGCCGCTGGCGTAGGCCGCTATGCTGGTTGAGGCCAGCAGGCTATCGGTTGCGGCCTGCGTTTGAGCTCTGTCCTCCACCGACGCGGCCATCTTTTGTGAAACCAGTAGTTCATAATCATCTGTGTCGGCATCTGATGACGCGGCGGTAGTTGCGCCCGACGCGCTGCCGCCCACCGTCCCGGTGTTATAACGACCATATCGGGTGCTGCCGAACGTCGATTTCAGGGTGTTACTGAGGTTTGTCGCTTCATTGGCGGTACGCGTTACCATGCTGGTCCAGAAGGAAACCGTACTTTTGAGCGTTTTTATTGCCTGATTTACCGTGCGAATATCAGAGTTACCCTCGGCTATGAAGGTGGCCGCTGATTTGGCAGCCAGCGCCAGCCAGGATGTTTGTACAGTCGAAGCCGCAGAAACCGCGCCGGTCACCGCGAACACCCGCAGCCCTGACTCAATAACGGTCAGGGAAAATTCAAACACGCGCTCGGCATCTTTGCTTTCGCGCAGCCGCAGCCCGCCTTCAGGAATGCTCACCGTCAGCTCGCCCAGCGTCGGATGGACCAACGTACCGGCGCCTAGACTTTCGCAGGCGGCGATCAGGTTATCGCGCTGGGTCATCACGTCAGGCGCGCTGTAAACCAGGCTGCTTTGAATAATAAAGCCGGAAAGCGTCAGGCGGCGGGTGGATCGCCCCATATCTTCTACCCAGACCGAATCACGATAAGGGTATTCATGCACGGCCTGCCGGCGGCCGAAGCTTCCGTCACCGTCAACGACCGCGAACGGCACGCCTCGAAATGAGGCGGGATGAATATGATCTCGCCAGTGCCATGTGTCGCCTGAAAAACCCAACAGTGAAGACAGAGCATCTTGAATCAGTGGCATTCTATCCCCCAAAAAAGGAAAACCCGCCGAAGCGGGTCAGGTTGATGGTTTCATGGTGGCGACATCGCCGTGGTAACTTTCCCGCCAGATCCGGAAACTTTTTTTCGCTCTCCGGTTCGTCCGTTGATAAGCGTTACCTCAATCTCACTTTTACTGTCTTTCAGCGCGGTAGAAATTACTTCTCCCAGTTTCTGGGTATCCAGTACAGCTCCATTCGGAGAGGCGGTAGCAGGAGCGTTGATGTTGGTCCCATCTGCTTTTGCAGGCTGATTAATGGAGGCAGACTCGGGAGATGAAGGACCATTAATTAACCAGTCAAAATACTGATCGCGCTGGTAAGCAAGGCGAGTCGGGTCGCGAAGCCCCTGCCACTTCGGGTCCGTCATTGACTGATTTATGCCGCTGTCGATGTCCTTTTCGCTGTATGGCTGGCTTCCATTCTCATGACGGATCATGGCAGCCATCATGCGCTTAAGGATAGCCGGGTCGCTAAGATCAAGTTGCTCGTGAGCACCAAATCCCGTATCACCCGTGACAGCGTTGATATAAGCCTGCGTATTATTTTCACTACTGGGCGCGTAAGTATGAATAATGCCGTAGGGCGTATTATTTCCGCGATCGCCATAAAGCTGTAACTGCCGGCTCATGGCTGCTAAGCCATCATCCGGCTTATCAAAAACGGCAAAGGCACCATCGTTTCCTGCCGCGTTCGGGGCAACCCGCAAGTTACCGGGATTGTTGTTTCGAATACCGCGCGCGTTACCCCCACCGGGCTGGTTATAGGACATTGGCGACGAGTTGGGATCCGGTGAATAGGGCGGCTGTACGTAAAGTCCTTTCACATCCTGTTGTAACTCTTTAGCTTTATCAGTTGGTCCATAATAGCTGTTGAATTTTTTAACCAAATCCCCGGACGCATAACCCATGTTCAGGTCTAACTTTTCATCCCACGATAACGTTTTCTTGAATTTTTCATCCTTCAAAGCTTCCCTGATACGGTCTGCCTGCTTTCCTCCGGAATTGAAATCCATCAACGATCCCACTGTGGCAGTATCAAACCCGTGTTGCATAACTTGGGAGGCGCTATCAAAAACTCCCTGAATGATAGGGTCCTTGCCCAGATTAACCTGCGCTTTCATCAGTAATCCGTCCCAAGAGGCAGATATATGATTTAGCTGGTTACGAAAGGCCAACGCGTTTTGAACATCTTTATCAGAAAAAATCAGCCCGTCTCGCTGGGCCTGATCTTTCAGCTTTTGCACCTGATCAGTACTTTGTCGCAAAAAACTCAACAACTCAGGCGAGAAACCACCTACCTGTGCGATAAGAGCCTGTCTTGCCGGGGACTGCTGAAGAATGACCTTATTCAGGTCATCCATCAGTTTCGCAACATCCGCGACCCCTTCCTTTGTTTTACTTATCTTGATGCCCAGTTGAGAAGTCAGCGCCAGAAAGCCGTCATCGCGCATATTCAAAGCATCATTTGCCCGCTGATAAAGTCCAGAAACTGACCCTTCCGCCGCTTCACGCGCCGAACCGTTCTCGATCATCGCCCCGGTCAACTCCTGGTAGGCGCGGGTCGTTGTGCTGATGTTTTTCGCCGTCGTGTCAATTTTATAACCGGCATTTGCATAACCCTGAATGCCTGACTTTACTGCGTTAAAAACGCTGGCTAACCCTCCCAGCCCCAGCGTCAGGCCACCGACCATTTTCAGAGGGGGCACAAGATCGCCGATAAACTGCACGCCGTCTCGGGCATTTTTTGCCAAATCCCCCAGCCGTTCGCTGATCTCGTCAACACCCTCAGAGGACTGTCGGCCACCAAGCTGTAATCCTGTCCGCGCATTATTCAGCTGTGGGAGCAGTTTTTTTACTGCATCATCAATGCTCTGAATTGACTCAGAAACCCGGTCGTCCGCCGTCAGCTGGAAATCAAACGCCTTAGCCATGTTTATTTTTCCTTCACGCGGTTAATTCGCTGCGCCTGAGTTTTCCACCAAAGTAAACGGCCCCAGGTTAAGCGCCATCCATCAGCTGGCCCCCACCCGTAGTAGTAAGAAACGTCAGCAATCAGATCCCGCCAGCGACCGCCGTCGGGGAGTAGTTTAAAAAACCCAGCAAGTAACCCTCGCAGCGTTTGTAATCGGTAAATTTAAGCCGGTTAATCACTTCAGGGGCGATGTCTGAAAGCTCCGAGATCAAGACAGACATTGCCGCAAGACCGCTGGTGGCAGTCTGCGCCTTATAAAACTGGTCAACTTGTTCGAGGTTTGGCTCACTGAGTCCAATATGGCTCCAGGACTGCTTCCCCGACGCGTCTTCAAGCAGAGTTTCAAGAGCAATCTGCACACTGGTGGCGGGCACAGCGCCGGGGACGAGTGTTTCAGGCGTATAATTTAAAAAACGAAGAAGAAACACTTCACACCGTTTGAAAACGGTGAAAGGTATGCGTTTAACAAGCTGTGGCGGAATGCCTGACAACAGTGAAATAAGGTGTCCCATCGCGGTCAGCGCTCCATTCGTTTTTTGTTTTTCAAAAAACTGGTTCACCTCGATAAGCGCGGGCTCATGTAACTCAATGCTCTCCCAGACCAGTTTACCGCTGGCATCAGCCAGCGGTTTCTCCAGTGGGATAAGGATGCTTTTATCCTGTTCTTCCACGATCAGCTCTCCACCACGTCGAAACCTTCCCAGCGGACGTCAAAGACTGCGTCTTCACTGTCCACTTCCTGCGACTCTACCGTCCACATACCGGTGCCAATGATGGTTTTACCGTTGGCTAACTCAGCCACGACGGTCACATTGGTCATATCGGTAAAATCTGCAACCGTCGTGCCACCGCTGTCGCGAACCTGACAAGAGATGAACGGCGCAGAGGGTTTCTCTTTGTATCCGTGCACATAGTCCATACCGGTCAGGGTTTCACGCTTTAGCTTCGAAGGGCTGTATTTGAACTGGCCGGCGACCATGATGGAGACGCCGTTAGTCGTCACAAACGCTGTCCCCGCGAGGCGGTTAGATGTATCTGCCATGATGATTCCTTACGCCGCGGCTTGCAGGCGGAACTGGTTGAGGAGAGCGAACACGCGCAGCTGGTTGATCAGAACACCATCCCACAGCACATCGACACGGTTAGGGTTGGAGGTGCTTTTCGTCACCACTAAACCGGCGGCGAAGGCTTTGGAATCTTGCACATAACCGTTGTATTCCAGTTGGGTGTACTGGGCGATGAGCTCCGCACGGATGATGTTCGGCGTCACGATAGCCGACCCCGGCGCAAAGCGCGTGCCGTCAGCGGCCAGCTTCATACGGGCAAATTTAGACGTCACCTGAGTTCTGATAAAGCGCGTCACAAACATCAGCAGGAACAGCGTTTCGACCTGCAGATAACTGTCGTCTGCGTCACCGTATTTGTTGGTCTGATACGTGGTGATCAGGTTTTCAACCTGCACCGTATTGTCATCGGCGACGGTAAAGGTCGAGATCCCGCTGTAAAGCAGGTTGTTACGCTCGGTCAGTTCAAAGCGGGATGCTAACGGCGGCGCTAAAACACCACTGACGGTCAGCGTTTGCAGCGGACGACCGGGATCGTTACGCAAGCTGCCTGCCACAGCGCCGGTCACCGCCGCTGCCCAGACATACGCCGGGGTCGGAGAGTCATTGACGCCCAGTAACGTAGCATGCTGATCGTTGCGGGCTTCACCGACGGTGGTCAGTTGACCGTACGTGCCTGATGCCGCGCCAAAGACGTGTCCATAAAGTTGCTGCGCGTAGCTCCAGCGGCCGGTGCTGTCGGAAAGCAGCCCTTTAAGGGCATCAAGAGACGTCGTATCCGTATAAGGCGTGACGATGAAATCAAAAGTGCGATCGCCCAGGTTAGCCAGCGCAATGGCCATATCCGGTGCGCCCGCGCCGCCGGTCATGGCGGTGAGAGTAAGACCCAGCCCCGCAGGCGTACTTTCGCCACCCGCACTGCCCTGATAATTAAGACGCAAATCAATGCCGTTGCCGTGCGCGCCTTTATTTTTAGCGGTCAACGTCACCACGCCGGCGGCGGCGGCGGCCGTAACAGGTAGTGATGTTTTCGCAGTGATTGCCGCTACCAGCGACGCCGCCATTACGGTCACGGTGTCCGTGCTCATCACCGTGGCCTGCACCCGCTGCCCTGCAATGTATAACGAGATCACTCCGGTTTCCGATGGCGCAGTCGTTAAGGTCACCTTTCCGGTTGCTGCCGTCTGGGCAACGCCGTCAGCCAGCGGCAGTAAATAGATTTCACCAGCCACGTCGTTCGCCAGATACGCGACCATCTGGTTGTGGAGCATTGAGCCCGCACCGTAAATCCCAGCCGTATTGGACGCAGAGGATTCAATAACAGGAACATTAAGCTGCACGCCTGCGCTTGTTAACGCCTGACCGATGATCAGCGTGCGCTGTGTTGCTGTCGCCGTGTTCGCCTGAGAATTATCAAACTCGGCAAAGAAAAGCGGCGTGCGAAGATTGGAAGGGATAGTTTGAAAATCCATTAGCGGGCACTCCCCGTATCTGTTGTAGCGGTAGTTTTATCGCTGTCTGTGGTGGTATCCGTCACTTTTGCCGTGGGCACAGGCTTAGCCTGCGGCACAGCATCTGCATTGACGACGTCACCGTCGCGAAGCCGGCGATCCCAGAAGGTGCTTTTCTGCACTTCTGCCCCTTCTTCGGGCAATAGGGTGCCTTTAACCGGATCGCGCACTGTGCGCCCGGCGGTCGGTTTTAGAAACATGGGTGACTCCAGGATGTTATTGAGGCAGGTCGATGGTGACGCCGACTTGCGGTGTGCCGTCAGGCTCTACGATGGTGACGTCAATCCCTTCAAGTGGGTTCGCTTCGATAGGGTAGAAATCTTCCGAGCCCTGGTAATACTCGATATCCAGATCCATCAGCAACTGGGCCGTATGCCCTTCACCACCGGCGTTAACGTCAATAGTGGAGCGCACCTGTAAAAACTGCTGAGTCTGGCGGGTGAGCTCATAGCTGTTGATCACAGCACGCTCAATTTGTTCGCGCAGCTTTTCGAGCGCCACTTCCGCTTTCTCGGCACCGTTGTCCTGATCAACCTCATCAAGCTCCTGCAGGCGGCCGGTAATTCGGACGGTGGTCACCGTCGTAAATTGTGGAACATTGCGCCCGAGGGAGTTTTTGAGATCGAAAGGGGTCTGCACCAGAATAGCGGGATACATATCCTCAGTGGTGGGCCAGTCGCGCGGCGAGTAAACCCGCTCAAGGGCGTCCGTTTTGCCCGTGAGGGCGCTGATGACGAGTCCTCGTAAAGCCGCAGCATTCATACTTTCACCTTATTAAGAATAAGCTTTGAGCCGCCGTGACTGTCCGGCTGGACATCGGAGACAGCAAACAAGGTATTCACCTGTTCACCGCCGACCAGGCCAATAAACACCCGATCGCCCTTTTTCGGGGGCAGTAAAAACTCGCTGTCGAGCACGCCAAGCACAGGTGACGTGGTGTTGATGGTGCTGCCGTCTTCGAGGGGATCCACGTCCTGCGTATACGCACGGTCGAAAATCCCGCTGATGGTATAGGCCGCTCCACCCGCGGGACGGAAATCAACCGGGTCACCAAATACGCCGTGCAACGGCCTGAGCAAATGCCGATCCCAGTTGACCCCCATTATCAGGCTTCCCCGCTCTCGGTTTTAACGGCAGAAGGCGCGTCCGAGGTGATCGTGGACTGCCCGTCTTCTTTAGAGATGCTGACTTCCTGACCGGACGCCGCTTCCATTTCCTGTTTCACCGAATCCAGCGTTTTCACAAAGCCGGACGCGATAAGACGGCTGGCATCACTTTGAGAGAGGTCAACGCGGGTATTCTGCGTGTAGCTCTCCCCGTCATGCCGAACGCTTTTTCCTTTGAGCACAACTACGGTGATCAGGTCAGCGGCCTCAGCGGCCGGATTGGTTTTTTTTTCATTTGCCATGATCAGACCACCTTCGCACAGAGGGCCGCGTTAACCCGGCTCGGGATAACAATCGGGGAAGACTGCATCAGCAGGAAGCGCTGCGCCGGGTCATGCTGCAGCCAGCTTTTTGGTGCATACGCCATCGGCCCATAATTGAAGGCGGGATCGATGATTGCGCCAAACGCACGGGTACCCATCAGATCCGGACCCGACATAACCACTGAACCGTCAGCGATCATCGGATTTTCGATGCCGGTGTCCGGGTCAATGAACCAGTCGTTGTAAAGCCACAGCGTGTACTGGCCCCAGTAACCTTTACACACCGCACCCTTCGCAATCTGCGCACCTGGGTTAATGATGTTGCCGGACGGGTTTTGCGCCGGCAGGATAATGGCACCTTTCAGCGAAGTATCCAGCTTGAACGCGCGCCATGAGGCGTTGGTGAAGATAATGTCAGTCGCCTGGGCGCCAGATTTTTGCAGGATCAGCGCCTGCCATTCTTCAATGTCGTCCGTTGGCTGGGTGTTAGTTGCCCCCACCGCAACGCTGGTCGGCCATTTGTCGGCACCGCTGAGCGCAATGGTTAAGGCCGGATCGCGACCAAAATCAACGACGGTGGTTGGGAATCCGTCGCCTTTGATGGTGACGGTACCGGTGGCAATCGCGCTGCAGCCCATCCACTCGAGGCGACGATTCAAAATATCAATCTGGTCGCTCATCTCGAACTGGATATTCAACATTTCACGTTCGGCGGCGGTGTATTCGCCACCAATGCGCTCACCAATCTGGCGGCGGATCGGTTTACGCAGGTCAGGGGCGCGCTTGTCTTTGATGTAGGCGGGCTTGAACTTGTCGGTCTGGTAACGACGGCTTTCCACCAACTTACCTTCGACCAGCGGTGAGCAGAACGGCGCCATGCGGCGCAGACCGATGTCTACGTCGATCGCCACATACTCATCGTCACTGGTCACGATGTTCGGGAAAAAACGGTCGAGAATGAAGTTTTGCGACGTCATCAGATTGGGGACCAACCCGACCAGCGACACGGTATCGTAAATAGTTTGGGACATGGCTTATTCTCTCTGTGTCCCGACCTGTTGGTCGGGATAAATATAAGACGCACAACGCCCTGCCCGGTGAAGGGCATGCGAAGAAGGCGATTAATTTACGGGTGTTTAGCTGGCAGGTGCCTGAACGCTGTCGCGCAGGAAGATACCAAACGGACGGAGCGCAGGTTTGAGCGTGGCGAGCGTCCAGCTCGGATCGAAGGTAATACGGTTCTTGTTGATTTCGGCCATCAGATAAACGCCGGCTAACGTGTCCGCCACGGTAGCATTCACATCATCAGCCAAAATGGCTTGCGGAACCTCGCTGCCGTCGGTTGCTGTCGCCACGCTCAGGGTGTATTTCCCGGAGGCGGTGATCACACCCAGTACGGTACCGCGTTTATAGGTTGCCGTAGAGCCGGTCAGGATGGTCACCGTATCAGATACCACCTGCAGAGGACCGGACAACAACTGATCCGGAATGAAGGTGTCATGCTGTACGCCCGGCACCCAGGCATTTTGCCCCACTGAAGTCACAGTCATTATTTTTTACCCTTAACTTGGTTATAGAGAGCGGCCGCACGGGTGACCACTGTGTTTGCATTCCCTGACGGGCCAGCATTGTCATTGCCCAACTGATGGTTTTCCACTTTGGACATGCGCTCATCCAGAGATAGACGACGGGACTGCTGCGGTGCCTGCATCGGGCCAGAGCTTGCCAGCACGCGGATAGCAGCGGCCGAACTCATGCCGGTAGTGATCGCCAGCGAAACGGCCAGCGGACCTTTGCCCGCGGCATATTTGCTGCCGAGAATGCGGGAGATACGGTTACGCTCGGCGCGGCGGCCTTTTTTGACGTCACGTTCGTCTTCATCATCGTCACCGTCATCGTCGTCGCCTTCGTCAGCATCCGCGTCGTCATCGTCATCTTCCGCACCGCGACCTTTGGCTTTTTTAGACTTTCCCTTGTCGTTATCATCTTCGTCGTCAGAATCATCGTCTTCTTCTGCACGCTTAGATTTTTTTGACTTGCCCTTGCCTTCCTTGTCTTTCTCGTCGTCGTTTTCGTCCTCTTCCGCACGACGGCCTTTTGCCTTTTTAGACTTCTCTTTCTCATCTTCATCTTCTTCTGAAGATTTAGCAGAATGGCCAAACAGGTGCGCAAAACCCTTAATTTTCATTGACATCTTCACTCTCCAACTAATTGTAATAAATCGCGGAATGCCGCATCCGGTGAGGATACCTTATCGGCCAGTCCCAGTTGCACACCGTCGCTGCCCAGAAAACAGGCGGCTTCGGTATCACGGACGGTTCTTTCTGTTATCCCGCGATTGCGGGAGACGGTACTCACGAACAGGCGCCCCATTTCATCAATATCTGACTGAATGGCTTTGCGCGCCGTGTCGCTTAATGGCTTATACGGATTGGACTCAGCCTTACGGTCCCCGTAGGTGATGATCGTGACCTGCAGTCCGTCACTTTTAATCTTCTGCGACCAGTCAACGTGCATGACGATGACACCCACCGATCCCACACCGCCGGTACGCGGAACGATAATTTTGTCGGCGGCGCTCGCCAGCGCGTAGGCTGCGGAGTAAGCGCTTTCTGACAGTATTGCCCAGATGGGTTTACTGCCGCGTGAGGCATAAATGACGTCGGCCAGATCAAAACATCCGGCCACTTCGCCCCCCGGCGAATCGATATCAAGACAAATGGCTTTAACATCGCTGTCGTTCAGCGCCTGTAGGAAACAAGCCCGGATGCCGTCATACCCGGTCATGCCGCTGTAGGGGCGCAGCGTGCCCAACTTCTGCACCAGCGTGCCCTGAATCGGGATCACCGCAACGCCCTCTACCACGTCATAGCCCGTATCACGGGCCTGTCGGGTAAAGGCGCTGTCATCGTCGTCATCCCAGTCTGACATTGACTGAATGCGCGTCAGGCCGAAACGGTCAGTCAGCGAGGCCATCACAACTTCGGCTTTGCGGGGATGCAGCGCCAGCGGGGTGTTAAACAAGCGCTGCGCTAAATGGGGTAAATTCACGGTGCCTCCGGATCTTTAATGGTTTGTGGAGCAAAGGTGTCAGCCTGCGCCCACGAAGGCACCGGCAAACCGCGCTCTTTAAACGCTTCGACTTCGCGCGCACGCTGATCGAGAAGCTCTTCCCAGTCTTCGCCAACGTTCTCTGACACTTCCATTTCCAGCGTTGACATGCCGGAGTCCATACCAAGGATTGCGCCTTTTTTCTCAGCAACGGGGTCAACCCAACCGCGGCCCGGTCCCATCCACTGCGCGCGGCAATAGGCCGCTTTGGCTGCCAGAAATTCCGGTGCGCCAGCAGGAAGTGGAACTTCACCGAGATCGTGAAGCTCTTCGATAAAGCTGCTGAAGATGGGTTGAGCAAAGCCGCTGGCAAAATCATCACGCCGGCGGGTAAGGGTTTTCCACGCTTCAAGCATCGCGGAGCGTGCTGAGCTGTAGTTCACATCAGACCAGTCCTGCGTCAGCTGCTGGGTTGAGATACCCAGTGCAGCGGCCACGTTGCGTAATGCTGCGCTCTCGAACGCTGCGAAATTACTGGTGGGGCGCGCCGCGTTAACCGTGTCGATTTTTTCACCCGGTGCAAGGATTGGCATACGCGCGCCACTTTGCAGAGAAATGCGCTTATCGTCGTGATACTCAGTACGCATGTCCTGATAAGCCAGCACGTCATCCGTCTGAAGTGAATCTGCGAATAAGCCTGGGTCATAGGGCGAAGTAATATACGCCCCAAATACGGCATTGAGGATTGAGGACTCCAGCTCTACCTCATCGTATTTGATCAGCATTTTCAAACGCTGAACGATCGGAGTGAAAATGCTGCTGCCGCGATGCTGTGCTGCGCGATCACCGTCAAAATCATGCACAACGATCGGACGCCCCCACGCGGTTTCACGCCTCACGCGTTCCCACGTCATTGTTTTTTCAGCGCTCCACCAGTCGCCCATGTGGGCTTTACGGATGTGATACGCCACCGGCACGCCGTCGTCGTCAATTTCCACACCGCCGCGAATGTTCAGCATGTCGAACACCTGCTGTGGGTTGCTCAACCGATCTGGATCAATAATTTGTATGGTGGTGGCGTAACGCGCGCGGCCATGCCCGAGCCGATCGGTACGATATTGCAGAACAGCCAGCGCATCGCCGTCCACCAGTTTGTGGCGGAACGCCAACCGCAGCATCTGGGAAACTGTTTTTTTTCTCTCAACGTCACAATAGCGTCCGGGGTCATTTGCCCAGGTGCGCCAGGCAGCCTCTACGGCTCGCCCGTACTCATCGGCCCATTTGGCATCAAAGGCTTTCAGTCCGGTTTGAAGCGAAAGAGCGCGGTAATCCACTTTAGCTATCGGGCGAAAATTAGCCCCAACCGCATTATCCAAAATGCGGGTTACGCTGCCTGATGCCCAACCGTCATTACGTGCCATGTCGCGAACACGCGAAACGATTCGGTCGCGGTAGATGTTAACTTCATTATCCGGCGACCAAAGCGCGGGCTGCCAGTTCGCCATCGCGTCGCTGAAGGAATCCGCCGCGTCATAAGGCACGCGCCCCGATCCGTTAAGCATGGATGCCTTTCGATTCGATGGGGGTAATGGCCTGCCGTTTGGCCCGAGAATTCTGACCTCTCCGCTTTTCATCAATACCGAAACCTTAACGTCACGCGTGGACGTTTAACGATGCCTAACTGAGCCTGAATAAGTTGGATCAGCGCGGTGAGCTGCCCAATATCTGTCTGTTGATAAGAGACCGAGCGTGTGCCATCTCCCTGTGTGTAAGAGAAAGACACGCCCTTTGCGCCCGTCGAAAGTTCGAGATAAGCCTGCTGGGCGCTGGTCAACGCAGTCTGTAATTGGTCACGCGTCATCGCACCAGCCAATAGGCTGGAGTTGGGATTAAACATAGAGGTCCTTAAGCGAGGCGCTTATGCAAAGGTTTACGCTGAGGTTTCTCAGGTTCGGTAATGATGACACCAGGTAAACGAAGGTCCTGTTTTTCTTCAGGTTCCGGTGCCGGAGGCAGTAAGGTGTCAGGGTTATTTTCCAAGGCTATCGCTTTGGCGTTTAATTTAAGGCCAGCATGGAACAAACCGCACAGGGCGGAGTAAGCGTAAACACGACAGTCTAACGCTTCGTTAGCTTTGCCCGGCGGCAATTCCCACACGCTGTAGCGCTGGCCGGCGGCTTCCTTCATGACTAACCGTTCCGCTGTGAGCTGCGTGAAATACCCCATATCCCGATCGGTTGAAAAGTGCATGTAACCGGGACCGGGCTGCTCTATGTGTAATCGTGAGCGAATGGAGTCTTTTGCTGAGTTAACACCCAGGATGATCGGCCGGAATTTAGCACGGGTTTTCGACGTCGGACGCTTATTCGGCCAAATGGGTGAACGTTTACCCCCCGTGGCAGACTCGCCCTTAATCGCCCAAATCCTTCGCCCCAGTCTTTCCTGCGAAAACTCATACACTTTTTGCGTATGGTTACCGCCGGAGTCATGGCAGGCGGCCATGATGGTAAAACCCCGACCGTCAGCGCGGCGCCATACCTGTTTAAGATAGGCGTCCAGTCTCAGCCAGGGTTCAGCCGTTTCAAGATCACCCTCGATCACGTCGAAGGCTACAGACCAGCTTTCCTCGTCTTTGCCCCACCCCACCACCTCGACCTCGAGTCTGTCATTCTGGGTATCGATACCCGCCGTAAGAACGGCCACCCCGTCAGGTACCTCGGCGCTGAATACTTCGCGCCGCGCAAGCAGCACGTCAACAGGAAGGCGCTTTCCATAGTTTGGGCGGTGAGGCAGGCCCATCTGGGTATTCCACCAGGCTAGCTCTTTATCAGGATCGCCTTTGGCTTTAAGATATTTTTCTGCGATATCCGCCGGCTTGTCTTTTTGCCACGGGCTGAATAACTTGGACGCCTGAAAACCAGCGTGAATATTATCGACCCCAAGCTTTCCACAGTCCGGGCAAACGATCCTGTGAACGGCATGCCGCTCGGATGCTGACCACTGCCAGACTTTACTGACGGCGGTACTGTCATCTGCGTGCCATGCCTGATCGTAAATATTGAGCGGAACATGTCGGGTACCGCAGCATTCGAAAGGTTTTGTCTGATGCCACTGAATTGTTCTCAGCGACCGCAGCCTGTCACCCTCAGACCATCCTGTGCCACAGCTTTCGCAGTGGATCATGGCCTGTTTGGTATGGTGTTTGTCGCCGTCTGACGGCCAGTGAATGTGCTTAAAAAAATCTGGGAACTGACGGTGACCGCAGTGCGGGCAGGCTACCGACGCACGGCGCTGATCGGAATCTTCATAGCTTGCCGCGATCCGGCTTTCGTCTTCAACCGTCGGTGAGCAAGCGCGAACGGATAGCCAGTTCAGTCCGAAGGTTGCGGTGCGCTCCTCGGCGAGCGTTATCGGATCACCTTCTCGGGTAATGGGGTATTTATCCACCTCATCGGCCAGCAGCACGCGGATCGGGCGGCGCGCAAGGTTATCAGGACTACCCGCGCCAGCCAGCGCAAGAAAGCCGCCGGTAAAGGATTTATAGAGCAGCGTTTCTTTCGAATTCTTCTGTTTATTGCCGCCGATCAGGTCACGCAGCACAGGGGTTACGCGCACCAGCGGCGTTATGCGCTCTTTTGAAAACTGCTCCGCCGCGTCTTCTTTTGGCTGCAGGAGCAACATCGGGCACGGATCGAGATGCGCAAAATAACCGAACAGGTTTTCAAGCAACGCCGTCTTCATAAGCTGAGTGCAGCACATCACCGTAATGATATGAACGCCTGACTCTGTTGCGGCCAGCATCGGGCCGCGGGCGATTTCTACGGTTTCGGTTTCCCAGTTGCCGGAGGTGCTGCCCGCTTCTTTCGCGAGCTTACGATAACGGTCTGCCCAGTCCGGCACGCTGATACGCGGCGGCGGCGTCCAGCCCTTCCTGATACTGCTTAAAAGTCTGTCACGTTTCGTCTGTATTAAATTCAGGCTCGCCGAGTCCGGAGATGTGTTTATGGACATGTTCGATTAACACCTCGGTCATTCTGTCGGCTGGGACATCCAGGTCAGCCGCCATCAGGGGAGCCACCCTTGACGGCCAGTTCATCCAGGCGTCGCGCTGCTGGCGAAACGCCGCGAATAACACAGCTTCAGCAGCAGAGAGTTCGACCAGTTGACCATCCTCTTTCTCAAATTCGAGCTTTGTTAAAAGTGCCAGATAGTTTTCTTTTACCCTGCTGGCTTCTTCCCGCGTCATCTCTGCACCGGTCGCCAGCATGATTTCTTTTACCGTCTGCGCAGTGTTTGAGTCGTCTTTTGCTTCGGCGCCAGGCTTGGCAGTTTTCTTTTTCGCCGCGTTCTGAGTGCGCGGATCTTTTCCATCACGCAGAGTTGCCAGAGCTTTATCACTGGCTTCAACATCAATGAGATTTCCCTCGAGCACGATGTATTTGCCCGCTTTAACCCACCGGCCAATCGTCTTGCGATCGACACCGGCATGCTTCGCATATTCAACTTGGGTCATCGTGGTCATGGGACATTTACCTCGATGGGACAGTGGGACATTCAAATGGGACATTATTTTTTGTGTCCCACCCAATGTCCCATGCAAATGTCCCACGTATAAATATCAACAAAGCCACGTGGCGTAAGGGCTGGCAACAGTCATTGCATAAATATGCACGTGGGACATGGGACACAAAATGAAAAATTTATAGCTGGTGAAACTGTGCCGCGCGCAATGCCCGTGCAATAGAAAGGACCGGGGAAGGACCCATTTTTTATTGAGAGCCACTATCACTTGATGGTAAAGGTCGCCCATGATGGTAGCGATAAACCCACCTCTTTGAATGCTTCTGTTTCTCGCGACCGCTGATCGAGAAGGTCTTGCCAACTTTCTTTTCTAATAGGCTCTACTAAAACATGTGCCCCATCCTTTTGAACGTCTATGCCAGCTACCCATGACTGCCAGTCAATATCATCAGACAAAGCGCTGCTGGTAGATAACCTAATATTTAGTTTGTTATTTTCCATTGAAAAGCCTTTTCATTTTGCAGTCTTCAATGCTTCATCGATCGCCTTGCTGATGGCGCCCGGCATTAGAGCAGCGGCCATCTTCTCAGCTCTGTCCATATATCCCAGCGTGGGTTTAACGGGCAGAGCATCACCGAATCGGATCAGCGGCTTTGGCATAGGGTTCTTATCTCGGGCGCGCCGTGTGCCATTGGCTGACCGCTTCTGGCGTTTCTTACCTTTACGTCCCTTCTTCGCCTTGACCCGCTGCCATACGCCGTTGATGCCATCGACATCACCGATGAAGACGTTTGACTTAGCCTTGAGTTGAGAGAGTTTATTGCGTGACAGGTTGCCGTACTTGTTCAGCTTAATGTCTTTGGGGTTAAGCAGTGCCTGCCCATTGAGCTTGTGCACACCGCCAAACTCAAACGGTTCGAGATACCCAGCAGCAATGTCACGAACATAAACTTTCGCTGTCAGGTTATCCCTGCGTGCCCCAACAGAGCCCACGGAATTAACCGTAAATGGTGTGGGATTTTCCAGTTTGCGCTGAAAGGCAGTTTTCTCCGCTGCAGCTATTTGCCGGGCTACGCTGGTCAGGGCTTGTGCAGTAGCAAATGGGACTTGCTTTTTAATAGACTTAAGTTGGGCTGAAAGTTCTTTGAAATCGGCCATATCCACTCCATAAAAAAACCGCCCTTAGGCGGTTTAATTTATCCTGAAGAGTTAGAACTAAACCTCATAACTGTCAAGAATGTATTCGTCGGTATTTGCTTTATGACTACCATAAGAATAAGCGTACGGCTTTCCTTCTTTCTCTGTATGCGCGCTCGCTTCTTCTTCGGTTTGGTAAATGCTGACAAAAACTTTTCTATCGTCATCAAATACAATCCAACCTTTCACCCAGCCTGCATTTAAAGGATCTTTTTCAAAACCGCTATAGTCAAACATCTTAACCTCCATTAAATATACGAATGAAGAGATTACGACGAAAACAACATGCCAAAAAGCATTATCACAGACACTCAGTGAATGCCTGCTGTAATGCCTACTCAGCCCGCAGGCTGAATTTCGACGTAGTATTCCTTGCCCTGCTCAAACTGGTTGAATGCGTCAGGGTTAGAAATATGCATCTGAATCTGGCCGCCCGGCGTGAGCTTTGACCAGGCTTCATTTTCATGGCTGCCGGAAGTGACTGCACTCCTATGAATGGTCCGACTGGAATCATCATCTGCCTTTTGAATGAAGTGGCAGCGGAATTTTGCTTTTACGGTCATGGCTGTTTCCTATTAGTTAATTTTGCAACGCTTCTGGGCTTCTGCTGCATAGATCTGAAGGTATTGGATCACTTGTTACTCGTGCTGGTTGACTGCAATATTGAGAACTCATAGCTCAACTACTGAAATTTTATAAGGACTGTTAGCATTTTGTGCTCTATTGTTAGGGTATCCTTTCAACAGAGTGAAAACCTATGGAATGGAAAGTTGTAGACAGAATCTTTTCAACGGCAGAAAACCTGCAGATTTTAAAAGTGACTGCACCAGGAAATCTGAAGTTCTCAATCTGGGTTAAATCTAATCTTGAAGTGCCACTTGGTTGCATGCTAACGCCTGTGATCGAGGGATATATTGCCAACCATGACAAAGGCCATTTTGTTGCTATCCAAAAAGTTGTGCAATTTAGCATCAATCATTGGGAGAGCCTTAAATCAGCCCAACAACCAACCCAGTCGGTCAATGAGGATGAGGTTGTTATCCAGGAAGTTTCTCCAGAGAATTAAGGTTCGCATTGTTTTGCAATTTGCTCGATATAGCCTTGGAGATATTCAATCACTTCGTTGTCTTTGATGGCGCTGGCTCGGAGATCGAGAACAGCCCGTCCACCAGCGCCAGAGAGTTCGACTTGTGCTGCATCGCCCACGCCGCCGGTTCCGGTAGTGCTGTTCCCGACGAGCTCGCAGGTGGCAAGGTTTGCTGCCGCGATCCGCACCCGGCGAGTACCAGCAGCGACATCAGCGCGCAGCCTGTCATTCTTGGACTGTTCATCGGCTAATTCCTTCGTGTGTTTGGCATCCAGCGCCGCCAGTGCGGTTTGTGCCGCTTCGGTGCGTTTCTTCTGGTTGGTCAGGTCAATCACTGCCTGATCGCTGATCTTCTTCAGATCTGCAGTGTGGGTCGCTTTCAGCTTTGACACGTCGGCGTCCCAGCGCAGCCCCTCAATCCACCACACAAGCGCGGCGGCCAGTACCATGGCAACAGCCGATTTCCAGTAAGCCTTAAGCACTGCAGCGAACAATGATGTTTCCACTTCGTGCCTCTCAGATGCCCAGCGCTTTCTGGGCAATTACCAGACGAGCCTGACGATCGGCCAGACCGTTCACGCCGCCGTTGATGCGTTTAGTCAGCCCCACAAAGTCGCCTGAGTCGGCTAAGCTGTTGCAATAGTTTGCCTTCCAGAACCAGCCCGCCGACCGCGCCGCGTACTCATCTTTCAGCAGCAGGTCAGGATCGGTGATCAGGTCAATACCCAGCGCGCGTCCACAGGCCAGATAGTTATCGAGGAACGTGATTTGTTTCAGGCCACGACCACGGAATTTATAACCGTCACCGGCTGCTTTGTTGCCGTACCGGCCACCATAAGCAAGATTGGCAATGGCGCGCTGGCGCTCAACAGGCAGTGGACCTTCACCATTCCGGCGCCCGAGCTGCTCACGCTGTGATGCAGTGAGACGCGTAAACACCGAAAGCCCGGCGATCGAATAGTTGAATGACTCGACCAGGGTTTTAAAGCCGCCGGACTCATGCCCCACCTGCGCAATGAATGCCGCCTGACGCGCCGGAGTGGAAATGTCGAATTCAGCCATCGTGGACACCACATGCGGATACCAGCGCGCGGCTAATTCGGCGCTCAGAGAAGCCGCCTTGGTAAATTGGTCTTTTGTCATTGTGGATGTCTCAGGGCGCTGAATAGTTTGGCGACGTTGCCACCGGTACGGTATACAGCAACGCATATAATCGCGTTGATTGCGAAAGCCGCCCAGTGGGTGCTGGTGTAGTGATCAAACATGAATCGGAGCGGAACCGTCGCATATGCCAGGATCAGCAGGTATGCCAGCCATGAAGCCCACGTCCGATGGGTAGCGCCCTTCTTACGGAAGAAGCTGAGGCGAATGACAACCAGGCTGCAAAGCACTACGTTGCCAATCACCAGCGGGTCATTTATTACCACTGTTCCCCCTCCACCGATCAATCAGTGATGTTGGGTTTTTCGCTCTGTTGCTCGCAAAGGTCAGCAGCTGAACTGCTATTGCTGCAAGGATTAACGCGCCCAGAGCATCCAATGGTTTATCGCTATATCCGAGCCATGAAGATAATTTCGAACCCGTCACGCCAGCCCCGAAAAGCCCTACCATGAAGGACACACAGAAATAAGAGGCCCGGCGAAGAAGAGTAAGGTCAGTGGCTGAGGTGACATAGAACATAGCGCCAGCAAAAGAACCGAAAACTACGCCATAGTCCAGACCGCTAACCCATCCGAATATACTGACGCCAGCAAGTGCCACAGTGGCACCAGCAGCGCCAGACAATGGATCAGACATTGATAAACCCCTTATCGCTGTTCGTGTCCTCACAACCGAATTGAGGGCATAAAAAAGGCCGCCCGTAAGCAGCCTCGTAAATTTTGATAAATCTTAAGCGTTGACGATACCCATGATTTTTGCCCATTCCTCAACCTGATGTTTATAGAGAAACTTCGCGCTTTCTGGCTCATAAATACTTGAGCCGCGAACAATGTACGCAATACACGGAAATTCGGAAGGCATCTGCGCTGTAATCTCTCTTTGTAACAAGTCGGGATCGTACAAAGGACTTAATCCTTCCTCTAATTGCAGAAAGTCATGAGTCATCCAAAGTCTAAATTCAAATTCATTTTTTATCAGTTTCATAACGCCTCCTTTTTTTTCAAAAAGGATAGCAATAATCCTGAAAAATGGTATCGAACCGACACACTTTTGCAGTGTCCGCGCTCATGTCCTTGAGTCTTCTGTCGCTCCTCGCCGCTTATGGCCGGTGCGCGTATGGCTGGCGCGCTGCTTAACCGGAACTTTTTGTGATATAGAAACCTTGCCCCTTAGTTACACAGGCTCGCGTTACTTTGCGACTCAGGGCAGAACCAGACTGCTGCATTGGCTGGTGCCTGCGGTCTATCCATTTACTGGTGTATTTCTAACCTTCAGAAAGCAAAAAACGCATTTCTTCGAGGTTTTGTAATGATTTTTAATATTTCAATGTCTTGCGGCTATTTCATCCATTTTTTCACTAATGTGTTCGTCAGGAGTCTCTGAGGTGTCAATAATGTTGAAATGGGGCACGGCACCATGTGCAAGCTTTAGGTCTATGGGGTGAACGCCTTCCGCATACCCACCAAAAGATGCCAACATAAATAGCCAAACGAACCAAACTCTTCTCTTCACAGCGCCTCCAATGATTTAAATACCAAGAGAAATCTATATTAGAGGGCATAACGTAATGAAGTGTCTTCTTTATCTAAAGTTGATGTTGAGTTTGTTTCGGCAGGCTTGGATTCTTGTTGAATATAACCATATGAGGCATTACAGCAGGTTTTTCCGGCAACGCTCGTGCGAATGGGCTTTCCAGACACTCCGGGTTATCCCATCTTCGCAGACTGAAAAGCATTGTTTGGTTGTTGCAGTGCCGGGTGCCTCCCGGTGAACCTTTGGTAAGCTAACCGTGGTCCGCATGTCTTCTTAAATGAGGATTAAGCTTATTTGCCCTACCGCATAGGTAGGATTCACTACAACGGCATAAACGTATCACATACCTATTAGAGACAAAACCCCACCGAAGCGAGGTTTTAAGATTGTCTAAGCTTTGTGACTACGTGACCACTCTTAACACGTTACGATAGTTTTTGCGTACGCGTTAGCAATTTCGTATTCTCAATCTACACAAAGCTATCGAGCAAGGAAAAAAAATGGCAAGCGTAGATTTTACTTTTGAAGGACTTTTAATAGAAAAGATCATTGCACACAGAGTATTCCCGAGAGGGGTTGGAAAAACCCTAACTGTTCCGAAATTGAGTAAAGAGGTGATGGCCTTTGGTCAGGAAGCCTTGGATGCCTTTCAAATAAGGATTACTGAAGCCTTAGCGAGCAAATCTCACGGAATCGAGATGTCCATTGGTGGAGTAGGTGATGATTGTTTTTTAAACCTTTCTGCCTCTACTTTCTCTAATGACACTGAGCATTTTATAAAAGTAACACACCGCTTAGCGAATAAATTGAATGAAGCTCAATATAATAGTTCTGCCCCCGGTGGTATTTTAGCAGTGTTATCCGGTCGCGTAGGGAATGACTCTGTTCCATTTTTGGCCGTTATAAAAGCTGAGCCGCAAAGTGGATTCCGTACAAGGGAAAATGATGAGCAGTTGACTATGGAGTACATTTCAGAGTTACTTCTCACTCCCGCTCAGCGTTTTTACAAGATCGGTTTTTTAGTTCAAAACATTGCATTACCTCCAGATGAAAACGGAAATTATGACAGTTCATCGTATCGAGCATTCTTATTTGACCATTTAATGACTTCAACAGAGACCAAGAAAGCCGCTGGTTATTTCTATGCTAGATTTTTAGATATGGATATAAGCAAATCCTCTAAAAAACTTACACAGGATTTTTTTGAAAACACAAGGGATTTCATAAATACACGTCAATTAGAGGAAGGCGAGAAATTAGAACTATTTGAAGCACTGCGAAGTGAAATGCGTTCTCAAAAAAACACATTAAGCACCGCTGACTTCTCTCAGACTAACTTCGAACCAGAAATGAGTAGAGAATATTTAGAGTTTATGGACTCTAAAAAATTCCCTACAGCTGCAATCGCTAAAGATAATGATTACATTTTGGCCAAACTAAAACTCAGAAATAAACTAGTATTCTCAAATGATGTATGGGTCTCAGTACCACCCGATCAGTTGAAAAACCTTGTGGAAATTTTGCCTTCCGAAGACAATGATTCAACGATGTTGAGAATAAAAGGTAAATTAAAAAGTCAACAATGAAAGAAATCAATGAGTTCCGGGAATTTTTGCAAACACACCAGGCCGCTTATGGGGCATGGGGACATTATGTGTCTGAAGAGATTAACAATGAACTCCGTGATGCTCTGGGAAAGGGAAAGGCGGCACTATTTGTTAAAATACCGCCTCTGCCTCGCGTCAAAACTATTGAATCTGCCTTAGGTAAAATTAGCCGCAAAGGTTATGACGATCCTTTGGTTCAAATGACTGATTTAGTTGGTATTCGTTTTGTCGTCCTCCTTTCCGAAGATATGCTGGTAGTCAACAAAATTATAGAGGAAAGTGATAAATGGAATGCACTGATTTCTAAAGATTATTTACTAGAAATCGAGGTTAACCCTAAAATTTTTGATTACCAGTCTCGCCATTACGAAGTAAGGCCAAAGAATAATTTCAATTTGGGAGATGAATCGATAACAACAGATATGTGCTGCGAGGTGCAAGTCAGAACATTGTTGCAGCATGCTTACGCTGAATTGGTTCATGATAGTGTTTATAAACCATCAGGAGATGTTCCGAAATCGGCTGAAAGACATATTGCTAGAAGCATGGCCCTGATGGAAACAACAGATGACCTTTTCTGTAAGACGATGGGAATCCTTGCTGAAACCAGTAAAGAAAGAAACGATTTATTCGCATTTCTATTAAAGTATTATAAAGAGACTGTTGGAGAACAATATTTACAATACGATTTAAATGTTAATTACGCAGTATTGGATGAGTTCAAGGATTTTGTTAATGATTCTACACCTAGCAGCATCTATCAATTTATGGATAAGAAGAAATACATTCCAGCAAGAATAATTAGCAGAGTCACTTACAACCCTCTATTTTCTCAACCTTGTATTATTTTTGTTTACTGGTTAGCTTGTGAAATAGACTCTGGTATGATTCTAGAAAGATGGCCCTTGCCTGGTAACATTGGTGGACTCGAACTCGTACTTAGTGACTTAGGAAAAAGTGCTTCTCGTTAAATGCCAACCCTAAAGCTGGCATCATCGATAACGAAATTATATATATTCTAGCATAGACAAACACCCACTAATAAAACCTTGTGCTGTTTGCATTTCCTTTCTAATTGTTCCATCTGAGCATTTTCGCCTCTTCGCTATCGCCCTTAGGGAAATATTGAAAACGTAGTGCAAAATTACCAATTCATACTCTTCTATCCTGTATTTTTTAAGTCGTGCCACGCATCCATCAATCTTGATGCCTTCGTCATCATCGCACTGTAATCTTGACTTGGATGTTTGTGGCAAGAGGCCTTTGAAGCCTGCTGCTATCGGAGAAAAGTCCACACTGCTATTGTCGCTGGCAGCCCATGCGCCCCAAAGTTCTAAAGTCTCGTGAATATCACGCATTATTCTCTCCACACTCTTATTTTGCTTTGCCGGTAGTGATAACACCCATCGCCAGCGCGCGGTCTAATGTCGTCAGTAACAGATGTTCCTGTGTACCGTGTTCTTTTTCCCAATCCTGGGTATTCGCATGAAGTGAGTCGTGACACCGTCTGCACAGCGGGATCACGAACAGGTCATGCGCTTTTGTCGCCATTCCACCAAATCCGTTGCCGGTGATGTGGTGCGGATCATCAGACCCGTTACCACAGGCACAACATGGCTGGCGCTTTACCCACTGGGTGTATTTCGTGTTCTCGTACCGGCGGCGCTTCGGGCGCAGTAAGAATGACTCCGGCGTCTCCGGATCGATTGCCAGCGCCAGCACAGGTTTGATGTTGCTCACCAGAGCCTCACGCGGTTCTTTCTCGTACGGGTTGGTGTCCGATTCTTTCAGCTGGGTGCCAGGTGCACGGTATTTCACGCCCAGAGCCTCGCAAATGATTTCCTCCGGCAACTGTGCCGCCAGCCCCTTACTCGTTGCCCACCAGCACAATTCCGGCAAGCTCAGGCGGTGGCCGTCTGGCAGACGAGACCGCGCTCGGATTGCTTCTGTCACGAATTCAGTGACGTTCGCCAGCGCAGCGGCGTCCAGTTTGGCGGATTCTTTGTCGCGGTATTCATTGTCGTGAGACCAGCACAGGGACACCAAGCCGCGCGCCCGGCGCACCTGCACCAGCTCATGATGATGATATTGCCCGCCAAAATCGGTGCACTGACATCCGCGGTTACGCTTAACCCACTGCGCCAGCGCATCCCAGCCACCAGCCAGACCAATCACGCGCTCTGACAAAAGAAAGGCCGCGAGACGCGGATCACGCGATAACGGCTGAGCCTCTACCTGTACCAGACCGTCCGGCGCGCCGCGCAGGTCTGCTGGCTCGTCGGTGATCAGCAGACGTTTACCGCTAAAGTGCTGCAGCATGTCGCCCGGCGGCCGCAACAGCACGATCCCCAAATCCCTCTGTGGGTATGGCTTCAATAATGCTCTCACGCAGCGCTCTCCTGTTTCCGCACACCGGCGGGTTTGAAATCGATGATCTTTACTTTTGCTTTCCCATCTTTCCTTAAGTCTCCCCATTCAACGGTCATTCTCTTAACCTGGCTGTCGTCGGCCCACACTCCGGCGTGCGTCAGGCTGTCAAAAAGCGCCTTCTGGAAGTTATCCAGATCCCGACGCGCTCGAGTCGGCGGAAACAAGACGACGTGCACGTCGAGTTCAGCAGTCAGCGGCTGTGGCTTGCGCTTCAACTGCTCATAAACGGCGGCAATTGCGTTTGACCGGTATACTCGCCCGCGTGCACTGATCAGCATGCCTTTGCTGGTGGCGCGCCAGTAACCGTTAACACTCGGCGGGAATGGCAATATCAGTTCCATCCGTTAGACCTCCATTTGCAATTGCAGGTTGAAGCGATCCCGGACTTCGCAATATTCCAGCGTCCCAGTGCTGTTGAAGGATTCGATACGCTCGGCCAGCACATACGCGCGGGTTTCTTTCGACTGAGGCGAATAGGTTCCTTTCCATGCGCTATCAATTCCGATATTGCGCGCTACGTTTGTGCTGTCTGCGGACGCGAGCGGAAGTCGGGTGAAGATGTCCTTATTCAGCATGCGAAGGCCGTGCAGTTTGGTGATAGGTCGGCTATGAGCATCCACAACGTGACGGATAATGTCTTTCATGCGGGACACGGCTTTGAGTGGTGATTTGACGTCATACTCGCCACAGCTGCCGATCGCCACCCGTGGGTACTCATGGCAAAGCCGGATAAAGCGGTCTTCACTTTCATTCATGTGCCAGACGGGGCAGCCGACGAACTTACCGTGTGGCCACTCAGCCAGCAGAGCATCATTCTCAGCTGCACCGCCGTCGATAACATCAGGAATGACTGCGAAATCCAGACCGGGGTGATTCTTCCAGCGTTCAACAAAGTCGTAATAATCAGACCAGTCGATTTTGTTCTTCCCTGCTTTTTTCCAAATTGAGAACGCACCATTGTCCAATGCGAATGACTGGCAGATTTCCGAGGCCAGTCCTATCTGGCTGGAATTCGCATAAGAGATAAACGCATGGCCAGCTGACCATGCCTTCATTGCGCAGGTATCCGGAGTAATAGGTCCGCCGTGATAGTGGATCATCAATTCACCTCTCCTGCTTTGAGCAGGCTATTCAGCACAGCATCGGCATGATCAAGCGCACTATCGTGGTCCGACGGGCAAAGCTCGCCAGTAGGTGATGCAGCTTTGAGATAGCCGCGATAGGCATCAAGCCAGATTTTCTGAAGTTCGTTCACGCTGCCACCTCCTGCAGGTACTCAGCGCCAGCAGTGATCAGCGCTTCACGCGAAACGGTTGTGAACTGCCCGCGCGGTTTGATGAATGGGCGCCAGATAACCAGCAGACTTCCCTTGCTGTTGCCGTTCTTGCCCGGTTTACCGGTCCCTGCGTTGATAAAGGACAGGCGCCCATCGGTGATAAAGCGGATTTCGTCGGCGGTGGCCAACGCCAGCGAGAACCAACCGGTTGAGGTATCGGCTGGCAGAAGCATCACTACCGGCTGGTGCTGGGCGCGACACTGTTCAGCGGCTTTCTCAACCCACGGAGTGATCGCGCTGTATGGCGGGTTACACCAGATGGCGCCGTAACTTTCCCACTCAGCGGCCAGCGCATCATCGGCTTCAGTTAGGTACCGGGCGCAGAGCGCGTTCTGGTGGTCGGCGGCAGCGTCCAGATAGAAACCAAACTCCAGATCAAGCGCGGTGAAGACTTCAACCGGCGTCTGCCAGCGGTCTTTGTGTTCGATCGGTGTTGTGCTCGCAAATTCAGATGTCATGCCTGTCCCCTTCCCTGACGTACTGACCACAAATTACGCTCAAACTCAGCATTGATTTCAGCCTGCGTCTTCACTTCCTCGGATGCCGCGACGAGTCGATATTTACGCGGCGATTTTTCGGTCATGATGATTTTGATTTCTGGTCGGCGGCGCAGCGCGTTGAGTGCGCCATGAACTGCCGTAGGGTGCGGAGTCAAACCGGTGTTGGCCACGATAACGGCCTCGATTTCAGCCGCGGTGCGCGGGGTGTTGTCGCTCTCCAGCACTTCAAGAACTAATTCTGGGTATGATTTCATGCTGCTTTCACTCCCTGCTGGCGCTGGGCGCACTCTTTCCAAATCTTGGCCCATGTAGTGATAGCGAAATCACTGCGCATGCTGCGGACGCTGGCCTTACTGGCCTCGGTGCACACCAGTTTTTCCAACTCGCTCGGGGCTTTGGTAGCTGCTACACCGCTGATGAACCGGCGGTATGCCGCGTCGCGTTCGGCGGTATCAACTCCAACTTCACCGTCAGCTGTCCACTTGCCGTTCACACAGACCGGGCGGCCACTCTTCGCCCATTTGGTCGCGCTGAGCAGATAGCCTTCGAATTTTGCTGGCTGGAACAAGGTTGCCGGGCGCAGATACTCGGCCATCTTCGGAGAGTCACCCCAGTGAACCTGCTTGTATTCAATAACCAGCAGCAGTTCTTCCAGGGTGTGGCCTTCTCGCAGACGGGCACGCATGTTTTCCAGCGAGCTGTTGGCAGGCTGATAACGTGATCCGGTGATTTGGTTCAGGTGTTTCAGTGCCTGTTTAGCCTGATCAGTAATTTCAACCTCGGCGTCGGTCTGCGCAGCAGGCTGACAAAGGGTTTTTATATCTGATGGATCTTGTTTTGAATTTACTAACGGATCCCCTCCAGATTCTGGACGGTCAAAACCGCTTTTATTCACGATTTCTGGACGTTCAGAATCTGAATATTCAGAATTGGAACGTTCAGAATCTGAATGTTCAGAAACTGGACTATCAGAATAGAAACCCGCAGCTGCTTCGCGGAGCTTCTTCACGTTCAGGTAATACAGGTTGGTTTTATTGCGGTTGCCCTTGCGGCGTTCTTCGCGGGATAACCAGCCATCTTTCTGCAACTGAGTGATTGCCGTAATGACCGTACTGCGCCCAGCACCGATCTGGCGGGATATCGTCTCAATGCCCGGATAGCACGTGCCTTCATCGCTGGAGAAATCAGCCAGACGCAGCATTACCAGCAATTGGGTACCTTTCACGCCAGCCTGAGCCAGCCCGTCCCAGACGTATGCGGATAACTTAACGCTCATAAGACCCTCGTGAATTTTCGCCGGAATTGTTCAGTTGGCTGCGCGCATTCATGCGGATAACCGGCGCGCATGAAGATGACGCGATCCCCCGCTCGGTCGAAGCCCACGACGTGTACCACAACGCCCCGCCAATCCTTGTAATGCCGGTCCAGCTTTTGGATTTCTTCAGACATGCGCTCACTTTCCGGCTGTGCTCACAGACGTAACCTACCCACCATGCCGCGAACTGGTAGTTGCACGGGATCCAGCGGTTGCCTATCATCACTTCGTACGAAAGAGAGCCAGCGGTACCGCCAGTCGCTATACAGCGGATTTGCGGAACTCCGGCCTTTATGAGTAAACTGTTCATGCGTTAATTACTCCACACACGTTTTTAATGCGCCCGACGCCTGGAGCTGCACACTCTGGGCGTCAACCTTTTCATGCAAAGCCACTACTGACTTCACATACTCATCGCGGGCAGCTAAATGCTTACAATGAAGCGACATAATTTCTGTCTTCTCGCTTTCATCAATTACCCCGTCGTCTGCTATCGAAATATTTATCTGCTGATCAACCTTCCCGCTCTTAGCCGCAACCTTTACCCCCTTGATGAACAGATCAACGTGGTCCAGTTCTTCACGATGTGGGATTTCAACGAAAAAGCCGCCGCGGCGCTGAGCGAAGTACTCAGCCAGGTGATTGGCACCGCTGATGTCTTCCATCGCTTCAAGCTCTGCAACCTCGAAGAAGCGACAGCCATTCTTTTCGTACAGGTTGTTGTTGAATTGCGTTTCAGTCATGCCCAAAGCGCCAGCCATTGCAGAGCGCCCACCGGGGTATGCTTTACACATCGCTTTTACTGTTGATTTCAGGTCTACCATTTCGCTTTTCCTTCGGTAGTTATGGCGCTGCGATTTCTGGTTTAACATCCCCATAAATGTCAGGTCGCAATTGACTCTTGGTAACAACACCGGCGGTTTCTTCTTCAAGGCGTTGAGCGAGAGAAAATCCCGCTTTTTTGTAACCGTTGAAGACCAATCTCAAATAACCACTGCTACTGCCGACTTTCTTAGCCAGAGCGTTTTGCTCTGGTTTTGTTAAAGCATCCCAATAGTTTTTAATCATATGTACCTCCGAGATACATTATGCACTATTTAAATGAACCCGCAAGATACTTGTACCCTATAGGTACACGCAGTTTAATGAGTGTATGAAGACAAACGATGAAATACGGCGTGATAACGCCAGAAAGCTCAGGGACAGCGCTGGGGGGAATTCTTCCTTTGCGGGGATAATTGAGCGAGAGCCAACACAGGTCAGCCGAGTGATCGGAAAGAATCCCACGAAGAAAATCGGGGATGATTTGGCACGTCACATTGAAAAGTGCTTTGATTTACCAGATGGTTGGTTAGATAAGGAACATCAGGCTACGAATATAATTTCAGCTCCAGATGTCACTGATACCAATCTTACCATTCAGATGGTTCCTGTGATTTCTTGGGTTCAGGCAGGTGCTTGGACTGAAATTGGTTATTCCGAGGTCGATTTGAGTTTATCCGAAACGTATCCCTGCCCGGTGCCGTGCGGCCCCATGACATATATCCTTCGGGTCATTGGCGATTCCATGATCGATGAATATCGACCAGGCGATATGATTTTCATCGATCCGGAAGTAGCCCCAGTTCATGGGGATGATGTTATTGCCTTGCTTTTGGATTCTGGTGAGACAACCTTTAAAAGGCTGGTTGAGGATGGTAATCACAAATACCTAAAGGCCCTCAATAAAGGCTGGCCTGAACAATACATCAAAATTGATGGAAATTGTTCAATAATAGGAACTGTAGTTTTCTCAGGAAAACCAAGGCGTTATAGAGCCTAGAAATAATATATCCGCGAAACCTGCCTAGGCAGGTTTTTTTTCGCCTTGACAATGTACCTTAGAGATACATAATGTACCCGTAAGGAACGCATTGTTAAGAGCACTGCAGCTTATTGCGAGTCTGAGTAATTTTAACCTTGGCGGCTGGATTCAATATGGTGGAAGAGGTGGTCTGGCAGAGGCGGAACGAGGGCGATGTAGGGAGTGTCCCTGAATGTGACTACTGAGCTCACATCTACTGGGTGGTGGCAAATGGCACAGACGAGGGATGAAACCATCTCAGAGCTGGGGTAATTGGAAGAGGCAATAAAACGTTCAGAAGTACATTTCTCACAAGAGAGTGTTATGTCAGGCATTTTTACAACTCGGGGGATAGGTGCGGGACTTAATTAGAATTATTAAGAATTTTCCTATTCAGGTTTAAGTGTAGCAGGTATCCCAATTTTCGTCGGGTTTTCACAACGCTAAGAGCACTGATTGTTAAGCGTCTCACTAACAATCAACTTCTGAACCACAGAATCAGTGCTCTTAACGTTGTGGCAAGCATCAGGTGATGGCCGGGCTCCTTACCCGGTTGCGGTTCGACTCCCGCCGCCACGCATCTATTGTGCTGCCGGTACTGGGCCTTATCGGGTTTTGCAGACACTGGAGGAGCATGCAGACTCAAGCTACTGGACGAAAAACGAGTCTCTGCATAAGAGATGGGTGGGTTTAAGGGCTTCCTGACTGAGACTCGCTGGTGCAGGGGCATGCTTAGTACCAGTATTTTTACCTAAACTAAACAGTACTTTGTCAGCGCCAAACTGAGAAGATAAGGAATGCGCGCCGATCAGTTTTACGGTGCTACGTGTATGTAAAACCAGAGAGGAGATGAAGCATGCTAATCCCGCTCGACGTCTTTGCTGAAATGCTGGAGGTTAGCCCCAGTCAGTTGCTGCTTGCAACGCGCAGCCGGAGAGAAATGGAAGGTATTCAACTGCCGAGACATGAGGCTTTGCCTGGCGCAGTGATAATGTTTGACGAAACCGAAGCGACGGTATTCTCAAGGATATGGCACGATCGCATACAGCTACAGCCTGATGTGCCGGAGGGTGTGTCGGTAACACTTTGCGCTTTTGCAGAGCTTGCTGGAATTGCACCACTAGTACTTTATCAAGCGGTCACATCTGGTAGGAAGGTTAAGGGAGTCAGACCGCCTTCCCCAGCAGCTACTGGCGTTCAGCTTATGTTCGAACCCGTCGCCGTGAGCCGTTTTGTAGGGGCTTATCGCAGCGTAATGAAAAAAAACAGATAGAGTGGTTGAGATTATTGACGAATTACTCGCGCGCCGTGCTGTCGATGTGGCAGTTAAAAACTCAGTTCGCTCGATTACACCAGTTGCGCCTGAATCTGCACCATCGTTTATTCTGTTTAATGGCTCAGGTCCAAGCGATTAAGGCGTCGGACGAGGTTCGCACTATTAAAGCGAATGTCCGTTTTGCTGATCTTGATGTTGCGGTGAAAACGTTCGACAAGGCAATCGAAAAACTTTCAAATCTGTAAGCCGGTGTGCAGCCGGCTATAACTTAAACGTGTGGAGTGATTCATGGCGAGAACTTTAACTTTAGATGCATGGGCTCAGGATGAGTTTTCCGCTCCCATACCCAGCAAACCTACTCTGCTGAAGTATGCGCAAAGCGGCATGATCTTTCCCCCTCCCTTCAAGGCTGGGCGGTGCTGGCGTGTTGACGCGACAGCGCGCTTTATCGGCATGGCCGATAAGCCAGTGATCAAGAAGGAGGACAGTCCACGTTTAAAAAGGATTCTCGAAGATGGCGCGGCCACGTAAATACAACGTGAATATTCCCGGACTATCCTGCTACACAGACGCCAGAACCAAAAAGGTTTACTGGCGTTACAAGCATCCTGTCACCGGTAAATTTCACGGCCTAGGCGATAACGAAGAGGAGGCAAAAGAAATTGCCCTCGATGCAAACACTCGCCTTGCCGAACAGAAAATGAATCAAATTTTTAAGATCCGGGAAAAAATTAATACCAGAGCTGGGCTGTTTATCACCGTATCGAGCTGGCTGGACAAATACTTAAAAATTCAGAACGAACGGTTGAAGAGCGGCGAGATAAAACTGAATACGTTTAAGCAAAAATCAGCGCCAGTTGAGGCGTTCCGGCGGGAGTGTGGCGCCATGGAATTACAGTCGATTGGAGCAAAAGACATTGCCACGATAATCGAACAGTACAAGGATCGTGGGCAGCGCCGCATGGCACAGGTTGTTCGCATGGTTTTGGTCGATGTTTATAAAGAAGCTCAGCATGCCGGTGAAGTGGAGCCTGGATACAACCCAGCCATGGCCACCAGAAAACCGGTTAACAGGGTACAGCGTGAACGTTTTGATATTGATGAGTGGCGGGTAATTTTCAAAGCAGCTGAGACAGCACAAAATTATGTGCAGAACTCGATGCTTCTTGCGGTTGTCACTGGCCAGCGCCTGGGTGATATATCCCGCATGAAATTTTCGGACGTCTGGGATGATCATCTGCACGTCGAACAGGAAAAGACTGGGATGAAGTTGGCGATCCCACTCTCTCTGCGTTGCAATGAATTGGAAATATCTCTGCGCGAAGTGATCAACCGTTGCCGTGACATGATAGTCAGCCCATATATTTTGCATATCCATCATACAACGGGTAAAGCAAAGCGCGGCGGGCAGGTTTCGAGCGCTTCGATTACCGCTTCCTTTTCACACGTTAGGGATCGTAGCGGTCTGGAGTGGACTGAAGGCACGCCGCCGACTTTCCATGAACAGCGATCATTATCGGAAAGACTTTACCGCGAACAAGGAATAGACACTCAGAAATTATTGGGGCATAGAAGCCAGGTAATGACCGACAGATATAACGACGATCGCGGCAAAGACTGGGTCGTTTTGGCAATTTAATTGGTGTGTTTTTTGTTCGGTTTTGCAGAGGAGTTTTGCAGGGGTTTTGCAGAAGAATTTTTGAGAAGATGAAAAACAAAGGGGGCGCGATGCCCCCGATAATTATTCAACAATATCGCAATTACATATTTGCGATCATGTCGTCGGCAAACTCGCTACATTTCCGCAGCTTAGCGCCTTCCATCTGACGTTCGAAATCATAAGTGACAGTTTTGGCGGCGATTGCGCCCTGCATACCTTTAACGATCAGGTCTGCCGCTTCGAACCATTCCATATGACGCAGCATCATTTCTGCGGAAAGAATGATCGAGCCTGGGTTCACTTTGTCCTGACCGGCATATTTCGGTGCAGTACCGTGCGTGGCTTCGAACAGTGCGCAATCAGAACCAATGTTTGCGCCCGGTGCGATACCAATGCCGCCAACTTGCGCAGCCAGGGCATCGGAAATGTAGTCACCGTTCAGGTTCATACAAGCAATGACGTCGTATTCAGCAGGACGCAGCAGGATCTGTTGCAGGAATGCGTCAGCAATTACATCTTTAATGATGATTTCTTTGCCGTTGTTTGGGTTCTTAATTTTCACCCAAGGTCCGCCGTCGATCAGCTCACCGCCGAACTCTTCACGCGCCAGTTGGTAGCCCCAATCCTTGAAGGCACCTTCGGTGAACTTCATGATGTTGCCTTTGTGAACCAGAGTCAGTGAATCACGATCGTTAGTGATGGTGTACTCGATGGCCGCACGAACCAGACGTTTGGTACCTTCTTCGGAGCAAGGTTTGATGCCGATACCGCATTCCTGTGGGAAACGGATTTTCTTCACACCCATTTCGTCTTGCAGGAACTTGATCACTTTGTCGGCTTCAGCAGAACCTGCTTTCCATTCGATACCTGCATAGATATCTTCGGAGTTTTCACGGAAGATCACCATGTCAGTATCTTCTGGACGTTTTACCGGGCTTGGTGTGCCGGTGTAATAACGAACAGGGCGCAGACAGATGTACAGATCGAGCTGCTGGCGGAGGGCCACGTTCAGGGAGCGAATGCCGCCGCCAACTGGCGTAGTCAGTGGGCCTTTAATAGCAACACGGTAATCACGGATCAGGTCCAGCGTCTCTTCTGGCAGCCATACGTCTTTGCCGTACAGTTCTACTGATTTCTCACCGGTGTAGATTTCCATCCAGGAGATTTTACGCTCACCTTTGTAGGCTTTCTGAACTGCCGCATCAACAACCTTGATCATGGCTGGAGTCACGTCAACGCCGATACCATCACCTTCGATGAATGGGATCACAGGATTATTAGGAATCACCAGTTTACCCTGAGCGTCTACTGTAATCTTTTTACCTTCAGCCGGAACAACTACTTTGCTTTCCATTAACCTCTCCTTCGAGCGCATTTTTGTTAAAAATTTGTAAGATGCCGGTCGATACTACTCGAATATTTCCCGCTAGCCAATCCGAAACATTTTTCAAGTATAATGCGCTAATTCTCTCTAACTTCAATGCCTATGAACCCGCTATCTTTTAGAAATCACAACGTTAAACGTTTCAGCAAACGGCCTGCCAAAGAACAATCTGCCCCAAAAGGGCCGAGAAAGGTGATTCTCTTCAATAAACCGTTCGATGTACTGCCACAATTCACTGATGAGGCGGGTCGGGCGACACTAAAGGATTACATTTCGTTAACAGACGTATATGCCGCAGGCCGTCTGGATCGCGACAGCGAAGGTTTACTGGTGCTGACCAACGATGGCAAACTGCAGGCTGCGCTGACACAGCCGGGCAAGCGCACCGGAAAGATTTATTATGTTCAGGTCGAGGGTGTACCGGACGACGCTGCGGTTGCGGCTTTGCGTGACGGGATTACGCTCAAAGATGGCCCTACCCTGCCTGCTGGCGCTGAAATTGTTGATGAGCCACAATGGTTATGGCCACGCAATCCGCCCATCCGTGAGCGCAAAGCGATCCCCACTTCGTGGTTGAAAATCACGTTGTATGAGGGCAGAAACCGCCAGGTGCGCCGGATGACGGCACACGTTGGTTTCCCTACGCTGCGTCTCATCCGTTACAGCATGGGCGAGTACACCCTCGGTGATTTACAACCCGGCCAATGGAAGGAGATCCCACATGTTTAAACCACACGTCACCGTCGCCTGCGTGGTGCAGGCTGAGGGCAAGTTTCTGGTGGTTGAAGAAACGGTCCACGGCAAAGTCACCTGGAACCAGCCCGCTGGCCATCTGGAAGCGGACGAAACCTTAGTCAGCGCCGCGAAGCGCGAGCTGTATGAAGAAACGGGGATTCACGCCGAACCGCAATCTTTTCTCGGGCTGCATCAGTGGCAGGCACCGGACGGCACACCTTTCTTGCGTTTCGCGTTTGTGATTGACCTGCCCGAAATGCTGGACACCGCGCCGCAGGATGACGATATCGACCAATGCCGCTGGGTGAGTGCCGAAGAAATAATCGGCTCCCCGCAGCTGCGTTCTCCGCTGGTGGCTGAAAGCATCCGCTGTTATCAGCAATCCCCGCGTTACCCTCTGGAAATCCTGCACAATTTCAACCTGCCGGAATAACCTTCTGCGCCGGTTGTCGCCTCCCTGTGAATCAGCGATGCAGCAACCGGCCTGACGTGATAAAATTTCGCGCGTTCTTTTTTGCGCACGCTCTGTTTACTTAATGCAATAAACCGATGTCCGGGTTTCTGTGGTGTTTTTGTCGCGCGCGGCCTTCATCCTCGTGGGGCAAATATCGTAAAAAACACCGGCAGCACCGGGCAATAAATTCCTATGTTTCGGGACTATTATGTCTGACAACAGCCAGAAAAAAGTGATCGTCGGGATGTCCGGCGGTGTCGATTCCTCTGTATCTGCTTACCTTCTGCAACAGCAGGGTTATCAGGTCGAGGGCCTCTTCATGAAAAATTGGGAAGAGGATGACGACGAAGAGTATTGCACAGCAGCCACTGACCTCGCCGATGCACAGGCCGTATGCGACAAGCTGGGCATTGAACTGCACACCGTGAATTTCGCGGCGGAATATTGGGACAACGTGTTCGAATTATTCCTCGAGGAATACAAAGCCGGACGCACGCCGAACCCGGATATTCTGTGCAACAAAGAAATCAAATTTAAAGCCTTCCTGGAATTTGCAGCCGAAGATCTGGGTGCCGATTACATCGCCACCGGTCACTACGTGCGCCGCCAGGATATCGACGGTGTCAGCCACTTGTTGCGCGGCGTCGATGGCAACAAAGATCAGAGTTATTTCCTCTACACGCTGGGTCATGAACAGGTCTCACAAAGCCTGTTCCCGGTCGGAGAACTGGAAAAACCTGAAGTTCGTCGCATCGCGGAAGACCTCGATTTGATCACCGCGAAGAAGAAAGACTCTACCGGTATCTGTTTTATCGGTGAGCGTAAATTCCGCGATTTCCTCGGCCGCTATTTACCGGCGCAACCGGGCGTGATTAAAAGCGTAGACGGTCAGGTGATGGGGCAGCATCAGGGTCTGATGTACCATACGCTCGGCCAGCGTAAAGGTCTGGGCATCGGCGGACAAAAAGACGGCGGCGAAGAGCCGTGGTACACCGTCGAAAAGGATGTGGAAAACAACATTCTGTACGTGGCGCAGGGTCATGAACACCCGCGACTGATGTCCGTTGGTTTGATTGCGCAGCAGCTGCACTGGGTTGATCGCAAGACGCTGACCGCCCCGGTGACCTGCACTGTGAAAACCCGCTACCGCCAGCAGGACATTCCGTGCGTAGTGACTCCGCTGGATGATGAGCGCATCGAAGTGCGTTTCGACGCCCCCGTGGCCGCCGTGACTCCCGGCCAGTCAGCGGTGTTTTACCTCGGTGAAATCTGTCTGGGTGGTGGCGTCATTGAGCAACGTCTGCCGCTTCAGGTCTGATACTGAGCAATCAGGTGGTTGAATACGGGACGCTTTCGGGCGTCCCGCTTTATTTCTGCCCGTAAGTGGCCTCTGCACTGATTCCGAACTGTGTTTAGAGGCAGTTTTATGGCATGATCTGTCGCCATTAGTTTGGGCTATTTTCTTTGGCACCGCGTCTCATCGTTTCGAAAACGCTTACAGGAGTAAACGTGGCTAAAAATTATTATGACATCACGCTGGCATTGGCGGGGATCTGTCAGGCAGCACGCCTGGTTCAGCAACTGGCGCACGACGGCCAATGCGCTCAGGAAGAAATGTCAGTTTCGCTGCGCAGCCTGCTGGAGATGAATCCTGCTTCCACGCTGGCGGTGTACGGTAATAATGAAGCCAATTTGAAGATGGGGCTCGAAACGCTGCTTGGCGTGCTAAACGCCAACCGTCAGGGACCGGGCGCTGAGTTAACGCGCTACGCATTAAGCCTGATGGTGCTTGAGCGCAAGCTGTACGCCAATAAATCGGCCATGAATCAGTTGGGTGAACGTATCGATCAGCTCGATCGCCAGCTGGCGCATTATGAGCTCGAATCCGACACCATGATAAGTTCGCTGGCCTCGATTTACGTCGACGTCGTCAGCCCGGCGGGTCCACGTATTCAGGTCACCGGCTCACCGGCTATTTTACAAAATTCGCAGGTTCAGGCTAAAGTCCGCGCCATTTTACTGGCCGGTATCCGCTCTGCCGTGCTGTGGCACCAGGTTGGCGGTGGTCGTCTGCAATTGATGTTTTCTCGTAATCGCTTGTTCGAACAGGCGAAAAATATTCTCGCTCATTGTTAATAAGATCCCAGGAGTTGCTACCGATGGAATTATCCTCACTGACCGCCGTTTCCCCCGTTGATGGACGCTACGGTGATAAAGTCAGCGCGCTGCGTACTATTTTCAGCGAATTTGGCCTGCTGAAATTTCGTGTGCAGGTTGAAGTACGTTGGCTGCAAAAACTGGCCGCCTGTGCAGAAATTAAGGAAGTTCCTGCTTTTGATGCCGACGCAAACGCTTTCCTTGACCAGTTAGTGGCCAATTTCGATGTTAATGACGCTCAGCGCATTAAAGATATCGAGAAAACCACCAACCATGACGTGAAAGCGGTTGAGTATTTTCTGAAAGAAAAAGTGGCCACCATCCCTGCCCTGCATGCGGTGTCAGAGTTCATACACTTCGCCTGTACCTCGGAAGATATCAACAACCTGTCTCACGCACTGATGTTGCAAACCGCCCGTCAGGACGTCGTCCTGCCGTACTGGAAACAAATCATCGATGCAGTGAAAGGCCTGGCGCATAAATACCGCGACATTCCGTTGCTGTCCCGTACTCATGGCCAGCCTGCTACGCCATCCACGATCGGTAAAGAACTGGCTAACGTCGCTTACCGTATGGATCGCCAGTTCAAACAGCTGGGAAATGTGGAAATCCTCGGTAAAATCAACGGTGCCGTCGGCAACTACAACGCCCACATCGTGGCTTACCCGGAAGTGGACTGGCATCAGTTCAGCGAAGAGTTTGTGACCTCTTTGGGCGTGACCTGGAACCCGTACACGACCCAAATCGAGCCGCATGACTACATCGCCGAGCTGTTTGACTGCGTCGCGCGTTTCAACACTATTCTGATCGACTTTGACCGCGACATCTGGGGCTACATTGCTCTGAACCACTTTAAGCAGCGCACTATCGCGGGCGAAATTGGTTCATCCACCATGCCGCACAAAGTTAACCCGATCGACTTCGAAAACTCCGAAGGCAATCTTGGTTTGTCTAACGCAGTATTGCAGCATCTGGCGAGTAAACTGCCGGTTTCCCGCTGGCAACGTGACCTGACGGATTCCACCGTGCTGCGTAACCTGGGTGTCGGTCTGGGCTACGCTCTGATTGCTTATCAGGCAACGATGAAAGGCGTCAGCAAGCTTGAAGTGAACGAAGCGAATCTGGCGAACGAACTGGATCACAACTGGGAAGTTCTGGCTGAGCCAATCCAGACCGTGATGCGCCGTTATGGCATCGAAAAGCCTTATGAGAAGCTGAAAGAGCTGACCCGAGGCAAACGTGTTGATGCAGCGGGCATGCAGGAGTTTATCGATTCTCTGGAATTGCCGGAAGAAGAGAAAGTACGCCTGAAAGCCATGACGCCAGGTAACTACATTGGCCGGGCGACCACTATGGTTGACGAGCTGAAGTAAAAATGAATTAGCACTTTAGTTTTTAGGCATGAGGCGATCTTTAGATCGCCTTTTTTTATTAAAAATAATACAACTCCTCAGTGTAAATACATCTCGTCGGAATTATTTATTCTACCCGCTCCAATAACAAACTACTGCTTCATTTTTATAACTTGTCAGTCTGGTGTTACTTATATAACATCTCCAGCACTTCATTAAATGGATACTTATGGAAGGATGATTTTAATCATGAATAAAACACACATGAAGTATATATTTAAAAGCATATTATACGTATTTTTTATATTGCCAAATCTATCATTTGCGTTGTGTATAATATTTTTTTATTTGAGTATCATTGCGGCTAAGCTCCTAAAAATCACCCATACCGACTCTATCAACATATTTCAATGGATCTGTATAATTCTTACGTTTTATCTTTACGGGAATCGGTGGGCAAAGAAAAATACTTCCAATCAATTTTTTTACTTACGCTATGGTCTTTTTATTTTTGCAACATTTTACAGTTTAATGGCTCTCATATACTTAGTTTTCAATGGTGGTGGAAGTCTTGCTGATATTAACCATACTTTAGCGTTTTATATGTATATTCAATTCATTCTCAGCAACATATTCTTGAATATCATCGCTGAACCATGGTTTTTTCTGATTTTACCTTCAGTCACTTACCTTGCATTCTTCCTGGGGATGGTAAGGGGAGAATATAAATATAATAAAAAAACATCTGCACCATTCGCACGAACTATCATAGGCTGTAGTCTGGCTGTATTATTGTCAATCTTGTTTTTGCAAAAAGCTATACATAATCGCAAGTTTGTTACAGAACACGCTGAAGTTACTTTAAGTGACAGAATTGAAGAAAGGGATTACAGACCTTTTACCTCAAACAAAAAAATCACACCTATTCATGCCCCGGCTACTGTTAAATTTGAAGAGAATTGGCCACATGTTGATGGCGCAACTGCACTTTATCCCCTTTACGCATCTGCTGTCGAAGCATTGTATAAAGACCTCAATGACCGGACAGTTAATGCTTACATTTCAATGAGTACAACCCCAAATGCTTATAAAGCGTTAAATAAGGGAACTGCAGATTTAATTTTTGTGGCAGCACCTTCTGATAAACAAATCGAACTGGCAAAACAAACTGGTAAAGAGTTACATTTAACCCCAATAGCACGTGAAGCATTCGTATTTATTACGCACATAGATAATCCGATAACTAATCTAAGCACCGCGCAGATTAGGAATATATACTCAGGAAAAACTAACTACTGGAATGAAGTTGGCGGTAGTAAGCATAGAATAATTCCCTTCCAGCGGGATGACGACTCTGGTAGTCAGACAACGATGCAAAAAAACGTCATGAAAGGCCTGCCAATGCGCACGCCGCTCAAAAGTGAAAGAGTTAAATTTATGAGTGGTCTTATTAGCCGGGTTGCTGATTATCAAAATACTCAAAATGCACTTGGATATTCATTTAGATATTATACGACGATAATGCAACACAACGAAAACTTACGTTTACTCAGTATCGATGGTATAGCCCCTACTGTTGAAAATATTCGCAATGGAAAATATCCGCTGACTGTAGATGTGAATATTGTCACCTCCGGTACTCCATCAGAAAACAGTCAAAAAATGATCAATTGGTTTCTGAGTCCGCAAGGGCAAAAATTGATTGAAGATGTGGGTTATATAGCAATCCAATAGGTGATTGTTAAGTACACAGACGCGTCTGTGTACTTTTCACGAAAATGCCTAACTCTGCGTCTGGAGTTTACTCTGGCGCAAATCACCAATGATGTTATTCATGCGGTCTTAAGTTAAACGATAATATCGGATAGAGAATTCTGTAATCAGTTACATAAGCATCACGGCGTCAGCCTGCAAATGCTAAGACGGTGGTAGAAACCGGCAAACCGGTGGTGGTAATGACTGGCGGACGCCCATATAACCTGGACGGGCAGGAAGACCGGGTTGCGGCGCTGATTGTGGCATGGATACCGGGCCAGCAAGGCAGCAGTGCGATTGCTATGGCGCAGGTTAAACCCTGCGCGTAAATGAAGTCCCTCTCTCATTCCTTGATGATACTTTTGGCTTTAATCAGCGTAAGAACTCACTTTTTGTGCCTCTGAACTTAAACGCCGTTTATAATTGGTTTAGGTTTTGTTTAGGTTTGCGGTGACGACGTTGATGTGACGTTGATTAAAATGTTTCTGAATGATTTACAATTACGTTCAGAATAGTTTTGCCGTCTTCCGCGCCATTAGGATAAGGAACTACCATGCGAATTTTAGTCATTGAAGATAACGCACTGCTGCGCCATCACCTTTCCGTTCAGATGAGAGAAATGGGCCATCAGGTGGATGCCGCTGAAGATGCCAAAGAAGCCGATTATTTTTTGCATGAGCACGCGCCGGATATCGCGATTGTCGATCTCGGTTTACCGGGTGAAGACGGCCTGAGCCTGATCCGCCGCTGGCGCAGTCATCAGGCTAACCTGCCGATTCTGGTCCTGACCGCCCGCGAAAGCTGGCAGGATAAAGTTGCCGTGCTCGAAGCCGGTGCCGATGATTACGTCACTAAACCTTTCCATCTGGAAGAAGTGCTGGCGCGCATGCAGGCGCTGATGCGTCGTAACAGCGGTCTGGCATCACAGGTCATTACCCTGCATCCATTCCAGATCGATTTGTCCCGCCGTGAACTGACCGTTAACGAAAACCCGATCAAACTGACCGCATTTGAATACACCATTATTGAGACGCTGATCCGCAACGCCGGAAAAGTGGTCAGTAAAGATTCGCTGATGCTTCAGCTTTATCCCGACGCCGAACTCCGCGAAAGCCATACCGTCGATGTGCTGATGGGGCGTCTGCGCAAGAAGCTGCAGGCCGAGCACCCGGAAGATGTCATCACTACGGTCCGCGGACAGGGATATCGTTTCGACATCCGTGCACAATGACACGTTTTACCCTCGCCTGAAGCCTCAACATCAAAGGACGCGCCATGAAAGGACGCACTAAAAAACCCTTCTCGCTTCGCGTCCGCTTTATGATGGCGACCGCCGCCGTTGTTCTCGCGCTGTCGCTGGCCTACGGACTGGTGGCGGTGGTCGGCTACATGGTGAGTTTCGATAAAACCGCCTACCGCCTGTTACGTGGCGAAAGCAATCTGTTCTTCAGCCTCGCGCAATGGCGCGACGGCAGGCTTTCCATTAACGTTCCGCCGGATCTCGACCTCAATACGCCCACGCTGGTATTTATCTACGATGCCGACGGCAAATTGCTGTGGTCGGAACGCCGGATCCCGGAACTGGAAGCGCATATCAACAAGGCGTGGATGAACAAACCGGGCTTCTATGAGCTCGATACCGACACACAAATCAGCAGCGAAGTATTGGGTAATAATCCGCAGGCGCAGGATAAGCTGAAAGATTACGACGACAGCGATGCTAACGCCATGACGCACTCCATCGCAGTGAATACCTACAACGCCACGGCGCGATTGCCTGCGCTGAACATTGTCGTGGTCGATACAATTCCGCAGGAATTACAGCGTTCCGATCTGGTGTGGGAATGGTTCAGTTACGTGCTGCTCGCCAACCTGTTGCTGGTCGTGCCGCTGCTGTGGCTGGCGGCTTACTGGAGCCTGCGCCCTATCAAACAACTGATTCATCAGGTCGCTGAGCTTGAAAGCCACGAACGCGAATCACTGGATGAAAACCCGCCGCGAGAGCTGCGCGGCCTGGTACGCAATCTGAATATTTTGCTACAAGGCGAACGCGGGCGTTATGACCGCTATCGCACCACGTTGGCGGATCTGACCCATAGCCTGAAAACGCCGCTGGCGGTGTTACAGTCTACGCTGCGCGCCCTGCGTAACAGCAAGCAGATGACCATCGAAGAAGCAGAGCCGGTAATGCTCGAGCAGATCAGCCGTATCTCTCAGCAAATCGGTTATTACCTGCATCGTGCCACCCTGCGTTCCGAGCAAAATTTACTGATCCGCGAAGTCCATTCTGTTCCCGCCATTCTCGACGGATTATGTTCAGCGCTGAACAAGGTTTATCAGCGCAAAGGCGTGGTGATCACCGTGGATATTTCGCCCGAGCTGACGTTTGTCGGCGAGAAGAATGACTTCATGGAAGTGATGGGTAACGTTATCGATAACGCCTGCAAATACTGCCTGGAGTTCGTCGAAATCAGCGCGGTACATACCGAAAATCAACTGGTGATACTGATCGAAGATGACGGTCCCGGCATTCCTGAAAGCAAACGTGAAGTGATTTTCCAGCGCGGTCAGCGTGCCGATACATTGCGTCCTGGACAAGGTCTGGGACTTTCTCTGGCCAATGACATCATTGAGCAGTACGACGGTAAAATTATCATCGGTGACAGCCCGCTTGGCGGCGCCAGCATGCGCGTGTGCTTTGGTTTACAGCAGGGAATCGAACTAGAATAACGGCTTAGCGGTGTAATCTCCGGCAAATTTCGGTGCTTTCTTCACCGGTATTTGAAATTTGCTGGCAATTGCCCAACGCAGCCGCAACACCTTCCGTTATAATCCTTTACAGACCCACCTTCTTTTGGAAAAAAAATGGATTACAAACTAGACCTGGACTGGAACGAGTTCCTGCAGCGTTACTGGCAAAAGCGTCCTGTCGTGTTAAAGCGCGGCTTCAAAAATTTCGTCGATCCGATTTCTCCGGATGAACTGGCCGGTCTGGCAATGGAAAGTGAAGTGGACAGCCGTCTGGTCAGCAATCAGGACGGGCGCTGGAACGTCAGCCACGGTCCGTTTGAAAGCTACGATCATCTGGGCGAAAACGGCTGGTCGGTACTGGTTCAGGCGGTCGATCACTGGCACGAACCTTCCTCGCATCTGATGACCCCATTCCGCCATATTCCTGACTGGCGCATGGATGACCTGATGATTTCCTTCTCGGTGCCCGGCGGTGGTGTTGGCCCGCACCTGGATCAGTACGACGTGTTCATCATTCAGGGCACCGGGCGCCGTCGCTGGCGCGTGGGCGAGAAAATCGCCATGAAACAACATTGTCCGCACCCGGATTTACTTCAGGTGGAGCCGTTCGAGGCAATTATCGACGAAGAGCTGGAACCGGGCGATATCGTCTACATTCCACCGGGCTTCCCGCACGACGGTTACTCGCTGGAAAACTCGCTCAACTATTCGGTCGGTTTCCGCGCGCCGAACACCCGCGAGATGATAAGCGGCTTCGCAGACTACGTTCTTTCCCGTGAACTGGGCAGCCACCGCTATACGGATCCAGATCTGGTGGAACGCGATCATCCGGCTGAAATACAGCCTGCTGAACTGGATAAACTGCGTGGCATGATGCTTGATCTTATCGGCAATCCGGAGCACTTCAACAGCTGGTTTGGCGAATTCATTTCCCAGTCGCGCCACGAGCTGGATCTGGCACCGCCGGAGCCGCCATATCAGGCAGGCGAAATCTATGAGCTGATGGAGTCCGGCGAAACGCTGGAACGCGTTGGCGGTTTACGCGTCTTGCGCGTGGGCGATGTGTGCTACGTCAACGGCGAAGCGATAGCTTCCGAACAGACCGCCGCGGTAGACGCTATGGCACGCCATAAAACTGTGACCCGTGAAATGCTAGGCGATGCACTCGACGATCCATCATTCCTTGCACTGTTATCTGCACTGGTTAACAGCGGTTATTGGTACTTCAACGACTGAATCTAATAAACCACAAGGGCATCTGTATGCCCTTGTGGTTCCAACGTTTTATCCCTATTCCCGATCTTCACACTGGCCATTCTCTCTGTGGATATTTTCAAAAAATCCGCCGCATCTGAACTCATTAATAATTCTAATATTTTAGCCGTCAATAACTTGTATCGGATAATAAAAAAACAGCATTAGACACCCATTTTAATATCCAATATATTCCTGCTGTAACTATGCTATCTATTTTTAACGTTTTAAAGCCAGGAATACTCATGAGATTTACAGATTTATTCAGAACATCATCAAAAACACCTCCACCGCAATACAATAACTTAAATTCAAATATAAATCGCTCATCAGAATATATTTTTGATTTAAGTATTAACCAAGAAATTGAAAGAAAATTACTGAGAACGATCAATAATAACATATCATCGGATGTCACTAAACATGGATCATCAGTAATGAACCATAGTATGCAAGTGGATATACCCAGAATGAATTACTATATCAATGGCCAGAAAATTTCCGTTCCAGGCTCAGAACACGAATCAATAGTTAACTATTCAAATCTCATTATGAGGCCTGAAAATCAATGGATACAGGAAAATATCGGGGCATTATCTTCATTTATGCATCAGGGAATATTCCCGGATTTTTTCGGTGCTGTTGATTCGTGGACTGCAAGTAATGGTGAAATATGGAATATCGAAATGATTACATTAGATCGTAACCATACGGAAAACGACTTTTACATTTCCAACTCTGGCATTGTTAAAATAATATCTCAGGCTAAAGTAAAAAATGTCATGTTAAAAGGCGGAGACTTTGTTTTAGCAGACGTTAATAATAGTCATTTCTCATTGCAACTTTCTTTCTGTGTCGTAAAGAACAACGGGAGATGCATGGTAACTCCATTAATGCAGGGGAGCGATCGTTGCCGACTTAAAGTTAAAAAAACGGGTATGATGTAATCGTTTTAAGATAATAGAAAACCCTCTAAAGAGACTATAGGGCAAGCCGTTACTCAGAAACAATAGGGATGTTAAACTGACGGTGAAACTGCCCGGAGTAAGGCCGGGCATCTGAAAATAAAGCATGACGTGCAATTACATTTCAATCCTGACTATCTCAATCGAACTAACGTTTTTATAAACGTTTTTTTGCTTTCTCTTCCTGGAATTTTAATCTTTAAGGCGGAATTATTATCCCTTAAAAGATTGCAAATCACTGCAATTCTTTTCGGAGTCCAAATGAATTGGTCGCCATCAAACATACCGAAAACTTTATGCCGTAATTGTGAATGTTTCAACCCTGCCTTTAGCACACGCGAAACTACAACCGCACAATTCTTTGAAAGAGGAGAAAATGATGCTCCGCCTTTAGAGACGATATTCCGCCAGGCTGTCTCCATCTCCCTTACATCCAGCCCACGTAAACCATAAACCACATGAGGAGTATTTTCTTCAGAGTAACAATCGATAAAGTAATCACTGCTAGTGAATTCATGCTGGTGAGTAACCGGATTGAAAATCATTACTCTGGATGCAGGACTTCTTTTGTAAAAACCTGGCAGTCCATCTCTTGATTTTTTAGGCCACCAACTCACATAAGCACTTTCCGCATGAATATCACCAATCATCATTGCCACATGCCCATAACGGGTACCTTCAGGATACCAAACAAATACCCATGCATTTATTTCAGAAGCAAACATACAGCTTTGTGATTGCGCTGTGACAAATTCCTTAAGACGTTTAATATCCTTTAACATAAAATTTCTTATAATCTCCTTTTAATCTCAAGAAAAACATTAAGTTATTTAATAAATCGATTTTAATAATATATATAAAAAATAATTAGCGACTAAAATATAAAATATTTATATTAAAAACGCGTAGTCATTATTTATAATATTGATTTCATCATATCATTAATTGTTATTTTTATCTAATTTATAAAAAAACCAGATAATATATTGAATATTATCTGGTTTTTTGGACGATATTAAATGAGTTTTATTTACAACTCTTTAGCCGTCAGCTCTGCTATGCGCATAATCACCGATACCGCTTTCTCCATTCCTTCCAGCGTGACAAATTCATGTTTACCATGGAAGTTATAGCCACCGGTGAAGATGTTAGGACAAGGCAAGCCGCGGAATGAAAGCTGTGCGCCATCGGTGCCGCCGCGAATAGGCTTCATGACCGGCTCAATATCGCAATCTTTCATCGCCTGCTGCGCCAGCGCAATAATGTGCGGATGCTGTGCTACTTTGTCGCGCATGTTGTAATAGTGATCATCGAGAGTCACTTCGATATAGCAGTCGCGGTGCAGACCCTTACCGACCAGATGTGCAATATCAATAATCTTTTGCTTACGAGCTTCGAACTGCGGCTTCTCGAAATCACGAATGATGTAATGCATTTCCGCGCGCTCAACGTTGCCCTTGATGGTCGTCAGGTGATAGAAACCTTCATAACCCTCCGTATGCTCAGGCGTTTCATCAGCGGGTAATTCGCTATGGAAACGGGTTGCCAGTGACAATGCGTTGACCATCACGCCTTTTGCGCTGCCCGGATGCACGTTATTACCGACGATTTTAATGGTCGCGGACGCTGCATTGAAGTTTTCAAACTCCAACTCCCCTACCCCGCCGCCGTCAACGGTGTAGGCCCATTCCGCGCCAAAGCCCGGAATATCAAAACTCTGCGCACCTTTACCGATTTCTTCATCCGGCGTAAACGCGATACGGATCGGACCGTGCGGCACGTTGCTATTTTTAAGACGCACCATGGCGGTGATGATTTCCGCGATACCTGATTTGTCGTCCGAACCGAGCAACGTTTTGCCATCGGTGGTGATCAGTGTCTGACCGAGTAACTGATGCAGAACCGGGAACATCACCGGCGAAAGCACTTCATCACCGTTGCCCAGCGCAATATCGCCGCCACGGTAATTCTCAACAATCTGCGGATTGACGTGTTTTGCAGTGAAATCAGGGGCGGTATCGAGATGAGAAATAAAGCCGATGACCGGCACTTTCCAGGCAACGTTGCCCGGTAACGTCGCCATTACGCAGCCTTTGTCACTGAGAGTTACCTGTGAAAAACCCAGATCAATCAGTTCGTTACGCAGTGCCTGCGCCAGCCTGAGCTGTCCGTCAGTGCTGGGCGTATGTTTAACATTGGGCTTAGATTGGGTATCGAAAGAAACGTAGTGAAGAAAACGGTCAAGCAACTTATCCATTTGGGTATCCTCTGGCGGCTGGGTTTTATTATGCGCAGCATGAATACCGTGAATATTGCGTCAGGTCATTTTTCACCAAGTTTACGCAAAGAACTCTTAGGATCCGGCGCAATTTTGGGGATGTATGGCTAAAAAAGCCCGGTTACGACCAGGCTTCGTCTTTTTTAGTCAGGAACTTATGCACGAACTCAGGGACGACCTCGCTTGCCAGCCCGTAGTGTTTCATGTCGAATTCGCTTTCTACCTGGCTTGGCTCGAGATTCAGCTCGACCGCACAGGCTCCGCCGATACGCGCTTCGTGAACAAATCCGGCGGCCGGATATACATGACCGGACGTGCCAATCGCCACGAAGAAATCAGCTCTGGCCAGCGCATCGTAGATTTTATCCATACCCAGCGGCATTTCGCCAAACCACACAATGTGCGGGCGCAGCGGTGCCGGGAACTGACAGCAGTGACAGCGATCGTCAACGCTCAGATCGCCCGGCCAGTCTAGGATCTGCCCGGACTGGGTGCAGCGTACTTTCAGCAATTCACCGTGCATATGCAGCACGCGCGAACTGCCTGCGCGCTCATGCAAATTGTCGATGTTCTGCGTGACCAGCAGGAAGTTATCCCCGAGTGCTTCCTCCAGCGTCGCCAGCGCGTAATGCGCGGCATTCGGTTTGAGGTCGTCCTGTTGCAGCTGGCGGCGGCGTTCGTTGTAAAAACGCTGCACCAGCTCAGGATCGCGGCGATACCCTTCCGGGGTCGCCACATCTTCCACGCGGTGCTCTTCCCACAGGCCATCGGCGGCCCGGAAGGTACGGATCCCTGATTCTGCGGAAATCCCCGCGCCAGTCAGTACCACCACAAACGGTTTCTTCAGTGACGCGGCGGCCATGGAATCACGGTGAAAGATATTCGACCGGAAACGCTGGTGGCGAATGCGTTTATTTTTGCGAAACCGACACAGACGATGACGTGTGCGCATGACGTGCTCCTTACTCTCTGTGTCTGAATTTAAATACTGTTTTTGAAGATTTGATTACTGACCGCCACTGAGAACCCGGGCCGGATCGATGCGGCTTGCACGACGCGCCGGATACCAGCTTGCCAGCAGACTCAGCACCAGAGCGGTAAATAATACGCCCGCAACGTCAATCCAGTGAACTTCAGATGGCAGGAAGTCGATGAAATAAATGTCACCCGACAGGAACTGATGCCCGGTCAGCTTCTGCAATCCGTTAATGATGTTGGTTAGCTGGAAGGCGGCAATGACACCGATCACCACACCGGTTACGCTGCCGACCAGCCCGGCCAGTAAACCGTACCAGATGAAGACCGCGCGGATAAGTCCGTCTTTCGCCCCCAGTGTGCGCAAAATCGCAATATCGCTGCTTTTATCTTTCACAGCCATGACCAGCGTCGACACGATGTTGAAACAGGCGACGCCGATCACCAGCACCATCGCCATATACATAATCGCGCGAACCATCTGGATGTCGCGATACATATAGCCGTAAGTGCCAATCCAGCTGCTGATATAGACGTAAGCCTGCGTCACTTCACCGGCGTCGTGCACCAGTTTCTGCGCGGCAAACACATCGTTCACTTTGATATCGATACCGGTGACGCTGGTGCCCATATCCTGATACTGCTGCGCATCCGCCAGCGGTACCATGCCAAGACTGTGATCAAGCTGACCGCTGAGCTGCAAAATCCCGGTAACCTGCAAACGGATCCGCTTCGGCTGTAGCAGTTTCATCTCCGGGTCGCTGTTGGGGATCATCACCGTCACCCAGTCGCCCTGCTTCACGCCAACGGCGTCCGCTACGCCTTTGCCGAGGATCAGTTGTTGCTCACCGGCCTTGAAATTCTGCCATGCGTTATTCTGCACAAACTTCGGTGCGGCGCTGACGCGGGACTCGCTCTGCGGATCCACGCCTTTTAGCTGGATGGCACGCAGTTTCGCGCCGTGCTCAATCAGACCGTTGAACTGAATATAAGGTGCGGCGGCCACAATACCGGGCACTTTTTCGACGCGATCCAGCACACCCTGCCAGTCGTTGAACGGCTGATTCACCGGACGAATTTCACCGTGCGGTACTACCGCCAGCACGCGATCTTTCAGTTCACGCTCGAAGCCGTTCATCGCGCTCAGGCCGACGATCAGTACTGCCACGCCAAGTGCGATGCCCAACGTTGAGATCACCGAAATCAGCGACACCATGCCGCTGCGACGACGACCCCGGCTGAACCGCAGGCCAATCAATAAAGAAAACGGAATGCCTGACATTACTTCGCTCCCAGCAACATCGAGTCCGGCTGCAATCTGCCGTCACGCATTTCCAGCTGACGGGTCAGACGGCTTGCCAGTTTGAGGTCGTGAGTCACCACCAGAAACGCCGTGCCCTGACGCACATTCAGTTCGCCGAGCAATTCAAAAATGCTGTCGGCATTGCGCTGATCCAGATTACCGGTCGGTTCGTCCGCCAGTACCAGCGAAGGATTGTTGACCAGTGCGCGAGCAATCGCCACACGCTGGCGCTCACCACCGGAAAGCTCGGACGGACGGTGATTACTGCGGTGTTGCAGACCTACCGCTTCAAGCATCGCCAGCGCACGCTCCTGTACTTCGGCAGATTTCTTTTTACCGATGAGCAATGGCATCGCGACGTTTTCCAGCGCGGTGAAATCGGGCAGCAGGTGGTGGAACTGATAGATGAAGCCCAGCTCACGGTTGCGCAGTTCTGATTTCGCAGAAGAAGACATCGCATTGAGCGACTGGCCTTTAAAAATAACTTCGCCGGAGGTCGGAGAGTCCAGTCCACCCAGCAAATGCAGCAAAGTACTTTTGCCGGAACCTGACGTCCCGACGATCGCCATCATCTCACCCGGCTGCATGTCGAAGGTCACGTCACGCAGTACATCGGTGTGCATCTTCCCTTCCTGATAAGTCTTACAGAGGTTGTCACACTGCAATAATAACGAATTACTCATAACGTAAAGCCTCTGCGGGGTGGGTGGCAGCAGCGCGCCAGGAAGGATACAGCGTTGATAATAAAGCAATGACCATCGCGACCAACGCAATGACCACCACCTGAACCGGTTCAATATCGACCGGCAGCGACGCGCCATCGAGCATCAGCCCGATAGCCGGCATAATAGTATTGAGCTGCGTGGCGAGCACCACGCCGAGTATGGCACCGAGTAACGCGCCGATGACGCCTGCGCTCGCACCCTGCACCATAAACACCGCCATAATCTGACGGCGGCTGAGTCCCTGCGTTTGCAAGATAGCGACTTCGCCCTGTTTCTCCATCACCAGCAGACCCAGCGACGTAATGATATTGAATGCGGCAACCGCCACTATCAGGCTAAGCAGCAGCCCCATCATGTTTTTCTCCATACGCACCGCCTGGAACAGCTCGCCGCGACGCTCGCGCCAGTCTTTCCAGCTGCTGCCTTCCGGCAGCTTTTGCGCGCTCAGGCTGTCGACGTCCAGCGGTTTGTCAAGAAACAGTCGCCAGCCGGTGACGTTGCCTTTCGGATAGAGCATCAGACGTGACGCATCCTGAATGTTAACCAGCATCTGGTAACCATCGACTTCGCTGTTGGCTGAAAACGTGCCGATCACGTTAAACAGACGCTGGCTCGGCACACGCCCAACCGGCGTGAACTGGCTGACGCTGGTAACCATCAGACGCAGTTGATCGCCACGGCGTACCTTCAGCTGTTGTGCCAGCTGATCGCCAAGAATGACGTTATATTTGCCAGGTTGCAGTTCCTGTTGGGCCACGCCAATCATGTATTTCGCCAGCGGGTCCTGGTCTGCGGGATTAACGCCGAGCATCACGCCCACCGCCACGCTGCCAGGGCTTTGCAGCACCACGTCACCGGTGGTCACGGGCACGGCGCGGTTCACGCTTTTCAGCGCGGTGACTTGCTCGTGAGTAATTTTTTGAGGGTCCAGCGATCCAACCGGTGTGGTGATCAACGCCTGAGGCATCAGACCCAGAATGTTACCTTCCAGATCCTTCTCAAAACCGTTCATGACCGACAGCACCGTCACCAGCGCCATCACCCCGAGGGTGATACCAATGGTGGATAACCAGGAGACAAACCGCCCAAAGCGGTCCGAACCACGCCCGCGCATGTAGCGCAGGCCTATGAATAACGCGACAGGTTGATACATGACTTCCGTTTTAAGTGCTTGGCCGCAAATAAGTGCATGGCGCAGACTAAAGTGATCAAGGATAATAAAGGCTAGCACCGCTTTATGGAACCATTAACCCAAAGTAATCGGTTTAACCTCGGGGCTCTTTTGTCCTTTTTTATTGCAAAGCCGGGTTGACCCCGATTGTCTGCGCATCGCAAGATACGGTCTGCTAATTGGCCACCTGCTGCCGCCAAACGAGAACGCAAAACAGCCTATGTCTCAAGATTATCGTTATTCATTGCCTGAACGCCCCGGTGACACCCGTCTTTTAGGGCAGCTTACCGGCTCCGCCTGTGCACTCGAATGTGCACAAATCAGTGAGCGTCACGCAGGCCCCGTCATGCTGATAGCACCGGATATGCAAAATGCCCTGCGTTTGCGCGATGAAATTCAGCAGTTTACCGATCACAAAGTGCTGAGCATTTCTGACTGGGAAACACTGCCGTACGACAGTTTCTCGCCGCATCAGGAAATCATTTCTTCCCGTCTTTCCAGCCTTTATCAACTTCCCACGATGGAACGCGGTATCATTATTCTGCCGGTGAATACGTTGATGCAACGTGTCTGCCCGCACGAGTTTTTGCACGGCCATGCGCTGGTGATGAAAAAAGGCCAGCTGCTGTCACGCGACAAACTGCGTGCTCAACTGGAACAGGCCGGTTACCGCAGCGTCGATCAGGTCATGGAACACGGTGAGTTTGCCACCCGTGGCGCCCTGCTCGACCTGTATCCGATGGGCAGCGACGAGCCTTTCCGTATAGATTTCTTCGATGATGAAATCGATAGCCTGCGCACCTTTGACGTCGATACGCAGCGTACGCTGAGCGAAGTCGATCAGATCAATTTGCTGCCCGCGCACGAATTCCCGACCGACAAAAATGCCATCGAACTTTTCCGCAGCCAGTGGCGCGAGAAGTTTGAAGTTCGCCGCGACGCTGAACACGTTTATCAGCAGGTGAGTAAAGGGACCTTCCCGGCCGGGATCGAATACTGGCAGCCGCTGTTTTTCAGTCAACCGCTGACCACGCTGTTCAGCTATCTGCCGGAGAATACGCTGGTGCTCAATACCGGCGATCTGGAAACCGCCGCCGAGCGTTTCTGGCAGGATGCCACTCAGCGCTACGAAAGCCGCCGCGTGGATCCGATGCGTCCGCTGCTTGAGCCGGAAAACCTGTGGCTGCGGGTCGATACGCTGTTCGCTGAACTCAAAGCCTGGCCACGCGTCCAGCTGCGCACCGACTCGCTACCGAAGAAAGCTGCAAACACTAATCTCAGCTACGAAACCTTGCCGGATCTCTCCGTGCAGCCGCAAAACAAAGCGCCAATGGATAACCTGCGCCGCTTTAACGAATCCTTTGCCGGCAGTCTGGTGTTCTCGGTTGAAAGTGAAGGCCGTCGCGAAACGTTGCAGGATTTACTGGCGCGCATCAAGTTGATGCCGACGCTCATTACCCGCATCGAAGAAGCCGAATTCGCCGGACGTTACATCATGATCGGCGCCTGTGAGCGCGGATTCCTTGATGCCGATAAACAGCTGGCTCTGATTTGCGAAAGCGATCTGCTGGGTGAGCGCGTGGCGCGACGCCGTCAGGACAGTCGCCGCACCATTAATACCGACACGCTGATCCGTAATCTCGCCGAGCTGCGCCCCGGCCAGCCGGTGGTTCACGTCGAACACGGCGTTGGCCGCTATCTGGGCCTGACCACGCTCGAGACCGGCGGTATTAAAGCTGAGTACCTGATCCTGACCTACGCCGGTGAAGATAAACTTTATGTGCCGGTATCGTCACTGCATCTTATCAGCCGCTACGCCGGCGGTGCCGATGACAGCGCGCCGCTGCACAAACTCGGCGGTGAGGCATGGTCGAAAGCCCGTCAGAAAGCCGCTGAGAAGGTCCGCGACGTGGCCGCCGAGCTGCTGGATATTTACGCCCAGCGCGAAGCCAAAACCGGTTTTGCGTTTAAGCATGACAAAGAGCAATACCAGCTGTTCTGTCAGGCTTTCCCGTTTGAAACCACGCCGGATCAGGCGCAGGCCATCAATGCCGTACTGACTGACATGACTCAACCGCTGGCGATGGACCGGCTGGTGTGTGGTGACGTTGGCTTTGGTAAAACCGAAGTGGCAATGCGCGCTGCGTTCCTTGCCGTCGCCAACAACAAACAGGTGGCGGTTCTGGTGCCAACCACTTTGCTGGCACAGCAGCATTTCGACAACTTCCGCGACCGCTTTGCCAGCTGGCCGGTGCGCATCGAAATGATGTCGCGTTTCCGCAGCGCCAAAGAGCAACAGGCGGTGATTGAGGAAGCGGTCGAAGGCAAAGTCGATATTATTATCGGCACACATAAACTGCTGCAAAGTGACCTGCGCTGGAAAGATCTCGGCCTGCTGATTGTCGATGAAGAACACCGTTTCGGCGTGCGTCATAAAGAGCGTATTAAAGCGATGCGCGCTGACGTGGATATTCTGACGCTGACCGCCACACCGATCCCGCGCACGCTGAATATGGCGATGAGCGGCATGCGCGACCTGTCGATTATCGCCACGCCGCCCGCACGCCGTATGGCGGTCAAAACCTTTGTCCGCGAATACGACAGCCTGGTGATACGCGAGGCCATCCTGCGTGAAATTCTGCGCGGCGGGCAGGTTTATTACCTATTCAACGATGTCGAAAACATCGAGAAAGCCACGCAGCGCCTGGCAGAGCTGGTGCCGGAGGCGCGTATTGCCATCGGCCACGGCCAGATGCGCGAGCGCGATCTTGAACGGGTGATGAATGATTTTCACCATCAGCGTTTTAACGTACTGGTGTGTACCACGATCATTGAAACCGGTATCGACATTCCGACGGCCAACACCATCATCATTGAGCGCGCCGATCACTTTGGTCTGGCGCAGTTGCACCAGCTGCGCGGTCGCGTCGGGCGTTCGCATCATCAGGCCTACGCTTATCTGCTGACGCCACCGCCGAAAGCCATGTCCGTCGATGCGCATAAACGCCTCGAAGCTATTGCTTCGCTCGAAGATCTGGGTGCCGGTTTCGCGCTGGCGACGCACGACCTTGAAATTCGTGGCGCAGGCGAACTGCTGGGCGAAGGCCAGAGCGGGCAGATGACCAGCATCGGTTTCACGCTGTATATGGAGCTGCTGGAAAACGCCGTCGAAGCGCTGAAAGAAGGTCGCGAGCCATCGCTTGAGGATCTGACCACCAGTCAGACCGAAGTCGAAATGCGCATGCCTGCCCTGCTGCCGGAAGAATTCATTCCTGACGTCAATACACGCCTGTCGCTGTATAAACGCATCGCCAGTGCGAAAAGCGAAAATGAGCTGGACGAGCTGCGCGTGGAGCTTATCGACCGCTTCGGATCGCTGCCGGACGGTGCGCGCAATCTGATTCAGATAGCCGTGCTGCGACTTAAGGCGAAGGAACTGGGCATCAAACGTATTGAAGGCAATGAGCGCGGCGGCTTTATCGAGTTCGGCGATAAAAATCGCGTCGATCCGGGCCACCTGATTGGTTTGCTGCAAAAACAGCCGCAGGTTTACCGCCTCGACGGCCCGACCAAACTCAAGTTCATGCTGGACCTGACTGACCGGCCAAAACGCCTGAAATTTGTCAGCGATATGCTGGCAGATTTTGCTGAGCATTTGATCTGAGGTTGTAAGCAGATCTGAAGTGGTAAGCACAAAAATAAAGCCCGGTGAATTCATCCCTCACCGGGCTTTTTTACATCGTGATGTCACTCAAACAATTATTTACGCAGCGCCTTCACCTGTTCAGGGCTGATATCCCCCGGCAGACCGGCGAAGGTGACACGCAGATAGTTCACCATATCGGCGATCTGGGCGTCATTCAGACGATCCGCAAATCCCGGCATGGACTGCATGCTTTCGCCATTGGGAAATGCCTGCGCCGGTAAACCATCGAGCACTGAGACGATGAGATTACGGCCATCGGGCTGGCGCAGCGTGGCGTTGTTTTGCATCGCCACAGCGACGTGCGGTTTACCGGATCCATCGGCCATATGACAGCCAGAACATTGATCCAGATAAGTGATCCGCCCCGCATCATTGCCGTCCTGCCCGATGCTCACCGGTACTGCCACGGGCGGTTTATCCCCCAGCAGATAGGTGACTATGGCACGGTGATCGTCGTCGGTCAGATGACGGGTGCTGAGATCGATAACTTTGTGCATTTCGTCAAACGCCGATCCTTGCGGTGAAATGCCGGTAGCGAGGAAACGGCTCAGACTGGCCGGATCCCAGCCGCGCTGCGCCAGCGCCTGCGGGGAGATGTCTGGGGCAGTGATGCGCCCGAGCGTTCCGCCTTTCAGGTTGTTATCGGTATCCATCTGCCCCAGTTTCCCGCGCGGCGTATGACATTCTCCGCAGTGGCCGAGCACGTCCGTCAGATACTGCCCGCGCTGCCAGTCGGCAGAATTCCCCTGCGAGCTGGCGGGCATCGGATCGGCGTTGCGGAATAACAGATTCCAGCCGATCATCGCCATGCGCTGGTTAAACGGGAACGGCATCTCATTTTCCGGCACTGGCTGATTCACCGCCGGACGGGTCATCAGAAACGTGTACATGTCGTCCGAATCTTTCCGCGCCACACCTTTATAGGAGGTATACGGCATCGCCGGATACAGGTGACGCCCGCCCGGAGCCACACCCTGAGTCAGCGCCAGATAGAAATCCTCCGACGTCAAGCGACCAATCCCGTCGTCGGCGGAAGGTGTAAGGTTGCTGCCGAATATTTTGCCGAACG